>Ga0075156_10001765_pt1 | contig 11874 bp, 15 predicted proteins | sample JI81AbrownDNA_FD_70966 | JGI IMG/M metagenome (GOLD analysis project Ga0075156, IMG submission 70966) | Wastewater effluent complex algal communities from Wisconsin, to seasonally profile nutrient transformation and Carbon sequestration -... | ecosystem: Engineered > WWTP > Effluent > Algae...
CCGATCAGGTCACCGGCGGCCACCACCACGGTGTTCGGGTTGGCGGCCCGTGCGGCGGCGATGTAGCCGGCCGCATAGTCGACGCCACCGGCAGGAACCAGCGGCGCGGTCGCATTGGCGCGGAAGGTGCCCGGAGACTCAAGTTGACCGTGGAAGTCGTTCAGCGAGAGGATCTTGACGACACCGGTCGGCTTGCTGGTTCCGACCGGGCCGGCAGCGCAGGCGGCTCCGGCCAGCGCAGCACCGAGGATCAGCGCGACACTGGCACGCAACGAAAAGCGGATGGACATGGCAGCTCTCTGCAATGGGGGGGACGGGCGGCAACCCGGAGGGCGCCGTGGTGTCTCCATTGGAGAAGGCACGCGTGACATGGCCATGAAGGCCCGCCCCTGCCGGTCCGCCGGGTACCTCTGCTCAGGGCAGCGTATGGATACGCTGTCCATCGCTGACGAAACAGCGATCACCTGCAGACCGCGCGACCGCAGCCAGGCCGGTGAACTCGCCGTAGGCCGGCAGGATCAAGGTGTCTGCCGTGGCGTGGAAGCACGGTAGGCAAATGTGGTCCCGCGCCCGCCCGAACATGACCGCGCCCGGGTGCAAATGACCAGCCAACACCGGCCACCCTGGTCGGGCCACCGGGTGGTGGCACAGCGCCCAGGGCCCCAGCGGCAGCGGCTCGTCGACTACCTCGATACCCAATGAGGCAGGCGGGTCGCCAGCGCGATCGTCGTGGTTGCCACGCACCAGAGTCACCGCCAGCGCAGTGTGGAGCTCACGCCATTGCGCAACAGCGGCGAGCCCGGGGCCGGTGCGGGCCTGGGCCGAATGGAGAAAGTCTCCAAGAAAGATCAGGCGGGCCGGTTGCAGGCGAGCGATCAGGCCATCCAAGCGCTGCAGGTTGACCGCGCTGGTGCCGCCGGGCACCGGCACGCCGAGCCGGCGGAAGCTGTGCGCCTTGCCGAGGTGGAAGTCGGCCACCAGCAAGACGGCGTGATCGGGTGCGAAGGCCGCGCGCTCGGGGCACAGCCAGAGCCGGCCGCCGCCCCAGTCGAGTGCCAGGTCTGCGCCCGGCGCCACCTCAGGTCAGCAGGCCGAGCGCGATGTCCAGCTGCTCGGTCGGGCTGCGCTTGAATCCCGAGCGGGCATAGCGCTGCAGACGGCCGACGATGAATGCGGTGAGCGCGGAGGCGCGGCCGTTGGCGTCCACCGTGGGGGTCATCGAACCCGCCGCGTCGGCGGCGCTGCGCAGGCTCTGCCGGAGTTGCGACTCGACCCGGTCGAAGAACTGGTTCATGCGTGCGGTGAGGCGTTCGTTCTCGAACACCAGCGCATCGCCCACCATCACGCGGGTCATGCCGGGGTTCTTCTCGCCGAACTGCAGCACCACCTGGGTGATGCGCTGGGCCTGGGCGGCACCGCCGGGCTCACGCTCGACGATCTGGTTGATGAGGCCGAAGATGCTGGATTCGATGAACTCGATCAGGCCCTCGAACATCTGCGCCTTGCTGGCGAAGTGGCGGTACAGGGCCGCCTCGCTGACCTCCAGCCTGGCGGCCAGGGCGGCGGTGGTGACCCGTTCGGCGCCGGGCTGCTCCAACATGGTGGCCAATGTCTGCAGGATCTGTACGCGGCGTTCGCCCGGCTTCGGGCGCTTGCGTGCCGGCGCCGACTCCGCCGCTGCGGCAGGTGCCTCGGCCTGGGCCGCATCGGTCTCTTCGGGCAGGTCAGGCATCACGGCACACGGCGCAACTGTTGAAGCGAGACGATTCTGGCATACACATAGGCCGGCCTCCGGTGCAGGTAAACACCAACTTCCGGGCCGTGCGGAGCCCTTCTGGCCCAGCGCTGCATCCAGACCGTGCGCATGCCTACTGCCCGTGCGGCCTTCTGATGCACCAGAGTGTCCTCGACCAGCACGCAGTGCCGGGGCGACACGCCCAACCGCGCGGCGATCGCCCGGAACATGCGCGCATCGGGCTTCGGGCGCCACTGGCCGAACATCGTCATCTGCTCGATGCCGATGATCATCTGGAACTCACGCTGCAACCCAAGAACTTTCAACACGCGTTCGGCGTAGGCACGTGGAGCGTTGGTCAGGATCACCTTGCGCCCACGCAGATGTCGCAGCGCGGCCAGATCGGCCGGGTGGCCGGCGACATCGCGTTCCAGCGTGGGCAGGCGGTGCGTGTCGTGCAGAAAATGCGCCGGCTTCACGCCATGGTGACGTATCAGCCCGAGCAGCGTGGCGCCGTAGCGGTGCCAGTATTGGCCACGCAGGCGGTCGGCCTCGGCGGCACTGACCGCCAGCTCGCGCTCGATGTAGGCGTTCATCGCCGTGTCGAGATGGCGGAACGCCGAGGCCGAGGCGTCATGCAAGGTGTTGTCCAGGTCGAACAGCCAGACCCGCGGCATGCTCAGCGCCCCCGCGCCGAACGCCGGCCCAACGCGAAGATGCCGCCCAGCAGCAGCACGGCGCCCAGCCACTGGCGGGCGTCGAGGTGCTGATCCAGCAGGGCCGAGGACAGCAGCACTGCGGTCAGCGGCTCGAATAGTGTGGCCACGGTCAGCGCCGTCGGGCTGAGGTAGGCGGCGCTCCAGCTGAAAGCCAGCAGCGCCAACGCGGCAGTGACCAATCCCAGGTAGAGGATCCAGGCTTCGGGCGGCACGGCATCCGGCCAAGCGAGTGGGGTGTAGAGCGCCGTCAGGCCCATCACCGCGGCGGCCACGATCGTCAGGCAGGTGGTGGCCGGGCCAGCGCCAAGATCGGTGGACAGTCGCCCGCTGACCAGTGTGAAACCGGCATAGAGCACTGCCGAGGCGACCGAGAAACCTACACCGATCAACAGACCGGTGACACCCGCGTCATCCGGCGCACCACCATGCCGCAGCACGATCAGCACCGTGCCTGCCAGGGCCGCACCTAGGGTCAAGGCCAGCGGCGCATCGAGCGCCTCCTGACCCCGAGCCAACGCCACCAGGGTAACCAGCACCGGAGGCAGACACAAGGCAATGAGCGTCGGGATCGCGGCGCCTATGCGTTCGATGCCCAGGAACCAGCACAGCACGTACAGCGCCATCGCCGTGCCGGCCGTCACCAGCAGCTTCGCATGGCCCCAGGCCTTGCGGCCCAGACCGGGCCGGCCGAAAACAGCCAGCAGGAACACCGCACCGATCACGAAGCGCCAGAACGAAATGCTCTCCGGGCGCAGGTGGAAGCGTGCGATCAGCAGGTTGACCACCAGGGCACCGGTGCCCCAAAGGAACGCAGCTCCGCAGGCGGCCAGCATGGCCAGCGGGGCGCGGTGGGTTCCCAGGCCGGACACTAGGCCCCGCTCAGTGCGAGCGGATCATCGTGCCGTAGGCTTGGTCGGTGAGGATCTCCAGCAACATCGCATGCGGCACACGCCCGTCGATGATGTGCACCGCGTTGACGCCGCTCTTGGCGGCGTCCAGCGCGCCGGATATCTTGGGCAGCATGCCGCCGCTGATGGTGCCGTCGGCGAACAGTTCGTCGATGCGGCGGGCGGTGAGGTCGGTGAGCAGGTTGCCGGCCTTGTCCAGCACGCCGGGCGTGTTGGTCAGTAACACCAGTTTCTCGGCCTTCAGCACCTCGGCCAGCTTGGCGGCGACGAGATCGGCGTTGATGTTGTAGCTCTCGTTGTCGGCACCAAACCCGATCGGGCTGATGACGGGGATGAAGGCGTCGTCCTGCAAGGCCTTCACCACGCTCGGGTCGATCGACTCGATCTCGCCGACCTGCCCCACATCGTGCTCCTTGGTCGGGTCATCCTTGTCGACCATCTTCAGCTTGCGAGCGCGGATCATCGCGCCGTCACGGCCGGTCAGGCCCACGGCCTTGCCGCCAGCCACATTGATCAGGCCGACGATGTCTTGCTGCACCTCGCCGCCCAGCACCCATTCGACGACCTCCATCGTCTCCTCGTCGGTCACCCGCATGCCTTGGATGAAAGTGCCCTTCTTGCCGAGGCGGCTCAGGGCCTCGTCGATCTGCGGCCCGCCCCCGTGCACCACCACCGGGTTCATGCCAACCAGCTTCAACAGCACCACGTCTTCGGCGAAATCCTGCTGCAGGGCGGGATCGGTCATGGCGTTGCCACCGTATTTGATGACCAGGGTCTTGCCGTGATACTTGCGGATGTAGGGCAACGCCTGCGCCAGGATCTCCGCCTTCTCGCGGGGCAGGATATGGTCGACGGCAGTGGGTTCGGCAGCGTGGCTCATGGTGGCGGATGCGTGTTCAGCCTGGGATGGGTCATTCTAGGGAACCTGCCTTGGCCAAGGGGGTCATCCTGCGGCCCCGGGCCCGCGTTATTGGACTGTGTACAAGGAGATCACCCGATGAGCACCCTGCTGCGTTCCCGCCTCGCCCATGCCTGCGCCGCGCTCCTGGCCGGGCTGGCCGTTGCCACGGCGCAAGCGACCGAAGGGGAGGTCAAGAAGGTGGATTTGGCGACCGCCAAGGTCACCATCCGCCACGGCGAGATCAAGAACCTGGACATGCCGGCAATGACCATGGTCTTTCGCGCCCGCAACCCCAGCCTGCTCGACGGCCTGAAGGCCGGCGACCGGATTGATTTCGATGCCGACAAGATTGACGGCCAGTACGTGGTGACCGCGATCCGCAAGGCCCGTTGAATGGGGCACCCTTCGCGGACCGGGCTCAGACGTTCAGCAGGTGCGTGCGGTAGTGGATGAGTTCGTCGATGGACTCGTGGATGTCTGCCAGTGCCGTGTGCGCCTGCGCCTTCTTGAAACCGTCCATCGCTGATGGTTTCCAGCGGCGTGCCAGTTCCTTCAGCGTGCTGACATCCAGATTGCGGTAGTGAAAGAACGCCTCCAGGCCGCGCATGGTCTGTGCCATGAACCGCCGGTCCTGGCAGATCGAGTTGCCGCACATGGGGCTCTTGCCGGCTGGCACGTAGGCGGCGAGGAACTCGATGACCCTTGCCTCGGCCTCGGCTTCGCCAATGGTCGAGGCCTTCACCCGGTCGATCAGCCCGCTGCGGCCGTGGGTGCCCTTGTTCCAGGCGTCCATGCCGTCAAGCGTGGCGTCACTCTGGTGAATGGCGAACACCGGGCCTTCGATCCGCGTGGTCAACTGCGCGTCGGTGACCACCACCGCGATCTCGATGATGCGGTCGGATTCGGGTTTGAGCCCGGTCATCTCGAGATCGATCCAGATCAGGTTCTGGTCGTTCTTGCTCAGTTCGGTGGCGCTCATGTTGGGGTGCCGGTGTCGGCAGGCATTGGGATCGAGGGTGATTGTCCAACAACATACACTCGGCGGCGATGCAGCCACTCACCGTTTCGATCGCCTTTGTCGCCGCCTTGCTGGCCCGGCAGGCCCTGAAGTTCTGGCTGGCCGGCCGACAGGCTCGCCATGTGCACGCCCACCGCGGCGCCGTGCCCCAACCTTTCGACTCCAGCATCCCGCTCGCCGCTCACCAGCGTGCGGCCGACTACACCCAGGCCCGACTGCGATTCAGCCTGGTCACCGACAGCCTGGGCGCGGCCCTGCTGCTGGGCTGGACCTTGCTGGGCGGTCTGGATCTGCTCAACGGCGTCGTTCGCGACGTGGTGCAGCCGGCCTTCGGCAACATGGCCTATCAGTTGGCCCTCTTGGCGGCGTTCTCGCTGATCAGCGGCCTGATCGACCTGCCGCAGGAGTGGGTGCGGGTCTTTCGCCTCGAACAACGCTTCGGCTTCAACCGCACCACCCTGGCGCTGTTCGTGACCGATCTGCTGAAGGGTGCTGTGGTGGCCGCGGTGATCGGCTTGCCGCTGCTGGCTGCCGTGCTGTGGCTGATGCAGGCCGCTGGCAGCCTGTGGTGGCTGTGGGCCTGGGCCCTTTGGGTGGGCTTCGTGCTGTTGATGCAGGTCATCTTCCCGACCTGGATCGCACCGCTGTTCAACCGCTTCGAGCCGTTGGCCGACGAATCACTGGCCGGCCGTGTGCAGGCGCTGATGGTGCGCTGCGGCTTTCGCGCAAGCGGCGTGTTCGTGATGGACGGCAGCCGGCGCTCCAGCCACGGCAACGCCTACTTCGGCGGCATGGGCCGCGCCAAGCGGGTGGTGTTGTTCGACACGCTGCTGAGCCGGCTGCAGGCTGGCGAAGTCGAGGCGGTGCTGGCCCACGAACTGGGCCACTTCCACCACAAGCATGTTCTGAGCATGACGCTGCGAGGCTTCGCGCTGGGGCTGGCAGGCTTCGCCTTGCTGGGCTGGTTGAGCGGCCAGCCGGCGTTCTACCTTGGCTTGGGGGTGAACCCGAACCTGGCGGCGCCGAACGATGCGATCGCGCTGCTGCTGTTCATCCTCGCAGCGCCGGCGTTCACGTTCTTCGTCTCGCCGCTGTCGGCGTGGTGGTCGCGGCGCGCCGAGTTCGAGGCGGACGCCTATGCCCGAGCGCAGACCAGCGGCAGCGACCTGGCTTCGGCACTGCTCAAGCTGCACGAAGACAACGCCGGCACGCTGACGCCCGACCCCCTCTACGCCCGCTTTTACTACTCGCACCCGCCGGCGTCCGAACGCCTGGCGGCGCTCGCCCGTTGAGCCGCCACGCCGACCTGGACATCGGCCTGATCGTGGGTGCCCATGGCCGTCACGTGATGATCGAGACGCCCGAGGGCCGACGGGTGATCGGCCACCCCAGGGGCAAGAAGAGCCAGTGCGTGGTGGGCGACCGGGTGCGCTGGCAGCCTGCCGGCGACGAGGCGGTCATCGAGGCACTGGAGCCCCGCCGCAACCTGCTGTCTCGCCAGGACGAATGGCGCACCAAATCCTTCGCTGCCAACCTCGACCAGCTGCTGATCATGCTGTCTGGCGAACCGATGTTCAGCGAGTCCCAGCTCACCCGTGCGCTGATTGCCGCCGAGGACGCCGGGATCGCCGTCACGCTGCTGCTGAACAAGATCGACCTGCCCACTGCGGCGCTGGCACGTGAACGCCTGCAGCCCTACCGCAACATGGGGCTGGCGGTGCTGGAGACGGCCCTGAAGGCGGCGCCGGCCGAGGCGCGCGCCATGCTCGGCCCGGTGCTGGCGGGCCGGACGACGCTGGTGCTGGGCCCCAGCGGCATGGGCAAGAGCACGTTGATCAACCTGATGGTCCCGCGCGCCGAAGCGCAGGTGGGCGAGATCTCGCAGGCGCTCAACGCCGGGCGCCACACCACCACCACCACCACCTGGTACTGGCTGGACGATGTCGGTCCGGGCGCGTCGGGCACGCGCGCTGCGATGCTTGATTCTCCCGGCTTCCAGGAGTTCGGCCTGATGCACATCACGCCGCAGCGCTTGGCCGAACTGATGCCGGACATCCGCGCACACTTGGGGAGTTGCCGGTTTTACAACTGCACGCACCGGCACGAGCCGGGCTGCGGGGTGCGCGCTGCTGCCGACCGGGGGGACATTGCGCCGACCCGGGTGCGCTTGTACGAAGGCCTTTGGGACGAGTTGGAAGCTGGTCAGCGCAAAGGCTGAGCGGAAAGTCAGCCCAGCAGGTTGGCCAGCTTCAGCAGTGCCAGCAGCAGCATCCACAGGACGACGGAGCGCCAGACCAGGCCCACCACGCTGCCAAGGTGTCCCAGCTGTGGCGGCAATCCAGGCGTGGACCCGGCCGCCTCGGCGGCCTCGGCGTCGCTGCCGTGAGAAAAGGTCTTGGAGCGGTCCGGCGTCACACCCGGCGCCGCGCCACCGCCCAGTTGCACACCGACAGCGCCCGCTGCAGCCGCCAGAATGATGCCTTCATTCGCATGCCGCCATAGCTCGGCATCACGGCGCCAGCCGGCCACCGACTCCTCGAAGTTGCCCACCACCGCGAAGCCAAATGCAGTGAGCCGCGCAGGAACGTGGTCGATCACACTGAAAGCGCGCTGGGACAGATCCCGCAGGCCCTCGTTCACGGCGACGCCCATCGAGCGGCTCTTGAACGCCCAGTAACGGCTGGCGAACTCGGCCATCCGGTAGGCCACCGCACCGGCCGGGCCCAGGCCCAGCGCGGCAAGGACGACGTAGCAGAAGAACACGCCGAACACATGCCGGTGGGCCGCCAACAGCGCGTGCTCCAGAACGTGGCGCAGCAACTCGGTGCGTGGCAGTTCGCTCGCATCCAGGTGGCGCCACTCGGCCAGCAGTTGACGCGCCAGATCTTCGTCGCCGCGCTCCAGCGCCTCGCGAATGTCAGTGAAGTAGTGGCTGAACTGGCGAAAGCCCAGCGTGAGGTAGATGACGCCAACGTCGAAGGCCAGCGCCAGAAGCAGGCTCACCTGGGCCACGGCAAAGTGAATCCCCCAGGCCACCAGGGCCGGCACGATGACCGTCACGATCCAGACCACGCGGGCGTGGTGCGGCCGCCCGGCGTCAAAGTTGCGGCCCGTCCAACCGACCCAGTCGGCCAGCGTGTCGTGCACCCAGTTGTCGCGAGGCAGCGGCTTGATCTGCTCGATCAGCAGCGCAAAGAGAACGGCGAAAAAGCTCATCGCCGAGCATGATACCCAGCGAGACCTGCTGTCAGCCGCGAAGCAGGTGGTAGAGGTTGCGCAGCATGGCTGCTGTGGCGCCCCAGATGAAGTATTCGCGGCCAGCATCGCCATCTGGGCGCCAGGGCATGGACAAGAACTGGCGCCGCACACCGGCCATCTCGAACTCGTGCCGTTGGTGGTGAGCCGGATCGAGCAGGAACTGCAGCGGCACCTCGAATGCCTCCGCCACCTCGAAGGCGTCGAGTTGCAGGGTGTAGTCTGGCCGCACGAGGCCGATCACTGGGGTCACGACAAAGCGCGTCACGGTCGTGTAGACCGGCATGCGGCCGATCACTTCGACCGAATCATGCCTCAGGCCCACCTCCTCCTCGGCCTCGCGCAGCGCGGTGGCCACGGCGTCGACGTCATGCAGTTCGGCACGCCCCCCGGGGAAGCTGATCTGCCCGGCGTGGTCGTTCAGGTGGTCGGTGCGCTGGGTCAGCAGAACCTGCAGGCCTTGCGGCCGCATCACCAGCGGCACCAGCACCGAAGCGGCTGCAGGCTGACGTTCACCGAACCACTCCGGGCGGGCGCCATCACCCGGGATCGGCGGAGACCAATCGTGGGCCCCGGCCAGACGTTCGCGCAGGGTGGCGGCGTTCAGATGCTCTGGTTCCACTGCCGGCAGGTGGCTGTCGGTGCCGATCACAGGGATGCGGTGCGGGTCGCGAAGGATCGGTCGCGGGCTGGATGTTGGCGCGTCAGAGGGCATGCAACTGAGCTTACGCCAGACGACAAAAGGCCGCCCGCAGGCGGCCTTGTCGAGCTGGGTGACCAAAGGTCAGGCGAGCTTTTCCTTGATGCGAGCCGACTTGCCCGAGCGCTGGCGCAGGTAGTACAGCTTGGCGCGGCGGACATCACCGCGGCGCTTGACTTCGATCGAGGCGATCAGCGGGCTGTACAACTGGAACGTACGCTCCACGCCTTCACCGCTGGAGATCTTGCGAACGATGAAGCTGGAGTTCAGCCCACGGTTGCGCTTGGCGATCACCACGCCTTCGTAGGCCTGCACGCGCTTGCGCGTGCCTTCGACCACGTTGACGTTCACGATCACGGTGTCGCCAGGGGCGAACGCCGGAATGGTCTTGTTCAGGCGAGCAATTTCTTCTTGCTCGAGGGTTTGGATCAGATCCACGGTTTTCTCCAATGTGATCGTGCCGGCGCTGTTGAAGGGATCTTGCGGTGCGTACTCCGAGGCGCTGGAGCCCTGGTTTCATACGCTCCTGTGCCCGGCAGAGGATCGAAAAGCCTTTGATTATATCGCAAGCACGGCGAGGAACCGCTCGTCTGCCGCCGAGAGCCGCCCACTGCTCCGCGCGGCCACGATCAGGTCAGGGCGCCGACGTGCTGTCAGTTCAAGCGAGCGCTCGCGCCGCCAACGGGCAATGTCGGCATGGTGCCCGGAGAGCAGTACCGGTGGCACCTCACCCTGGGGCCCTGCCAGGTGCTCGGGCCGGCTGAAGTGCGGGCAGTCGAGCAGGCCGTCCTCGAAACTGTCCTGCTCGTGCGAGCGGGCGTCTGACAACACGCCATCCTGCAGGCGCGCGATGCCATCCAACAAAGCCAGGGCCGGCAACTCGCCGCCGGACAACACGAAGTCCCCCAGGCTCAACTCCAGATCGACATGGCGATCCAGAAAGCGCTGGTCGACGCCCTCGTAGCGGCCGCACAACAGCACGGCACCCGGGCCGGCAGCCAGTTCGCGCAGCAGCGCCTGGTCGATGCGGCGCCCGGTCGGGCTGAAGTGGATCAGCGGCGCGGGCGCCGGCCGGTCCTCACGCACCGCGGCCAATGCCCGCTCCAGTGGCTCCACCCGCATGACCATGCCCGGCCCGCCGCCATAGGGCCGGTCATCGACACGCCGGTAGTTGTCGTCGGCGAAGTCGCGCAGCGGCCAGAAGCGCACATCGACCTGGCCTGACTCGAAGGCACGGCGCGTCACGCCCTGCACCAGAAACGGCGCGAACAGGTCGGGGAAGAGGGTGATGACGTCGAAGCGCACGGGGGGCGTGGCCGACGTCAGTAGTCGAGGCCCCAGTCGACGGTGATGCGCCGCCCGGCCAGATCGACCGCATCGACATAGGCGTCAACGAACGGAATCAAGCGTTCGGCGTCGTCCGGCTTGGCATCAGCCGCGGCGTCGGGACGGCGCATGCGCAACACGCAGTGCGGACCGGTGTCGATCAGGTCGGTCACCACCCCCAGCGATTCGCCCTCGCGGTTGACCACCGCCAGGCCGATCAGATCGATCCAGTAATACTCGCCTTCGCGGGCCGTGGGAAAACTTTGGCGCGAGACGAACACGCGCGCGCCGCGCAAGGACTCGGCCGCGTTGCGGTCCGGCACTTCCTGCGCCGTGGCAACGACCAGCGGACCTTGCTCTCGCGATTGGGTGATCTTCAGCAACCGAGGCCAGACCACGGCACCGCCCTTGGGCGACGGCCCAGCGGGTGCCAGAAGAAACCAGCGGCGGGAGGAGAACAGGGCCTTGGGATCCGAGGAGAACGGCTGTACCTTGAAGCCGCCCTGGATGCCCCAGGCGTCGACAATGCGGCCCACTTCGATCGCATCGTCGGGCCAGACCGGGGCATCGGTGTCGGCCGCATGCGCGGCCATGGACACGGTCGACACCACGGCTGGCGTCAGACAGCCGTTCAGGCCAACTTGGCCTTGGCCGTGTCGACCAGGCGCTGCACGGTAGGCGACAGTTGAGCGCCCACGCCAGCCCAGTAGTTGACACGGTCATGGACCACGCGCAGGCCTTCTTCACCTTCGGAAGCCATCGGGTTGTAGAACCCGACGCGCTCAATGAAGCGGCCATCGCGACGCTCGCGCGAGTCAGCGACGACGAGGTTGTAGAACGGGCGGCCCTTGGAGCCACCGCGAGACAGACGAATCACGACCATTTTGTCGTTCCTTGGAAAGTAGGTCGACCGCCGCCACCTGGGAGACACCGCCGGGCGGGCAAGCCTGCAAGCCTTGCCCTCAAACCACCTGGCCGGGCAGGCCGGGCGCAGTGAATCAGGCTTGGCGAATGTCGGCCCCGTAGATACGCCGGCATGGGCGTACCCAAGCCGACCGTGGCCGAAACATGAGATTATAGGCGTTTACCTGCCCGCAGCCAACCGTCCGCATGACCGCACCCCCTTCTGTGCTGATACGGCCCAGCCACGACAACGATCTGCCGGCCATCGCCGACATTTACGGCCAGGCTGCACTGAAAGGTACCGGCACCTTCGAACTGGAGCCCCCGAGCCTGGATGAAATGACCCGGCGCCGGCAGATCGTTGTCGTGGCTGGGCCGTATCAGCACAGAAGGGGGTGCGGTCATGCGG
>Ga0075156_10001767_pt1 | contig 11870 bp, 12 predicted proteins | sample JI81AbrownDNA_FD_70966 | JGI IMG/M metagenome (GOLD analysis project Ga0075156, IMG submission 70966) | Wastewater effluent complex algal communities from Wisconsin, to seasonally profile nutrient transformation and Carbon sequestration -... | ecosystem: Engineered > WWTP > Effluent > Algae...
GCGTCGATCGCACGCTGCTTGAGCTGGTCGGGGCTCGGCTTCGGGACCCGGATCTTGGGCGGTGCAGGACGGCTGATGAAGGTCTGCAGCGTCTTCAACCGCCACCCCTGCCCCCACAGCTCGTCGTACTTGGCCCGATAGTCGGTGTACCTCGCCCCGTACAGCTGGATCTCGCCGGTGGTGCCGGGCTGCCAGACCGCGCTGTACCGCACCTGGTTGCCGGATAGTACGAACGGCTGGAGCAGCTTCAACCGCCACCCCTGGCCCCACAGCTCGTCGTACTTCTTGCGGTAGTCCTCGTAGGTCCAGCCGTAGACCTGGATCTCGCCGGCCCTGCTCGGCTGCCAAACCGCCGTGTAACGCACCTGGTCGCCTGAGAGGACGAACGGCTGGAGCAGCTTCAACCGCCACCCCTGGCCCCACAGCTCGTCGTACTTCTTGCGGTAGTCCTCGTAGGTCCAGCCGTAGACCTGGATCTCGCCGGCCGTGCTCGGCTGCCAGACGGCCGTGTAGCGCACCTGGTCGCCCGCCAGCACGAACGGCTGCAGCAGCTTCAGCCTCCAGCCCTTGGCCCACAGCTCGTCGTACTTCTTGCGGTAGTCCTCGTAGGTCCAGCCGTAGACCTGGATCTCACCCGCGGTGCTGGGCTGCCAGACCGCTGTGTAGCGAACCTGGGTTCCACCCACCACGGCGACCTGCAGGCCCTTGAGTCGCCAGCCCTGTCCCCAGAGTTGGTCGTACTTGGCTCGATACTCCTCGTAGGTGACGTCGTAGAGCTGGATCTCTCCAGCCTTGCTCGGTTCCCACACCGCGGTGTAGGACATGCTGGCGGTAGGTCGAGGCGCGGGTTTGGTTGCGCTCGCCACGCGTTCGGTGACTGACATTTCGGTGCTCCGATCCGGCCGTTCTGTGGCCTGCTGGCCCGGCGCTGTTCGTCGGGTACCTGCCATCAAGTGCACGACGCAGCACCCCACCCGGGCATCGGTAGGTACTACCGAACTTGGCTCTAGGTACTACCGAATGAGCGCTGAAGCTCTGCCCGAGAGGCGATCCCCAACTTGCGGTAGACGGACGCCAAATGGCTGTTCACGGTGCGGATCGACACCGTCAACCGATCGGCGATCTCGCGATCGGTGTAGCCCCGGGCTGCGAGCCGGCTCACCTCCGCTTCGCGGGCGGTCAACCGGACCGTCCTCGGAGTCATGGACGACCTGGTGCCCACGTGCTCGTACGCGGTCGCCAGCACCGCGGCGGCAGCTCGTCCGACGGAGCGTTCCGCGGCTCCGTCCGAGGTGCCCTGCGACGCCTCAGCCAGCTCAATCGCGTGCCGAAAAAAGCCTTGGGCCAGTTGAAGTTTCGCGGCTGCCACCAGGTCGCCGGGACGGTTCGTGGCGCGCGCGTCGATGGCGGCCGAGCGGGCGCGGGCCGCGGCCGAGTCGACCTGGAGGCCCAATTCGCGACGCGCCTGCGCCGCGCGATCAGGTACGCCCCAGCGGCCCGCGTCGGCGAGGAAGACCCACGCCATCAGCTCCGCTCCCCCACGCACCGCCGACTCCGCGGCCGCGATGGCCAGCGAGCTCGCGCGCTGCCGCTGAAGGCCGGCGCCGGCGATTGCGGCAGCGCTCCAGTCGGACAGGCCGGGGATGATCGCGATCTGATCCGGCGGCGACGCGGTGAATAGGGTCTCCGCCTCGTCCAGCCGATTCAACTCGCAGAGGACGACGATCAGTTCGGCGGCCGCCTCCGACCGGAACACTCCCTCGCCGGCGCGTTGCTGGACGAGCGCCTCCCGCAGCGGGTCGAGCGCACCCTCGAGGTCACCGGCCAGGTGCCGACGCATCCCGGCCAGCAGGGGCCAGCCGACATCGGCCGACGACTGCTCGACCGGAGCCCCACCGGACTGCGGTTCGGGCCAGCGTCCCATCGCACCCACTGCCGAGGGAGTGGCGATTCCGAGACCGTGGATCAATCGGGTGGTGCCGATCAGGGCGGCGATCAGGCTGGCTCGGGTGGCCGGCAGCGTCCAGTCGCTGAGTTCGTGCTCGAGTCGATCGGCCACCACCAGGGCCTCATCGCCCCGGTCGCCGAAGCACAGGGCGGCGAGGCGAGCGGTCAGCGCACGAACCCGTGGGCTTCTTTCCGGGGCTGCCGACAGCACCTCGTCGGCCCGCCGCAATGCCTCGCTCGGGTGACCGGTGAACAGCAGGGCGAGCGCCTCGGTCGAGGTCACATCGGCCTCGAACGCGGACGGCAGTTGCGCGCGCATCCGCTGGACGGTCGCGCGCGCCGCGGCCGCATCGCGGGTCAACCACAGGCACTCGCTCAGCTCCTCCAGCAACGCCTCGAAGCGCTCCTGGTCGCCGGAGATCCGGTCGGCCACGGAGACCAGCGTCGCCTGCGCGGCAGCCACGTCACCCCGCTCGGCATGAATGTGCGCCAGGGCGACCATGGCTGCGGATCCATGATCGATCTCTGCCGCCCTGCGGGCGAACCGCTCCGCGGCGTCAGGATCGGAGACCATCAGCACGTCGGCTGCGGCCAGCAGCACCTGCAAGCGAGGTTCTCCACCGCCGGCCAGCTGCCAGGTCGCCTGCCGCACGACGTCGACCTGGTCCCCGAAGGTGGACTGCAATCGCCGTGACAGAACCCGGCGGCGGGTTCTCGAAATCGTCGCCTCGGTGACGCTCTGCAGCAGCGAGTGGCTGAATCGCAGCGTGACCACGCCGTGCTGCTCGTCGGCCTCGATCAGACCCGCGCGATCCAGTTCGTCCAAGGCGGACGGGTCGCAGGTCTCGGCAAGCGCGTCGTAGGGCAGCGGTTCGCCGAGGGCCAACAGTTCGGCGAGTTCCCTGCCCGCTTCGCTCAGCGAGTCGATCCGTGCGCGCAGCAACTCGCCCAGTCTGGGCGGCACGTCGCCGCCGGGTGTCCACCACCACCGGTCACCCCGCAGAACGAAGCGATCTCGCGATCGGCCGAACCGCGCGAGTTCGGTGAGGTGCAGCGGGTTGCCCGCACTCAAGGCGTGCAACGCGGCCGCCGTGGGCGACGCGACTGGCGCACCCAGCAGGTCGGCAAGCAGCAGCGCAGTCTGGGCGCGATCGAGGGGGCTCAGATCGACGCGACGAACCAGGCCCTCCTTCCACAACGCGGTCACGGCGTCCGGTACCGAATGCCCGCTTCGAGCGGTGGCCAGCAGCCTGATCGAGTCGGACACCACCAGGCTGAGCAGGGCGGCCGCGGACGGACCGTCCAGCTCATGCAGGTCATCGATCAGCAGCACGGGCGGAGAACTGCGCCGTGCCGCACTGCCCTGCCCCCGCTCGAGACGCTCCGCGATGCGCACCGGGACGAGCGCCGGGGTCAGCGACTCGTCGTCGCCCAGCAGCGGGGCGAGTGCCCCGAACGGAACTGAGCGGCCCGCCGCGGTGGCAACGATTCGGGCGAGCGGGGGCTGCGGCAACGCGGCCGCCGCGGCAGCAGCCAACGCTGTCTTGCCCACGCCCGATTCCCCGACGATCAGCACGCCCTGCGCATGGCGCAGGGTGAACAGGATCGCGTCCAGGTCGTCGTCGCGACCAACCAATGCCATGGCAGCCTCTGGGGTGAAGGCGGAGTCTGAGCCTAACGGTTGGAGGGGCCCGCGTCTCAGGGTCGTTGATGCCGGGCAGGCTCATGTTGTGGCGACCACTGCCCTCGCAATGCTCCCGCGAGTGTGGCTCGGACTTGTCGTCTAGCCGGCTGGATGCTCCCGAGCCCACGACACGATGGCGTCCGGCCTGTTGATCACGGTGCCGTCATCGAGCACGAGGACCGGCACGAAGAACGAACCGGTCAAGGCATGTACCTCGCGGCGAACCTTGAACTGCAGGAACTTCGGCAGGTGCTCCTGACCCTTGGCCTTCACGATCTCAGGTCTCCAGCCGGCGTCGACCAGGGCCTGGTGCGCCTTGTGACAGTCGTGATGCGCACTGCCCTTCGTGCTCCAGCAGATGTACAGCTTCACGCGGTCCCCTTTCGGCCGTTCCTGATGAACTGAGCACAGACTGTAGGCAACCCGGGCCGAGGCCGCCAGCGATCCGACCGAACACCTGGCCTGCGAACCCGGGCTTCAGGACGCGGCCGTGGACACCTTCTCGTCGGCACTCACCAGGGCGAGATCGCGGCGGATGTAGCGCAGGTGCGCCCACTCCTCCTCCAGGATCACGCGCACACAGTCGCCGACGGTGGGATGCCAGTCACCACCCCACGGGTCGTCGCGCTCTTCGGCGAGGACGTCAGCCGTCGCCGTCTCGAGGAAGTCGGACACCATGCGCTGTCGCTCGGCCCGAACCGCGAGGACCTCCTGATAGGACGGCGGCTCGGCGCGGAAGATCGACATGTCGAAGCCCATTGCGCCGGCACCGGTGAAGATCTGGCCGATCTCGTGGAACGGCTGTGGCATACGCATGATGCCGCCTCGCAGCCAGGCGTCGGTGGCCAGGATGAGGTGCCGTAGCGTCTCCGACAGGGACCACTCGTCTTGGACGTGGGCATCCACCAGGTCCGCCGGGGCGTCAGTCACCGTGGACTGCCAGGCGGACGCCACGGCGGTGAAGGCCTCGCGCAGACCCTCCGGCGTCTGGGCCTTCTGCAGCTCGCGCCCGGGGAACTGGCGGTTGAGTTCGGCATCCACCAGCGGCACCACGTCGACCCCGTTGACGAAGAGACTGCCGAAGAAGAGGTCGTGGCTGTCGATGTCGAGCCCGCCCACGTCAACGCTGCGCATGGTCACCCCGCTAAGGTCGGAGAACCGCATGGTGGCGTTCTTGAAGCTCGTCTTGACGAAGCTCGCGCCCTCGAAGTTTCCGCTTCCGGTATAGGTCGTCATCGCTGCATCATGGCAGCCGTCGCGGACGATTTCCGACCGCGTTTACTCGTGAGCCACGCGCCGCGGGAGAGGTCGGGCGGCTTCGAACGATGTACAGCACCTGTCCCCCTGGCCGATGCAGCGGAGCGACCGGCAGGCGAGCAGCGTCCGCCGCGACTGCCGTTCCGTAGTCGCGCTCGACGATGGGCAGGCAGAGGTCGAGCCTGGAGGCGGCACCGGCAGAGATGAGGATGTTGTCGTTGTCCGTATAGAGCACCTCCGGATTCAGGCGGACGGCCGGATGTCGGGCTGCGAACTCGTCCGCGACGAGCCAATGAGTCGTCGCGTCCCGACCGTCGAGCAGGCCGGCCTCGGCGAGGGTGAACGCCCAACAACCGCAGCTGAACGCAGGAAGGGACGGGACGGACGTCCGATCCAAGTGGCCTCGAGCTGTGTCACCCGAGGCTGTAAAGCAATTCGCGGCAGGCCTCTTCCGCGGTGCGGCAGGCATCGGAACAGCTACGGCAGCGGTCGCGGACGTTGATGTGGGTGTAGTGGCGGACTTGCCCGGTCCGGCAGGAGTGGATGCAGACAAGTAGCAGGGCGCGGGTGAGGCTGGCGTCGAAACCGGCCTGTCGGGACAGGACTCGTGCAGTGGTGGAGCAGATATCGGCGCAATCCAGGTCGGCGCTGATACAGCCACGGAGTTGGTAGTCCATGTTGTCGCTGAGGCGATCGTCGATGCAGGTGGTGCAGGCCTGTGCGCAGGCTGTGCAGGCTTCGATGCAGCTGCCCAGACGGATTTGATAGCTGCTGGACGGCGTGTGGTTGCGGTGCACGTCGGTGTCGTGAGCCTGGAGGGACTGCGGGGTGGTGGACATGAGTCCTCCTGTGGGTGACTTTCGTGATCGGTGAGGGCGATCTGCAGCCACCGGCCCCCTGGAGGGGGCCGGCGGAAAGGATCAGAGCTGGTCGAGCAGCCGCTTCATGGTGATGATCTCGGCCTGTTGGGCGTCGACGATGTCTTGAGCGAGTTGCTTTGCGTCCGGGTTTTGCCCGTTCGCAATCTCTTGTGTCGCCATGGTGATCGCGCCGTTGTGGTGCGCGATCATCCCCTTGAGAAACAGTCGAGCGGCCTCGTCACTGGTGGCCCTCCGGAGGGCCTCCATGGCGTCCTGGCTCATCATGCCTCCACCCATGTCATGGTCCATCGGCATCGACGGGCTCGGGTTCTCGCCCCAGCCGGCCAGCCAGCCGCTCATCTGGGCGATCTCGGGGGCTTGGGCGGCCTTGATCTGGGAGGCCAGAGAGATGACCTCGACATTGATAACTTCTTTGGCCATAACGATGTCGGCCATCGCGACAGCCTGCTGATGATGAGGGATCATCCCTGCCGCGAACATCACATCGGCGTTGTTGTGCGGGCCGGCGGCCGGAGTGGCCGCCGGCGACACGCCCGTCGGTGCTGCCGACGTCGATGTGGTGGCGGAGGCGGGCAGACTCGGCTGGTTGTTGGGCGAGCAGCCGGCGAGGCCGATCATCGTGGCAACGGCGGCGGCTGACAGGGTGACGCGTAGGATCTTGAATGGGGTAACAGGCATGGCAGGCGATGTCCTTCTGGGTGGCTGGTGCGGAATGGGGCGGATCACGACGACGAAGGTGCAGACCGCCAAGCGCAGACGAAAACACCTCGTGCCCGACTGACGGTGGCTCGCACCGATCTGTCAGGTCCGGCTTACCGCCAGCTCGACCAGCGTCCGCGGCCTGAGTAACCATGCACGACTCTGAACAAACGTCAGAGGCAGCGGCACACGCAACCACAACCCCCGCCCGGCCGCCGGCCGGATCAACTTGAACCCGCTCATCAGCAGTAAGAGCGCCGCGAGGCACGTCAGCCCCAGCGCAGAATGATCAGCGCAGCCGGAGCATCCGCCGATCTCAGAGAGAGGATGTCCCTCCCCAGTCGAGGCAGTCAGATGTGCGTGGTCCGCACCAACGGTGTCGTCGTGAAGATCTATGTGCGATGCGGACGTCAGGTGCGCGGAAGCGGCTGGGCTCGGGCCAGCCGGAGAGCCGGCGGCAGTGTGGTCGCTCGACAGATGGTGCATGACGAGCAGGCTCAACGCCATCGACACGACCCCGAGCAGCAGCCACAGCCGCTGCCGTGCGGCGACGGCCACCCTGATCCGCACCATGTCCTCACCATACCCAGCATTGATCGGAAACTACCTAAAAGCAGCCCACACCAGCACCCCTTTGGTTGGCACCGGCACCGTCGGCACAGACCCGCCTTGAGCCGTCCCGCGCCAAGTCCGCTGTGGACGACGCTCGAGCAATTGCACGTCACGGTGGGCCCAAGTCGGGTTGACAGTCCCAGGCGTCCAGCGATCGAGCAAGCCGCACAGACTCGCTGGGTAGTTCAGCGACGCCGCACCATGGTGTAGACGGGGTTCTTTGGTGTGTCTCCTGTTCGGTTACTCCAGACCTTCCCGCCCTAAGAATATGTATATGCGTAGATACGCAGGTATTGTTCTTGTCAGTCCGGAGTCGGGCGTATCGGATCGGGGAATGATCATGGGCGGCAGCTTCATCTCGGGGGAGGGTCATGAGCATCCTCATCCGCACAGCAGGCACGACCATCCTCATCCTCACGGCAGCCAGGGTCACGGTCATGGCTCGGACGGCCACCACGATCACCCCGGCGGTGTCGTTGGGTTCGCGAAGTCGATCCTTGCACCGCATTCGCATGACTCCGCGGACTCGGTGGACGACGCTTTGGAGTCGAGCAAGGAAGGTGTGCGGGCGCTGAAGATCAGCCTGTTGGTGCTGATGGTGACGGCGATCGTGCAGCTGATCGTTGTGTACTTCACCGGATCGGTCGCGCTGATGGCGGACACGATTCACAACTTTTCGGACGCGTTGACTGCGGTCCCGTTGTGGATCGCGTTCGTGCTGGCCCGCAAGGCCGCTACCCGCCGATACACCTACGGTTTCGGCCGGGCGGAAGATCTGGCGGGGCTGTTCGTTGTCGCGATGATCGCGTTGTCTGCGGTGGTGGCCGGTTACGAGTCGGTGCGGCGCCTGATCGACCCGAGTCCGATCGAGAACCCGTGGGTTGTGCTGGCCGCCGGCCTCATCGGCTTCATCGGCAACGAGTGGGTCGCGCTCTACCGGATCCGGGTCGGCCGCACGATCGGTTCGGCAGCCCTGGTCGCCGACGGTCTGCATGCCCGCACCGACGGGCTCACTTCTTTGGCGGTGGCGGCCGGCGCGATCGGCTGGATGCTCGGTTTCCCGTTGGCTGACCCGATCGTTGGCGCGCTGATCACACTCGCGATCCTGACGGTGCTGCGCGGCGCCGCCGTCGAGGTCTTCCGGCGGCTGATGGACGGCGTGGAACCGAGCCTGGTCGACGCCGCGGAGAGGATCGCGATGGCCGCGCCTGGTGTCGACAGGGTGCGCCGACTGCAGATGCGGTGGGACGGCCACCGGCTCACCGCCGATGTCGATATCAACGTCTCCTGCGAGCTGTCGATCGTCCAGGCACGCTCGATCGCGCACGAGGTCGAGCACCGGTTGAGCTATGGGGTGGCGAAACTAGCTGTCGTGCATGTGCACTCCTACCCCAGCCAGGCACACTCGCACACATGAACGAGATCCAGGAGTTCACACCGGCCGTTGACGCATTACCCGATGACGGACTGCTGGACAGTGCGGTCACGATCTTGCGACTGCTGGCTGATCGCACCCGTCTGGCGATCCTGAGTCGACTGGCCGAGCATCAAGACATGCCGGTCGGCGCCATCGCCGATGCCCTGCACCGACCGGCTCCCAACGTGTCCCAGCACTTGGCGAAGCTCCGCTCCGGCGGGCTCGTGCAGACCCGCCGGGACGGCACCACGATCTATTACCGACTGACCAACGAACATGTCGCGGCCCTGGTCGAGCAGGTGCTCCTGCATAGCGAGCACACCATGTACTCCACGCCACCCCACCACCGGCAATGAGACCGTTGAAGACCACCCCGCCTGACGGCCACCCCTGTCATGGCTCGATGACCGCTCCTGGTGGATTGGTCGACGCACTGGCCCAGATCGATTGGACCTGGCTTGCGGGAGGGTTCCTGCTGGCCGCCTGCTGCATGGTCGGGGTCGGGCGGCTGCGCCGGCGCGGGGACCGCTGGCCGTCGGTCGGACGGTGAGCTGGCTGATGGACTGCGCCACGGTAGTGGCGATGACCAGTGGGGACCCTCGCGCACCTCGGCGCGCGGTCTGGCTCAGCAGACACATGGTGCAGCACAGGGTGTTTGTGATGGTCGCCCCCATGCTGTTGGTCACTGCCGCGCCGATCACGCTGGCGCTGCGGAGCCTGCCTACCGCCGGCGGTTCCGCGGCGTCCGGTCTGACCCACTCACGCACCTGTCTACCTAACAGATACCCCCTAGGGGTATGGTGATGAGCATGGACATGGACAGGCACAGCGAGAACGGACACACCTCGACGACGTCGCGGGTGAAGGACCCCGTCTGCGGCATGGAAGTTGACGCGACGACGAGCGAGTACCAGCTGTTGCACGACGGAACCATCTACTACTTCTGCTCGGCACAATGCCGGAACAAATTCGACATCGCCCCCGATACCTACCTGTCCCCAGCAACCGGTCACCCGACTGGACACGGCCACGGCGGCAACACCGCGACGCCGCGACCCGGAACGGAGTGGACCTGTCCGATGCATCCGGAGATCCTGCGACCCGGTCCGGGTTCGTGCCCGATCTGCGGGATGGCTCTCGAGCCGGTCATGGTGACAGCCGACAGCGGGCCCAGCCCGGAGCTGGCCGACATGACCCGCCGGTTCTGGGTCGGGGTAGCCCTGTCCATCCCCGTGGTGATTCTGGGGATGGGCGGAGACCTCGTCCCAGAACTTCACGACGCCATCTCCCCGCGAGCCTCGGCCTGGGTCCAACTTGTTCTGGCAACCCCCGTGGTCTTGTGGGCCGGCTGGCCGTTCTTCGAGCGCGGGTGGACCTCGGTCCGCACATTGAAGCTCAACATGTTCACCCTGATCGCGATGGGCACCGGTGTGGCCTGGCTGTTCAGCGTGGTCGCCACCCTGGCGCCAGACCTCTTCCCTGAGGCGTTCCGGATGGACGGTGCCGTCGATGTCTACTTCGAAGCAGCATCCGTCATCACCACCCTCGTCCTGCTCGGGCAGGTCCTCGAACTGCGAGCCCGGGAACAGACATCCGGAGCGATCCGCGCCCTGCTCGACCTCACCCCGGACACGGCACACCGGATCAAGTCGGACGGAACCGAGGAGGAGGTGACTCTCGATCAGGTCACCGTCGGCGATCGCTTCCGGGTTCGACCCGGCGAGAAAGTTCCTGTGGACGGGGCCGTCGAGGAAGGCCGATCGACCCTTGACGAGTCGTTGGTGACCGGTGAGTCGATGCCAGCCACCAAGAAGGTCGGCGACAACGTCATCGGCGGCACCATCAACCAGACCGGGTCGCTGATCGTGCGTGCCGACAAGGTCGGGCGGGACACCGTGCTGGCCAGGATCGTGCAGATGGTTGCCGAAGCGCAACGCTCGCGGGCACCGATCCAGCGGGTGGCTGACCGGGTGGCTGCGTGGTTCGTGCCTGCCGTGATCGCCATCGCGATCGCCGCGTTCCTGGTGTGGGCCACAGTGGGCCCCGACCCGCGGCTAGCCCACGCACTCGTGGTGGCCGTATCCGTGCTGATCATCGCGTGCCCGTGCGCCCTGGGTTTGGCAACGCCAATGTCGATCATGGTTGGGGTTGGGCGAGGCGCCGGGTCCGGAGTCCTGATCAAGAACGCGGAGGCGCTCGAACGGATGGAGGAGGTCGACACGCTCGTCGTCGACAAGACCGGCACCCTTACCGAGGGCAAGCCGTCGGTGACACGCGTGGTCACCACCACCGGGTTCGACGAGCACGAGATCCTGCAGTTGGTGGCCGCAGTCGAGCAGGCCTCCGAGCACCCTCTCGGTCTGGCCATCGTGAACGCAGCCCACGCAGCCGGCCTGTCCATCCCGAACGTCACCGACTTCGACGCTCCGGTCGGCAAGGGCGTCGCGGGCACCGTCGAGCACCAGCGCGTCCGCGTCGGCAGCGCCACGTTCCTGACCGGTGAAGGGATCGACCCGAGCGCACTGACGACACAGGCGGACGACCTGCGCGCCGACGGTGCCACCGTCATTTTCGTCAGCTCCGATGACCAAGTGGCCGCGATCATCGCCATCGCCGACCCCATCAAGGAGACCACCCCGGCGGCCGTCGAGGCGCTGCGCGCCGAAGGCATCGAGGTCGTCATGCTCACCGGCGACAACCGGGTCACCGCCGAAGCGGTGGCGCGTCGCCTCGGCATCGACCGCGTCGAGGCCGAGGTCCTGCCCGACCACAAGGCAGACGTCGTCAAAAGTCTCCGTGCGGACGGTCGCGTCGTCGCCATGGCCGGCGACGGCGTCAACGACGCCCCCGCCCTGGCCGCCGCCGACGTGGGCCTGGCCATGGGATCGGGCACGGACGTGGCCATCGAGAGCGCGGGGATCACGCTGCTGAAGGGCGACCTGACCGGGATCGTGCGAGCACGCACCCTCTCCCAGGCAACCATGCGGAACATCCGGCAGAACCTGGTCTTCGCCTTCATCTACAACGTCGCCGGCATCCCCATCGCGGCAGGGGTTCTGTACCCCGCCGTCGGGCTGCTGCTCTCACCGATGATCGCAGCCGCGGCGATGGCTCTGTCATCAGTCAGCGTCATCGGCAACGCACTGCGCCTGCGCGCCCAACGCCTCTAATCGGCACTGGCACACCGTGCACGACCAACCCTTTGCAATCCTTCCGCGCCGCGGTCCAACGACGGCGCCACCTGCCGACGACCGGCGGCCGGCCGGCGCATCCGTCGCCGGCACTCGGACCAGCCTCGAGTGGGAGGAGGCCAAGTTGCTTGCTGAGTACTTGTGGCCCGAGTAGGAGCGACGTCCGAGGTGTTCTGCCTAGT
>Ga0075156_10001769_pt1 | contig 11869 bp, 9 predicted proteins | sample JI81AbrownDNA_FD_70966 | JGI IMG/M metagenome (GOLD analysis project Ga0075156, IMG submission 70966) | Wastewater effluent complex algal communities from Wisconsin, to seasonally profile nutrient transformation and Carbon sequestration -... | ecosystem: Engineered > WWTP > Effluent > Algae...
CAATACAAAATTGGGGACTCATTCTTAATCAGTTCTTAACTATATTTGAAAAAAGAGTCCAACTATAAAAAGTTGAACTCAATATAATTTTAAAACTTACACACTTAATGAAATAGTGTCCCTCTGACTTTAAAATCAGAGGTTTTTTATTGTTTAAATATTTATTATAAATTCTAAACCGCTTCCATTTGCATTTGTTTTGCTGCTTTTTTGCGGTCTTCTTCATCTAAAATCACTTTACGCATTCTTATATTTTTTGGAGTTACTTCAATACACTCATCTTGTTGAATATATTCCATACACTCTTCTAAAGTAAGTAACGTTTTAGGTGCAATACGTGTAGCATCATCGCTACCACTTGCTCTATGATTGGTTAATTTTTTACCTTCTATTGCATTTACGTTTAAATCGCCTGGCTTAATATGCTCGGCAATAATTTGTCCTGCATAAACATCTTCTCCTGGATCTACAAAAAACGTTCCTCTGTCTTGTAATTTATCTATTGAATATCCTGTTGTTGTACCAGTAAACTTACTAATTAAAACACCATTATTTCTACCAGGTATAGCACCTTTCCAAGGTTTATACTCAGCAAAACGATGTGCCATAACTGCTTCACCTGCTGTATTGGTAAGCATTTGGCTACGTAACCCAATTAAGCCACGAGAAGGAATGTCAAACTCAAGGTGTTGCATTTCGCCTTTGCTTTCCATAATCAACATTTCACCTTTTTTCTGAGTAACTAAGTCAATAACTTTACCACTATAATCACTTGGTACATCTACCACCAAAACCTCATAAGGCTCACAACGCTTGCCATTAATTTGTTTTTCTAAAACTTGAGGATTACCAACTGTTAACTCATACCCTTCTCTACGCATGGTTTCTACTAAAACACCAAGGTGCAAAATACCACGTCCAAATACATTAAAACTATCTGCACTATCCGTATCTTCAACTCTTAAGGCTAGATTTTTTTCAGTTTCTTTCATCAATCTATCACGTAAGTGACGAGATGTTACAAACTTTCCATCTTTACCAAAGAAAGGAGAATTGTTGATGCTAAATGTCATACTCATGGTAGGCTCGTCCACACTAATAATTGGCAAAGCCTCAGGATTTTCAACATCAGCAATGGTATCGCCAATATTAAATTCTTCTAAACCTACAACTGCACATAAATCTCCAGCAAAAACTTCAGTTATTTTACGTTTGCCCATTCCTTCAAACACATACAACTCACGTACTCTAATTTTTTTAACTGTGCCATCAGCTTGCAATAGTGCAATTTGCTGATTTTCTTTTATACTTCCTCTTGTTACTTTACCTATAGCAATTCTTCCTAAGAAAGAAGAATAATCTAAGCTTGTAATTTGCATTTGCAATGGACCTTCTGCAATTTTTGGTTGAGGTACATATTTAATTATACCATCCATCAAAGGCATAATATCTTCACAAGGTGTTAAGCTATCATTAAACCAACCATTTTTACCACTACCATAATAGGTAGGAAAATCTAATTGTTCTTCGGTTGCATCAAGGTTAAAGAATAATTCAAAAACAGCATCATGTACTTCATCTGGACGGCAGTTTTCTTTATCAACTTTATTAATAACCACAATTGGTTTTAAATTAAGTTGTAAAGCTTTTTGCAATACAAAACGAGTTTGTGGCATTGGTCCTTCAAAAGCATCTACCAATAAAATTACACCATCTGCCATTTTTAAAACACGTTCTACTTCACCACCAAAGTCGGCGTGACCAGGTGTATCTATAACATTAATTTTAGTGTCTTTGTAAGTAACTGCTGCATTTTTACTAAAAATAGTAATACCTCGTTCTCTTTCAAGGTCGTTGCTATCCATAATTAACTCACCAGTTTCTTGGTTGTCTCTAAACACTTTTGTAGTGTGTAAAATACGGTCAACCAATGTAGTTTTACCATGGTCAACGTGGGCAATAATTGCTATGTTGCGTAAATTCATAAACGATTTTTTGTTGACAATTTTTAGCTTTAAAATGAATTAGAACTCAATTTAATTACCAAGAGTATCAACTTTTTAAAATTTCAGTTTGCAAAAGTAAGGGTTTGACGGCTGAAATGGCTTTAAATATTGCTCTTTACTTAAACTTAATGTTGGTTTTGTTGTTGTTTAAGAATGAAACTTTATACTACATTACGTTATTTGTTTGTGTTGTTTTACGTTTTTGCTGGGGTAAATCATTTTATAAACCCTCACTTGTATTGGCCATTAATTCCTAATTATTTGGCAGATTTTAAAGTGTTACTAAATAATGTTGCAGGAATTGTTGAGGTTTTAGTAGCTGTATTAATGCTTAATAAAAGAACTGTACAATTGTCGTCTTACTTAACAATTGCTATGCTTATTGCATTTATTCCTAGCCATATTTATTTTATACAAAAAGGGGATTTACAAATTGCTGGCATCACAATTACGCCAACTATTGCTTGGATACGATTATTAATTGTACATCCCATACTTATATTTTGGGCTTGGTGGTTGAGTAAACGAAATTAAAAAAGCTTGATGATTTTAAGGCCACCAAGCTTATATGAGTTTATTTACCAAAAACTGTTTTTAAAATATCTGTTGTACGTGCTGCTGGGTCTTTTCTTATTTTTCCTTCTTCTATGGCAAGTTGCATAAATATACCTTGCAAGGCTTTTTCTGTAACATAAGCTGTTAAATCTGGATTTACTTTTTGCAAAGCAAAGCGATTGTAGTTGCTAAAAATGGTATTCCAGTGTTTAGTGGCATCGATTTTATTTAAAGCAGTTTCAATAACAGGTCTAAATGCATTAGTAAGAGCTGTGTTTGTTTTGTTTTGTAAAAATGTAGTGGCTGCATTTTCATTACCACGCAAAATAGCAAAAGCATCGGTAAAACTCATGCCTTTAATTGCATCTATAAAAATTGGGGCAGCTTGTTTTGTGGCATCTTCCGCAGCTCTATTCATATTTAAGATAGCATCATCTACTTGCTTGTTCATACCCAATTTTCTTAAACTTTGTTCAACTTTTACAGCTTCGGGAGGCATTAAAATTTTTAATGCAGCATTGCCAAAAAAGCCATCAAAGGCACTCAATTGTTGTGTTCCTTTATTAATACCCACTTGTAAAGCTTCTTTTAATCCATTTATAACAGTATTATTACTTAGAGTATCTTTATTATCTGTTTTCTTAAAAGGATTATTTACTTTAGGAATATTAATTTTTGGCAATTGAGCTTGTGTTTTAAAAACTAAAAAACTTGCTAAAAAAAGGTATCCAATTTTTTTCATAATTATGATTTATAAGAAGCGAAAGTAGTTGTGATGCTTAAAAATGAAGTACATTTTTTGTTAAAAATTAAATGCCAACAAAAAAGCCCTGAGTTTTTTATTACTCAGAGCTTTAAGAATTAAATTAAGATTGCTTATCCTTTTTCTTCTCATCCATCATATCCATTAACTTCATTCCTAATAAACCATTAATTCCACCATCAGTGCCATTGCTGCCACCAATTAAAATATCTGGAATTACTTTAATATTGCCTTTGCCAATTTCTTCGGTTACTTTAAATCTTGTAAAGTTGTCGCCACCCATTGCTTTTACTTGCAACTCATACGCTTCAGCAGTACTTTTACCAATTGCCATAATTTTTTCGGCTTCTGCTAATCCCGTTTTGCTTATTTTTTCGGCATCGGCAGCTGCGTTTAATTTAGTAGCTTCTGCTTGGGCACCTGCTCTTGCTTTTGTAGCTTCTGCCTCGGCATTAGCTCTCATTTTTGTAGCAGTTGCTTCTGCATCTACTTGAAGTTTTAAACTATTGGCATCACCCTCAGCTTTTTTAACTGTTGCATCGGCTGTTCGTTGAGCAATTTCTACACTTTGTTGTGCTTTTACAATTTCCTTTTGCATATCTGCAATTGCAGTTTCTTTTTCCATTCCTTGCCTTTGCTCTTGTGCCATTTTTTGGGTTTGATAGGTTTTTTGCTCTTCCTCTGCAATTTTTCTATCAGTTAAAGTTTTCATCAATGCTTCTGGAGGAACGATATCGCCAATTAAAGTATCTACTGCATTTACATTATACTCATCTAACACCTCACGTATGTGATTTTTGGCAGAAAGCTGACGCTCTTTTCTTGTACTTAGGAAAGAAATTACATCACTATCTTGTGCAGAGTTTCTAAAGTAGTTACCAATAGTTGGCTCTAAAACTTGACTTACTAAATTGTTCATACTTCCAAATCGTGCAATTACTTTTGGTGCTTCGGTTGCAGGAATATGGATTATTTGTGCCACATCTAAATTAAATGGGAAACCATCACGAGAACGAACAGTTATGGTTGAAAGATTTTTATCTAACGCATGAGCCTCGCTGCGTGCATTTGCCCAGTTAAGTACAAGATTGGTGGTAGGCACAAGTTCTACCTTCATTGTATATTTATTGATAGGATATTTACCAGGACCCAAAGGTTCCATCCATACGCCTCGTTGTCCTTTGCTAACAATGTTACCATGTTTAAATGTATCGCCTGTAAGGTCTTTACCATCTTCGCCAATATAGCTTATTACAACACCAACATGCCCAATGCTAACATCTGTCATAAGTATTTCCTCAATTTGTATTGCCCATGGATTAATAAAATAACTACCAGCCAACATTACTTGAGGCTGCAACCCTCTGTTACCTCCATTTGCTAAAAAGCCATCAATATCTTGGAAATTGTTATGCCCTTCAATATTTTCTCCAGCAATTTGTCCAGCTCTAATTGGTTTACCATCAAGGGTAGTTACTATACCTACCATGTTTTCTTTTATGTGTACCATATCGGCAATGGCAATAGTAAAAGCATAGGTATTAATTCTGTAAGTACCAGCAGTAAGAATAGAAGTTTGACGACCTTTTTGGCCACCATTATTCAAAAACTTTTCGGCATCTTGAAAATTGTCGCAATCTACTTTTCTGCCCAAAATATTACCAGTAGGCAATTCTGCACCATCATTGCTCAAAACCAAGCCTATTTTACCTTCTGGAATTACAATAAATCCTTGCATATCAATACCAAACTGCCAAGGCCACATACCCCAATACAATCCTGGTGCTAATGCTTTTGCCTGAAAACCAGCTTCGCCTTTAGTGGCAATAATTCTACCATCTGGTAGCTCTTTATTGGTTCCAAAAAGCCTAAATTTTACGGTTACTAAACCAATTTTGTTTTCTGGAACGATGACCATTCCAAAGAAAACTCTTAGTATAAATTTGTACAATACTAAGCATACAATGATGAGTAATACCCACCAATACTCTAAAAGATTTGTTGTGTTCATTTTGTTTTTGTTTGTCTCTTCAAATCCAAATTAACAATGGCATAAAAAGAGGAGGTTATTAATTATTTTTAAATATTAGCTCAAATAGTTTTGCTAATTGTTACCTTTTAATTAACTGAACTATTACTTCTTTATTAAGCTAACACTTTTTGTTTTAATACTATTTTGAATAAGTGACTTATGATTTGTACCTACAAATTTTATGAAATAAAAACTTGTAGCACAAAGCAACACCACTAAAATAATGGGTTTCATTTGTTTTAAATGATTTTTTTATATAAGAATTGCTGTAGAATGTTTACAGAAACTGTAAACTAAAATCTAAAATTGAATCTAATAAAAATGCAACCTAAGCTTCGGGTGGCTTTACTCTTTGACGAAAGTTGAATAAAAGAGCATCAATATGAGGTTTCATAAATTTTGGGAGACTGGCTCCGTTTTAATTTGAAGACACAAATATAATATGCTGGCATTTGAATGGTAAAATAGATTGAGGAAGAGTGGAACTTGCCTATGGAAGAATGGAAATTTTACGAATATGAATGGTTAACAGCTGAATTTAATTTTTGTGAAAAATAGCATAATTTTATATTTGAACCATTAAGTGAAACACATGAACGAAAAACTTTTACAGTTTATATGGCAGCATCAGTATTTTAATACTCAAAGCCTTATTTCAACCAATAACGAACAAATAAAAATTATAAACAAGGGAAATTATAATACCAACCAAGGGCCAGATTTTATAAATGCCACCATTGTTATAAACGAGGTTAAACTTATTGGTAATATTGAGTTGCATGTGCAAGCAAGCGATTTTTTAAAACACAACCATCAACAAGATGCCAATTACAATAATTTAGTATTACATGTAGTTTGGGAAAACAATTTGAGCCAAACTGTATTACCAAATATCCCAACACTTGAGTTGCAGGATAAAGTTGCTAGTACATTACTTCAACATTATTCAACATTAATGGAAAATAGTAATAATCTACCTTGCTCTCATTTTTTGCCTTCCCTCAGTGAAATTGGTTGGTTGGCTTGGAAAGAGAGTTTACTGGCTGCAAGACTTACTAAAAAAGCAAACGAGGTGTTAAATACTTTTTACAATGCTAAAAGTAATTGGGAGGAAACTTTTTGGCAGCTTTTGGCATATAATTTTGGATTAAAACTTAATGCCGATTTGTTTAAAACAATTGCTAAACATGTATCCAACACAACCCTAAGTAAACACAAAAATAATCTTATACAAATTGAAGCCTTGCTACTTGGACAAGCTAATTTGCTAAACAACATTAGTGATGAAAGCTACCCCAAGATGTTGCAAAAAGAGTATCTTTTTTTAAAGAAAAAACATCAGCTAGTTGATATTGAAATTCAGCCAATGTTTTTGAGAATGAGGCCAGCTAATTTTCCTACAATTCGCCTAGCACAATTGGCAAGTTTAATACAGCAATCAAATCATTTATTTAGCTATATAAAAGAAATTGAAACAATTGAGCAATTAAAAAAAATGCTACATGGCACCGCTAACGATTACTGGCATTATCACTACACATTACAAGATGAAGCATCTCCAAAACTTAAACCAAAAATATTGGGCGAAAGTATGGTGTACAATTTAATCATTAACACCATTGCTCCTGTACTATTTGCTTATGGAAACTATACAAAAGAAGACAATTATAAAGAGAAAGCTATTCATTTTTTACAACAAATACCATCTGAAAATAATAGTATAATTACCAACTGGAAAAATGAAAAAATTGAAGCCAAAAACGCTTTTGATTCTCAGGCCTTGATAGAATTATTCAAAAACTATTGTACTCCTAAAAAATGTTTAGATTGTGCTGTAGGCAATAAAATTATGAGAACAAAATAGAAGGTTTTATAATAATTCTAAACTATTAATTGCTGTGCAAAGACTACTAAAAATTTCATTAACTGTACCTTCGCCTTCAATAGATTTAACCTTGTCAAAACTTTTGTAATACTCTGCAACAACACTGGTTTTGTTATTATATTCTACAATCCTGGCACGTATAATGGATTCGTTATTGTCGTCGCTTCGTCCACTAGTTAATCCTCTATTTAACAAACGTTTTACTAATTCTTCTTCAGTTACATGTAATGCCAAAACTGCTTTTATTTCTGACTTTTTTAGAGCTAATAGCTTGTCTAAAGCTTCAGCTTGTGCTACTGTTCTTGGAAATCCATCAAATAAAAATCCTTTTGCTTGAGGGTTATTTTCTAAAGCACTACTAATCATTCCAATTACAACTTCATCTGGCACTAATTGACCCATATCCATCAAAGCCTTTGCTTCTAACCCTAGTGGTGTTTTTGCTGCAATTTCACCTCGTAATAAATCACCTGTGCTCAAATGCTTTAAGCCAAAATGAGCCACCAATTTTTCACTTTGAGTTCCTTTACCACTTCCTGGTGCACCAAATAAAATAATATTCAACATTTTATAAAAACCTTGATGAATTACAAATATAGGCGGTGCATAAATAAATTGTTCAGGAAAATTGTTTTTAAACCAATTTTACTAAAATTATTACGCAAAAATAAATTACAACCTCAAATATTTGCTGAGAAGCACCTAAACAGTCGCCTGTATAGCCACCAATCCATTTATTAAAATAATATTTAATATATAGAAAAATTGGTATTATGGGTAACAATAGAAGAAGGAAATTGAAATTTATAAATAAAAAAGGAACTACACAACCAATTATTGCTATACCGATTTGCAAAAGATTTAATTTTTGATTTGCCAATGGCTTTGATTTGCTTGCATCAATATCTTGCACATACTCTAAAAATTGCATCATAAAAACAGCCATTAATCTGCTTAAACTATGTGCAATTAACATTACAAGTAGTAATGTTTTTAAATTTATTAAATGAACTAAAAAGGTAAGTAAACAAAATTTAAATCCCAACATGCCAATAAGTCCAATTACACCATAAGTGCCCAGCCTGCTATCTTTCATGATGGTTAAAATTTTTTCTTTATTCCATCCACCACCAAAAGCATCGCAGCAATCGGCAAAACCATCTTCATGAAAAGCACCAGTAACTAAAATAGTTGTAGCCATACTTAGCAAAATGGTAATATTCCACCCCAAAAAATTATGTAAAAAATATACTGGAACCCAAGCTGTAAATCCAACAAACAAGCCCACCCAGCTAAAATACTTGGATGATTTTTGTAAAAAACTTGGACTATAATTTGTAATTGCAGGCATTGGTATTCGTGTAAAAAACATGAAAGCAGTAATTAAAACTTTAATTTCACTTGTAAAAATTCGCTTAAAACTATTTGCCATAAAGCAATATTAGTTGATTATGTTGTGTTTTTTTAGATGAATATTACTTTACATTTACAATCTAACAATTGATAACTTATGAAGCATTTTTTTGCTGCATTATTGCTTTTATGTAGCACGCTTGATGCTAGCACACAAGAATTACCCAACACAGGAATTAGTGGTTTGTATGAAGTAATGGTGGGTACTTCAACGCCACAATATCATTTACAATATTTTGGTGAGTATGGTTTTACCATTGTTGATAGTGGTACCATTACAAAAGAAGTTGCCCAAAAGTTGTATGGGGTATCTACTGCCTTAAAAAGTTATAGATTACAAAATGGTGTAGTGGATAGCCATGGGTTGTTAAGATTGCTTTGCTGGGAAAATCCTTTAGGAAACGGAGTTGGCTACTCTGAGCCAGAAACCATTGGAAGTAGAATGGCTGTAATGAAAACTAAAGACATTGTACGCATTCATGATATTTATGATATGTGGCGAAAAGAAAAACAGGGAAAATGGTTGCCTACTGAACCTTTTTTTGACGACCCCTTGCGTATCAATAAAAACGGTGAAACCAATTTTTTCAAACGCCCCATTGGTGTAAGAGAAAATGCTATTTATGGTGAATATTTTACACATGTTTTTTTTCAAAGGTATGGTTACGAAATACCAGGCTATGGTACAATAAATCCAAATGCACCACTTAAAACTAGCGAGTTTACTCACCACGATTGGTTTATACAAGTTGATAGTATGCAACAATTAAATTACTTACAAACTGCACTTGGTTTAAAGGCAGAACGTCCAGCAGAAATTGATGGTGATTGGCTCAAAGGGCCAAAAGCTGTTTTTATTATGCAAGATGGCTACAGCCACTGGTATCAAGGCTTTGTAAGCCCTAATAATATTTGTGGCAAGCTCAAGTTTTTTATGCCAAGAGGAGCAAAACCAAATAGAGATGCTGACCAAAAAATTGGTGCCTTAGGCATTACTTTACACAGTTTTTATACTAAAAAATTAGATTTTGTTTTTGACTTAGTTAAAACACAACATTTAAAGCCAAGTGAAATTGTTAAAAACGAATTTGGCGAAAGAAGCTTTGTATTTATTGGCCCAGGTAATGTGGCTTGGCAAATAATTGAAAAATTAACTGATCCAAAAAATACACCAATTTTAAAAACAGAATTTACTTTTACAAAAGATTAGATTTAAAAAATCACTTAAAAAATACAAATGAAGAAACAATTTTTTACCTTAATAGCACTAGCAGTTGGAATAACAAATTTTGCTCAAAAAAAGCCCTTATACAATTTAGAGAATGCAAAAGACAACATGGATGCCTATGTAAAAATGAGAGCAAGTTTAGATACAAGTAAAGAATCAGTTTTTTATGCTACTGGAAAAGTTTATGCTTACGACCCAGAAAAACCATGGAAAGTTTTGTTCAATTTTGAAATGTACAATATTGCACGCATGCAAAAAATGGCTGGCGATAGTGGTTGGAGATTAGTAACCCGTGAAATGCTAGTGTATAAAGACCCCAAAACAAACGAAATTTTAAAAACATGGAAAAACCCTTGGACAGGTGAAGAAGTTGAAGTAATTCCAGTATGGAACGACCCTGTAAATCAAACCTTTGCTTATAATAGTTTTATTGTACCTTTTGAAAAATTAGGGAATGGAAGAGTTTGCTTATACAATGATGTACCATTGAGCTATCCTTCACCATTAAAAAAAGCAGAATATCCAAGTAATAGTAGAAGTGACGTTTATCAGGGAGCAGAATTATTTAACTTTTTTATTAACGAAGCCGACCTTCAAAACAAAAAACTAAATAGTGTTAATGCTGATATTTCTTGGACAAGATTTAGCGATTTTTTGCCTTGGATGAAAATGGGAGCATTACCAGGCAATTTATTGTACCAAAGCCGTGGCTACAAACTAAAAAATGGTTTTGATGATTTGCCTCAACAACTTAAAGATTTTGTATTGGCCAACAAGCCAGAATATCAATTTGCACCAAGAGTATTTACTAAACCCAATATGACCAGCTGGAAATATTTTAAAAAAGTAATGGACGAAAGGAAAAAGACTGGGCAGTAAATGGCCTAAATGAAATTCAAAAAAAAATAGGTGTTGCAAATTTTGCAACACCTATTTTTTTCTAAAATACCTTGTTTTGAAAAATAAATTATTTCTTTAAAACAACATTAAGCACCTCCACCATTTTATTTATTTTATCTTGCAATTGTTCTTCTGTCCATAACAAACTAATAGCTGTACTAATACACCTGCTCATTATAGCATCACTTTTGCTAAAGTTTTGAGTTTGGAGATTTTGTAAAGCCATTTTTTGCTCATTAGATAATGGGTATAAACTTTTTACTTGTTTTAAATGATCCCATTTTTTAATGTAATGCCAGTTATTGTCGTACCAATAAAAATTGCCAGCTAAAATGCCTCTTGCTTTCATTTCGGCAGCAAAGGCTCTTGTAAGTTCTTCAGTAGGCAAAAACCAACTTAAAAAACTACAGCTATCCCCTTCTTCATCAGGCACTTGCCTAAATGTAATTTCGCTAAATTGAGCTAAGGCTTGTTTGATTTTTGTTTGATTTTTTCTTTGAATGTCTAAGAAGGTAGCCAGTTTTTGTATTTGAGCTAATCCAACAGCGGCATGCAATTCACTAATTCTAAAATTGTATCCTAAGTAAGGGTGTAAATCAGCACCTCTATCAATCCCTAAATGGTCGTGCCCATGATCGGTAAATAAATCAGCTTTTGTATATACATCTTTATTATTTGTCATTACAACACCCCCTTCGCCACAGGTAATTGTTTTTACAAAATCAAAACTAAAAGTTCCTGCATGCCCAATTGTACCTAATTTTTTTCCTTTGTAAGTGCCCCCAATGCTTTGGCAAGCATCTTCCAATAAAATTAAATTATTAAGTTCACATATTGTTTTAAGAGCATCTAAATCTGCCATGCTACCACACATATGTACAGGCATTACACATTTAGTTTTTGGAGTAATAGCAGCTTGTACAGCAATAGGATTAAGGGTTAAGGTTTCATCAATATCAACTAAAACAGGTATTGCACCCATGCTAATTACAGCTTCAAAACTTGCTACAAAAGTAAAACTTGGCATTATAACTTCGTCGCCAGCACCAATGCCTAAAGCAGCCATTGCAGTAGTTAAAGCTGCTGT
>Ga0075156_10001771_pt1 | contig 11865 bp, 9 predicted proteins | sample JI81AbrownDNA_FD_70966 | JGI IMG/M metagenome (GOLD analysis project Ga0075156, IMG submission 70966) | Wastewater effluent complex algal communities from Wisconsin, to seasonally profile nutrient transformation and Carbon sequestration -... | ecosystem: Engineered > WWTP > Effluent > Algae...
CATCGGTCCGGTGAGACTCGGCCAGTTGGCGTCCGGCGAGTCGCGGGAACTCACGCGTGAGGAATTGGGGGCCCTGCTCGACCTCGTGCAGATGTGACGCGATGACACGGCGCGTCCACGGGCTCGAGACGGAATACGGCCTCGTCGTCCGGCAGGCGACCCGGCAGGGCTGGCGGCGCGTCGGCAACGATGAGGCGGCCAGGCTGTTGTTCTCGCCGGTGGTCGAGCAGAACGCGACCACGAGTGTCTTCCTGCGCAACGGCGGACGCATGTACCTCGACGTGGGCTCGCACCCTGAGTACGCGACCGCGGAGTGCGACCGACTGGACGACCTCGTCGCGCAGGACGCGGCGGGCGACCAGATCTTCGCCTCGCTCGCGCGGCGGGCGATCGAGGCGTCCGACCAGCCCTTGCGCGTCTCACTGTTCAAGAACAACGTCGACTCGCACGGCAACGCCTGGGGGAGCCACGAGAACTACCAGGTCCCTCGCGAGATCGATCTGGCGACGTGGGAGGCACTCACTCCGTTCCTCGTGACCCGGAGCCTCGTCACGGGTGCAGGTCGCTGGACGCCCGACGGCTACCAGTTGTCACAGCGAGCCGACCACCTGTGGGACCCGCTCTCCTCGACGACGACGCGGACGCGTCCGATGATCAACACCCGGGACGAACCGCACGCCGACCCGCAACGATTCCGCAGACTCCACGTCATCGCGGGCGACTCGAACCTGTCGCAGACGACCGTGCTGCTGAGGTTCGGCATGACCGGCCTCGTGCTGGCGGCCATCGAGGACGGACAGGACTTCGCCGACGTCGCCCTCGCAGACCCCCAGGCATCCGTGCGACGGGCCAGCCGGGACGTCCGGGGGAGGGCGCGGCTCGAGCTGGCCCGCGGCGGGGATGCGTGCTCTCTGCAGATCCAGCGCGCGATCCACGACCGGGTCGGCCACTACGTCGAGGGCGACAGCGACCTCGCCCGTGCGCACGACCTCTGGGGACGCGCCCTGGACGCCGTCGATGACGACCACCTCGACAGGATCGACCGGTGGGTCGACTGGGCGATCAAGAAGCGCGTCCTCGACGGGTTGGCGGCCCGCGGTGCAGGGCCGGAGAAGCTCGCCGCGGCCGACCTGGCACACCACGACATCGTGGAGGGCATCTTCGCGCGGCTGGACGCCGCGGGCCAGGTGGATCGCATCGTCGACCAGGCAGCCGTGACGAGCGCTGTGGAGAACGCGCCGCTCACGACCAGGGCGACGCTGAGGTCCCGCTTCCTCACCGCCGCCCAACGGCACCAGCGGGCCCACGGGGTGGACTGGATGACCTTCACCTGCCACGACCTCGCCGACGGGGTCGTGATCTGTCCCGACCCCCTGACCAGCGTCGACGCACGTGTGGACGCGCTGTGCGAGCGCATGGCGTCCGAACCTCGACGGCCGGGTTCGACCGCCTTCCGACGGCAGGAGGACCCTGTCGCGCGTCCGTCCGCCGCGGCGGGGGCACCGGAGGCTGGTTGAGGGAGTCGGGTAACCTTCGATGGTGCTCCAGTTCCCCAGCCGTGCCGTGCGCGGCCTCGCCCGTCCCCTTGCCGTTGTGGCCGCGCTCTCGTTGCTGCTCACCGCCTGCAGCGACTCGTCCGCTGACTCGACAGCCACGCCCAGCGCGTCCACGTCAGTCTCCGCGTCCGCGAGCAGCAGCCCCACCGCCACACCCAAGCCGATCGCATCGCTGGATGCCATCACCGTGAAGGGTGACTACGGCAAGGCCCCCACCGTGACAGGGCCGTGGCCAGGAGTGTTCTCGAAGAGTTCGGTCAAGGTTCTCAAGGCGGGCGCGGGTGCGACCCTTCTCGCGACCGACTCCGTCGAAGTCAACTACTACGGGGTGAATGCGCGGACTGGGAGCACGTTCGACCAGTCGTTCAAGAACGGCTCAACGGTCACGTTCTCCCTCGACGGCGTGATTCAGGGCTTCAAGCAGGGTCTGGTGGGCCAGAAGGTGGGCAGCCGCGTCCTGATCGGGATCACCGGCAAGGACGGATACGACTCGTCCGGTGGATCGGCCCGCGCAGGGATCGAGGTCGGGGATTCGCTCGTCTTCGTGGTCGACATCGTGTCGGCGACGCTCACGGGCCCAGAAGGCACGGCTGTCGCCCCGAAGGCCGGCCTGCCCATCGTCGTCGACACCAAGGGCGTCCCGACCGTCACGATCCCGAAGGCTGCAACCCGGCCCACCAAGACCGTGGTGCAGCCGCTCATCAAGGGCAAGGGCAAGGCCGTCACGGCGACGGACGCGATCACCGCGAACTACACGATGGTGTCCTGGTCCTCGGGCAAGGTGCTCTCGTCCAACTACGCCGACGGGCCCGAGACCGGCGCCCTGTCTGGTCTGGTGTCGTCCTGGAAGGGACTCGTCGGCCAGACCGTCGGAAGCCGCGTGATGATCGTGGTCCCAGCCGCCACCGACTACCCGAGCGGCGCGTCCGCCCCCCCGGTCACCGCCACCGACACGCTCGTGTACGTCATCGACATCCTGCAGGTGGTCCCCACCCAGTAGTCAGACGACCCACGGTTCCCACACACGAGGACCCATCAGGTCGACCTCACCAGCGAGCGCCCCGGCGAGCAGTTGCCGGGGCGTCGTCGCGTCCGGGAAGCCGAGCGACCGGCACAGCACACCCATCACATCGCGCGTCGATGCCCCCGCGGACGCCAGGTCGGCCAACGTGACCGCGCCATCCCGCTTGGCGAGGCGGCGCCCGGACGAGTTCACGGCCATCCCCACGTGGACGTAGGTGGGCGCGGCGTGTCCCAGCGTCCGGGCGAGCCAGGCCTGCCGGGGGGCCGAGGTGAGGAGGTCGTCCCCCCGGCACACGTCGACCACCCCCTGCAGCGCGTCGTCGACCACGACGGCGAGGTTGTAGGCCGGCGTCCGGTCGTTGCGGAACAGGACGAAGTCGTCGACCCTCGCCGTGACCTCGCCCGCGTGGACGTCGTGGATGGTGCTCGACGCACCACCAGCCCGGACGCGGATCGCCGCCGGACGCTCGGCTCGCAATCGCGACCTGTCGGCGTCCGAGAGGCGTGAGCAGGTGCCCGGGTAGGGGCGATACCCCCCGTGGGGGGCCTGACTGGCGTCCGCGACCTCGCGCCGGGTGCAGAAGCACTCGTACGTGTCGAGGGTGGACGCGGCCTCCAGGTACAGGTCGTGCCGCTCCGACTGACGGACGACCTCTCCGTCCCAGTCGAGTCCGAGGGACGCCAGGTCGGCCAGTTGGCGAGCTGCCACGTCGGGAGCCGAGGCCACGCGCTGCTGGTCGAGGTCCTCGACGCGGACGACGAAGTCGAGCCCGGACGCCCGGGCGAACAGCCACGACAGGAGTGCGGTGCGCAGGTTGCCCAGGTGCAGGTCTGAGGTGGGCGATGGCGCGAAGCGTCCCGCAGGGTTGCCCACGGCCGCCTCCCGTCTGTCGCTGGTAGCCTTCGCAGCGTGGCACAGCGCTCGTCCGAACGTCTCGTGAACCTCACGATCTGCCTTCTCGTGGCCCGACAATACGTGCCCAAGCACAAGATCCGTGAGGTGGTCCTGGGTTACCGCGACCTGGGTGATGCCGCGTTCGAGCGCATGTTCGCACGCGACAAGGTCAAGCTCGACGCGATGGGCGTCCCGATCGCCGTGGGCAGCAACAATCCCCTGTTCGGTGACGAGGTGGGCTACCGCATCCCGCGCAAGGACTTCGAGTTGCCGCCCATCGAGTTCACCGCCGATGAGGCCGCCGTGGTGGGGTCGGCCACACGCGTCTGGCAGTTGGCCAACGTGGCGGAAGCCACGGCACTGGCCCTGGCCAAGCTCAATGCGGCCGGCGTCGAGGCCGATTCCGAACGGCTGGCGGTCGTCGCCGCGTCCGTCTCGGCCACCGAGCCCTCCTTCGCCGCGATCTGGCAGGCCACCGTCGACCGCCAACGGGTCTCGTTCGAATACCGGGGCGTCCCTGAGGTGCGCACCCTCGAACCGTGGCGGGTGGCCTGGCGCAAGGGAAGCTGGTACGTGGTGGGACGCGACGTGGATCGCGACGCCTCCCGGGTCTTCAAGTTGTCACGGATCACGTCCCTGCCCATCCTGGACCCACACCAAGGGACGTTCACGGTGCCCCCGGGTGTCGACCTGGACGCGTTGACGCGCACCATCGAACCCGAACCCCCGTCCGGTGAGGTGATCGTCGCGATCCGCGACGGTCGGGCCCCGGCGCTGCGGCGTCGTGGACGCGAGACCGACCATGTTCGGACGCCGCGCGGCTTCACGAGCCGGGCCGTGACGGTGGGGAACGACGCCGTGTCCGAGGTGGCCGCCTTCGGCCCCCACGTGCTGGTGCTCGAGCCGCCGGAGCTCGTGCAGCGCGTCCGGGAACACCTGCGGTCCGTGATCTCGGCCCACGCACGTCGAGGGGGTGCAGCGTGACCACCGACGACCAGGTGCCCCGACTGCTGGCGCTTGCACCGTACGTGCTCAACCACCGCGGGGTCTCGGTCGAGCAGGTGGCCAGGAAGTTCCGGGTGACCCCCCAGCAGATCGTCAAGGACCTCAGCATCTTGTGGATGTGCGGGCTGCCCAACAACGAGGGTGGCGACCTGATCGATGTCGACATGGAGGCCGCGCAGGGGGAGGGCGGCGTGGTCGTGATCGACAACGCCGACTACCTGGCGCGACCCATGCGGTTCACGGCCGACGAGGCGATGGGCCTGATCGTGGCGCTGAGGGCCATCGAGACCACCGCGACCGGGGTGGCGAAGGAATCGGCGTCCTCGGCGATGCGGAAGCTGCGCGCGTCGATGGGTGACCTGACCGACGGACGCGTGGTGATCGACCTGGAGGCCGGTGAGGAAAGCGTGCGCGCCACCTTGGTCGAGGCGATCGAGCAGGGACGCCGCGTCCGCCTGACGTACGACGGGGCCACCCGCGGGGAGACGACGACTCCAGACGTCGACCCGGCCCGCATCGCGGTCCGTGACGGGGCGGCCTACCTGAGCGCGTGGAGCGTCCCACGCCAGGACTGGCGCACCTACAGACTCGATCGTGTGAGGGCTGCAGAAGTGCTGGACGAGCCCAGCGTCCCCCATGAGGGGGAGCCACGCTGGGACGGAGGCTGGTTCGACCGCTCGAACCAGGCGAACGAGGTGACCCTCGACCTGGACCCGGCCGCGCGCTGGATCACGGAGTACTACCCGACCCGGCTCGTCGAGGAGTCGGAGCGCGGGGTGCGCGCAACGTTCGTGGTCGCCGACCCGGCGTGGCTGACCTCGCTGCTGCTCAGGCTCGCGGGGGACGCACGGGTCGTGTCACCCGAGGGCGTCGGTGACGGTGCGGTGGACGCGGCCCGGGAGGCACTGGCCGCGTATGACGACCTGGACGCCCCGGTGGCGTCCACCGAGGCCCGGTCGACGCCGCCCGACGCGTTGGCTCGTGCCGGTGGGCTTGGCGGATCGGTCTAGAGTTGTGCCAGCCTGATGGTCGCGGCTTCAGGGCTGACCGTCGGGCGACGTAGGATTGAGGTCGGTGGGATCCCCCCGCCATTGGATGTGTCTGGAGGCACCATGTTCGGCCTTGGATGGCAGGAACTCCTGATCATTTTGCTCATTGCTGTGCTGCTCTTCGGCGGCACGCGCCTCGCCGGCGTCGGCAAGGCTTCGGGCAAGGCGATCCGCGAGTTCAAGGAAGAGACGTCGGGTCTGCGCGAGAGCGACAAGAAGAAGGCCGTGTCCGATGTCAAGCAGGCCGACCAGGTCGTGGACGCCGAGATCGTCCAGACCGAGAAGAAGCTCGAGAACTGATTCATCGTGTCGTCGGACGTCGTTGTGAGTCGCAAGCGTCTCGCGTGGCTGAGGCCGCCCGAGGTCTCTGACGACGGCACGATGGCGCTCGTCGACCATCTCAAGGAATTGCGCTATCGCGTCACGATGTCTGGGCTGGCGCTCGTGGTCATCACCATCGCGATGCTGTTCTTCTACGACAGTCACCTGTTGCCGTGGATCCTGCGGCCGCTCAACATCGCGGTCAACCAGTACATGGCCTCGCACCCGGATGCACAGGTCGTCCTCACGACCGAGGGCCTCACGTCGCCCATGTTGCTGATGCTGAAGACGGCGGGTGTGGCCGGCTTGATCCTGTCGTGCCCCATCTGGCTCTACCAGCTGTGGGCGTTCATCGCTCCCGGCCTCCTGGCGCGGGAGAAGAAGTGGGCCCTGGCCTTCCTCGGCAGCGCGATTCCCCTGTTCCTGTTGGGGGTGGCGCTCGGCTACTGGATCACCCCCAAGGGGTTCGCGGTCATGTTGGCCTTCACCCCCCAAGGTCTCGACATCACGAACCTTCAGGAGGTGCAGAAGTTCCTGACCTTCGAGTTGCAGCTGCTGCTCGTGTTCGGTCTCAGCTTCCTGCTCCCCGTCGTGATCGTGATGATGAACCTGCTGGGCCTCGTGCAGGCGAAGTCCTTGGCGCGCTATCGCACGCTGGCGATTTTCGGCTGCTTCGTGTTCGGCGCGGTGGCGACGCCGTCGACCGACCCGTTCTCGATGGTTGCGTTGTCGATCCCGATGTCGATCATGTACGTGGTCGCCGAGCTGATCTGCAGGCGGAACGAGAGGCACAAGGCCAAGCGCCAGGCCGAGCTCGAACTGGCCGACTGATGGACTGGCGCTACGACGGGCCGACCATCACTCTGGTCGTCAACCCGGCGGCCGGTCGCGGCCGCGCCAAGCGCCTTCTGCCCAAGGTGTGTTCGACGCTGCTCACCGCCCTCCCTGACGCGCACCTCCGCGTCCACCAGACAACCAGTTACGCGGACGCACGCATGCGCACCATCCAGGCCGTCGACACCGCGCGTCCGGCGGTCGATGGGCAGCGTCCCGATTCGCTCATCGTGATGGGTGGCGACGGGATGGCCCATCTGGGTGTCAACGCGTGCGCCACGACCGACGTGACGTTGGGTGTGATCCCGGCCGGGTCGGGCAACGACTTCTGCCGTGGCGTGGGGATTCCCGCACACGTCCAGGCGGCGACCCAGGCGATCGCGGCGGGACGCACGCGCGTGGTCGACGCGCTCGAGGTCCGGGGGCGGCTCGCCGGTGGTGCAGAGCGCCGTTACGTCGGCGCGGTGGTGAGTTCGGGTTATGACGCGAAGGTCAATCGTCGGGCGAACGAGGCGAAGCTGCCGCTGGGGCCGCTCGTCTACATGAACGCCGCGCTCAGCGAGCTCGCGGTGTTCGAGCCACTTCACTTCCGGCTCGCCGTCGACGGCGCGCGCCGTGAGTTGCCGGCGATGATGGTCTGCGTCGCGAACACCGCGTATTTCGGCGGAGGCATGATGATCGCCCCGACGGCAGATCCAGGCGACGGTCTGCTCGACCTGACGATCATCCACCCGGTCAGCAGGGTGACGCTGCTGCGCCTGTTGCCGTTGATCTACTCGGGTCGATTCGTGAAGGATCCGGCCGTCGAGCGGTTGCGGGCGCGCGAGGTCCTCCTCGACGGCAGTGACATGTTCGGCATGGGTGACGGCGAGGAGCTCGGGGACGTACCCCTCGCGATCCGCAGCGTCCCGGGGGCGTTGCGCGTCCACGTGGCCTGACCCGGGTAGCGTCGGGGGCGATGGACACGACACCAGCCCCGGGCCCACTGTTCGCGCGGTTCACGCACGGCTACGACTTCTCCCTGGACGCCTACCAGGTGAGCGCCTGCGCTCACGTCGAGGCGGGCGCCGGCGTCCTCGTCGCAGCCCCCACCGGTGCAGGCAAGACCGTGGTGGGGGAGTTCGCCGTCTTCTGCGCGATCGAGACCAGCCGCAAGTGCTTCTACACCACGCCGATCAAGGCGTTGTCGAACCAGAAGTACCACGACCTGGTCGAGCGACACGGCGCCGACCGCGTCGGACTCCTCACCGGCGACACTTCGATCAATTCCGAGGCCCAGGTGGTCGTGATGACGACCGAGGTACTGCGGAACATGATCTACGCGGATTCGCCGACGCTGCGCAATCTGGGTTTCGTCGTGATGGACGAGGTGCACTACCTGGCCGACCGGTTCCGCGGCGCTGTGTGGGAAGAGGTCATCATCGGGCTGGCCCCGGACGTCCAGGTGGTCAGCCTCTCGGCGACCGTCAGCAACGCCGAGGAGTTCGGCGACTGGCTCGACGAAGTGCGTGGACGGGTCGAGGTCGTCGTGTCGGAGCGACGTCCCGTGCCGCTGTTCCAGCACGTGCTGGTCGGCCGTGACCTTGTCGACCTGTTTGCGGGCGAGGCGCCGACGGCGTCAGAAGTGCCGGGTGCGCACACGCCGGACGTCAACCCCGAACTGGTGCGGCTGGCGAAACAGGAGTCGAGGGACGTCCGGGATGACTCCCGGCGTCCGAGGGGACGCTCAGGCAAGGGCCAGCGCGTCGTCGCGCACGGGTCGGGGCAATTCGGTGGCGCGGCCAGCGCCCGATACCGCGAGCGGGGTGGATCGGACGCGGGGCGTCCCCGCAGCAACACCGCCAGTCGGGGCATGATGGTCGACACCCTGCGAGGCGCCGACCTCTTGCCCGCGATCGTCTTCGTGTTCTCGCGGCAGGGGTGCGACGGGGCCGTGGGACAGTTGCTGGCGAACGGCACGCGCCTGACGTCCGCGAAGGAGGCGACGCACCTGACCGCCATCGCCGAGCGGCACACCGCAGGCCTGTCGTCGTCCGACTTGCGTGCCCTCGACCACGACGTCTTTCTGGAGGCTCTTCAGCGGGGCATCGCGGCCCACCATGCGGGCATCCTCCCCGCGTTCAAGGCGATCGTCGAGGAGGGCTTCGCTGCCGGCCTCATCAAGGTCGTGTTCGCCACCGAGACGCTGGCGCTGGGCATCAACATGCCCGCCCGCACGGTGGTGATCGAGAAACTTGTCAAGTACAACGGCGAAACCCACGCCGACATCACACCGGGGGAGTACACCCAGCTGACAGGTCGGGCCGGACGACGCGGCATCGATGTCGAGGGGCACGCCGTGGTGCTCTGGCAAGCGGGGATGGATCCGAGAGCGGTGGCGGGACTGGCGTCCCGGCGCACCTACCCGCTCAGGTCGTCGTTCTCGCCCACGTACAACATGGCGGTCAACCTGGTCGGTCGCGTGGGACGCGACCGCGCCCGGGGACTGCTCGAAATGAGCTTCGCGCAATTCCAGACCGACCGCTCCGTCGTGGCGAGCGCGCGCTCGCAGTCGCGCAACGAACGCGTCATCGCCGACTTCCTCGCATCGGCCGCGTGCCACCTCGGGGACTTCCCTGACTATGCGCGGTTGCGGGAGGAGGTCCGGTCGCTCGAGGCGGAGGCCGCTCGTCTGCGGCGGGCCGACCGGCGGGCCGAGTCGCTGCAGGCGCTCCTGGTGCTCGAGCCCGGCGACGTGATCGAGGTGCCGGGCGGACGCAACGCTGGGTGGGCGGCCGTCGTCGATCCCGGGCGTGGCCGAGATCGGGAACCCCATCCACTGGTCGTCACGGATTCACGCCAGTTCGTTCGACTCACGCTCGCGGACTTCCCCACTCCCACGCGCGTGGTGGGCAAGGTGCGGATCCCGAGGAAGTTCGACCCTCGCGACGCAGCGGCGCGGCGGAACCTGGCCGCGTCCTTCCTCGCCAAGCTCGAGGTGCTCGACGTGCAGTCCGAGAGGGGACGCGGGCCCGCCCGCGACGCCGAGCTGTCGGAGCGCATCGAGGAGTTGCGGGCCGAGATCCGGGCGCACCCGTGTCACAGGTGTCCTGATCGCGAGAGCCATGCGCGGTTTGCTGAGCGTGCCATGCTGCTGGAGCGTGAGAACAGGCAGGCGGACGAGCGCGCTGCGGCTCGGACGAACACCATCGCCCGGAGGTTCGACCGCATCTGCGCGGTGCTCGAGTCGCTGGGTTACCTCGCGGACGACGAGGTCACGCCCGAGGGGCGGGTCCTCTCGCGGATCTACTCCGAGCTCGACCTCGTCACGGCCGAGTGCATCCGGGACGGGGTGTTCGATGAGCTCGACGTACCGCAACTCGCCGCGGTGCTGTCGAGCCTCGTCTACGAGTCACGGATGCGGGACGCCCGGCCCGCGCGCATGCCGGACCGGGCCAGCGAGGTGGCCCAGTCGCAGGTGCGCAAGAAGTGGCGGGACGTCAGCCTGGTGGAGCGGGACTTCAAGGTCGAGCGGGGCCCCGACCCCGACATCGGCTTCGCGGAGGCGGCTTTCGGGTGGGCGTCCGGACGGCCTCTGGCGGCCGTCCTGGGCGCGTCCGGGTTGCCCGCCGGCGACTTCGTCAGGTGGGTCCGTCAGGTCATCGACTGTGCCGGCCAGGTGGCGGACGCGGCAGGTCCGGGGGATCTGCGCCGACGATGCCGCGAGGTCGTGACCGCCATGCGTCGGGGCGTGGTGTCGTACGACCCCGACGAGGACTGAAGCGTCGTCGGGACCGCGAACTAGTAGGCCTGCGACACCGTCGACATGGCGAAATCAGGAACCCGCATCGCCGGCATCCTCGTCTTGGTGAACCAGTCGTTCCACTCGCGGCAGAGGACGACCTCACTGCGTCCGAACTCGGTGGCCCGACGCAACAGGTCGACCGGCGATTCGTTCCACCGGAAGTTGTTCACCATGCCGACGACCTTGCCGTCCTCGACGAGGTAGACGCCGTCGCGGGTCAGTCCGGTCAACAACAGGGTCTGCGGATCGACCTCACGGATGTACCACAGGCACGTCAGCAACAGCCCGCGCTTCGTCGACGCGACCATCTCGTCGATGGACGCATCACCGCCGGCGTCACACAGCAGGTTGTCGGTCGGGAAGGGGAGCGGGCCCGAACCTCCCGATTTGGCCCACTCGGCGCGGGTCTCGACCAGTGAGGACAGTCGTCCTCCGGTGATCCAGTTGACGCGTCCGACGTCGAGGCCGTTGTCGAACACCGAATTCAAGCCCGGCTCGCTGCTCGCCACGATGGCGAAGGGTGCGCTGGGCAGGGTGGGCTCGGCGGGATCGCTCCAGAGGTTCACGGGAAGGTGCGACAACACCTCGCCGACCCGGGTCTGGCCGACCGTGGCGCCCGCGTAGACATTGCGTCCCTCGCGGGCATCGCGCCCGTTCATGGTCCAGTACGCGTAGATCATCAGGTCGGCCACCGCCGAGGGCGGCAGGATCGTCTCGTAGCGTCCCGCTGGCAGGTCGAGGCGTGTCTCGCACCATCCGAGTCGCTTCGTGACCTCGGCGTGTACCTCGTCGAGGTCGACGTCGGAGAAGTCCTGAGTGGCGCGCCCGACCCAGGCCGAGCCGATCATGTCGGGATGTTTGGCGTTGAGTTCGAGCGTCCCCCCGCAGTTCACCGAGCGTCGCCGCACCCCTGTGGACGTCGCGAGCCACGTCGTCGTCGCCACGTGCTCGGCGAAACCGAAGAGAAGATGGTTGGCCGCCCGTGCGGCGTCGAACGCGCGTCCGAGGCCGGACGCAACCTCTGCGAGCACCTCGATCGACGTCGGCTCGGGGCCGGACGCGTAGTCGGCGTCGACCACGGACTCGACCAGGTCGACTGGGTCCTCACCGGGCACGGACGCGGACGCCAACGCCGAAGCCCTCGACACCAGGTCGGCGAGGTCTGACGCCTGCGTCACCGGTCCGCTGAGACAGCCGGTGGCGATGCCGCCCTCGACGTCGGCCAGGGCGATCACGCTGGCGCTGCGGGCGTGCATCTGGCCGTTGGTCGTCAGCGCGTTGTTGGCCCACCGCAGGTTCGCCTGGGTCGTGTCATGGACGATGACCACCGTTCCACGACCGGGCGCGCCGGCGAGGGCGTCATCGATCCACGTCGTGACAGACATCAGCGTCCACCTT
>Ga0075156_10001772_pt1 | contig 11860 bp, 10 predicted proteins | sample JI81AbrownDNA_FD_70966 | JGI IMG/M metagenome (GOLD analysis project Ga0075156, IMG submission 70966) | Wastewater effluent complex algal communities from Wisconsin, to seasonally profile nutrient transformation and Carbon sequestration -... | ecosystem: Engineered > WWTP > Effluent > Algae...
GCGCGGGGCTCGCTGTCGATGACGCACAGCGTGCCGACGGCGTGCCCGTCAGACGTCCGGAGCGGGGCGCCGGCGTAGAAGCGGATGTCAGGGTCGCCCGTGACCAGCGGGTTGTCGGCGAAGCGGGGGTCGGTGCTCGTGTCGGGCACGACGAACACGTCCTCCTGGAGGATCGCGTGGGAGCAGAAGGCGATGTCGCGCGCGGTCTCCGTCGCCGCAAGGCCCTGCCGTGACTTGAACCACTGCCGGTCGGAGTCCACCAGCGAGACCAGGGCGATCGGCGTCTGGAACAGGTCCTGGGCGAGCAGTGTCAGGCGGTCGAACCGCTCCTCGGCATTCGAATCGAGGATCGCCAGCTCACGCAGAGCGCGAAGCCGATCGGCCTCGTTCATCGGCAGAGGGGCAGGGATCATCGTCCGATTCCAGGGTGGAGGTGGTCGTGGGGCGGTGTCATTGTGGCAGAGACGCATGAGGGCGATCCCCGCTCGAATGGGGTTTCCCGAACGTTGAGAGGCCGATGTGAGTGAGTTGTGAGTGTGTGAAGCCTCGTATGATCGAGCAATGCCGCGTGAGAAGGGCCGCAAGCTCATAGCCCAGAACAAGAAGGCCCGGCATGACTACTCCATCGAGGACGTGTTCGAGGCCGGGATGGTGCTCACGGGCACCGAGGTCAAGTCGCTGCGCGCCGGTCGGGCGTCCCTGACCGACGGCTACGCGACGTTCGACGACGGCGAGATCTGGCTGCGCGGTGTCCACATCCCCGAGTACACGCTCGGCACCTGGACGAACCATGAGCCCCGGCGGGCCCGCAAGCTGCTTCTCCACCGCGAGGAACTGCGGCGGATCGCCGGCAAGGTCAAGGACACCGGCGTGACCCTCGTGCCCCTGGCCATGTACTTCCAGGACGGCTACGCCAAGGTCGAGATCGCCGTGGCCCGCGGCCGTCGGGCCTACGACAAGCGCCATGCGATCGCCGAGCGCGAGTCGAAGCGCGAGACCGAGCGGGCCCTGGGCCGTCGGGGCTGATCGCCGCCCCTCAGGGGGTTTGTCGCAGTCACCCGGGCGGCGTACCATCGAAGCAGTTCGCTGGCTCGACCTTGATAACTGAACATGGGGGTGACAGGTTTCGACGTTCAGATGTTTTGACCGGAGAAGCGTGTCGAGAATCCAGGGTGATCTCGTTAAGAATCCTTGGAAAACAATAACTGCCAAAAACACGCAGTCTGCTGAGTCCTACGCCCTCGCGGCGTAGTACATAGATCAGCCGTCAGCCCAATGCGTCCCCGAATTGGGGTCTGACGTCGCTAGGGGACTCACCAACCGCTCCGGTCACGGGAGCGCGAGGAAAGCCAAACAGTGACTGGGCCGTCACGGAGCAGTGCCGCACGAAGCTCCGGGGCCGAGTAGCGACAGCGCGGCTACACACGTAGAAGGACGGAAGAAGCCTGCACGGACCCGGGTTCGATTCCCGGCACCTCCACCAACGCCAGTGGCCGTTTCTCCCGTTCTCCGGGAGAGGCGGCCACTTTCGTGTCTGAGCCCGCTCGAAGTGCACTGTTGTCCCGGTGCTCTTGCACCGCCCGCCGTCGTACTCCAGATGCGTGCTCCATCCGCTCAGCGTCCCCTGCCCTTGACGCAACTGGCTGCGCGCATGTGCCTTGTGCCCATACGTTCTCGGCATGACCCCGTCTGCGGTTGTCTCGGTTCGTCGGACCACGGGACTGCTCACGGCAGTCGTATTGGCTTGCGGCCTGGCGGGGGTGCCGCTGGCGGGAGCCGCACCGGCGGCGGGTGTCGCACCGGATCCCTCCACGCTGGTGACGTTCTACGTGGGGCTGCCCCTCGACGCACGTGCCCTGACCGCGGCTGCACGGGACGTGTCCACCCCGGGGTCGCAGGTCTACCGCCAGTACTCGTCGCTGCGCGATGTCGCCCGGGCGTACGGTGCGACGACCGAGGCGACCGGCGCTCTCACCGATGCAGCAGCCAAGCGTGGGCTGGTCGTGCGACCCGACTTCACCCGGACGTTCGCGCGCGTCACGGGCACGGTTCAGGCGTGGGAGCGTGCCATGGGCACGTCCATCACGTACATCCCGGCGGCCCGGGGGTCGGCGGGCGCCGACCCGCCCACTCCCGATCAGCCGTTCGCGCAGTACGCCTTCCAGGATGCGACGGGGCTTCTGCGCGCACCCGCATGGATGCGGCCCTTCGTGACCGCCATGGATGCCGACACCGAGGTGTATGTCCCGTCCCTCGACATTCCAGGCCCGGCGCCGCTTGACCTGCCGGCACACAGTCCTCGCGGCATCTACGGACCCGACCAGCCGTGGCCGGCCAACGGCAGCACGAAACCGGGCAAGACCTGCGCCCAGCCCGTCCTCGAGGCCGGTGCCGCCTACACCCCGCACCAGGTCAACGAGGCGTACGGAACCTCCCTCCTGCGCGCCGGCGGGGCTCGCGGCGCAGACGCCCGCGTGACCGTCATCTCCCAAGGCGGTGGCTTCAGCGACGCCGACCTGAAGGATGCCGCCGTGTGCTTCGGGTACCGCGCGCCAGACGTAGACCTTGTCCTCGGCGACGGGATCCCCTCGCCCATCGTGTCCGACAGTGCCGAGACGCACCTGGACCTCCAGACGGTATCCGGGGTCTTGCGCGACGCCACGCGCATCCGACTGGTGCAGACCGTGAACGACAACGACAGCATGGTCGACGCCTACGCGCGGGCACTGCGGGCGAACACGGCGGGGACGCTGTCGCCGGATGTCATCAGCCTGTCCTACGGCGCGTGCGAGGTCGCCGACACCCGCGGCAACTCACCGTTGCGCAGCGCCCTCGAGGCGCTCTTCCGGATGGCTGCCCTCGTCGGCACGAGCGTGGTTGCCTCCACCGGTGACCAAGGCTCGTCGGTGTGCCAGATCGCGGATCCCCAGGGGCTCGGCCTCGACCCCATGGGGACGATCTCCTACCCAGCATCGTCCCCGTTCATGACTGCGGTCGGCGGCACCCGACTGGTGCTCAATGCCGACAACACCCGAGCCGACGAGGTCGTGTGGAACGACCAGCCCTACGGGGTGCCGGGCGCCGGGACCGGTGGGGCCAGCCGGCTGTTCGCGCAGCCTTGGTACCAGTCGGGAGTCACCGGCTCGCTCGCGCGGACCGTGCCGGACCTCTCGGCCCTGGCAGCCATCCAGCCGGGGTGGCCCGTCGTGTACGGCGGGGGCCTCATCCGCGTAGGCGGTACCAGCGGCGCCACTCCCTTCGTGGGGGCCAACCTCGCCATGATCGCCGGGCAGCAGCGCCGGGCCGGCGAGCCGAGCCTCGGTTTCGTGAACCCCTGGCTCTACCTCGTCCAGGCGCGGCACCCCTCGGCGTTCTTCGACGTGACCAGCGGTGACAACCAGATCGCCGTGCGGGTGCCGGGTGGACTCCTGAACTTCCCGGCATGCTGCGAGGCGGCACCCGGCTATGACATGGCCTCGGGCCTTGGCGCTCCGAACATCGCCCGCCTCGCCGCTCGGGTCGGGCTCCGTCCGTAGCGTTTCTCGGCGACACGGGCGAACAGACAGCCGACGAGGCTAGGGTCGCCGGCATGGTGGACCTGTGGGCTGACGGACTCGTGGCACTGGTTACCGGTGGGTCATCGGGAATCGGGCTGGCCACCGCCGAGGCCCTCGCGCAGGCCGGTGCCCACGTCGTCATCGTGGGCGACGATGCCGCTCACGGAGCGGAGGCCGTCGCGGCCCTTCAGGCCATGGGGTACCCGGCGGAGTTCGTGCAGGCCGACGTCTCCGTCGATGCCGACGCCCGACGCATGGTCGACGTGACCCTGGAGCGGTTCGGGCGGCTCGACCTCGCCTGCAACTCCGCCGGCATCGGCAACATGTCCGGTGTATCGAAGAGCACCCTGGTGACTGATCTGGAGGAGGTCGACTGGGACCGCATCCACGGGGTCAATCTCAAGGGAACCTGGCTGTCGATGAAGTACGAGCTGCGGCCGATGATCGCCGCGGGTGCAGGTGGGGTCGTCAACGTCGCGTCAATCATGGGGCTGGTCGGCTATCCCGGCATCTCCGCCTACTCAGCGAGCAAGCACGGCGTGGTCGGTCTCACCAAGTCGGCCGCGCTGGAGGTCACCGGCCACGGAGTCCGCGTCAACGCTGTCTGCCCGGGCATCGTGGACACCCCGCTCATCGAGCACGCCCTCACCGAGCATCCGGAGCGGCGACAGCCTGCCATGGCATCCGAGCCGATCGGTCGACTGGCCACAGCGCCCGAGATCGCCACCGCCATCGCCTACCTGCTGTCGCCGCAGGCATCGTTCATCACCGGGACAGCCCTCGCCGTCGACGGCGGCTGGACCGCGCGCTAGCACGATCTGCACGGAGTCGGTCAGGGCGCGTCGGTGGGATGCCAGCGCCGGAGGATCGCGAACTGGAGCACGGCGAGGGCTGCGGTCACGATCGTTGCCGCGATGTAGGCGGCGGTGATGCCGCGGGAGAACTCAGCGTCGCTCTCCGCCCCCGAGGCTGATGTGATGCTGCTGGCGAGCACGGTGCCGAGGATCGCCATGCCGACACTGGCTCCGGCCATGCGGGCCAGCATGCTGGTCCCCGAGGCGGAGCCGGTCAGGGCGTCGGGCAGGTCGTTGAGGATGGCCACGGATCCGATGGGGAAGGCCAGCCCGCACCCGGCTGCCGCCAGCATGGTGCCTAACACCACCAGGGCGACCACGTCCATGCGGCTGGTCACGGCCATGAACGCGAACGAGAGCACCATGAGTGCCACGCTGAGGTTGAGGGTCGCGCGCGCGCCGATCGCCTTCGCGAGGCGTGCCGCATACCGTGACACCAGCCACAGCGTCACCGCGAAGGGCACGAGCACCAGCCCGAGGACGATCGGCGAGGCTCCGTTCACCTCCTGCAGCTGCTGGGCGACGAGGAAGATGGTGCCGGGCATCGCCACGAACCCGGCGAACAGGGCGATGGCGGCACCGAGGACGCCGGGCCTGGCCAGCACGCGGATCTCGAACATCGGTTGGGGGGTGCGCAGTTCCCACGCGACGAAGGCGATCAGGCCGATCAGTCCCACGGCCATCGCCGACAGCACGATCGGATCCGTCCAGCCTCGGTTGGGTCCCTCGATGATGGCGCCGAGGAACAGGCCCAGCCCGGCCACCGACAGCACCGCGCCCACGACGTCGAGCCGCTTCGCGTTCGGCGCCCGACTGTTCGGCAGCGAGACCACCCCCAGCACGAGCGACAGCGCCAGGAAGGGAACGTTGATGAGGAACACCCAGCCCCAGCTCGCGAACGAGAGGAGCACGCCCCCGGCGATCGGCGCTACGGCGAGCCCGACAGCTCCCGCGGCCGACCACGACGCGACCGCGCGCGCCCGCTGATCGGGCGGGAAGATGACCGCGATCACCGACAGGGCCGGGGCGACGATGAGCGCAGCCCCGATGCCCATGACCGTGCGGGATGCGACCAGCTGCCCGACACTCGTCGACAGACCCGCCGCCAGTGACCCGACGATGAGCACGCCGAGGCCGCAGAGGTAGGTCCACTTGCGGCTGTAGCGCTCGCCCAGGCCCGCTCCGAGCAGGACGAGTCCCGCCAGCGCGATGTTGTAGGAGTCGATGACCCACTGCAGCGACGCGATCGAGGAGTCGAGCTCGCGCGAGATCGTGGGCAGGGCGACGTTGGTGATCGTGATGTCCCCCGCCATGAAGAATCCGGCGATGGTGACCGAGAGCAGGCCCAGGCGACGCCGCGACGCCGCGCCGTCGCCCGGCTCGGACACGGCCGGCACCATCCCCGCGGGATGATGCGACAGCAGCATTCGTGGACTGTAGTGCGCCGGCATGCCCGGCGGCAGGCCATCGCCGCTCGCGCCGGCCGCTCGGTGCTACGTTCCGGCCATGACGATCCGGGCGACGAGCAGCATCACGACCACCCTCAGCCTGGACGACGCACGCGCACGGGTGGAGGCGAATCTTGCGGCGGCGGGCGTCAAGCTCGATTCCAGCGGCGAGGGCTCGGTCACGGGGTCTGCTGGCAGGCTCCTGAAGTACCGCCTTCTCGGAATGTGGATCACCCACACCGACGAGCTTCCGATCAGCGTCGACGTCGAGTTCGCCAGCTCTGATGCGGGCACCACCGTGACCGCCACGGTGTCGGATCGTCAGGGCCCCGGCATCAAGCTGAATCTGGAGCCCGACAAGTACGAGGCCGCAGGGCACGCCGCCATCGCCGCGGCGTTCGCGGGGCTGGCCGGAGATGTGACGTAGAAGGCCGGCCCAGAAGTCCGGACGGCCCGCGACGAGCGGGTACCTGACGGGCTGAAGTTCGTGCTGTACCCGTCGACGTCGCACACCCCGCTGCCCGACTCCTCAACACTCACGCAGTTCTGAGCGTTCGGCGGCCATCGTCCACCGGCTGGTGCGGGCCCATCGGTCGGCGAAACCCATAAGCAAGTACTCTTGACATAAACTATCGCTTATGCGTACGGTGGGCACATGACCACGCGAGCAACCGCCTCTCCCGCGCTGCGTGCGCGCGAGATCGCCCCCATCCTCAAGGCGTTGTCTGACGAGAACCGACTCACGCTCCTGCTGGCGATCGCCGACAGGGACTGCACCGTCACCGAACTGGCGGACGTGTCGGGCATGTCCCAGCCGCTGGTCAGTCACCACCTGAAGACCTTGCGCGAGACCGGGCTGGTCACCTCCACGGCAGTGGGACGCAGCAACGTGTACTCGCTCTGCTGCGAAGCGATAGCTGAGCCCATCGCGCTGCTGTCCGACCTTGCGACTCCCTCCTGCTCCCCGAAGGGCTGATCATGACCATCCACGACGACGCCGACATCCGCACCGCCGTGCGCGAGCGCTATGCCGCTGCTGCCACGTCCGCTTCCTGCTGCGGGCCCGCGTCCTGTGGACCCGCGTTCATCGATGCGATCGACCCGTTCGGTCAGTCGCAGTATGGAGACGACGAGCGTGCACTGCTGCCCGAGGAGGCGCTCGTCGCCTCCCTCGGCTGCGGCAACCCGACGATGCTCGCCGAGCTCAATCCCGGCGACGTCGTCCTGGACCTGGGATCCGGCGGCGGCATCGACGTGCTGCTGTCAGCACGACGGGTCGCGCCCGGTGGCAAGGCCTACGGCCTGGACATGACCCCCGAGATGCTGGAACTCGCCAACGCCAACAGGGTCAAGTCGGGCATCGAGAACGTCGAGTTCCTGCTCGGCAGCATCGAGGATGTGCCGCTGCCGGACGCGTCGGTCGACGTGATCATCTCCAACTGCGTGGTCAACCTGTCGCCGGACAAGGACCGCGTGTTCCGCGAGTCGTTCCGCGTCCTGGCACCCGGTGGCCGGTTCGCCATCTCGGACATGGTTCTGTCTCGGCCGCTGCCGTCGGACGTCGCGTCGGTCATGGCGCTGTGGACGGGCTGCATCGCGGGCGCCCTCACCGAGGATCAGGTGCTGGCGGGCCTCGAGGGCGCCGGTTTCTCCGACGTCACTCTCGAGCCGACAACTGTCTTCGGGCGCGAGGAACTCGAAGGCCTGGCGGCCGCCCTCGACCCATCCGACATCCCGGCCGGCCTCGACATCGCTGCCGCCATTGACACCCTGGACGGCGTCATCCGCGCCGCCTTCATCCGCGCGACCAAGCCGGGCACCCCCGCCCAGAAGGAGACCCGCATGCCCGTCGTCCGCGTCTATGAGCCGGCCCTGTGCTGCAACACCGGCGTGTGCGGCGAGGACGTCGACCAGGCTCTGGTCACCTTCACCGCCGACCTGACCTCGCTGGCAGATCAGGGCGCCGACGTCGGCCGGCACAACCTGGCCAACGACCCCATGGCGTTCGCCAACGACAAGACGGTCCGGGCGTTCCTGGAGGTTGCCGGCTCCGAGGGGCTGCCTCTGACCACCGTCGACGGCGTCACCGTCATGACCGGCACATACCCGAGCCGCGATCAGCTGGCCCGGTTCGCCGGCGTCGACGCCGGGTCCGCCGTCCCCGCGGGAGCGACGCTGCTGCAGGTCGACGGCGATGCGTCGGACTCGGCCTGTGGCTGTGGTCCGTCCGGCTGCTGCTGACATGTACCAGTTCCTGACGGACCCTCCGCGCTTCCTGTTCTTCACCGGCAAGGGCGGCGTCGGCAAGACGTCCATCGCGTGCGCCACCGCGGTGCATCTTGCTGACCAGGGCCAGCGTGTTCTGCTGGTCAGCACTGATCCGGCCTCGAACGTCGGCCAGGTGTTCGGCTGCACCATCGGCAACACCATCACGGGCATCCCGGGCGTCCCGCGTCTGTCCGCGCTGGAGATCGACCCGGAAGAGGCGGCTGAGGCCTACCGAGAGCGCATCGTCGGGCCTGTCCGCGGGCTGCTGCCCGAGCGGGAGATCGCGTCCATCACCGAGCAACTGTCGGGGTCCTGCACCACTGAGGTCGCGTCGTTCGACGAGTTCACGGCACTGCTCACCGACGATGCGCTCGTCGCCGACTACGACCATGTCGTCTTCGACACTGCCCCTACGGGGCACACCATCCGACTGCTGCAGTTGCCCGGCAACTGGAGCGACTTCCTCGAGGCCGGCAAGGGTGACGCCTCCTGTCTGGGTCCTCTGGCCGGGCTCGACAAGCAGCGCAGCGCCTATGCCGGGGCGGTGGCGGCGCTGCAGGACACCGAGCGGACTCGGCTGGTCCTCGTTGCTCGCGCCCAGGCGGGCGCCATTGACGAGATCGCCCGAACCAAGGCCGAGCTCGACCTGATCGGCATCCGATCCGGCAGCGTTGTGATCAACGCCGTTCTTCCCGAGACCGCCGGAGACGATCCGCTGGCCGCCGCTTTGCGTCGGCGCGAGCAGGCGACGCTGGAATCCCTCCCGCCGGCACTCGACTCCCTGCCCGTCGATGTGATCAGCCTCAAGCCCGTCAATGTCATGGGGCTGCCCGCGCTACGCGCCCTCCTGATCCCCGAGCGGGCGGCCGGAGCGCTCCACCTGACCGCATCCCTCGATGTCGTCGATCGCCCGCTGAAGGACCTCGTTGACGAGATCGAGGCCGGTGAGAGCGGCCTGGTGATGTGCATGGGCAAGGGCGGTGTCGGCAAGACGACGATCGCCTCCTCGATCGCGATAGCACTCGCCGAGCGCGGACACCCGGTGCACCTGACCACCACCGACCCCGCCGCTCACCTGGAGCAGACACTCGACGGAGCTGTGGACAACCTTCGCGTCACGCGCATCGATCCGGTGCAGGCGACGCAGGAGTATCGCGACCACGTCATCGCCACGAAGGGTGAGCACCTCGATGAAGCGGGCCGCGCGAACCTAGCCGAGGACCTCCTGTCGCCGTGCACGGAGGAGGTGGCGGTCTTCCGGCAGTTCTCCGCCGTGATCCGTGAGGGGCGCAAGGGCTTCGTCATCGTCGATACCGCGCCGACCGGCCACACCCTCCTGCTGCTGGACGCGGCGGGGTCCTACCACCGCGACATGGTCCGCCAGATGGGCACGACCGAGGGCTTCAGGACCCCCATGATGATGCTGCAGGATGCCGCAGTCACCAAGGTCATCCTGGTGACGCTGCCCGAGCAGACCCCCGTCCTCGAGGCGAGCATCCTCCAGGCCGACCTCGAGCGTGCCGGCATTCACCCGTGGGCCTGGGTCGTCAACAGCTCGGTCGCCGCCGCGCGCCCCACAAGCGCCTTCCTGCAGATGAGGGCAGCGTCAGAAGCAGGTCCCATCGCCGACGTCCAGCGGATCGCAGAACGACTCGCGCTCGTGCCCATCCAGGTCCTCGAGCCGGTCGGCGCCGCGCGCCTGTCGGCTCTGGCGCAGGGGAGCTCGGCACCGGTGCCGGTCTAGCGTGGTTCGCGACAGGCCCTGACTGACGGAAGACGTCCTTCCACCATGCTGGAGCCGAGCCGAGCCGCGCCCGCCATCTGCTCGTGCGCCCGTCCGCTTCCGCCGCGATACTGGTTGCGTGCGGCGCGCCCTGATCGTCCTCGCTCTCGTCCTTGCCGTGCTCATGGCCGGTACCTCGCCCGCACACGCCCACCAGCCGGTCCGTCTCACGGCCGCGAATCCGACGCCCGACCGCGGCCCTCTGCTCGTCGACGGCACGGTGTCCTTCGCGGTCTATGCGAACGTGCGCGGCCGTGAAACGCGTGGCTTCCGGTTCGGCCTGCGCGACGGCCAGCGGCTGGAGGTGCAGCTCCTCATCGTCGACAAGCTCCCGGGCAACGCGGTTTCTGCGGCGGCCCTGCCGGAGGTGGTCATCACCGATCCGACCGGCAGCCGCACGATCCTGACCCCGGACGAGCGCACACCGTTCTTCGAGCCGTACTCCGGCACGAAGTACCTGTACCTCGCGCGGCTGTCGGACACGGGAGTCGGCGGCACCTACGCGGTGCTGGTGCGCTCCCGGTCGCCGCAACCGGTCGAGGCTGTCGTCGCCGTGGGCTACCGCGAGGTTCCCGGACGCGTCGTTCGCTGAGTCATCAGCCGGCGGCGCACCCGACCCCGTAGAGGGACTCGGGCACCTCGCTGCTCGCAGCGTCGGTGCCGCAGACCTTGGTCTTGTCCTTCGGAACCCAGAACTGGCCCTCTGCCTCGAAGATGAACGAAGTGGGCGCGCCCTGCGGCCCGTCTGCCGGGGCGTCCTTCGGACCCAGGATCCCGGACGCGACGGCCCAGCCGTCCGCGCACTGAAGGTCGTCGATCGTCATGACGTTGTCGGCGCCGAGTGCCGTTGCGGCGCTGTCGACCGCGGGCTGAACGGCCTCCTTGGTGCACTCCGTCATCCCGCCCACCGGGCTGGCGCTGTCCGACGCCTCCGAGGAGGTGCTGCTCGAGCAGGCAGCGAGGGCGAGCGCGGAAGCGGCGAGAAGGGCAGTGGCGGTGGCGATGCGTCGCATGAGGGTTCCCCCGGGAGTCGGTGCTTCCGATTGATTGGCCCGTCCAGCGTACGCGCGAGATCCCGGGGAGGCCTGGCTGAGCGTCGGGTGCGGGGCGCGGTCTGGATCGCGAGCGGGCAGGAACCTCGGGTGCATCGCCGGGCGCCGTTCGTCGCAGCAGCCCTGACCCATCCGCGATAGACATGTCCCCGTGATCGATCAGGACGTCGCCGACGCGGCTGTCATCGCCGTCCGCGCAGGTGACACGGTGGCCCTCGGAGTGCTGCTCGAGGCCCATCCTGATCTGGCCACGATGCGCCTGCCTGGGCATGGACCGCGGACGATGCTCCATGTCGCGACGGACTGGCCCGGCCACTTCCCGAACGTCGCCCGCACCGTAGCCCTCCTCGCCGCCGCGGGCGCCGATCCTGATGCTCCGTTCATCGGCCCGCACACCGAGACGCCCCTCCACTGGGCGGCGAGTTCGGGCGACGTCGAGGCGATGCAGGCGCTCCTCGCGGCAGGAGCCGACGTCAACGCCCCCGGGGCGGTGATCGGAGGCGGCACGCCGATGGCGGACGCCACCGCGTTCGGGCAGTGGGCTGCGGCAGCCTGCCTGCTGGCTCACGGGGCGCGCACGAACCTGTTCGAGGCGGCGTCCCTGGGACTGGTCGACCGCGTTGCGCAGCGACTGGGCCACGATGTGCTGTCGCCGGTTGAGGTGACGAGCGCGTTCTGGGGCGCCTGCCACGGGGGCCAGCGGTCGACAGCCCAGGTACTGCTGGAGCGTGGCGCCGATCTGAACTGGGTCGGATACGACGGACTCACCCCGCTGGACGCTGCCGAGCGGTCCGGGGCCACCGATCTGATCGAGTGGCTGGCGGGCTGCGGAGCGATGACGGGCGGGCAGATCGCATCGGACGGCAGTTGCGTCCGGCAGAGTGGTGTACGGATCCCG
>Ga0075156_10001773_pt1 | contig 11859 bp, 7 predicted proteins | sample JI81AbrownDNA_FD_70966 | JGI IMG/M metagenome (GOLD analysis project Ga0075156, IMG submission 70966) | Wastewater effluent complex algal communities from Wisconsin, to seasonally profile nutrient transformation and Carbon sequestration -... | ecosystem: Engineered > WWTP > Effluent > Algae...
TAGCTTGATAAAATTTCCCCGCACCCGATTTACTGGTATCTCAGAAAGAATTGCCAACTCCGCCGCACTTTTCTGGCTTTTCTCCCGTTGTGTCGTCACCAACAACACTTGCAAATTAGCCTTAAGTTCCTCGGCCAAACTCTTAGCAATACCCACGGTTTCCTGAAATCCAAACCGAGTCAACTCGCTGTCAGTTATCGCCAAAATAACTCTGGCTGTATTCTGGAGAGGATCGGGAAATCGAGCAATCAGTACGGGTACGGGCGATCGCCTTACCACATTGTCAATGATGCTGCCAAAAAAATTGTCGCGAGTTGTGGAAAATCCCTTCCAACCGCAAACTATTAAACTAGCCTCGCGTTCGGTTGCACTCCGTAGGATTCCGCGATCGATCGCATCATCTATCCTCGCGATCGGTTCAACCGCACAAGCAGCAGCATGGGCCACAGTTTCCGCAGCCGTCAAAAGTTGAGTTTGCTGCATTTTATCTGCCGGTGAAATTGCTTCCCCGCGATCGGACAAAATATGCAGCGGCAGTAAAGTTCCGTGAGATGTTTTTGCTAAAATCAAAGCCAAACGCAGCAAATTATCTTCCGTATTCGGATTAGCAACAGGCACTAAAACTCGGTCTCCCCAGGAATGCTTTCCCGAAGTAGTAGCCGGCAAACTCGACCCCGGCTGCTGCATTTGTTGACCCCACCGAGCTACAATCCAAGGAGAAGCCACACAAGTTACTAAAATCATGGCAATGATGCCGTTCACCGTTACGCGATCGACCAATTTAATCTCAAAAGCAACCGTAATCGCCGCCAAAGTAGAAGCAGCTTGAGCAACAGAAAGGCCGAACATTACCATAATGTTCGGAAACTCAAAGCCAAATAATTTCCCCGGTAGCCAAGCTGCCAAAAACTTGCTCACCACCTCTGCTAAAATCATCACCGCCGCCACCAACAAAGACTGCGGCTGCTTTACCAAAATTAGCGGGTCAATTAACATCCCCACAGAAATCAGAAAAAACGGCACAAACAGCGTATTGCCAATAAACTCAATCCGATTCATCAGGGGACTCATTTTGGGAATAATTTGAGTAATGGCAATTCCCGATAAAAATGCACCAATAATTGCCTCAATTTCAATTAGTTCTGCTGCGTAAGAAACTAGAAATAGGGTTGCCAATACAAATATAAATTCTGCATTTTCGTCGTGTCCAAATTTCTTAAAAAACCAGCGACCGATTTTGGGAACGCCCCACAAAGTAGCAAAAGTGTAGATAGCAAGAGATGGAATGAGAAACAGCCAAAATTCGAGAGTGAGATTTCCTTTGTAAGCTTTAACAACAATAGCCAGCACCAACAGTCCCAACACATTGGTAATTAAAGTCCCGCCCAAAGTCGTAGTAATAGTCTGAGTTCGCATCAATCCCAATTTGGTGAGAATTGGCAGCGCTAAAAGCGTGTGCGTAGCAAAACAAGAAGCGACTAAAATTGCAGCCAGCCAGCTATATCCCAACAGCAGCATCGCCCCTGTCCCCAATATCATCGGTAGCGCAAAAGTAGCTAGCCCAAATATGACAGCTTTGTCCGCATTCAGTTTGAGATCGTCAAGGCTAGTTTCCAGTCCCGCTAGGAACATCAAAAACAGCAATCCTACAGTACCTAGCAAAACAATAGTAGCGTCTCGTTGCAGCAAATTGAGACCGTTGGGCCCGACAATTACGCCAGCAATAATTAAACCCACTATTCCCGGTAGTCGCAAGCGCTCAAATACCAGCGGCGCGAGTAGCATGATTGCTAAAAGAACCAGGAAAACGGGAACGGGGGCGGTAATTGGCCCGGAAGTTAACATAAATTTTTTACCCTACATATTGGCAGCGAACTGCTACCATATTTAAAAGGAAATAATCAAAATGTCTATCAATCTAAAGAGGTATTCTCAATATTTTACAGCGTAATTGGTAATAAGTAGGACTGGGCGGGAGCAACTGGGTTTATTGGTAAAATATGGGTTGGATGACTAGAAATTGGGCGCAGCACGAACTCCGATAAAAAAAACTATATTTTTCAGTCCTGGAAGCACAAGAACCAGGTTAAGAGTCAAAATAACAGGTTGTCAGCGATCGACTTTAACGCCAAAACCTGGTTTTTTATCCTATTTGCGTCCACCACTATTTAGGTATCAAATGCAGCGGGACACAGACATATATCCCAAAATGGAATTTGGTAAACTCGGTCTAATTCAGAAACCCGGTTTCTTTTAAAAACCGGGTTTTTCACCACAGCACAACAGACAATTTAAATGGGTTTGTCTTGGACGCGAAACAACCTGGTTTCTACGCAACGTACTTAACCTTACCCTTACGGTAGCTAAGTATGTATTTCTTGTCAAGATTTTTCCATCTAATTTCCAATGATAGGCTAAGCGATCGACACAATGCTAGCTCGCTCGTAAGGCAATCTGTTAGTCGGCAAAACCTCCAGATTAATTTGCAACGCATCCAAAGCCGGATTTTCGGCTAGCAGCTTTTGCGTCAAACTCTTATTAAGAATTTCCCAGAAATCCGTTTCATTGGGATAATTAGTCAAGAAAGTGTCGATGCTTTGGTAAATCGGCACAAAGTCTGGATACTCATCCTGCGTAATTCCTGGTTTGTACTGATATTTGACATCCATATTGAGGTTATTCAAACCCTGGTGATCGATCGAGTAATTAGGAATTTTGAAATCCCATGCTTCGCCTAATTTACCATCTTGAGTGCGAGTAACGGTACTGCTGCGCTCGTAAGGCAATCGGTTCGTCGGTAAAACATCCAAATTAACCGTCACCGACGAAAGTGCCGGATTGTCAGCAAGCACTTTTTCGGTCAGATTCTTGTTGACAATTTCCCAAAAATCTGTTTCGTTCGGGTAGTTAACTAAAAGGTTGTCAATGCTCTTGTAAATCGGCACAAAATCAGGATACTCAGAATTTTGAATCCCGTCTTTGTACTTATAATTTACATCAATATTCAGGTTGTTTAACCCTTGATGATTAATGGGGTAATTTGCCAATGTAAAATTCCATTTCTCCGTCAGTTGAGCATCGGACGGAAAGAAAGAAATTCCTATTGGACGCTGTAGCTTGCTGTCGGGAGGGACAAAAATAGAACTGTTACTCGATCCAGGATTTCCCGATATTGGCAGCGGTTCGTCAGTCTTGCCATTATACCGCAAAACAGCGCCGGCACCGTTAGCATTAGCGCGGTTGTCAAAGCCAACTGCAAACAAATTGCCGATCGGCGAAAAAGCCAAACTACCTACATAATTGCTACTGGGCGAAGTATCAGTATAATTCGTAGATAAAACCTTGACCAATTCCCCACTTCTTAAATTGTAGCGCCTGATATCGTTAGCAAAATCGCTGACATAAAGGTCGCCGTCAGCGGGCCCGATTGCCAGTCCCAAAAGACTTGCAAATCCCTGACTCCGAGGCGAAGGATCGGGCGAAGCAAAGATACTTGACTGCCCGGTTTGCGGGTTGTAACGCAGCACCTGACTGGGGAAACCTGCGCTAAAATCTGGTTGACCGTTGGTCGCCACACTCCCCTGCGTTGTCACGTACAAATTGCCGTCAGGAGCAAACAGTAAACCGTTCGGGCCATTCAATCCTCCCGCTTGCTGATTTCCCGAAGCAAATACATCAATAAACTGTCCTGTTTGGCCGTTATATCGCAGAATTTGGTCACTCAAAAAACTGCTGACATAAAAATTACCGTCAGGGCCAAAAGCTAAACCGTAAGGGCGAAACAATCCGCCAGTTTCATCGGCCGCCGTGTTCGGATTATCGGCGACAAACTTGTCAATAAATGCGCCAGTAATTCCGTCATACCGCAATACCGCCGATGCTGTCGGTTCTCCCGAATTTCCGGGCTTGTCGCCGCTAGTAACGTAAATGTCCGACTGATCATCGCCATTGCCATCGGGCCCAAAAACGATCGTATCTGGATTGGACAAACCGCCGCTTCCCGGTGGAATAAATTCGCCTAGAAAATTGCCGGTATTGCCGTCAAACCGAAGTACATTATTTCCCCGGCTATTGCCAACTAGGAAAGTTCCTTGAGGATTGCTGGGTTGAGTGCGAGTAACTTTGCTGGTGCGGTTGTAGGGCAAGCTTTGGCTTGGCAGAACGTTGAAGTCTATCTTAATTGCCGCCAATGCAGGATTTTCGTTGAGGATATTTTGAGTCAAGTTTTTATTGACAACTTCCCAAAAATCTGTTTCGTTCGGATATGTGGTTAAAAAGTTATCAATGCTATTGTAGATTGGCACAAAATCGGGATATTCATTGGGAGCGATTTCCGGTTTGTACTGGTAATCTATATCGAGATTGAGCTTGTTCAATCCTTGGTGATTGATTGCGTAGTCTTTGAGTGAAAAATTCCAATCTTCTGTGATTTTGCCCGATTGACTGCGGAAAACTGTACTGGCGCGATCGTAGGGCAATACCTCCGTTGGCAAAACTTCCAGTTGAATCGTAACATCTGTCAGTCCCGGATTTTCAGTAAGCACCTTTTCCGTCAAATTTTTGTTGAGAATTTCCCAGAAATCTGTTTCGTTCGGGTAGTTAACTAGGAAATTATCAATACTTTGGTAAATGGGAACAAAATCTGGATATTCGTTTGGGGTAATTCCCGGTTTTAACCCGTAACCAACTTTAAGGTTGAGGGTGTTTAAACCTTGGTGATCGATGGTGTAATTTTTAAAATTGAAAGCCCAGTTTTCATCAGGAAATAGGGAAGAAGTTTGGGATAGGGAGAGTTCACCAACAGGTAAAGCCATCCCTGTCAGTTCGTCTATCTCACCTTGAGTGGAGGTAGCGGTCGGGGATTTTAGACTACTATCAAATTTAAGATTGTCGCTTCCTGACGATGGGAGACCGAAGTCGGTGGATGGCCCAAAAAGACCGTTAGCGAAGCCCTCGTAGAGGATCGCACTACCAGTCGCAGCCGCCGCCCCATCGCGTTTTTCAGTCAAATCGTAGCTGGTATCAAATAAAATATTGGTATCGCCTACGGCAATTGTCCCGATCTGATTTAAGCGATCGAACTTACTCAATAAGTCTAGTATTTCCGCTGAAACACCCGCAACATTTCCCCGAATCGGATTTTCTGGAAACCCTCCTGCTGTGTTAAACATAAGCTATTTTTTTAGATACACCCGCCATCGGGAATTAATTTGAAGAAATTATAGCCTTTTTTCCAAATATGTCAAGTATCTTAAGAAGTATTTTATATTTCCTTGCCATAATTAAACCTGAAATTTGTCCCCTTTCTCAATCCTCTCGTTTCCCGTGGCATCGGTATTGTTCAAATGTCAAACAGTCAATCGATTTTAGATTTTAGATTTTAGATTTTAGATTTTAGATTTTAGAATTGACCCCACGGATCAATTCGGGGGCTCCTTTATCGGATAGAGGTTTTTTATTTCTGGACGGATGAATCACGTGGCGGGTATCCTGGATGCGAGGGGGTCAACAGTCAATAGAAATTTATGCGAAAAACCGGATTTCTAGTTCCCCGCACACAAATCCTGATTTGGCATACCGCTTCTAAATGTGTGGACAAAACTACCCAATGCTAGATAATTTGTCCGCACCTCACTCCACGGTGTAAGTGAAAGCGTTCTTTCCTAGTGATAAATCTTCCTCATTTTCGAGGTTGGCTAGGAAACTCCAGTTAGAAACGGTAAAGTAATCGTGTCTGCGATTAACCTTACCGGAACGCTCGATCTGTTTATTCAGTTGGTTCCACATCGACCATACGTGCTTTGCTGAGTTCACCTCAACATAGGCGGTTATGGTTGATGGCAGTCTTTCACTCAGCCGCATTCCGCGTCTGGCAATAACCAATGCAGCCGCTTCATCACTGGCTAGTCCGTACATTTTCATGTACTTCACTAAACCAATAATTGAACTGTATGCAGGATTGACCGTAATTAGCTCAATGCCACGGTTTGATAAGATTGCGTTCAGTTGTTTGAAAAACTCGCTGTAAGCCCATGAAGACATCATTCTGGCGTATTTCTTGCTTTGCTCACCTAAGCACTCTTTCTTGTGCGCAAAATCAAGTTCTTCGCACACGACCGGGCAAGAAAAGCAAATTGCAAGGTTAGCCAGAGACAGACAGGCATCAACGATTTGAGCCTGCTGCTTACCGGATGGGAGTCCGATTTCTAGGGGAATTTTACCATGAGCTTTCAGGTTGCCTTCAGTGTCAACATAGCTCCAACCAATCGAACCGGGATTCATGTCAATTCCAATACAGCCATAGGCACGATCTTTGGATTGGCGCTTCACCTCAGAAGCTGTAAACTGTACCGCAATATTCCACTTGCCATCTTTTTTGAAGAGATGCCAGGTCTTAGAGCCTGTTTCAGGTAAACGGTTAATGTTGCGATCGAAGTTGCCAACTTCAGAAACTACGGACTTCCCAAACCGAGTTTCTAGACAGGCAGGGACACGGAATTTAATAGTTTTACCGTCCCACTGTGCGACCTGATTCCCAAAACTTTCGTCTGCGGCCCCAACAATAAAAACTTGACCGTGCGGGACGGACACCTTAATGGGTTTATGTTTCAAGAATTCGATCTTGGCTTGAATCAGGTACAGTTTGCGTTTTTTTCCATGAAGTTGAAACTTCAAATTTTGCCAATTCGTATCTTTATGGTTCAACGAACAGGACAGAGGGAAATTGCAACCTGTTTTTGAATTCTCCCAATTCTTTTTTGCGTAGAACTTTCGAGCAAGTTTCAGCTTGCGCTCTGCCTTCTTAATCCAAGCTTTGATTGATTTCGCCTTCCCGAACAATGTTTTAATATGCAAAGCTTGATGTTCTTTTGAGCCGTCTACTTTACCTTTTGCATAGGCAATGACACCATTTGCATGACGCTTGCTAATTTGATAGGTCTTCTGCAAATGGGTGTTCCACATTGATTTGTTGAATTCAGTGCCGTTCTTTAGGTGGTTGACTGTTTCAATTGCGGCATCTCGAAAGATGGGCGCAAATGCCTCTAGGAACATCTCAAAATCCGTGAATCCTAAAGCATTTAGTTCGTTTGCTGGCGTTGGAAGACCTTTGATGTAAGTTAGGGAAGGCATTGATTCGACCTCTCAATGTATGTTACGTGTCAGTATATCAACTACGGCAAAAAACAACAATGCCATTCCATAAAGACAATAAATTTGGTTTTACCAGTGATGAGCCACTAGATAAAGATCCTGTGTGTTTCAAGGTGAAACCAGGAATCAAAGACAAATTGAAAGCAGTCCCCAACTGGCAGGAACGGCAAGCGAGAATATGTCGATCGGTTAATAGATGGACAAACGGAAAGCAATGGGTAGTTCTGTCCAGAAATTAGCGAACAGCTTCTAACCCCTAAAAAAGGGAAATGTGATTTTATCCCTTACTATTCCCTATTTAAAATCTAAAACGGGGAAAGGTTTCGCCGCTTCCATCTGCGCCGCTAAAGCAATTAAAGTTGCTTCCGCCGCCGGCCGCCCGATAATTTGAATTCCCACGGGCAAACCGTTGTTATCTAAAAGGGCAGGAAGTGCGATCGCAGGCAAACCGCTAGCATTAAACGGCGGACAAGGAGCTACCCAATTAATAATGTGCTGCAAAGTTTCTTCAAAACTCAAATCCGCCCACTCCCCAACCCGGATTGGCGAGTGCATATAAGTTGGCAAAACTAACACATCAAATTTTTCAAAGAATCCCACAATCCGCCGTGAAATCACCTGCATTTGATTCACCGCCCGCAAATATTCCCCAGCGGAAATAGTTCTTTCTAACAGCCAGCGATTCATCGGTTCCAAAGCAGGGCCTGGAATGCCACTTGCCGCCGCCCCAGACTGCCAAATTGCGATAAACGGTTCGATTAAACCCGTAAAATCCGGGCATCCAGGTTCGACATCATGACCCAAATCTGTCAATAATTTTACTGTTTCGAGTACCGCTTGCTGACAGATAGGCGCAGCCTCGCCCACAGGGGAAATACTGGTAGAAAACGCAATTCGCAGTTTGCCCGACTTTTGACGGGAAGCCTCTAGAAAAGTCGGATTTGAATCGGGTAGCCAGTACGGATCGCCTGTTGTGTAGCCTGACATCACATCCAAAAGTGCGGCGGCGTCAGCTACAGTGCGCGCCAGTGGGCCGTTGGCAGAAATGCCGCTGAGGTAATCTCCGACAGGTGCCCAGGAAACTCGCCCCCGCGACGGTTTAATGCCTACTAAACCGCAGCAGGAAGCTGGACCTCGAATCGAACCGCCGCCGTCTGAACCTTGGGCGATCGCGCACAAACCCGCTGCTACAGCCGCCGCTGAGCCTCCGCTGGAACCTCCGGGCGTATAGTCTAAATTCCAGGGATTGCGCGCGGGCGGGAAACCTTCTGGTTCGGTGTAAGGTAATGAGCCAATTTGAGAGGTGGCTGTTTTGCCCAGAATGTTAAATCCCGCTGCTTTGATCCGCCATACTACTGACTCGTCGTAGGCAGAGATGTTACCCTGCAAAGCCTGAGTGCCGTAGGTACACGGAACGCCGGTAACGGGTGTCAAGTCTTTAATGGCGATCGGCACTCCGAAAAAAGGTGGCAATTCCTGTGGCTTGTTTAACCCAGCTAGTTGTTCGGTTTGAGATTTAGCTAGGGCGATCGCCCGATCGGCCGTTACAGTAAAATAACTGCCCAGCTCAGGGTTTAATCGCTCAATGCGTTCCAAGTACAGATTGACAATTTCTAAAGGCGACACTTCCAGCGTGCGGATCGACTCCGCCAACTCCAAAGCTGGAGTAAAAGCCCGATCGACAGAATTCATCCGTTTAAGTCCTTAATAGTTGGGCAAAGTATAATTTAATACTTTTAAATTGTGGCAAAGTCTTTTGATTAAGAAATTTATCCAAAAAAGTCAAAAATCCATATTTGATCATATATCGAGAGTGATGACATCCTCCAATTGGCACAATAGTTCCTTAGTAGTGCAGCACTACGACCCCCTCTTGGGATAGACTGAGAACAACAGTTAAGCTTTTGTGCAAGACGCGCACAATGGCGATCGGCATTGTTCAACTCCCACAAATCATCTGTTCGAGTCAGCCTTCTCACCAACTTAAGGTAGCGCATATGACACAACAGCATCCGCCCGCTCCTCGCCCGCCCGTACCCGGAGCCCCCCCACCACCCGGAATGCCCCGCCCTCCTGCTCCCGGAATGCCCCCCAGAGCAGCAGGAATGCCACCAGCACCGCCACCGGCACCAGCACCAGCAGCGCCACCGGCACCAGCACCAGCCTCGCAATCCTTCGCCACACCTAAAAGCCAGAGTTCTAGCAGCGGCGGATCTCCGACTTTGAAAGAGCTAGTCATGCGAGCCAAAGAAGAAGGAGTATCCGACCTTCACCTCGGAGTAAACGAAGTTCCCCGCTTCCGCACGCGGGGCGAGATTGCCGACATCGGCTATCCACCGACGGATTTAGATACGTTTTTTGGCTGGTTGCGGGAGTGCATGAGCGATGAAGAAATTGAAATTTTCCAAAAAACCCTAGACTTTGACGGCGCTTTCGACTTCGGGTTCGTCCGCATTCGGATCAGTTGCATGGACTCCTTGGCCGGCCCGGCAATGGTGCTGCGGCTAATTCCTGCCAAAATCTTGACAATGGAGGAATTGAAACTGCCGGAGGTATTTAGGAAAATATGTGGCTACCACAAAGGGCTGATTTTGGTGACAGGGCCGACAGGTTCGGGTAAGTCTACCACCTTGGCCGCGATGATCGACTACATCAATAAGAATAAAGCCTACAACATCATCACGATCGAAGACCCGGTAGAATTCGTACACGAAAGCAAAAAATCATTGATTAAGCACCGGGAAGTCGGCAGGCACACCCTCAAGTTTATGAGCGCTCTCAAAGGCGCTCTGCGACAAGACCCCGATATGCTGCTAGTAGGAGAAATTCGGGACAGAGAGACGGTGGAAATCGCCCTCAAAGCCTCTCAAACCGGTCACTTAGTTGCAGGAACCCTGCACACCAACAGTGCGGTTAAAACCCTGAACCGGATTCTTGATATGTTCGGGGCGGAAGAACAGGATGCCATACGGGTTTCAATTTCCGAATCCCTAGTGGCGATTATTGCTCAACTGCTGTGCAAAACCACAGACGGCAAGCGGGCTGCTTTCCACGACGTGATGATCAATACCGACGTGGTTAAGGAATACATTATGAAGGGGCAGAATGAGGAAATCAATCAAATCATGATCAAAGATACTTATGAAGGCATGACGACGATGAATAAGTCGCTCTACGGTCTTTATCAAGAAGGTCGGATTACTGAAGAACTTTGTGTAGAGAACTCGCCGTTCCCGAACGAAATGGCTCAGATGCTGCGAGGTCGAGTCTAAAGGTCGAGTGTTAACAGTTAACAGTTAACAGTTAACAGTTAACTGTTAACTGTTAACTTTTATTGGTGTACTGAATTGAAAGTCGATCGCCCTATTTTGCCAGAATTTTTCAAAGGCATTGCGCTGTTTACACCAGGGGGAGACTTAATCTATTGCATAGACCCCCACAAGCAAACTCGGTGGCATTTGCAGTTGTGCGTAGCTCTACAGGAGATCCTCGGTTTGTCGGAACCGCCGCATTTTCTGATACCTTGCTACACGGCAACCATTGACTGCTGGCTCGATCCAGGCGATCGGCAGGTGCGGGTTGCTGCCGAGGCTTACCCCCCCGTGCTGCGACATCAAACGCTGCTGAACGCCATTTTTGGGACTGGCGACTTAGTGTGGCATCCCCGCAGCGAAGAAATGTGCGAACCGATGGCAATCGCTACTTATCACGAACAATTCCCCGAACTTTGGGAAAATCACGACTTAGTTGTACAGTATGCCAGCCCCGAAGCTCGATCGGACTGGAGCAATTCCATAGTAACTCCCTTGGGCTTTCCGCAATCGCAGCAGACTCGGCTTCCCAAACCAACAGCACTCACCCCACCGCCACAAACTCAAGGGTACGTTTTGCGTCTGTTTGTTTCCGGCAGCAACCCCAGCACCGAACGCACTCTCGAAACTTTACACCAGTTCTTAGAGAAATGCCTCGATCGTCCCTACACTTTAAAAGTAATTGATGTTTTGAAACATCCAGACCAAGCTGAGGCAGATCAGATTTCAGCAACTCCTACTTTGATTAAAATCTGGCCGAAACCCGTGCGACGGATTGTCGGCGAATTGAACGATAATGAAAAAATAGTGCGGCTGCTGAGCTATTCGGAATTTTAGATTGGGGCGAGGATTTTTGCGATTATTTAATACGGGCGATCGCGGGTTAACTCACCATTGAATTAACCACATAAGACTTATGCACGATTGTTTAGAAACCGGGTTTTTTTACGAAAAGACCTGTTGTAGGCCGCAGATTCGGTAAAAAAACCGGTTTCTGCGTGCTAGGTTAACTTACTTGGCTTGAAAATTGTGGTAAGGTGCGCCGAATAGCACCCTACTTTAACACAATCAATCTGGCAATCACGAGAATTGAGAACCCTGCCTGAAGTAAAAAAGGTCGATCGACTTAATCAGGAAGACAAACATCCGGGGCGCACAAACTGGGGAAATCCAAAGTTGTGACTTCCAGCGTATCCAACTCAACTCTCCGAATTACATGATTGTTCGTATCAGCAACAAACAAATGAGGCCCGATCGCACTCAACCCTGAAGGTTCAAAAAATCGAGCCTTGAGACCTTTAGCATCAACCAAACCTGCTTTACCATCTCCAATCATTGTTCTGCACGTACCGCCCCGGTGGTCGATCCGCTTAATTTTGTGATTGTAAGTATCAGC
>Ga0075156_10001774_pt1 | contig 11855 bp, 12 predicted proteins | sample JI81AbrownDNA_FD_70966 | JGI IMG/M metagenome (GOLD analysis project Ga0075156, IMG submission 70966) | Wastewater effluent complex algal communities from Wisconsin, to seasonally profile nutrient transformation and Carbon sequestration -... | ecosystem: Engineered > WWTP > Effluent > Algae...
GGATGGCAAGAACAAAAACTGGTACACATCCTGTTTACTGACAGAGATGAAAAGTACCAGTTACTAAAGCCTTACTGCGTAGAATACGGCAAAAATGTCATCTTTAGCAAGACAGACAACGAGATTCTGTTACCAGATTGAGCAAGGCATAAACATAGAGCTAAGGAGTACAGCGATGTTAGTTCACATCCGCAAAAAAGAGGTTTTGTTATGGCACGGAGAGCAGCACGTTTTTGTGTACGCTCCCGACAACAAATGTCTGGCATTCTGTCAAATCAAAGACCTCGATTTGTACAGCAATCGATATGGTGCGCTGTACAACATTATTGAGAGCGATGTTTACTTAGAAGCGGTAGACGAAAATAAAAATCTTTGCCAGCCCAAAGAGAAATATTTCCCCCCTGATTGTGTAGGGCCGAGAGAATGCCCTTATCCCGGAGTTTGCTACCGATTCGAGACTGACCAACAAGATTATGAATGTTCTGAATCTGAAAGGGAATCATAGTTAATAAGGAAGCAGTATGAACAAAGTATCAGATGAAAACGAATCTTTCGCTGCCAGCGATTTAATACTAGCTCAGCCAACAATTAGCGATAATTTGACTCTCAAAAAACCAGCAATCGGTGGTGACTCGTTGTTTAACCTTGAACAACCAGCAATCAGCGACAACTTGATGCAAAGTTTCCTCCACCATTTGACGCTTCCTGATTCTAACCACAACAACGAAGATTCGAGGTAACAACCATGTCAGATAAACTCTCGGTCATTTGTGCATCGCTCCTGTTTGCAGCTATTCCCGCTATGCTACTTTACGCAGGTCACTCTATCTACCACGACGGTTATCGGCAAGCCGTAAAAGATTTACCGCCAACAGTAGTTCAAGGCGACCAGAATATCGACAACAGCACAAACAACAACTATCAATTTGCACCGTCACTAGGAGGTAAGTAAGCTTGATAATTGTTTGACACTAGCTAATGTAAACGGGAAAGCAAGGCAACTGAAAGAGGCCAAATGCAATGCTGAGTAAGATTATAGGAGCTTTACCTACAAGCACTTTAAATGCAGTATTTGACGCTGCATTTGATGAGCTAAAGAGAAGGGGCAAAATTATTGAGGATGAACCATTGGCGGAACTCACCTCTGACAAGATTAAGATTTTTGCTCGCTTGGGATTGAAAATAAAACTCGTTGTTGAGCCAGATTTCGCCTGCTGGTACGTGTATGACGGCGACCCCGACCGATCGAAATTGGCGTTGAAGAAAATGAGGATAGAGCTTTTGATTCAGCTACAAAATGGGTGGACTGGTATTTGTCAGGTGAATGGAAAATTTGTGATAGAAGTTCCTATTCTACAGACCCGCAAGGAAATTAAACTTACACTCGCCTTGCTGCTGACAATGGATTTGATTGCATACCAAGCCGCAGAATGGATTAAAGGAGACAAACCATGAGTGCAATTGTTAAATACACAGGCGGTGGAGCCATCGCCCCAGCCTTAGTCGGGAAAGTCAAAGCATTTGATAGCGCACCTGAAATGTTGACTACTTTTCAGGGATACTACGGTTTAGACCCCTCAGCCTTTGCTGGAATGTCCGAGGAAGAATTGGGGGCATTTGTAGATTCGGTTGAAGAAATCAAGTTTCTGATTGACAACCTCGACAAGTTAGAAAAACACGTCAACGACTATATTGATGGCATTGTCAAATACAACGAGTTTGTAGCCCGATGCGTCAAAGCTGGTGCTAAGGGCATGGAGAAGATCGATCGGGCCACGCTCGACGTGTTCTTGGCATGGAAAGGTTGGCAGGCTAATACCAAAAAGCTAGCCAAAGATTCGGATGTTGGTGTCAGACTTCTCGACCAAGAAGTTACCGATTACGGCGATTTAGCAGAATACGACCTTGAGATTTCTCTTCAGATAGTGGCTAACAGATTAGTCCGCAGAAAAGCGGTACTCTCCCAAAAGCCAGAGCAAGAAGAAGCACTTTTCTCGTGGCGACAAGAAGCTCAAGAAGCCCAAAAGGCAGAGAAACAAAGGATTCAAGATTTAATCGCTTACGGTACTCGTGGGAAATACGGTTTGTCATCATCGAGTAGCAAACAATTAAGTCCTGCTGCCAATAACGCTACCAATAACGCTAGCAATAACGTTACCAATAGTGCTACCACTAACGCTAGCAAGGCAAGTGGTTGGCTAAAAAAATGGGGTGGTAAAGCCTTTGACTTTTTCTCAGGGAAATAGCCATGCAGTTGCCACCATTTCTTATCCCCAAACCTCAAAATCCTCCTGTTGCTCCACCTTCACAACAACCACCACTCCCCGAATTAGAAGAATCAGATCAATTGAGGTTTCTCAAAAACCTAAATAGCTTCTGCGGTCAAGGATTTTGGTTTGCGGTTGGGTTGTCAATTGCTCACGTTTCGAGGGTTATCGGTGCTCCTGTAATGCTTGTCGCAGTGGTTTTAGTAGCCGGGTTTCTGTTTGTAGTAAAACCGAAAAACTCAACCTCTTATTTACTATCAATGAGGCGGATTAGCGGGTTGGCGGTGATTGTCGGCACTATTGTGGCATTTTGGGATGTAGCGTGGCTACTAGCAAATGTGCCTTTAAGTGTCGGCTTTGGCTTTGGATTCATCCCTGTGTGGCAGCTTGTCGTGATTGTGGGTGTATCGGTGGCCTTGCTTTTGTTGGTCACACTGTGGCGGAGGTGACCAAATGAAAAGCGTGATCACCTGTGTGATTGTGGGTATCGGATGTAGCGGATTTAGCTTGTTCGGGTACTTTGACAAACACCTTAGTTACTGCAATGGAGCTACAAATCCCTGTACGCCTGTTGTGGTAACGGGTTCCCAGTATCCCAAGAATGCTAAGTTTGTGAAGCTGCATCAAGGCTGGGGGCTGCTGCGTACTGCATCCGGCGTAATTGCTGCAATCAGCTTTGGTGCGGGTTATTTCACATCGGGTGCAGCATCGGTGAAGCAGAGAAAGAGTGAGGAAGAGGCTGCGATATTGGAGGCACGGCAGAAGCAATTAGAGGCAACTACAAGCAACATTTTGGATGAGGAAGAAATCCAGAAAACAGCGATTGCTGCTGATTTGAGAGTGAAGGACTTCAAGCGCGAACTCTACGACGGCTACAACACACTTTATTTAGAGAAGAATCCCGAACTGTTGGAAGCTTTAACCGCTGCCACTCCCCAATCTTTACCCGCATCTTTCCCCAACCCAATAGAATCAAAGTCCGAAGAACTTGAAAATGCGGAACTCCTATCAAACACAGCCTCCGCCCAAAATAACAATCAATTATTGGGTGTAGAACTGCCAGTAACTCCCAAATTAGGCGTGAAATTCTTTGATTGGAAACAGTTTAGGGACACTCCTGAGATGTTTCCTCACATTAGAGGAGTTGCAGCTACCCGATGCGGAAAAACCACCCTATTTGATTGGCTGATGGATGTGATGCCATCCCAAAAGCAGTCGGTAATTACGGTCAAACGGTGGCCGCATCAATGGCTAGGCTTGGATGTAATAGGAGTGCCTGAAGATTACCAAGCTATCCGCTCCTCTTTGGAAGCATTGCAAAGTGAAAGAGTGCGACGTACAGCATTAATGGCAAAGGGGATTAAGTCGCCCATTTGGAATGTAGCGGTTGATGAATGGAAAGCAATTTCGCGTAATGTCAGAGCGATTGTCGAGCGCAAAACCAAACAGATTATTTCTCTGGGTGCCAAGCAAATTATGGGTGAAATGATTACTTTAGCGAGGGAAACCAACATCCGCATCTTTGCTTTAGCGCAGGGTAGACAAGTTGTAACTTGGGGATTGGAGGGTGAAAGCGATTTAGCTGAGTGTTTCTGTAGCATTTACATGGGCAAGTTTGCAGTAGAAGAATGTGAATCCTACCGCAACAAATATCCCAAGGACTCCGAGCAATACGCCAAATACCAACAAGTGCGAGATTACTTGGAATCGTTGGGAAATAGAGCGGCATGGATTAGCTGCGAGTTAGGCGAATTCCCCGCTGTTGTACCCGACTTGAGCCAATGGAAACGAGAGCTTCCCAAACAGCCAATTGAGCCAATCACTGACACGAATAAAGAGAATACCGGGATTAGCCAAACAAGCGAAACTGATGACCCCGAACAACTTTGGGAACTAGCCAAACAGCGTCTTGAAGAGACTTTTAAATCATCAGAAATTGCTGAAACAGGGGAGCACTCAGAGCGGGATACGCAAGAACCTGACGTATCCGTACCGCAACCCCAACAGGGCGGTCAGATACCTCTAGAACCCTTGCCAGATAAAGAGTACCCGATTTTAGATGGCGCGTCTCTCGTATCGAGGTACTTCTCTGAAACAACGGAATCAGCTCTTTTCGAGCAGGTATTAGCGTATCTAGATACGAGTCGCAATGCCTCTGATATTATTAAAAATGTCCTGAAATGCACCAAACCAGATAAGGATTCGTCGCGTTCGTATTCAAGCGTCGGTAAGCCCGTATTTATTTACCTGATTCGCAAATACGGAACGGCTGCTTTGATTGCACATTTTGCCGATTTCTTGGATAGGTAAAAACCTGAACAATCCTGGGTAAAAGTCAGACCCGAAAGACGAACTGTTAGAGAATTGCCGCAAAGCTTTAGCAGCCTATGCTCAAGAATGGAAATTGGAGTGATGTTAGCTGCTGCGGATACCTTAAGCCGAGGTAGTATTGGTTGTTTTAATTCGCAGGCAGTGACAGCATTTTGATGGGATAATTAGATTGTCGTTTAGTTTTGCAGCGGGCGACTCATCCCCCAATCTGGGGGTTTTCTATTTCGATGTTACTTGCTTGGTGTGCTAGTTGTGTGGTTTTCAAATACTACCCATCGAGTTATATTTTGAAGGTGCTGTTTTGATATTAGGCTATCAAATATGGAACTCATAAAATACAGTTGGTGGGGTGAATCCAACGAACCGCCACCGCACCTGAAAACTAAAAAGCAATTGGGTGAACTTGGTTTATCGCCTTTGAAACCTTCAGGCGTTATCGAAACGCGAAAATACGATGTGTTCCTCTACGATTCGACTAATCCTGAATCCTGCCGACCCAAAAGAAAAGCATCTCCCAAACAATTGGAAACCCTGGCTGCCAACCGCCTCAAAGCTAAAATCAAGCGGGATTATCGAGAGTGGTATCGAGAAGTAGGTTTCATAGAACGAGATAGGGTGAGTGCTGTTCTTTGGGCAAGAGAACAATTAAGCCAGAACGATTGGGTGATTCTGGATACTGAAACAACGGGGCTAGATGATGCGGAAATAGTAGAAATAGCAATCATCAATCATCTCGGTGAAATGTTGTTGGATACGCTCATCAAACCCACAGTTCCCATCCCCGCAGAAGCAGCCTATCTTCACGGCATTAGCGATGCAATGGTAGCCGATGCTCCGAGTTTCCCCGAAGTCTATCCCCGCATTGTTGAAGTCCTTAAATATAAACGAGTATTTCCTGTGTTTCTAACTGTATTTGTTTTATACAGTTAGGAGGAAGCCGTCCTATAAGGACGGGGCTTTAGACCCAATTTTGCCGTAAGATTGTAAATGCCGTCTGGTCGCCCCTATTTTATATTGTTAAATGAATCGCACGATTCCCGAACAAGAATCCCTCACCGTCGAGTTTAAGAGCGATCGCACTCGCCTGCCGGACAAAGACCTAATTGAAACCGTCGTCTGCCTTGCCAATACAGACGGTGGCTCCATTTACCTCGGCGTTGAAGATGACGGTCAAATAACAGGTTTGCACCCCCAACACCAAAACCTGTCCACCTTGGCAGCCATGATTGGCAACCGCACCAACCCCCCAGTCAGCGTGCGCGTTACAGCGTTGCTAGAAGCAGGTCAAACCATTGCCTGCATAGAAGTCCCCAAATCAGCTCGCATCGTCGCCACCTCTGACGGACTCCTACAACGCCGCCGCCTGCAAGTAGACGGAACACCCCAATGCGTCCCCTTTTATCCCTATGAATTTGCCACTCGCCAGTCAGACTTAGGCGTTCTCGATTACTCCTCATTACCCGTCACCGGATCGTCTGTCACCGACTTCGACCCCCTGGAACGCGAACGCCTGCGACAATTAATAGAGCGATATGGTGGCGATCGTACTCTGCTATCCTTAACTGATGAAGAACTAGACGGCGCTTTAGGATTCGTGCGTTCTACGGATGGAATTCGCTTCCCCACCGTCACCGGACTGCTGATTTTAGGACGAGAAAGCGCCCTCCGCGAACACTTACCCACCCACGAAGTCGCCTTTCAAGTCCTCGAAGGCACCCAAGTGCGAGTCAATGATTTTTACCGCACCCCCCTACTAAAACTGTTTGAGCGAGTCATGGAACAGTTCGAGGTGCGTGTCGAAGAAGATGAAGTGCAAATCGGTTTATTTCGCGTCCCCGTTCCCAACTACGATCGCCGCGCCTTTCGCGAAGCCTCAGTCAATGCCCTCATCCACCGAGATTACACTAAATTGGGAGCCGTTCACATCCGCTGGGAAGATTACGGAATTACCATCAGCAACTCAGGGGGTTTTGTCGAAGGTGTCACCTTAGATAACCTGCTAGTCGTAGAACCCCGGCCGAGAAACCCCTTTCTAGCCGATGCCATTAAACGCATCGGACTCGCCGAACGAACTGGGCGCGGTGTAGATTTAATCTATCAGGGGTTATTGCGCTACGGAAGATCCGCCCCTGATTATCGAAGCACAAACTCTCATTCAGTTGCCGTCAGACTGCCAGGGGGGGAAGCCGACTTAGGACTGTTGCGCATAGTGATTGAAGAGGAAAATCGCCGTCAAAGCCCACTCCCCGTTGACTCTTTAATCGCGATCGGACAATTGCGACAAGAAAGACGGTTAGACACGGCTACTCTCGCCCGTGCCATTCAGCGAGATGAAGCGATCGCCCGCAGCGTGTTAGAACGATTAGTTGAAGCTGGTTTGGTAGAAGCGCGTGGCGTCAAAAAAGGACGCACCTACACCCTTAGCCCCTTAGTTTACCGAGAACTGGGACAATCCGCTGATTACGTTCGGCAAGCTGGCTTTGAACCCATTCAACAAGAGCAAATGGTGCTTCAATATGTAAGGACTCACGGCAGAATTACCAGAAAAGAAGCTGTGGAACTTTGTCGTATCAGCGAAGACCAAGCTAGTCGCCTGCTGCGGAAGTTGACTGATGCCAACCAGTTGAAATTAGAGGGTCAAGGCCGCGCGTCATATTATGTTTTATAGCGAGAAAACACGCGCCGCGCCTTTTAAACACGCACCGCGCCTTTTAAACACGCGCCGCGCCTTTTAAACACGCGCCACGCCTTTTAAACACGCGCCACGCCTTACTATGACATGAGTTTAGTCGGAACTTACCCCGCACCCTTTGAAAGTTGCATTTCAAACCCCCATCAGTGGGGCGCTCGGACTTGAGCCAGGGCCAGCTACATGACTACAAGGTCAGTGAAACCTCTAGCAAATCGAAGGCTTTCTGCTGTAAAGAACTCGGTATCGTCAGTTTGTCAAAGCTAACTGAAACACCCCCCAATTTAGGCTGCACCCGGTTTTTAGTAATCGTCGCCAAATTAGTCAGCAATGTCCGAAAACTTTGAACTGGAAAACACTCAGAATTACGTTTTGTTGAAGCTTTCCGCCTAGCCGGAGTCTGGGATTTATTCGGGACAACGACTGAAGTAGGTTCAAGAGGCTCTAACCACTCTTCCTCCTCAAATAGCAGCGGCGCTAATCTCTCGCGCATATGCCATTCCACGTAATAAGCCAACAAGCATAAAAACACGTGTGAGCGCACCCGATGCGCCAAACGATGATAAATCGGGCGCACCTTTAAATCGATAGTTTTATAACAGCGAAATGCTTGCTCTACTTGAGACAGACTTTTATAGGCTTTTACCGTTGAGGGGTCATCTAATATCGACTCTGAAACCGAAGTACGAATCACGTACATTCCATCTAAATTTGCTTCCGCTGCAATTTTATCACGGTTGCGCTTGTAGCTGAAACTGTTGTCGGTAATCTCCAGATTAAAATGCTTGGCTACAGAGTAGCGATTGATGATTTTCCCCACTCTCACCCCAATTTTTTCGGCTCCCGTTAACCGACGTTTAGAACGATTTGTTGCCGCGACGATTTTGTCTAATTCTTTCTCCGTTGCTTGTAGCAATGCTTCCCTAGTAGCAGCTCTTTCTTGGGCTAAAAACGGATTGCGACAAGCGATTAACCTCTCTCCTGGATAATCTGGGGATTGAATGGCAGCTAAATCTTTTTGGTCAAACAGTGACAGTTGTATCGCTTCTTGCTCTACTAATTCTCGGATTTGTGGTGCTCTCAATGCTGTAATCCAGTCTAAACCCTCTACCCCCTTGAATTCTTCTTCAATCCGTGCCGAAGTAAGTACACCCCGATCGCCTACCAATACTAGCCGTTGAATGCCAAACCGAGTGCGGACTTTTTCGAGAATCGGGCTTAAAGTTGTGGCGTCATTGACATTGCCTTCAAATACTTCTACGGCGATGGGGCAGCCAGCAGCATTACAAAGTAATCCAAAAATGATTTGTAATTTCCCTCTCTTTTTGTCCCGCGAATAGCCGTATTGAGCCAGGGGACAGGTGGTTCCTTCAAAATATGTGGAGGTAACGTCGTAAAGAATTAGGCTGCCCTCACTCAGGTGTTTGGCTGCGATTCTTTGTTCGATTTCCTGTTGTCTATCTGACAGCCAATCCATTGCTTCGTAAAGGTCGTCGGCCTCCGCATCTTGAACTTTTAAGATTTCGCAAAGGGTGCTGTTACAGGTATCTGTGGATAGTCCGCGTGCGGTGGCTAATTTTGAGGCGGGGTCGATAATTCGTGCCACTATCATCGCGGTGACTAGATCTCGTTGGCGACTTGCTTGCTCGCTAATTAATGATTCTAGTCCGATATTTTTGAGCGTGCCTAACACGGCGGCCACATGACCGTGGGGTAAGGAACGTTGGATGTCAAAGGCGGATTCTAAGCTAGAAATAGCGGTGCCACCTTTGAGTAAAATTCGCAGCCCTTCAATGGCATCATCGGGCAATTTTGAGAGGTTAGCTAGGGTACGCTTACGCACTTTTCCCTCCTCTCGATAGGATTGACGTAAGAGGACGGCGGGTGGGGAATTGCGGTTGGGGACTCTTTCGATGTGCATGACTACAATTCTCTCACCCTCTGACTCTAAAAAGTCTTAAAAAAATCTAAAATTACATGGCTACGCGAGCGAGCCGAGCGAATCGGCAAAACCTATAGCTCATATGCGCCAGAGATCCACGGAACTACCCCGCAGGGGGTAAGTTCCGATTAAACACGGCTAAGTCTGCTAAACATTATCTTCACGTCACCAGTCGTACTTGGGATTTGGTTGTTGTCGATGAGGCACACCATCTAAAAAATCGCAGTACCCTCAACTGGAAACTGGTCAACGCCCTCAATAAGCGGTTTATCCTCATGCTTACTGCTACGCCAGTGCAGAACTCCCTTGTGGAACTGTTTAATCTGCTAACCCTCCTCAAACCGGGACTGCTACAAACAGAAGCCGCTTTTAAAAAAGAATACGTCAATTCCAAGAATGGACGAGTCCCTAAAAATCCCGAAAAGTTACGCACTCTGATGCGGGAAGTTATGGTACGAAATACCCGCGCCCTAGTAGATGTCAAACTGCCCAAACGCTTCGCCACCACAATTACCGTTACCCCGGCAGCCGGAGAGGAGAAACTTTACCAAGACTTGAGCAAGTATCTACGTTCTTCAGAGGACAAACTAGACAGACTCTCCCGTACTAATTTGCTAATGCGAGCGGGTTCATCCCCTAATGCTTTAGCTGACTCCCTCAAGCAACTGACTATCCGCCTACCCGATGAAGAACTGAAGTCTTTAGCTGCACGAGCATCCCAAGTCAAGCAGGTCGAGAAAGCAAAAACCTTAGTAGAGATGCTCTCCAAATCTCGCCAGAAAACCTTAGTTTTCATAACCCATAAAGCAACTAGCACCTATTTAGCTAAAACGCTGCAAGCGGAAAATATCCCCTTTGCAGAATTTACTGGCGGAATGTCCCTTAAACAGAAAGATGAGGCTATAGCCGCATTTCGGGATAATGTTTCTGTACTCTTAGCATCGGAAACAGGGGGAGAAGGACGTAACATCCAGTTTGCTAATGCGATCGTTAATTATGACCTGCCCTGGAACCCAATGAAAATTGAACAGCGCATTGGTCGTATCCACCGCATCGGACAAACCCAGGATGTTTTTATTTTTAACTTCTGTCTCAAAGGCAGTATCGAAGAGTATATTCTGCGGATACTGCACGACAAAATTAATATGTTTGAACTGGTAGTCGGAGAAATTGAAACAATTTTAGGCAATGTGGATGATGAATTTGACTTTAGTGAAGTTGTCATGGATATCTGGCTTAAGCATCAAGTTAAACCCGAATTAGATCAAGCCTTTGAGCAATTGGCAGATAATTTGTTGAAAGCCCAAAAACAATATGAGCAAATTCAAGAACTGGATGAACAGATTTTTGGCGAAGATTTTGAAGCTTGAAAAATTGATTTGATTAAATATGTTATCAGACCCAATAATTACTACTTTAGAAAAAATTGTAGCTCTCCATGACGGAATAGCTGAACCGGCTGGGGAACACGTTTTAAATGCGCTGTTAAATGAAAACATAGCCTCGTTACTTTCTCTACCAGAAGAAGTAACTTTTACAACTATCACTGATGTACCTCAAAGTGTTTTTGTTACTTATCATTCAGAAGTATTAAATAAATTATCTGAACTATTAGCTGTCAAAGGGCAGATTAGTGCCTTGGGTGTAAAATTTGATGGCTATCTAAAAGCTACGGGATTTGACAAAAGCATACCAGAGAGATTCAAACCTCAAAATGGGTTAATTCGTTTTGTAGATGCTAAACCATCAACCACTCGCTACATTTTATGTAATGTGGCTTACACAGCGAATGCCGAAGAAAAAAGGATTGGTCTAGTTTCGTTTATTATCAATGAAATAACAGGAGTAACACCAGTACAAATTGGGGATGCTTTATTTTGGGAGTCTGACAGAATGGATGTGGATAATCAAGAAACACCATTTTCTATTCCTTTTGATGACTTGTTGAAGTTAATCGAACATCAAAGTGGAATATTGATTGGAAAATCTTTAGATAATTGGCAGGCTAAATTAACAAGAGCAAGAGCTAGGGATGAAGAAAGACTCAAGGATTATTACAACACGATTAGCTCTGGAATTCGCCACAAGATTGAGTTAAAAAATTTGATTGGTGATGAATTAGACAAAGAATTAGCTCGAATTGAAGCTACTAATAGAGAGCTAGATCGAAAATTGTTAGATATCCAAGAGCGTTATGCAATGAGTGTAGAAGCTTGGTTGCACAGTGCAATGATTATCCATCTACCTACAGTACATATTCAATGTGAGTTGCAAAGAAAGAAAACGAAACGGACTGTAACAGTAGTTTGGAATCCGTTCACTAAAATTATTGAACCTCTTTGCTGTGAATTATCAGGAGAACCTGTTTACGATTTCTATTTAGATGATCTATCAGCTAAAATTATCTCCCCGACAGTTTGGACTAGATAGGGGTATAGCCGAGATACGGGCTTTCCGAGGACACGACGTAAAGTTTTGTAACAATGCCGCTTTTCAATGTCCCTTCCGCCTACAGAAGCTGCCAACACTCAGTCAGCTAGAGCAGAGTAGTATTACTACTCTGCCCTCGTACAGACCCAAAAAGCGGAAATCTTTTACTGCTAAACATTTCAGGCTTTGCTACTTC
>Ga0075156_10001775_pt1 | contig 11854 bp, 11 predicted proteins | sample JI81AbrownDNA_FD_70966 | JGI IMG/M metagenome (GOLD analysis project Ga0075156, IMG submission 70966) | Wastewater effluent complex algal communities from Wisconsin, to seasonally profile nutrient transformation and Carbon sequestration -... | ecosystem: Engineered > WWTP > Effluent > Algae...
TTCACCACGTGCGGAAGCTGGTCGATGTCGATGCCGCGCGCGGCGATATCGGTGGCCACCAGCACCTGCAGGGTGCCATCCTTGAATTCGCTGAGCGCGCGGGTACGTGCCCCCTGGCTCTTGTTGCCGTGGATGACCAGAGCGCTGATGCCATCCTTGTCCAGCTGCTCGGCCAGGCGGTTGGCGCCATGCTTGGTGCGGGTGAAGACCAGCACCTGGAACCAGTTGTGTTCCTTGATCAGGTGCGACAGCAGTTGGCGCTTCTTGTCGCGGTCCACCGGGTAGATCTTCTGGGCGATGGTATCGGCGGTGGCATTACGGCGCGCAACTTCGATCAGCTCTGGCGATTGCAGCAGATTGTCGGCCAGTGCCTTGATCTCATCGGAGAAGGTGGCCGAGAACAGCAGGTTCTGCCGTTCACGTGGCAGCAGCGACAGTATCTTCTTGATATCGCGGATAAAGCCCATGTCCAGCATGCGGTCGGCTTCATCCAGCACCAGAATCTCGACCTTGGAGAGATCCAGCGTACCTTGCTGCACATGGTCCAGCAGTCGGCCAGGCGTGGCGACCAGGATGTCGACCCGGCTGCGGAGTTGCTTGATCTGCGGGTTGATGCTGACGCCGCCAAACATGGTCATGGACGTCAGCTTGAGGTATTTGCCGTAGTGACGCACGGACTCTTCCACCTGGGCTGCCAGCTCGCGGGTGGGGGTCAGTATCAGTGCGCGCACCGGTGGGCGGCCGGTGGAAGGACCCTTTGCGTCGCGGTTGGCCAAGCGGTGCAGGATGGGCAGGGTAAAGCCGGCGGTCTTGCCGGTGCCGGTCTGGGCGCCTGCCAGCAGGTCACGGCCGGTCAGTACGGCAGGGATGGCCTGCAGCTGGATAGGGGTAGGCTCGGTGTAACCGAGTTCGGTAACGGCGCGGACGATATCGTCGGACAGGCCGAGATCAGCAAAAGACATGGAAACTCCGGGGCATCGGCCTAGCTCCGCGATGGAGCGCCAGTCTGCGGCGGATGACGAAGGGTAGACAGCGGGAGTGCAGGGCACCAAGAGCGGTAAGACCTGAGCGGATACGAAGACTGGAGCGCATCCGGCGGCGCCAGTATACCAGTTTGGTACAATCTGCACTTTGCTGTTTTGCAACAATCCTGTAAAATCAGTTCGTTATGCTTGACAAGGCATAATCAAAGCGCGGCGCCGTTGGGGTGCCGTGGGCCGGAGCAGGCGAAGTTCCACATTAGCTATGTGCCTGTGGCCGGTGGTTGTCAGTGAAATAAGGCAAGGGTTGCAACCGCCCGCGTACAGCTACCGCCCAGGTCTCACGACTTGTGACGGGATGCCGAAAGTGAAAGGAGCGTTATTATGGGTTGGTTAATCTACCTATTCCGACGTTAAGCCCGATTGGGTTCATCCCATCAGGGCGTCGTGTCCTGCGTCAGCAGGGGTTCCGACAAAAAAGCCGCGCCGGTGCGTACCGCGCGGCTTTTTTATATGGGCAGCGAACCGGGCTCAGGCGCGCGCCTAGTGTGGCCCTCTAGGACTTGCGCGCCAGTTGGCTATCTACCCAGGCCAGCAGTTGTGGCGCGCTCATCACGCCGCTTTGGCGGGCGATCTCCTGGCCCTGAACCATCAGCAGCAGGGTGGGGATGCTGCGTATGCCGAAATAGCGGCTGGCGGCAGGTGCGGCATCGCTGTCCACCTTGGCGAAGCGTATGCGCGGCTGCTGCCTTGCAGCTTCTTCGAAATGGGGCGCCATCATCTGGCAAGGGCCGCACCAGGCGGCCCAGAAGTCGATCAGCACGGGCAGCTCGGTGTTGGCCAGAAAACCCGGCAGGCTTGCATCGCTGATGTCCACGGGTTCGGCCGCCATCAGTGGTTGTTTGCATTTACCGCAGCTGGGGCCATCGTCCAGGCGCTCATCGGGTATACGATTGGTGGCGCCGCAATATGGGCAGGCTAGGTGCATGTTGTGTTCTCCCTTGGCGTCGATCAATCCAGCTGGCCTGTTTCAACCAGTTCCCGTATCCAGCGTATGGCATCGATATCGGTATCACGATAGGCCGACTTCACATAGTCGGCAAAATAGGCGTCGCCGGCATCGGTATCCTGCGGGCCGGTCTCGGGCAGGGCGGTCTGGTAGCTGAAGCGCACGAACAGGGCGCCCGGATTGGGCTCTTCTATGGTCATGGTAAAGCTGCCGCCTTGATGCTGCGCACTGGGCGCGGTATCAAAATGAATACGGACTTCGTCTTCCAGCGTGATGTGATCCTCTACCCGTAGCGGCCCCAGCTGCATATCGCGCTTGAGCCAGCCGTCGCCACGTGCCGTGATGGTCACCGATTCGACCCCAACCAGAAACTCTTCCGGTTTTTCTACCCGGCGCAGCAGGCCTCGCCATAGCTGGTTGCGGCTGATGATCGAGAGTAAGGGGTCGTTAGCGTCGTTGATCTGGACGATATGTTCGTAATGCATGGTGTGCAGTCCGGCAGATGGATGTCCGATTATAGGGCACTTCCAGCAGCGCCAGACCGATGGCGGCGATAGCTGCGTAGGCCCAGCCTGACGCTGGTCGCATTGGTAGCGGCCAGCCGCAGCCCCATGGCTATAGTGCTATCACATTACCCCAAGGAGGCAGGCCATGCGACGGTACATGCTGGCGGCGCTATTGTGCTGGCTGGGCGTGGCCTGGGCCCAGCCGCTGGTTTACCTGCGGCACCAGGGCGAAGAAGACCCACACTTGCGCTATATGGTGGCGGTGTTGCAACTGGCCATTACAGAGAGCGGTAGCCGCTACCAGGTGCAGCCCAGCAAGATGCATATGGTGCAAAGCCGGGCGCTGGATGAAATACGACGTAATTCCGGCCTGCTGGACCTGGTCTGGACCATGACCAGCGTGGAGCGCGAACGCGAGCTCTTACCCATACGGATACCGGTCGACAGGGGCTTGATAGGCTGGCGCGTCGCCTTGCTCAAACAGGACAGGCTGAAGCTGCTGTCGGGTGTGCGCGACCTGGGTGACCTGCGGCTGTTCAGTGCCGGCCAGATGCATGATTGGCCAGATACGGCCATCCTGCGCCACAATGGCCTGCCGGTTGAGGCCAGCGATCAGTACGAGGGGTTGTTCAGGATGCTGGCGGCCGGGCGCTTCGACTACTTTCCCCGTTCGGTGATTGAGATACGCGATGAGCTGCGCAGCCATCCTGGCATGGGGCTGGCTATCGAGCCACGTTTGCTGATCCGTTACCCCACAGCCTTGTACTTCTTTGTCAGCCGGGATAGGCAAAAGCTGGCGCAAGACCTGGAACGGGGGCTGGAGAAAGCCGTGCGTGAAGGGAAATTGCAGGCCCTGTTCCAGCGCTACTACGGCCCTCTGCTGCTGGAACTCAATGTCGCTAAGCGGCAGGTGGTGGAGCTGACCAATCCCTTGTTGCCCAAAGAAGCGCCGCTAGGTCGGCCAGAGCTGTGGTACCGGCCTGGTGATAACTGAGCAGGCGAAGGTCGTTTCCCCGCCGGCGGGCGGGGGGAGGGGTGGGAATCGACCAAGGGGAGCCGCTGCTTGAGCTGCCGCTAGGGTTAGCACCCGGGTTACCTGGGGGCCTTGGTAGCCGGTGTCTTTACGATATCGCCCGCAACTTCAAGATAGGCTTAAACCCTCAAGCCAGGCGCATCTGCCGGCTGTTCCAGTAGCCTTCCAGTGTATAGAGCGCCAGCGCAGACCAGATCACGGCAAAACCGATCAATTTGCCGGTGCCGAAAGGCTCGTGCCAGAGGAAGACACCCAGGCCCATCTGCAGAGTAGGGCCGATGTACTGCAGCAGGCCCAGCAGCGACAGGGGAATGCGGCGGGCACCAGCGGCAAACAACAGCAGCGGTATGGCCGTGATGGGCCCGGCTGCCAGCAGCAGGGCATGGGTGCTGCTATCGCCATTGACGAAGCTGTTCTGCCCCTGTGCTGTCAGCCAAGCCAGCCAGGCCAGTGCAAACGGTGTCAGCAGCAGGGTTTCCAGCGACAGCCCTTCCAGGGCGCCCAATGGCGCCGTCTTGCGCAGCAGGCCGTAGGTACCGAAGCTGGCAGCCAGTAGCAGACCTATCCAGGGTAACTGTCCGGCCTGTACTGTCAGCCACACCACACCACCGGCCGCCACGGCAATGGCGCCCCACTGGCCTGGCCGCAGCCGCTCATGCAGCAGAAAATAACCCAGCATCACATTGACCAGCGGGTTGATGAAATAGCCCAGGCTGGCATCTACCACGCGGCCGTCATTCACCGCCCAGATATAGATGAACCAGTTGATTGAAAGCACGGCGGCGCTGGCGATGAAGCGTCCGACCACGCGCTTGTCCTGCAGGGCGGGCTTGAGCCAGCTCCAGTGCTTGCGGACAGCCAGTACGATGGCGAGGAACACCAGCGACCAGACCATGCGGTGCATGAGGATTTCCATTGCGGGCACATGCTTGATGGCCTTGAGGTAAAGCGGCAGCAAGCCCCAGATGAAATAGGCTGCGGCGGCGTAGAGTATGCCGGTCTGCATGGAATGAAGCTCCCCAGTGTGAGGCGGAATGATGCGCCCGATAGCCACTGCCTGCACGTGACAGCCAGGCGACACCTTTGTGCACTGTCATGGTGGTTGCGCCCTGCCAATTGCCGACAGTGCGAATATTGAGGCAGATTCAATGGTGGCCGAGAAAACCTCGATTGAGTCCTGATCGGACGCCGCGCAGAATGCGGCGCTTCACCTCTATCCACACCGGAGCGTATCCATGTCCTGTCTGTTTCAACCCTTGACCCTGCGCGAACTGACCCTGCCCAACCGCATTGCAGTGTCGCCCATGTGCCAGTATTCGGCCCATGAGGGCATGGCGAATGATTGGCATCTGGTGCATCTGGGAGCCTATGCTGCTGGCGGCGCCGGCCTGATCATCAGCGAGGCCACTGCCGTGCTGCCGGAAGGGCGTATCAGTCCGCAGGATCTTGGCATCTGGTCGGATGAGCATATTGCACCGCTGGCGCGGATTACCCGATTTATCCGCTCGCAAGGAGCGGTGGCGGGCATACAGCTGGCACATGCGGGGCGCAAGGCGAGCTGTTACCGGCCTTGGTCGGGCAGCGGTGCAGTACCGCTGGATCAGGGCGGTTGGACCGTCGTGGGGCCAAGCGAGCAGGCCTTTGCGGATAACTATCCACAACCCCAGGCACTCGATGCGGCGGGTTTGGCTGCCATTCCCCAAGCGTTTGCCGATGCGGCTCGACGCGCTTTGGCGGCGGGCTTCCAGGTGGCCGAGGTGCATGCGGCGCACGGCTACCTGCTGCACCAGTTCCTGTCGCCATTGAGTAACCACCGTACAGATGGCTACGGTGGCCGCTTCGAAAACCGGATCCGCTTGTTGCTGGAGACGGTGGAGGCGGTGCGCGGTGTCTGGCCCGATGGTTTGCCCCTGCTGGTGCGGGTTTCCGCCACCGATTGGGTGGAGGGTGGCTGGAGCGCCGATGAGACCGTGGCCCTGGCAGCCAGTCTGAAACACCTGGGCGTGGATATGCTCGACGTGTCGTCAGGCGGCAGTGCTTTGGCAGCGCAGATACCGGTGGGTCCGGGCTATCAGGTGGACTTTGCGGCACGCGTACGGCGTGAGGCGGGCCTGGCCAGCGGTGCGGTCGGCATGATTACCGATGCGGCCCAAGCCGAGGCCATATTGGCGCAGGGGCGGGCTGACATGGTGTTGTTGGGGCGGCAGTTGCTGCGTGATCCGTATTGGCCATTGCACGCGGCGGCCAGCCTGGGGTTGCCTGCAGCGTGGCCTGCCCAATATTTGCGCGCTGCGCCGCAGGGCAGTACGGCACGCGCCACGGTCGACTACGCGCAGGGGTAGAATGGCGGCCTTGCCCAGTGAGTTGCCGCTTATGTACCAGACTATCCATCCCGGCACGCGTGTCATGCTGTGCCAGCCATGCTGTGACGACATACCTGCGTTGTATCAGACCATACAGGACGCTGCGGACAAGCGGCTGACGGGCTCCCTGGGCAATATTGTCCAGGCAGGGCTGCGGTGCGATGGTCAGATAGCGAGGGGGCGTTGATGCAGGCAGAGGATAAGCCGGTGCTGGATATGCCCGTGCCACGTGCCGTGGTGATAGGCCTGGTGCTGATCAATCTCGCCCTGGCGCTCAAGCCCCTGTTTGGCGGGTTCTCCGGCGAGCTGCTGCAGGCTGCGGCTTACGGCCTGTTCAAGCAGTTTGTGATGGTGCCAGCATGGTGTGTGGCTGGCGGGCTGGTGCTCAAGCTGCTCGACCGGCGCTTCAAGCTCAGCAATGCCTACCTGTTAGGACTGATTGCTGCGATAGCCTTTGCCATCAGAGCCATGCGTAGCTAGAACCCACTGTCTTAGAGCCTGTTCAAAGTCTTTTCGCCGCGCGCCGGCCCGCGGCGAAAAGACTTTGAACAGGCTCTTAGCAGCAGGAACGCTGGCTGCACCGGCCCCGTACCGGTCCCTATCGCGCTGCGTGCACACCGCTAGCCATGCCTGTCGTGTGCATTCCTTACGGCCATTATTTCCCCGCAGGGCCGTGTCTCCAGCCTATAACTGAGTATCCCCCATACAGATGACTCGCAGGAGACACGCATGTCAGCACCTCGACTTGCCCACGTGCTGGTTGGCCGCGAAACGGGCGTATACCGTATGGCCTATCGAGAATGGGGTGATGCGGCCAACCCACGGGTAGTGGTCTGCGCACATGGATTGACCCGCAATGGACGCGATTTTGAAAGCCTGGCCCATGCGCTGGCTGGCGATTTTCGCGTGGTGGCACCCGATGTGGTGGGCAGGGGGGAAAGCGACTGGTTGCGAGACCCCATGGGCTACCAGGTGCCGCTTTATGTGCAGGACATGCTGGTGCTGATTGCTAGGCTCAATGTCGCTACCGTGCATTGGGTAGGTACGTCCATGGGCGGGCTGATAGGCATGATACTGGCGGCCATGCCGGGTACGCCCATACGCAGGCTGCTGCTCAATGATGTGGGCCCGGTGCTGGCGGCAAGTGCCCTGGCGCGTATCGGCGAATACGTCGGCAAGGCGCCGGCCATGCCCTCGCGGGCGGCGGCGGAAGCCTATATACGGGCGGTATCGGCGCCTTTTGGGCCGCACAGCGATGCGCAGTGGGCGTTTCTTACCGAGGTGATGCTCAAGCCTGATGGCAGTGGCTGGCGCTTGAATTACGACCCCGGTATCGCCATACCGTTCCAGAAGGCGGCTGGCGATGACGTCAATCTCTGGCCGCTGTATGACAACATCCGCTGCCCCGTTCTGCTGACCCGTGGTGCTCAGTCGGACCTGCTCAGTGTGGATACGGCCTGTGCCATGAGCGAGCGGGGGCCGAAAGCGGCATGGGTGGATTTTGACGGGGTAGGGCATGCCCCCACCTTTCTGCAGGAAGACCAGATTGCCGTGGCAAGCAGTTTCTTGAAGGCAGAATAGGGCTGGTGATGTTTCGCCTAGGGGTAGCGCTGCTGTGTTTGCTGGGACCGGCTACCACCTGGGCTGCGCCGGACAAGCTGATATTTGCCCTGCGCCCACTGCCCCCCTATATGGAAGTGACACCGACGGGCTATGCCGGCTCCCATGTGGAGATCATGGCGCGCTTGGCCGAGCGCCTCAATGTAAAGCTGGAGATCGTGGAGTGCCCTCTGGTGCGCTGCCTGCGCATGCTGCAGGAAGGGACGGCCGATGTCACCATGGGTCTGGCCATGACGGCAGAGCGTGAACCCATGATGGTGCTGCTGGAGCCACCTTATGCGGCGGGGTCGCCCACCTATTTCTTTCTGCGCCGTGATGACAAGCGCAAGGTAAGGAAGTATGAGGACCTATATCCCTTACGCTTGGGCGTGATACGGGGGCTGCACTACTTTGATGAGTTCGATGGCGACAACAAGCTCAAGAAGGATGAAGCGCCTGACCTGATGACCAATTTCCGCAAGCTGGTGGCGGGCCGGGTGGATGTGGTGCCGGCGGGTGCCAATGTGGCTGCCACCTTCCTGCAGAACCCTCAGTTTGCCGGCCGGGTTAAAGCGGCGGAATGGGTGCGACCCAACAAGGTCATGCGCTATGTCTCGATGTCACGGACCTCGCCGTGGCAGGACGAGCGCGGCCGCCTGGAGCAGGCACTGGCTGCGATGGTGGACGCAGGCGAAACCAGGGCTATTCTGGAGCGCTATGAAACGGCTTTTCTGGCGGCCTGCAAAAAAGCCCGCCGTTGTTGATAACTACCCTATACCTGAAGGCGTCCAAGCCTGAGAATACTATCCATCCCTGAGTAGATTTAGCCCCATGTTTGACCGCCTGCTACCGATTTTCCAGACCGACACACCCATCCGTGAGTTGCGCCTGATTCTGGAGCGCTTGCCTGGCCAGCCCGTGATTGCGGCGCTGGATGGCCTGGCGGAAGCCTTGCGCGAGGGTATGGCGGCTTCCCCCAGCGGGCCGGCGGCACGCAAGCTGATAGACGCGCTGGACCCTACTGCACGGCAATGGGCTGATCAGGCGTTGGAGGAACTGGCGACCAACAAGGACAATCCGGTACGGCGCGACATGACCGGCAAGCGCCTGGCCTTGCTGGCCGACCAACTGGCCAATGCCAGCTATATCGAGGCAGTACGCGAGACGGTGCAATTGCAGAAGGGCACTGGACGTATCGGTGACCTGCGTGACTGGGCTGCTGGCTATCTGCACTGGTTGGGCTTGGCCCACACGGCCAGGGCGCTGTATGACCCGCAACAGGCGGCAGTGATCTGGGCGGGGCCGGTGGATATCTACCTGGCGCTGGTGCGGCACGGGGTATTGGGTAGCCAAATCGGCGACAGCAAGGACGAGCCGGCCCGTGCCTTGGCCTATCTGCTGTTGAGCCATGATGCCTTTACCGTGGTGGAAGGCCATGAGGTGGCATTGGCTGCGCGTTGTTGCCGGCAGCTGGCCGGCCATGTTTTTGTTGCCCCGGATTTTCACCGCTCCACGCCCCTGGTCATGGACCCGGATGCCAATGAGGCCAGCCGCCTGGTGGGTTGGGGTGGGCCCAGTGCGGCATCTCCCGCGCTGTGCTATGGGCTGGAGGCGGTGGCACAGCAGGCGCGTTATGCCCAGTCGGTGCTGCAGACGGGTGGCCTGCTCGATTGGCTGCCCACCAATGCCCAGCCTGAGGTGTTCGACAAGCTGGTGCATGGCTGGGTGGCGCGTAGCGGACGTTGCCCCAATATGGTCGCCACCCGCCTGGGTGAGGTGCAGACTGCCTTTGATTTTCTTCGCATACGTGGCCTGCTGGGGCAGAAGAACGAGCGCATGCTGGAGAACGACCCTTACCTGCGCCGGGCTCAGGTGGAGGACATAGACGAGAACGGTGTGGGCCTGTTGTTGCCCGGCGATAGTGCCGCGCTGCTGGCCTCTGGCTTGCTGGCCCTGCAGATGCCCGGGCGAGGGTGGTGGCTCGCGCGGCCGGTACGCAGCTTGCCACAGGCCGATGGCCTGTTGTTTGTCACTGCGCGCTGGCTGGGGCAGGAGGCACAGGCCATACGGCTGATTCCGGTAACGGGCGATGGTCAGCGGGCGCTTTATCTGCAACCTGGGCCTGCTAATGGTTATGAGGCCATCGTGCTGCTCGATCACGACTGGCTGGCCACCGACCTGCCATGCCAGGCCGAACTGGGGGAGAGCAGCCTGACGCTGGTGCCCGCTGCCCCAGAACCACTGGGGCCGGCGCTATGGTGTTACCGTTGCCGACAGGTGTAGCAGGTCAGCAACGCCCGGTTTACCACATGCACCTGGCCTTCAACGGGCATCGTAGCGGAACTGGTTGACCTCGCCGCAGAGCTCATGGGTCAGCCGGCCCAGCATGCTTGCCGTCTGATTCATGGCGGCCACGGCGGCGGTGTTTTCTTCGCTTATCTGGGCAACCTTCTCCACCTGTTGTGCTATCTGCTGGGTACCGGCCTTGTGCTCGTGCAGCGACTCGGCAATGTTGGCGACAGCCTGTTCACTGGCGTCCACCCCCTCGGTGATGGCCGCAATGGACAGCCCGGCGCGGTTGGCCAGCTCGGCACACTCATGGGCCCGCTCCACCGTGGTGTTCATTGCGCCGACAGCCTGCTCACTGTTACCGCCTATCTGAGTCACCATCTGCTGGATATCGATGGTGGCATTGGCCGTGCGCTCGGCCAGCTTGCGCACTTCATCGGCCACCACGGCAAAGCCGCGTCCCTGTTCGCCGGCCCGGGCCGCTTCAATGGCGGCATTGAGCGCCAGCAGATTGGTCTGGTCGGCCACGTCCTTGATGACGCTGACGACTGAGGTGATGCGCTGGGCATCCTGGCCCAGGGTGGTCACCTTGCCCGCGGCCTCGGCCACGGCGCGGTCTATCGCCTGCATATGGCTTACGGTGGCACGTATCTGGTCTGCGCCGCTGGCTGCCTGTTGCCGGCTGGTGGCACCCAGTTCATGGGCCTCGTGGGCGTTGTCGGCCACATGGGCAATGCTGACGGTGACCTGCTCCACGGCTGCGGCCATGGCGCTGGTCGCTTCAGAGCCTGCGTTGGAGGCCTGGGCTACCTGCTGGGTGGTGTTGGCCAGTTGTTCGGCTTCGTGATTGACGGTATCCACTGCCTTGGCCACGGCCTGCACCAGGGTTTGCATATTGTCGGCCAGGGTGTTGTAGGCACGGGCGATGCTGTCTATCTCGTCGTTGGCGGTCACTGGCACCCGTAAGGTCAGGTCTCGCTTGTCGCGGGCCTGCCGCAGGGTTTCACGCAGGGTGCCGATCTTGCGGTTCATGCCATTGAGCAGCCAAGCTGAGACACCCCCTGCAATCACCATGGCGGCCAGCAGGGTAATCCAGGTCACCATCCGTGTCTGGGCATAGTCATCCTGGGCGGAGCCAAAGTTCTTGCGTGCCTCTTTCAATTGCAGCTCAACCAGCTTGGAGATGCTGCCTGATATCGGGTCTATGGCCGGATAGAGGTCGGTGCGGGCGAAGGCATCCAGCCCGGTGGTGTCACCTGCTACCAGCAGTTGATCGAGCTTGGCCACGGCCATGTCGGCAGCCTTCATGGCGGTTTCCGCCTCGGCGACCAGCTGTTTTTCATCCGCAGTGAGTTCGGTGGCGGCGTAGGCCTGCCAGTTAGTCCGTATCTGCTTATTGGCCTCGGCCACGGCAGTGCGCGCTGCTGCTGCGGTGATGGTCTGGTGATTGGCCTTGTGGGTGGTGTCCACGATATTGACCGCATACATGTCGGCCACCACCTTGAGCTGATCCAGTGGGACGACGCGGTCCTTGTAAGTGGTGGCAAAGGCGGCATTGGTGCTGGCCAGCCGGGTGAGGTTGTTAATGCCCAACCCCAGCATCATGACCAGCAGTCCGATGACAAGAACAATCAGCTTGGCTCGTAAGGTCATGGCGGTACTCCTGTTGTTTGTCTGTCTTATACGTCAGGGTTTCCTCCCGATCCGCTCAGCCTTATGCGCGCTGGCGTTGTAGACAATATATCCCTGTCATGAAGTTTTATCCATGTCTCCAGGCAGCGATGCAGGCCCGCCGGCTCTACTGACAAGCAGGGCTATGCCACACAGGCAGTCGGCTGCGTAGGCAAGCCTCTGCACCATAGGGATGAACTGGCCCTTTGGACCGGGTAGTCAGGGGCGGCTGCGTGCCAGCACTTCGGCCTTGAGTTTGGCGGCAGGGTCGCCCTGGCGCGCGGCAGCGGTGTACCACATCAAGGCCTGGGCGATATCGACAGGCTTGCCGTCGCCATGCTCGTACATGGAGGCGATCAGATACTGCGCTCCCATATTGCCGCCCTCGGCAGCCTTCTCGTACC
>Ga0075156_10001776_pt1 | contig 11853 bp, 9 predicted proteins | sample JI81AbrownDNA_FD_70966 | JGI IMG/M metagenome (GOLD analysis project Ga0075156, IMG submission 70966) | Wastewater effluent complex algal communities from Wisconsin, to seasonally profile nutrient transformation and Carbon sequestration -... | ecosystem: Engineered > WWTP > Effluent > Algae...
CGTGATCAACTTCTTGGTCGGCTCGGCGTCGGGCTTGCCGGGCACCGCATCGATCACCCAGGTCTCGTACTTGTCGACGGTCTGGTTCTTGGGATAGTTGGTCAACGCGTACACGTAGGTGGCCGTACGGGTCTCGACGATCACCCTGGATCCCGGCGTGAGATCGAGCAGCGGCACGAACGGACCGGACGCCCCCCGATGACCGGCGACCGCGAAGTTGCCCACCTGACCGGGCGCTGCGGTGTCGTCGAACCAACCAACCCCCACGTTCAACGAATACGGAGTGGTGCCGGTGACGACGGCCACCTCGAAATCGCTGCCGAACTCCGGGATGCGCATCAGGGCCACCGCATTGCCGGGGATCTTGGACGAGGGCGACTCGCCCTTGGCCCATTCGCGTTTCACCTCGTCAACCTGCTGTCGGGCAGCTTTCACGTCCATCACCGGGTTGAAGTAGGCGTCCCACACGTAGAGGCCGAGAAAGCCCAGGCCGGTGGCCACCAGCAGTACACCGAGCAGGGTGAGCGGCCAGCGCCGCTTCTTGGCCGGTCTCTCCGGCGCGGCCTCCGGCGGTGTCAACGTGTGCAGGTGCCCCACGCCGTCCATTGTGAACGCCGCCCGAACGCCTCACAACTCATCCGAACCAGGTGTGCCCCCCGGTCGGGCCGGACGAATCCCGGGGCGCGTCGTCGGTGAACGGCAGCGCCCCGCCGATCCACCGGCGCAGCGCCGGTCCGGCGACCGCCCGGTAGCCGAAGACCGCGTGCCGGGCGGCCGTCTCGAGATCCGCGACCGGCAGCGACCGATGAGAGGCCGCCACCACGAAGTTGCCGTACCTGCGCCCCTTCCAGACGGCGGTCTCGGCGGTGACGAGCAGCTGGCGGAACTGCTCGGCGACACCGGCCAGGCAGGCGCGGGACCAGCGGAACGGCGCCTCGTCCGCCAGATTCATCACGATCAGACCATCCGGCCTCAGCACCCGGCGAACGTCGGCGAAGAACTCGGAGGTGGCCAGCGCGCCGGGAACGTGCAGACCGTCGAAGGCGTCCACGATCACCGCATCCGCATAGTCGTCGGGCATCGCAGCCAGGCCGCTGCGACCGTCGGTCTCGCGCACCTTGATACCGCTGCGTCGATCCAGCGGCAGCTTGCGCCGTACCTCTTCGAGCAGTTCGGCGTCGGGTTCGCACACCACCTGCGCCGTGCCCGGACGAACCGCCGCCACCCATCGCGGCAACGTCATCCCCCCGCCGCCGAGATGCACGACCCGAAGCCGGACCGATCGATCCCGCTGCACCAGGGTGGCGCGCAGGATCTCGGCGATGCGCTGCACGTATTCGAACTCGAGCCGAAGAGGGTCGTCCGGATCGACCCAGGACTGCTGCGTCGGCCCGGTTCTGACCAGGAACGCGCCACGTACCTCTCGGTCGGGCTCGACCCGCTCACTCATCTGCTCGTCCTCATCGCATGGTCACCGAGATCACGCCGGCCAACAGGTTTCCGGTGCCGTGGGCGGCCCACGGCCACAGCAGTGACCCGGTGCGCTGCCTGACCCAACCCACCATCAACGCCGGGCCCGCCCCGAGCGCGAAAGCCGCGAGGCAGGGCGCGAGTCCTCGGCTGACGAACAGCCAGTGGACGACCAGGCGCAGCAACCCGCACGCCACCGCCTGCACGACGTTGGCCAACATGGGCCTGCCGCTGCGACCTTCGACCCAGCCCAACATGAAGCCGCGAAAGAAGAGTTCCTCGCTGAGGGCGGTCTGCACGACGGCGACCAGGGCGATGGCCAGGAACACGAAGTAGCCGGTGCCCGTGATGGGCGCTGCCGCCCGACTCAGCAGCGCGCTGCCCAGAAAGCCGAGTGCCGCCGCGATGGTGGCCCCCAGCACCAACGGGTCCGTGGTCTCGCGCCCGCGCCGAAACCCGAGCCAGCGCAGAAACGAGCCGTCCGGACGTCCGGCGTTCAGCCACCACGCCAGTGGGACGAGCGCGAATACCGCCACCTGGGCGGGCACGCCCACCAGTAGCGTTGTCACGAGGTCCATGCGCTCAGTCTGGGGCCTTAGAGTGGGCGAGAACCTCAGGGAGGATCCATGAACTCGGAAAAGGTCATCTTCGGCTTTTTCATCACGCTGGCCGCAGCCCTCAACTTCGGTTTCTGGACCGGCGAAATGGACCAGATCAACCTGCACAGCGTCTGGGAGCTCGCGGCGGCCATCGTCGCCAGCCTGATCGCCACCGTGCTCAAGTTCGGGGACCGCACGCAGCTGGGAGCCGTACACCTCTCCACCTCATTGGTGGCCGACGTGCAGCTGATCGCCGGCGCGATCGTCTGGACCTTTGCCGCGACGAGCCCCGCGGGCCTGACACCCACCGACATGGCGCTGATCGTGTCGATGTCGGCCGGCGCCCTGCTGGCCAACCTGATCTCGGTGGTGCTGATGATCAGCGAGATCATCACCGCTCGGCGCTAGGGCGGTTCAGCGCGCGACCATGAACAACGTCACCTTTCTGTTTCTGCGGCGGATGCGTCTGCCGCTGGTGCTCGTGATCCTGCTCTACACGGTCAGCGTGTTCGGGTTGGCGGTCATGCCCGGGGTGGACGATGCCGGTCGACCGACCGAGGGCATGGGCCTGTTCAACGCGTTCTACGTGATCAGTTACACGGCCACGACGATCGGTTTCGGCGAACTGCCGCACCCCTATTCGGGCGTGCAACGCATGTGGATGACCCTGTCGATCTATCTGACCGTGACCGGTTGGTCCTACGCGGTGGTCACCGTGGTCGGCCTGCTGCAGGAGCCCGCTTTTCAGAACGCCCTGCGCAGCGGCCGCTACGCGCGTCGCATCCGACACCTGAAGGAGCCGTTCTTCATCGTCTGCGGCGTCGGCGAAACCGGAACGCTGGTCTGCCATGGGCTGGATCGCCTCGGCAAGCAGTTCGTGGTGATCGACTCCGACGCCGCGCGCATCGAGCAGATCAAGCTGGAGAACTTTCACAGCGATCCTCCGGCGGTGATGGCCGACGCCTCGCAGCCGTCCACCCTGACCGGCGCCGGGTTGCTGTCGAAACACTGTCGCGGCGTGATGGCCCTGGCCGTCGACGACAACATCAATCGCGCGATCGCCGTCACCGCTCGGCTGCTGCGGCCCGGGCTACCGGTGATGGCCCGGGTGGGCGACGCCAACACCGACCACACCCTCGGTGCGTTCGGCGGCGACATGGTGACCAACCCGTTCGAGCGCTTCTCGACCTACCTGGCGCTCGCCGTCGCCCGTCCCCAGCGCTACCGGATGGGCCAGATCCTGACCGGCATTCCCGGCGACGATCTGCCTGAGCTGCACCATCCGCCCCGGGGGCACTGGATCATGTGCGGCTACGGACGTTTCGGCCATGGCGTGCGCGAGGCGCTGACCAAGGCCGGCAACGAGGTCACCGTGATCGACAAGATGCACTACGGCGAGGAGGGCGTCGACATCGAGGGCACCGGCACCGATTCGACCAGCCTGCGCAAGGCGGGCATCGAACGGGCCGCGGGCATCGTGGCGGGCAACGCCAGCGACCTGAAGAACCTGGCCATCGCGCTGGTCGCCCGTGACCTGAAGCCCGACATCTTCATCGTCACCCGGCAGAATCAGATCGGCAACAACACCCTCTTCGAAGCGTTCGGCGACGACCTGTGCATGCAGCCCAGCCACATCGTGGCCCGGGAGTTTCTGGCCCTGATCACCACGCCGCTGCTGGCCCGGTTCCGCTACGAGATCCGCGGGGCGTCCGAGAAGTGGAGTGCCGAGCTGACGGAGGCCCTGTCAGCGCTCGACGAGGGCTACGTGCCCCAGTTGTGGGGGATCAGCATCGACTCCGAGCAGGCTCCGGCGGTGGTGGACGCGATCAAGCACGAGAACTGGGTGAACATCGGTCACCTGCTGGTCGACCCCTACGACTGCCAGCGGCCCGCCAACGCCCTTGTGCTGATGGTCTCCCGTGGCGAGGGCGGCGAGATCCTGCCGACCACCGGCTACCAACTCGAGGTGGGCGACCAGTTGCTGATCGCCAGTTCACCTGCCGCGGGCAGGCGCCTGCGGCTGGCCCTGAAGAACCCGAGCGTGCTGCACTACCTGCGCACCGGACGCGAGGGCGGCGGCGGCTGGGTCTGGCACCAGATGCGCCGGGCCAAGCTGGCCTGGATCAAGTGGCGCACGATGCACCACTACCAGGAGCACTGACGCTCGATCGCGAGGCGTCGACGAGATCCGGCCGCTCAGCTGCGGACGAGCTCCAGCCCACTGTTGTCGGCGTTCACATCGAAGCCGACGGTGTCGCCGTCCAGGGTCTCACCGGCCAGCATGCGCCGGGCCAGGGTGTCTTCGATCGTGGTCTGCACCAGGCGCTTGAGCGGGCGGGCGCCGTAGACCGGGTCGAACCCGGTCAGCGCCAGCCAGTCCTTGCCGGCCTGGGTGACCTCGATCTGGATGCGCCGATCGGCCAGCCTGGCATTGAGCCGTCGAAGCTGGATGTCGACGATCCGGCTCAGCTCGGCGGTGCCCAGCGGGGTGAACATGACGATCTCGTCCAGCCGGTTCAGGAACTCGGGCTTGAAAGCCTGGCGCACCACGCCCATCACGGCCTGCTGCTTCAGCTGCGGCTCCAGTCCCTGGTCGGCCAGGTACTGCGAACCCAGGTTGCTGGTCATGATCAGGATCACGTTGCGAAAGTCGACGGTGCGGCCCTGGCCGTCGGTCAGGCGTCCGTCGTCGAGCACCTGCAGCAGAATGTTGAACACCTCGGGGTGTGCCTTCTCGACCTCGTCCAGCAGGATCACCGAGTACGGACGCCGGCGCACCGCCTCGGTCAGCTGGCCGCCCTCTTCGTAGCCGATGTAGCCGGGAGGGGCTCCGACCAGACGCGAAACGGAGTGCTTCTCGCCGTATTCGCTCATGTCGATCCGGATCATCGAACGCTCGTCGTCGAAGAGGAACTCGGCCAGCGACTTGGCGAGTTCGGTTTTGCCGACGCCGGTCGGGCCGAGGAACATGAACGAGCCGGTGGGCCGGTTCGGGTCGGAGATGCCGGCCCGGGAGCGCCGCACGGCGTCCGAGACGGCGATCACGGCCTGGCGCTGCCCGATCAGGCGCTCCCCGAGTCGGTCCTCCATGGTGAGCAGCTTCTCGCTCTCGCCCTGCAGCAGGCGTCCGACCGGAATGCCGGTCCAGGCACCGACCACTTCGGCGATGTCGGTGGCCGAGACCTCTTCGGAGACCATCGGGGTGACGTCGGAGTCGGCCTTCTCGGCGGACTCCATCTGGGCCTGCAGGTTCGGGATCTCGCCGTACAGGATCTCGGACGCCCTGGTCAGGTCACCCTCACGCTGGGCGCGCTCGGCCGCGATCCGCAGCTCGTCGACCCTGGCCTTGAGCTCACCGACCAGGTTCAGCCCCGACTTCTCGGCCTGCCAGCGGCCCTCGAGCCCCCGCAGCTCCTCCTGGGCGTCCGCCAGTTCGGCCTGCAGGCGCTGGTAGCGCTCGACCGAGGCGGCGTCGGTCTCCTTCTCGAGCGCGAAGCTCTGCATGGTCATCCGGTCGATACTGCGGCGCAGCTGGTCGATCTCTTCGGGTGAGGAGTCGATCTCCATCCGCAGCCGCGATGCCGACTCGTCGATCAGGTCGATCGCCTTGTCGGGCAGCTTGCGCGAGGTGATGTAGCGGTTCGACAAGGTGGCTGCGGCGACCAGTGCACCGTCGGTGATGCGCACCTTGTGGTGCGCCTCGTAGCGCTCGCGCAGCCCGCGCAGGATCGCGATCGTGTCTTCGACGGACGGCTCACCGACGAACACCTGCTGAAAGCGACGCTCCAGCGCGGGGTCCTTCTCGATCCGCTCGCGATACTCGTCCAGAGTGGTCGCGCCGATCATCCGCAGCTCGCCGCGGGCCAGCATCGGCTTGAGCATGTTGCCCGCATCCATGGACGAATCGCCGGACGCACCCGCCCCGACCACGGTGTGCAGTTCGTCGATGAAGGTGATCACCTGACCCTCGGCGTCGCGGATCTCGTTCAGCACCGCCTTCAGCCGCTCCTCGAACTCGCCGCGGTACTTCGCGCCGGCCACCATCGAGGCCAGGTCGAGCGAGACCACCCGGCGGCCCTTCAGCGAGTCGGGCACGTCACCGGCGACCACCCGCTGGGCCAGGCCCTCCACCACGGCCGTCTTGCCGACGCCCGGCTCACCGATCAGCACGGGGTTGTTCTTGGTGCGGCGGGCCAGCACCTGCACGACCCGGCGGATCTCGGAGTCGCGGCCGATCACCGGGTCGAGGCGGCCCTCACGGGCCCGGGCGGTCAGGTCGATCGAATACTTGTCGAGCGTGGACGCGCCGCCCTCCTGCTCGGCGGAGGTGATCCGCTTGTCGCCGCGGGCGTCGTTGAACGACTTGGTCAACTTCTTCGGGTCGGCGCCGAACTGCACCAGGATCTTCTGGGCCTCGCTGACGATCGATGCCAGCGCGATCATCAGGTGCTCGGTGGCGACGAAATCGTCACCGAGTTGCTCGGCTCGCGTCTCGGCGTCGGCCAGCACGCGCGCCATGCCGCCCGACAGGCCGGGCTGGCTGACCGAGTTGCCGGACGCGCTGGGCAGCTTGGTGATGGCGCCCTGCGCCGCGGCGTCCACCACCTTCGGGTCGGCACCGACCGCGCTGAGCAAGGAGCCGACAGTGTTGTCGGGAACCATCAGCAGCGCGTGCAGCAGATGAACCGGCTCCGCACTGGGGTTTCCGTTGGTCAGGGCGTTGCGCAGTGCGGCAGAGACGGCGTCGCGGCTCTTCGCGGTGAGCTTGGAAGTGTCCATTGGGGTGCATATCTCCTGAGGCAAGTCAAAGTTGAGTCCACCAGACTCAACCATACGTGCAAGGAGCATATTCCGCTGCTGCCGCCATCAACCGCGCAGTGTTCGGCGCGTCCGCGAAGGCCCGCAGGCTGGGCGCGGCACTGTGTCGCAGGCGTCCGCTGAGTAGGGTGAGAGTTGACCATCCGTACTCGTAGGGCCTTTCCGGCAGGAGAACTCCGATGGACGTCCGACCCCTCCGCTTGCTGCTCGCTCCGATTCTGACGCTGTTGCTGGTAGCCGGCTGCAGCGCCGCATCCACCCCGTCGTCGAGCCCGACGGCGCCACCGCCACCGGTCGGCGGCAGCGTGATCAGCACCGGCAACAACACGAACCAGATGGTGAGCACCCTGCCCGTGGCGGTGATCGATCAGTGGAACGCGTTGCAGGCCGCCGGCAAGGGCGTCGAGTGGCTGAACACCCCGAACACCACCGAGGTGACCAACACGACTGTGGCTGTCGGCGCCGGCAACAGCCAGGGCCTGATCGACCGCATCAACGCCGCCGCCGGCACAGGCACGGACCGCTCCGCGCTCGCTGCCCTCAACGACATCAAGTCACCGGCCGGCAGCCCCGTCTGGGTGTTCTCGCCCTTGCTCGACACCCGTGGTCCGCTCGACTTCCGCGAGCTCGCCTTCGACGAGTCGCCGGACGAAGTGATCAAGGCCGTGAAGAAGGCCAAGGCGCTGCCCGACCTCAAGGGGCGCGCCGTCAACTTCGTCCTCAACCCCGTCGCGGGCGACCAGGCCAAGCCCACCGACCTGCAGAACGGCTACCTGCACGCCGTCTGGGAGCAACTGGCCAAGGCGGCCGGAGCCAATCAGGTCGAGTTCTTCGACGGCACCGGAACCGATCCGGGCCAGGGCATGGGACCGGCGGTCGAGGTGCCCCAGCCGGACGCCGTCAGCACCACCACCGAAGGCAGCGAGGTGGTCTGCACGTTGCCGACGCCGGCTCTGTTCGTGATCAACACCCCGAAGCTGATCGACCGCGGCAAGACCCTGGAGGGGCTCAAGAAGTGCCTGGCCAAGGCGCCGGAGAACTACCGCATCACGGTGGAGGGCCGCACCTCGGGCGACCCGTCCAACAACGGCAAGGGCACCGTTGAGTTGTCCAAGCAGCGCGCCACCGCCGTGGCGGTGCTACTGAGAGATCTGAAGGTGCCCGCGAAGGCCATCTACAACGTGGTCGGTTTCGGACGCAGCAAGCCGCTGGTGCAGCCGCCGAACGACGCTCGTAACCGCGCCGTGGTGGTGCGGTTCGAGGCCGTCGGCTGAGGCGGCACGGCCCGCCCGCACGCGGGTGGGCTGCTGGGGGCGCGGAATCCTGGCGGTATCGATACGCTCGAGGCGCCCCAACGACGGAGGAACCCCATGTCCGGACCCGATCTTCTGCTCGACACCAGCAACAGCCGGGACGTCGTTCTGCAAGTACGCGCGCGAGGGCGGCAGATTCTGCGCAACCCGATCGCCAACCGAGGCACGGCCTTCACGCTGTCCGAGCGTGAGCGGCTGGATCTGTCGGGCCTGCTGCCCAGCCGGGTGACCACGATGGAGGAACAGCTGCGCCGCACCTACGCGCAGTACAGCCGCTCACCTTCGCCGCTGGCCAAGTTCATCTACCTGTCTCAACTGCGCGACCGCAACGAGGTGCTGTTCTACCGGTTGCTCAGCGAGAACATCGAAGAGATGCTGCCGATCGTCTACACGCCCACCATCGGCGAGGCGATCGAGCGGTTCAGCCACGAGTACGTCGGCTCGCGCGGCCTGTACCTGTCGATCGACCGTCCGGATCTGATCGAGCAGTCGCTGCAGAACTACGTGCCCGATCCCGAAGAGATCGACCTGGTGGTCGTCACTGATTCCGAGGGCATTCTGGGCATCGGCGACCAGGGCATCGGCGGTATTCAGATCGCCAACGGCAAGCTCAGCGTCTACACGGCGGCCGCCGGCATTCATCCGCGCCGGGCGATCCCGATCGTGCTCGACGTAGGCACTGACAACCTGGGCCTGCTGAACAGCGACCTGTACCTCGGAGAGCGGCACGCCCGTGCCCGCGGCGCCGACTACGACTCGTTCATCGACGCCTTCGTGCTCGCGGTCGGCCGTCAGTTTCCCAACGCGATGCTGCACTGGGAGGACTTCGGCGCCGGCAACGCGCACCGCATCCTGCACCGCTACGCCGACTCGATCTGCACCTTCAACGACGACATTCAGGGCACGGCCGCGGTCGTCCTGGCTGCCGTGCTGGCCGCGGTACGGCTGACCGGCATTCCGCTGTCGCAGCATCGGGTGCTGATCTATGGCGCCGGTACTGCGGGGGTGGGCATCGCCGACATCATCCGTGAGGCGATGGCCCACGACGGCCTGCCGCCGGACCAGGCCCACGGCCACTTCTATGCCTTCAACAGCCGCGGCCTGATCGTCGAGGACGGCCCCGGCATCCGCGACTACCAGTTGCCCTACGCGCGCAGCCGCGCCGAGGTGGACGGTTGGACGGTTGCGAATCCGGCCCGGGTGAGTCTGGCCGAGACAGTTCGAGCCGTGCAGCCCACCATCCTGATCGGCACCTCGGCCCAGACCGGCGCCTTCGACGTCGATGTGGTCACGGCGATGGCCGAGGGCTGCGAACGCCCGATCATCATGCCGCTGTCGAATCCGACCAGCCGCTCCGAGGCGAATCCCGCCGACCTGCTGGAGTGGACGAACGGCCGCGCCCTGATCGCCACCGGCAGTCCGTTCGGCACCATTCGGCACGCGGAGGTTTACCACACCATCGCGCAGGCCAACAACGCCCTGATCTTTCCGGGCCTGGGCCTCGGGGTGTCCGTGGTGCGCGCGACCCGGGTCAGCGACGAGATGATCTATGCGGCCGCCGCTGCGCTGGCCGGGCTCGTGAACGAGTATCGTCCGGGTGCTTCCCTGTTGCCCTCGATGAACGACCTGCGCCTGGTGTCGGCCACCGTCGCGATGTCCGTGGCCAAGACGGCCGAGGAGCAGGGTCTGGCCCGCACGCCGCTGACCAACCCGATCAACGACATCTATCAGCGCATGTGGAAGCCGGAGTACCCGCGCCTGGAGGTGCTGTCGCTGGAGGACTGAGGCCGGCGCGGGTGGGCGAAGACCGCTTTCAGCCCTGCGGACCGCGTGCGCTCCACGTCCAGCCGAGCCGATCGAGTTCGTCGGCGAGCAACCGGATCGCCCTTGGGCCCACCCCGTGCAGGGCGAGTAGTTCGGCTTCGGAATGTTCGATCACCTGCTCGAGGGTCGTGATGCCTTGCACTGCAAGTGCGCCGGTCGCCGGCCCTCCGATCGAAGGGAGCGGAGTTGCTGTGCTTGCGAGCATCGCGTCCAGGGCCGCGCGGTAGGCGGTTCGCAAGGCGACCTGATCGGCCCGGTAGTCGACTATCCGGCAACCCAGTCCATTGGGTTTGACTTCGATGCCCTCTGCGCTCCAGTGCGGACGAAAATTGTCCAGCAACCGGCCGCCCGGATCGCCCGCCGCACCGACCACGCGCCAGTAGGGCACATCGCCGGAGTAGAGCCGCATGATGGTGCCGACGCGCCGGGGCGAGGTGCCCGCCAGCCGGGCGATGTCTCCGTAGGCGGCCACTCGACCGGGCGGAATCTGCTCCACCGCGAGCAGCACCCGGTCAACCAGGAAGTCGTCCATCGGCCCACCGTAGTGGGCCGCGGCCGACGCGCGGCGAGCACTAGATTGGCCGCATGATCAAGCACATCGTGGCCTGGCACTTCGCCGACGAGGCAGAGGGCGCCGACAAGGCCACCAACGTGGCCCTGGTGGCGGAGGCGCTGCGCGCACTGCCGTCCGTCGTGCCGGGCATCGTCGAGTTCGAGGTGATCACCAGGCAGCCGGGCACCGACACCACGTGCGACCTGGCCCTCTATTCGGTGTTCACCGACGCCGCCGCCCTGCAGGGCTATGCCGTGCACCCCGAACACCAGAAGGTGGTGGCGCTGATCGGGCCACGGCGCACCGGCCGCGAGTGCATCGACTACGACCCCGCCGCGCTCTAGCAGGCCCGTTGGTTGAGCGGTCCCGACCGACTGACCAAACCGATCAGGAGCTCAGCGCCCGGGCCGCCTGAGCCAGCGTCTGTTCCGCTTGTCGCACCGCCGTTCGGGCGTCGTGCACGTCGTCCGATGACTGCGTCCAGGAGCGACGTACCTGCTCCTCACCCTGTTCGGCACGTCGAAGCTCCGCACGCAGATCGGCCACCTCCTGGCTGGCCCGGTCTAGTTGCGCGCGGGTTTCGCCCTCGGTGGCCTCGGCCTGCTTCAGTGCCGCTCTGGCCTCGATCAGCCGGTCGGTCGCTTCGCTCACCGCCTGTTCGGCCAACCGCCGAGCCTGCGCGCCGTCGTCGGCCGGCGCCTCCGGCTCAGCCACCACCGGGCTGACTGCCGACGCCCCAGGCTGAGGCATCGCGCCGAGCGGAAAGCCGAAGCCCGAGTACACCTGCGCCCTCACCACCCGTCCGGACAGCACCTCGGTCAGCACCGCCGGGTCGGCGACAGCCGAAGCCAGGGTGCCGTGCACCTCGCTACGGACGGCCTCCGTCGCCGAGTAACCGCGTGCGACGCCGGCGGCCACGGCGCGCCGGGTCAGGTCGTCCAGTAGCCGCTGCCGCTCACCGCTCACCTGGCGCAACTCGGCGAGGTCGACCCGTTGATGCGCCTGCGCGACCTTCTGCGCGAGCCGGCTGAGGCCGCTCAACGCGTCGCTCTCGTCGTGGGCGAGCAGATTGACCAGCCACGCCGAGCGGGTCGGCTTCTTCAGTGCGCCGATCGCCACCGCCAATGGACGGTCCTTCGCCGCCCGCGCCTGCCCCACCAGGGCCGTGCGGGCGGGAACGAAGTCGTCCGGATCCGCTGCGTACAGCTCCTCCGCGGCCGCCTCCAGATCCATGGTCCCAGCCTGCCCGCTCCCCCGCCGCACCGCCAGCGTCCGT
>Ga0075156_10001777_pt1 | contig 11851 bp, 12 predicted proteins | sample JI81AbrownDNA_FD_70966 | JGI IMG/M metagenome (GOLD analysis project Ga0075156, IMG submission 70966) | Wastewater effluent complex algal communities from Wisconsin, to seasonally profile nutrient transformation and Carbon sequestration -... | ecosystem: Engineered > WWTP > Effluent > Algae...
GGATGGCGAGCGCGGGTCCTGCAGCGCGAGGACCAGTACCGGATGCTGGCCGAGAACGCATCCGACATCGTTGCCCGCGTCGAGGCCGACGGGATGATCGCCTGGGTGTCCCCGTCGGTCACGGGGGTGCTGGGTCGATCCTCGCGATCCCTGGTGGGCACGGCCCCGTGGGACCTCATCCACCCCGACGACCGGGACGAGGCGATCACGGCGCTCGCCCATGCCGGGGACGCCGACCACCACCCGGTGCCCATGACGCTGCGCTTCATCACCCCCGACGGCGATGTCGCCTGGATGTCTGCGGTTGCCAGGCGCCTGCCCGCCGGGGACTTCGCCGTCAGCTTCCGGCTCGTCGATGCCGAGGTCCGCGCCGCCCTGGCGCTCGCCGAGTCCGAGTCGCGATACCGGCTCCTCGCCGAGAACACGATGGACATGGTCATCAGCCTGGACATGCACGCCATGGTGCAGTGGGTCTCCTCGTCGACGACCTCGCTGCTCGGCTACGAGCCGGACGAGCTCGTGGGGGTGTTCGGCGGGACGCTCATCAACAGCGAGGACCTCCCCCTGCTCCTGGACGCCTCCGCGCAGGCCCGTGCCGGCCACCCCTCGTCGTGCCGCATCCGCATGGTGGCCAAGGACGGCACGAGCAGGTGGGTGGAGGCGACCCCGCGTGGGCTCTACGACGAGGAGCAGCTGGTCGGCGGGGTGATCGGCGTCCGAGACATCCAGGCTGAGGTGACCGCCCACGACGCCCTGCGCCATGAGGTGCAGTTCGACTCGCTCACCGGCCTGGCAGGGCGGGCCCTGGCCCTCGACCGCATCGCCGACATCCTGCAGACCCGCGGCGACCGCTCGTGGGCCCTGCTGTGCGTCGGGGTGAACGGCATGACCGCGATCAACCAGGCGTACACGTACGTTGCCGGCGACAGCGTCTTGACGGAGGTAGCCCGACGGCTCGTGGCAGCCGCGGGGGCGGCCGACCGCGTGGCACGGATCGCCGGCGACGAGTTCGTCGTCATGCTGCACGACGTCGTGACGGCCACGGATGCGGCCAATGCGGCCGAGCGGATCCTGGCCGCGGTCCACGGCCGGATGCCGGTGGCCGACACCGAGGTCGACGTGACCGCATGCGTGGGGGTCGCGATAGCGGGCGGAGTCGATCCGCAGGACCTGCTCCGGGATGCCACGGCGGCCATGCGGCAGGCCAGCGCCAAGGGCACCGACCGCTGGGAGTTCCTCGACGGGAACGTCGGCCGCGAGACCCGGCATGCCCTCGCGGTCCAGGGGTCCCTGCGCGACGCCCTCGCGGACGGCCGCGTCGTTCCGTGGTTCATGCCCATCGTCTCCTTCGCCCATCGACGGACGGTGGGGTACGAGGCACTGGTGCGCTGGATCGAGGACGACGGCACCGTGATGCCCCCGGACGCCTTCCTCGACGTCGCTGAGCGGACCGGCCTCATCCTGGAGGTCGACCGGACGATGCTGCGTCAGGCGCTGGACGCGATCGAGTCGCTGCCCACGGGCGCCACGGTCGCGGTCAATGTGTCTGCCGCGACCCTGTCGAGCGGCCGGCTGGACGAGTGGGTCCGCGCCGAGCTCGCGCACACAGGGGTGCACCCGAGCCGGCTGCACCTCGAGGTCACCGAGACCGCCCTGTTCCACGTCACGGGCAGCGTGCGGGACAGCATGCAGTCACTCGCCGACCTTGGCGTCACCTGGTGGATGGACGACTTCGGCACCGGCTTCTCCTCCATCAGCCACATCCGGGACCTGCCGGTCGTCGGCCTCAAGCTCGATCGCGCGTTCACCGCCGGCGTGTCCTACGGCGACAACCACGCGACCCGTCTCGCCCTCGGCCTCGCCGGACTCGCCGAGGGCCTGGGGCTGCGCACCGTCGCCGAGGGCGTCGAGACTTCCGAGCAGGCGGCGGTGCTGGCGAGCCAGGGATGGGAGACGGGGCAGGGCTGGCTGTACGGCAAGGCCGTTCCGCTGTCTGCCGTGACGGCGAGCACCTACTAGCCTGCGGCCATGGGTGCCTTCACGGACGGCGAGCTCGTGTACCTGCGGTCGCAGCGCATGGCGCGGCTGGCGACCGCCTCGGCCGCCGGAGAGCCCGATGTCGCCGCAGTGACCTTCGCGGTGGAAGGTGACACGATCGTCAGCGGCGGCTTCGACATCACCAAGACGGTGCGGTACGGCAACCTGCTCCGCAACCCGCGCGCGACGATCGTCATCGACGACCTCGCCTCCGTGAATCCGTGGTCGCCCCGTGGCGTGAAGGTGCGCGGTGCCGCTGCCATCGAGGGCGAGGCCGGGGGCCTGCGCATCCGCATCACGCCCGAGGTCGTCTGGAGCTGGGGCATCAACGTGGGCGCGGAGTCGCGCTTCAAGGGCGTGGAGCGCCGCGACCTGCGCGAGGGCACGCCCCAGTAGGTTCTACGTCCATGGGACTCCTCTGGGAGCAGGTCATCGTGGACTCCGTCGATCCGGTGGCCCTCGGGCACTGGTGGGCCGAGGCGCTCGGCTGGGTGGTCACGTTCGAGTCGGAGGACGAGCTCGAGATCCGCGAGTCGCCGGAGCGGCTGCCGGGGCTGGTGTTCGTGCCCGTGCCAGACCGCCGGGTGGTCAAGAACAGGCTGCATCTCGACTTCAGGCCGCCCGACCAGTCGCGTGAGGTGGAGCGGCTCATCGAGCTCGGCGCCTCCCGAGTCGAACTGGGTGACGGCGACCATGCGTGGGTGGTGCTCGCGGATCCTGAGGGCAACGAGTTCTGCGTCCTGTCGGCTTCCTCACCGACGGCGTGATCGAGGATGCCCGACGTATCGCCCGACTCGCTGCCGGACGTGCTGGCCGGACCTCGACTCGACCTCGTGCTCGTGACGGTCGATCAGTTGCTGAGCCGTGACGGACACTCGACGCCTGTGCCGCTGGGGTTCGACGATCCCGATGACGTGCTCAACCCGGCCGACTCGCCGCTGCGCTATCGGATCCCGCAGGTGATCGCCGACCCGTCGCTCAACCCCTGGCTGATCCGGCTCGCCGTCCTGCGCGGCGATGCGCCCGTCATCGTCGGCCAGGCGAACTTCCACGACCGGCCCGATGCTGAGGGCATGGTCGAGATCGGCTACAGCGTGCTGCCACGCCATCGGGGTCGTGGCTACGCCACGGAGATCGCCATGACGATGTGGCGGGCCGCTGCGCCTCGCGCGGACGTGCGCGTCCTGCGGGCGACGGTGCGGCCCGACAACGAGGCGTCCCTGCGGATCATCCGCGGGGCCGGTCTCGTGCACGTGGGGGAGCAGGACGATCCCGAGGACGGCCTCGAGCTCATCTACGAGCTGTCCGCGGCCGACTTCCTGGCGCGGCACCCGTGACCGAGGCGAGTGCCGTGACCATCCGGCCGTACGAGCCCGACGACGAGCAGGCGGTGGTCGCGGTGTGGGAGCAGTGCGGGCTGCTGCGCCCGTGGAACGACCCGCATCGCGACATCGCACGCAAGGTCGCCGACTCGTCGTGGGGGTTCCTCGTCGCCGAGGATGACGGCCGGCTCGTCGGGGCGATGATGGTGGGGTACGACGGCCATCGGGGCAGCGTCAACTACCTGGGCGTGGTGCCGAGCGAGCGGGGCACGGGGCTCGGCCGCCGCATGATGGAGCGGGCCGAGGTGCTGCTGCTGGCACGCGGGTGCCCGAAGGTCAACCTCTCGGTGCGGGCCGACAACGTCGAGGCGGTCGCGTTCTACGAGCACCTGGGCTACGTGGTGGAGGGCGGCGACCACGCCGTGGCACTCGGGCATCGACTCATCGACGACGCGCGCTCGTAGGGACCTCGTGGCCGGAGCACGTCGCCATTGACGGTGTTTCTAGAACTTTCTAGAATTCCGCCGTGGCCTTCAGTGTGAAGAACGACCGCGCGGACGAGCTGCTGCGCGAGCTGATGTCCCTGACCGGTGAGGGCATCACGGAGGCCGTCACCCGGGCCCTCGACGAGCGACTGGCGCGGGCGCGGACAGTGGGTCGGCCGACCGTCAGCGACATGATGTGGCAGTTGTCGGAGTTCCGCCGCGCGTACCCGGAGGTGGTCGCCTCGGGCTTCACGGTGGACGACCTCTACGACAACGACGGTCTGCCGAAGTGATGGCGGGACGGATCGTCGTTGACACATCGGCGCTGATCGCGATGGTCGTCGGTGAGCCGGACGAGGAGTGGTTCGCCCAGGCGCTGTATGCGGCGGACGAGAGGGTCATGAGCGCGGGGTCGGTGCAGGAGTTCCTCCTGGTGTCGGCGATGCATCCTCGGCTGCCACAACGATCGGCCGACATCCTGGCCGCGGCCTGGTCGATGGTCGGATCCCTGGGAATCGACGTGGCTCCTGTCACCGGCGAGCTCGCGGTCCTGGGTGCTGCGGCCGTCGTCGACTTCCGCGGTTCGCCGTCGCGCCTCAACTTCGGCGATGGCTTCACGTATGCCCTGGCCCGGGCGCTGGACTGCCCGATCCTGTGCAAGGGAGACGACTTCGCGGCCACGGGCATCGCCGTCATCCGGCCGCAGTAGGAGCGTCAGTCCACGAGGTTGGGGCCGACCAGGTTCCAGCCGCCGTCGGCGACGATGGTGGCGCCGGTGACGTAGTCGCCGCCCGGCGAGAGGAAGAAGGCGATCACCGAGGCGACGTCCTCGGGGGTCTGCAGGCGTCCGGCGGGCACGACCTTGGCCACGGCCTCCGGTGCCAGTCCGTAGCCCTCCCACGCCTCGGTGTGCACGATGCCCGGCGCGACGGCGACGAGGCGGATGCCGTGGCCCGCCCACTCGACGGCGAGCGTGCGCGTGAGGCTCTCGACGCCGGCGCGGGCCGCCGAGGAGTGGGCCATGTAGGGGATCCCGCGCAGCGGCGTCATCGTGACGCTGACCACCTTGCCGTACCCGTTCGGGATCATCGACCGGGCCGCGATCCGGGTGGTGAGGTACCAGGGGGCGTCGAGGTTGAGGCGCGTCACGGCGCGGAACCCGTTCGCCGACACCGACTCGGCGGGTGCCAGGAACTGCCCGCCCGCGTTGTTGACGAGCAGGTCGATGCGGCCGTGCTGCCCGAGCACGGTGTCGAGTGCGGCGTCAACCTGATCGAACTCCCGCAGGTCGACGGCGACGGAGGTGATGGGCAGCGTCCCCTCCTGCATACCGATGGCGGCCGTCTCGGCGAGGTTCTCGGCGCGACGGCCCATGACGACCACCTGGGCGCCGAGCCGGGCGAGCTGCAGGGCGGTCGCGCGGCCGATGCCCGATCCGCCCCCCGTCACGAGGGCCACACGCCCGTCGAGGCAGTCGGGGCGGAGGACGTCCACAGGATTCATGGCGGCACCCTACCGGCAGACCTTGACGCGCGTATCAACTTGACGTTAGCGTCAGATTCGTGGCTCCGGTCCTGCGCTCGCACGTCGACACCCGCTCCGAGGCGTTCGCCTCGAACCGGGCGGCGCTCCTGGACGCGCTCGCCGAGCTCGACCGGCTCAACGGCGAGGTCACCCGCGGGGGCGGCAGCGGGAACCCCGAGAAGGACGCCCGGACGGTCGCCCGGCACCGGGGCCGGGGCAAGCTGCTGCCGCGCGAGCGGATCAGCCTGCTGCTCGACCCGGGCGCCGCGTTCCTCGAGCTCTCGCCCCTGGCCGGCTGGGGCACCGACGACGCCCTCGGCACCGGCCTCGTCACGGGCATCGGGCGGATCAGCGGCGTCGAGTGCGTCATCAGCGCGAACGACCCCACGGTCAAGGGCGGATCTCAGTCGCCCATCACGGTCACGAAGGCGCTGCGCGCCATGGCGGTGGCTCGCGAGAACCGGCTGCCGCTCGTGTCGCTCACGGAGTCCGGCGGGGCGGACCTCACGAAGCAGGCCGACGTCTTCAACCCTGGCGGAGCGACGTTCAAGAACCTCACGCGCCTGTCGGCCGCCGGCATCCCCACGATCACGATGGTCTTCGGATCGTCGACGGCCGGCGGCGCCTACGTGCCCGGCATGAGCGACTACGTCGTCCTGCAGAAGGAGTCCGCGCGCGTCTACCTCGGCGGACCGCCTCTGGTGAAGATGGCCATCGACGAGGACGCCGACGACGAGACCCTGGGCGGGGCTGAGATGCACGCACGCGTCTCGGGCCTGGCCGACTACCTCGCGCTCGACGAGCCCGACGCCCTGCGCATCGGCCGCGACATCGTCGCCCATCTCGGGTGGACGAAGAGCGGACCGGGGCCGGCCGTCGCGCCGCGGCAACCGCTCTACGACGCCGAGGAGCTCCTCGGCATCGCCTCCGCCGACATCAGGATCCCGTTCGAGGCCCGCGAGGTGCTGGCCCGCGTACTCGACGGGAGCGAGTTCGACGAGTTCAAGCCGCTCTACGGCTCCACGCTCGTCACGGGCTGGGGGCACGTCAACGGCTTCCACGTGGGCGTCCTCGCGAACAACGGCATCCTGTTCAGCGAGGAGGCGCACAAGGGCGCGCAGTTCATCCAGCTGTGCAACCGCATGGACGTGCCCATCCTGTTCCTGCAGAACATCACCGGCTTCATGGTCGGCACCAAGTACGAGCAGGGCGGCATCATCAAGGACGGCGCCAAGCTCATCAACGCCGTGAGCAACTGCGGCGTGCCGATGATCACGCTGATGATGGGGGCGTCCTACGGGGCCGGCAACTACGGCATGGCGGGCCGCGCCTACGACCCGCGCTTCATCTTCAGCTGGCCCAACCACCGCATCGCCGTCATGGGCCCCAAGCAGCTGGCCGGCGTGCTCACGATCGTCGCGCGGCAGAAGACCGAGGCGGCCGGGCAGGTGTTCGACGAGGAGGGCTTCGCTCCCATCCGCGATGCCTTCGAGCAGCAGGTCGAGAGCGAGTCGACGGCGCTGTTCGCCACGGGGCGCATGTGGGACGACGGCATCATCGACCCCCGCGACACCCGCACGGTGCTCACCCTTGCCCTGTCGGCCGTGCACTCCGGACCCGTGAAGGGCACCGACTCGTTCGGTGTCTTCCGGATGTGATGCCGATGACCGCCACCACGCGCATTCGCCGCATCCTTGTCGCCAACCGTGGCGAGATCGCCTCCCGCGTGATCCGCACGGCGCATGCGCTCGGGATCAGCACCGTCGCCGTCCACTCCGATGCGGATGCCGACGCCCCCTATGTGCGCGAGGCCGACCGGTCCGTGCGCCTGCCCGGCGTGTCCAGCACGGAGACCTACCTCGATGCCGGCCTCATCCTCCAGGCGGCGATCTCCTCGGGTGCTGACGCGGTCCACCCAGGCTACGGATTCCTGTCGGAGAACCCCCACTTCGCGCGCGCCGTCGTGGCAGCGGGCCTGGTCTGGATCGGGCCGACGCCCGAGTCCATCGAGGCCATGGCCCTGAAGGTGGAGGCCAAGCGGATCGCGCGAGCGGCCGGCGTGCCCCTCGTCGCGGGTGCTGAGCTGCCTCAGGGGACGTCCAACGATGAGGCGCTGGCAGCGTGCGACGCCGTCGGCTACCCGCTGCTGGTCAAGGCGAGCGCCGGCGGCGGCGGCAAGGGCATGAAGGTGGTCCCGTCCCGCGACGACCTCGTGGCCGCACTGCAGTCGGCCCGCCGCGAGGCCATGAGCTCCTTCGGCGACGACACCGTCTTCGTCGAGCGCTACCTCACCGGTGCCCGGCATGTCGAGGTGCAGGTGTTCGGGGACGCTCACGGCAACGTCGTCCACCTGTTCGAGCGCGAGTGCTCGATCCAGCGCCGTCACCAGAAGGTCATCGAGGAGGCGCCCTCGCCCGGCGTCACGCCGCAGGTGCGAACCCGACTGCACGAGGCGGCCGTGTCGCTGTCGCGGGCGATCGGCTACGTCGGCGCCGGCACGGTCGAGTTCATGGTGTTCGGGTCGGGCGACGAGCAGGAGTTCTCGTTCCTGGAGATGAACACGCGCCTGCAGGTCGAACACCCCGTCACGGAGGCGATCACCGGAACCGACCTCGTCGCGTGGCAGATCGCCGTGGCGGAGGGCCGGCCCCTTCCGCTGGTGCAGGACCAGATCGTCGCGCAGGGCCATGCCATCGAGGCCCGGCTCTACGCCGAGGACCCGGCGCACGACTACCTGCCCGCCACGGGCGTGATCCACCGCTTCGCGGTGCCGGCGCGACCCGGCCTGCGGGTCGACTCCGGGATCGTGAGCGGGAGCGTCATCAGCCCGCACTACGACCCCATGCTGGCCAAGGTCATCGGGACGGGTGCATCCCGCGACGACGCGGCCGCGATCCTCGCCGACGGCCTCGTCCGCATGACCCTGCACGGGCCGGTGAACAACCGCGATTCACTCGTGGCGATCCTCCGATCCGACGCCTTCCTGGCCGGCGACACGACGACCGCCTTCCTCGACGAGCAGGTGCACGTGCTCGCGCCGGTCGCGTCCGCCGAGGACGGGCAGCGCCATGCGGTCGCCGTCGCCTACGCCCTCGCCGCGAGTGAGGCACCGGTGGACGCCGTGCCGCTGGCCTGGAGCAACGTGCCCGCAGCCCCGCAGTTCGTCACTCTGCAGGGACGGGGAGGAGCGGGCTACACGACCGTGCTGGTCGATCGACACCGCGATGGCGACCGCATCCGCCTCGCGAGCACCGACGACGTTCCCTATGCGCAGGTCTTCTCGATCGATGCCGCTGAGCTCCCCGGGGCCAGCGCCCGAGTCGAGCCTGCCGGTGATGGCGTGGTCGTGGTGGTCGAGGTGGCCGGGGTCGCCGCCCGCTGCGCCGTCGCGCGGTACGGCGACGAGGTGTTCGTCGACGACGGCCTGCACTCGTCGGCGTGGACGGTCGAGCCACGGTTCGCCGACCACTCGCTGGATGCCGCCGGCCACGGCCCGTCGACCACGGTGCCGGGCACGATCACGGCGGTGTCCGTCGCACCCGGCGACGCGGTCGTCGCGGGGCAGACCCTGGTGATGCTCGAGGCCATGAAGATGGAGCACCGCATCCTCGCCGATGTCGACGGCATCATCGCGAAGGTGCTCGTGGACGTCGGCCAGTCGGTCGAGGCCCATACCGTCGTCGTGGAGTTCGCGGACGAGGAGGCGTCATGACGGAGCCCATCCGCATCGCCAACTGCAGCGGCTTCTTCGGCGACCGCATCTCGGCCGCCCGCGAGATGGTCGACGGGGGCCCCATCGACGTGCTCACCGGCGACTGGCTCGCCGAGCTGACGATGCTCATCCTGGCGCGACAGAAGATGAAGCACGGCAACGGCTACGCGCGCACCTTCATGACCCAGATGGAGCAGGTGCTGGGCACCTGCATCGACCGTGGGATCCGCGTGGTCAGCAACGCGGGCGGCCTCGATCCCCAGGGACTGGGGGACGCCCTGGCGGAGCTGGCCGCGACGCTCGGGGTACCGGCGCGGATCGGCGTCGTCAGCGGCGACGATCTCGCGGGAAGGGTTCGCGACCTCGCATCCGCCGGCGAGCAGTTCGTCAACCTCGACACCGGCGAGTCGCTCGCCGGGGCGGGGATCAGCCCGCTGACCGCCAACGCCTACATCGGCGGGGAGCCGATCACGGCAGCACTGCGCGCCGGTGCGGACATCGTGGTCACCGGCCGGGTCACGGATGCGGCCCTGGTGATCGGGCCGGCGGCCTGGCGCCATGGCTGGGACTACGACGCGGCGCGCGCGGGTGACCAGCGCGCCCTCGATGCGCTGGCGGGGGCCCTCGTGGCGGGGCACGTCATCGAGTGCGGCGCCCAGGCGACCGGCGGCAACTACGCCTTCTTCACGGAGGTGCCGGGCCTGGAGCATCCCGGCCTGCCCATCGCCGAGGTGGCGTCCGACGGCAGCAGCGTGATCACGAAGCACGACGGCACGGGTGGCATGGTCACCGTCGGAACGGTCACCGCGCAGCTGCTCTACGAGGTCGGTGGCCCCGAGTACCTCAACCCCGACGTGACGGCCCGCTTCGACACGATCCGGCTCGAGCAGGTCGGTCGCGACCGTGTGCTCATCAGCGGCACGGTGGGCCAGGCGCCTCCCGAGCGACTCAAGGTCGCCATGAACTACCTGGGCGGTTTCCGCAACAGCCTGTCGCTCGTCATCACGGGCATGGACGTCGAGGCGAAGGCAGCACTGCTGCTCCGCACGATCGCCGGCGTGACGCTCGAGCAGGCGGCGAGCCTCGATCCCGTCGCGCTCGCCTCAGCGTCCACTCTGGACGTCATGGACCTGAGCGTGGAGCTGCAGCGCAGCGGCGTGATCGACCCCGTGAGCCCGTCCGAGGCCCAGTCGTTCCTGCGCATCACGGTGAAGGACGCGGATGCGGCGAAGGTGGGCAAGCCGTTCACCGAGCGGGTGATCGAGGCCACGCTGTCGTCGTACCCGGGCCTCTTCCCGACCACGCCGCCCGGGCCAGCCAGCCCGTACGGGGTCTACTGGCCGACGACGGTCGCGCGTGACGAGGTGCCGGTCGAGGTGCGCGTCGACGGCGTGCTGCTGGACGGGGTGGGGTCATGACGACGACCTCGGTGCCGCTGGGGCTCTTCATCGGCGCGCGCAGCGGCGACAAGGGCGGCAACGCCAACGTGGGGCTGTGGGTCGTCGATCCGGGGGAGGCGGCAGCCGTCGAGCTGGCTCACGGAGTCGCGGCCGACCTCCGATCGGATGCCCGCCAGGTGGCACTCGCCGACGCGCGCTACGCATGGCTCGCCGACTTCGTCACGGCCGAGAGGATCCGCATCCTGCTGCCGGAGACCGCCGGGATGGAGATCGACGTGCACCCCCTGCCCAACCTCCGGGCCGTCAACATCGTCATCCATGGCGTGCTGGGGCGAGGCGTCGCCGAGACCTCGCGGATCGACCCGCAGGCCAAGGGGCTCGGCGAGCACCTGCGAGCGCGGCTCGTCGACATCCCGGCCGCCCTGCTCGACGATCGGCTGCCCGCATGACGGCGGCGCTGGCGGAGGGCGCGCGCGCACCGCTGTCCGAGCGCGGCCGGCGCACGCGCGAGCGACTTGTCGTGGCCGCCCGCCAGGTGTTCGAGGAGCGCGGCTTCGATGCCACGCGGATGAGCGACATCGCCCAGGCGGCCGGCGTGAGCCACGGCACCGTCTACACGTGGTTCCCCACGAAGGAGGACGTGCTCCACGGAGCGGTCGACTCGGTCACCGAGGAGATGTACGAGGTGCTCAGCACCCCGGACGCCAAGGACCCCATCGAGCGCATCGCCCTGGCCAATGCACGGTACCTCGAGGTGCATCGCCAGACAGCCCGGCTGATGGAGGTGGTGGCGCAGGCCGCCGTCAACGACGAGTCGTTCCGCGCCGTGCTCACCGACCTGCGGCACACGCACGTCGACCGCGTCGCGAAGACGATCCGCAAGCTGCAGGCCGACGGCCTCGCGGTGCCGACCCTCGATCCGAGGATCTCCGCGGCAGCCCTGTGCGCCATGGTCGAGGGCTTCGCACGCCACTGGCTCAGCACCGAGGGCCGGGCATCCGACGATGCGGCGGACCGCCAGCAGTTGGCGGCCGACGCTCCCGTCATCGTGACACTGACCGAACTGTGGGCCCGGGCACTCGGGCTCATCGAACCAGGAGGTAGCTGATGTTGTTCACGCCCGAGCACGAGCAGTTCCGTCAGAGCGTCCGGCAGCTCGTCGAGCAGGAGATCAACCCGAACATCGACGAGTGGGAGGCCGCCGAGATCTTCCCGGCGCACGAGCTCTTCCCGAAGATCGGGGCGATGGGCGGCTTCGGTCTCGAGTACGACCCGGAGTATGGGGGCGGCGGCGCCGACCACTCGTACACCGTCGTCCTCGCTGAGGAGCTCGGACGCTGTGACGCGGGCGGCGTGCCGATGGCCATCGCC
>Ga0075156_10001785_pt1 | contig 11828 bp, 10 predicted proteins | sample JI81AbrownDNA_FD_70966 | JGI IMG/M metagenome (GOLD analysis project Ga0075156, IMG submission 70966) | Wastewater effluent complex algal communities from Wisconsin, to seasonally profile nutrient transformation and Carbon sequestration -... | ecosystem: Engineered > WWTP > Effluent > Algae...
GAGATCAACCCGAACATCGACGAGTGGGAGGCCGCCGAGATCTTCCCGGCGCACGAGCTCTTCCCGAAGATCGGGGCGATGGGCGGCTTCGGCCTCGAGTACGACCCGGAGTACGGGGGCGGCGGCGCCGACCACTCGTACACCGTCGTCCTCGCTGAGGAGCTCGGACGCTGTGACGCGGGCGGCGTGCCGATGGCCATCGCCGTGCAGGCGGGCATGGCCACGCCGGCACTGGCGCGCTTCGGCAGCGACGAGCTCAAGCGCGAGTGGCTGACCCCGACGTTGACGGGCGAGCTCGTGTGCTCGATCGCCGTGAGCGAGCCGGGCGCTGGCTCCGATGTGGCGGGCATCAGCACCCGTGCCGTGCGTGACGGAGACGACTGGGTGATCAACGGCCGCAAGATGTGGATCACCAACGGCACCCAGGCCGACTGGGTGTGCCTGCTCGCGCGAACCTCCGACGAGGGCGGCTACCAGGGCATGAGCCTCCTGCTCGTGCCCACCGACACGCCCGGCTTCAGCGTCGGCCGGAAACTCAAGAAGATGGGCAACAACTCCTCCGATACCGCCGAGCTCGTATTCGACGACGTGCGCATCCCGGTGCGTCACACGATCGGCGAGGAGGGCCGCGGCTTCCACATGCAGATGGCGCAGTTCCAGGACGAGCGGCTGTGGATCACCTACATGGCGGTCACCGGGGCCCGGCGCGCGATCGACCGCACCAAGGAGTACCTCCACATGCGGGAGGCCTTCGGCAAGCCGCTCATGGCCAACCAGTACATCCAGTACACCCTCGCCGAGCTCGTGGCGGAGATCGACATCCTCCAGGGCTTCGCCCACCACACGGCCGAGCGCTACGTGGCAGGCGAGGACGTCGTCCGTGCGGCGACCGTGGCCAAGCTGCAGTCGGGTCGCCTCAGCCGGAAGGTGGCCGATGCGTGCGTGCAGTTCCACGGGGGCATGGGATACGCCGAGGAGCTGTGGGTCGCCCGCTACTTCCGCGACTGCCGTCTCGGGAGCATCGGCGGAGGAGCCGACGAGGTGATGCTCCGCGTCATCACGATGCTGGAGGGCATGGGCAAGCGATGAGCGGTGTCGACGACGCCGTCCTCTACGCCGTCGCCGACGGCGTCGCGACGGTGACCCTCAACCGCCCGGACTCGAAGAACCGCCTCGACGCCGCGGGGATGGCCGCGCTGCACGAGGCGATCGAGCGGGCGGGCCACGACGGCAATGCCCGCGTGGTGGTGCTCACGGGGTCGGGCACGACCTTCTGCTCGGGTGCGGACATGAGCGCGGCCGTGGCGGGCGAGTCGGGCGGGTTCGCCGGCTCGGGGCCGACGGCCCTCGTCGGTGTCCTCACGGCGATGCTCGACCTCCCCAAGCCGATCATCGCGAGGGTGCAGGGGCATGTGGCGGGCGGCGGCAACGGCCTCGTCGCGGCCTGCGACCTGGCCGTCGCGTCCTCCGAGGCCCGCTTCGCCTTCAGCGAGGTGCGGATCGGCGTCGCCCCCGCGGTGATCTCGGTGGTCTGCCTGCAGGTGATGGACCGGCGGGCCGCGCAGGAGCTGTTCCTCACCGGAGAGCGGGTTGATGCCGAACGCGCGCTGCGGGCAGGGCTCGTCACGTCCGTCGTGCACCCGGACGGGCTCGACGCGGCGGTCGCGGGCCTTGTCGACCAGCTGATGGCCGGGGGACCCGAGGCGCTGGCGGGCGCGAAGGACCTGCTGCGCCGCATCCCCGCGCTGCCGCGAGCGGAGGCCTTCGATGAGGCGGCCCGCATGTCGGCGTCCTTCTTCACGTCGGACGAGGCTCGTGAGGGCATGACGGCATTCCTCGAGAAGCGGCGGCCGTCGTGGAGCCCCTCGTCCTGAGTCAGGCGAGGGCGATGGGCAGGCCGAGGAAGTCGCCGTAGCGCTGCAGGGCATCGACAGCCGCGGCGTGCTGTGCGCCGTCGAGCGGTGCGAACGGCAGGATCGTCACGTCGATGCGCGCGCGGCGCACGGTGCGGGTCCACGTGGCGACGGCCCGGCCGTCGAGGCAGATGGTCGAGCGGAAGACGCCGTTGCCGCCGGGGACGATGGCGTCGAGGTGGGCTGCGGGCGCCTGGATGCTGCGGTCCTTGTAGCCCAGCATGAACTCGTCGAACCCCGGCAGGGCGTGAGAGGGTCCCGGCGCCAGGCCGTCGGCGATCCGGGCGGCAACCGGGGCCGACATCCACACGGTGCTGTCGCCGACCACGGCGGGGACCAGGCGGCCGGCGTTGGCGGCGACCGCCGCCCGACTGTCGGTGAGCGTGAGCCCCGACCAGCCGGCGAAGTCGTTGATCGTCGTCGGACCGTGACCGCGGAAGTAGCGCCACGCCAGCTCGGTGAGGGACGCGTCGCGGTCGAGCAGCCGCTGATGAGGAGCCCAGTCCGCGAGGCGCACGTACGTGGGCTGCCGGCCCTCCAGAGGCCCGAAGCAGATCTCGCCGACGTGCGCGGCGTAGAGGATCGCGTGGTACCCGGCCTGTCCGTCCACCGGGATGCCCTCCTCCGCCAGGGCCGCGAGCAGGTCGGCCCGCGTCAGCCGCGTGCCGCCCTGCAGGACCTGAGTCAGGGTGCTGACCGCGCGATCGGCGGCGTCGTCGTCGAGCCCGCGCTCGCGCCGGTTCCGGGCCGTCGAGGCCAGTGCGCGCGACCCCGTCAGCTCGAGCATCCACCGGACGTCCTCGGGGGGAACGATGTGGATGGTCCCCCGCATCGGCCAGGTGCGCAGCACCTCGCCGCGCTCGAAGGCCTCGTCGATCACCGCAGCGGTCGTGCCCGGGAGCCGCACGCCGAGCGACCAGGCGCCGCTGGCGACGTCCTGTGCCTGGAGCGCTCCGAGCCACGCGGCCACGTCATGCGGCGTCGACACATCGGGCGCGTCGAGCAGGAGGCTGATCTGCCGGGCCCGCAGGACGTCGTCCCGCGAGAGCGAAGGAGCGGAGGTCACGTCGACCATCCTCCCGCGCGCCTGGTGGGTACAGTCCGGCGCATGTCTCCCTCCGGCGTCGGCGCGGGCTGACTCGATGGAGACCCTCCACCTGCTCGCCGACGTCATCCCCCTCGGTCTCGCCGCGGCCGTCACGCCCACGCTGATCGCCCTGCAGCTGCTCGTCGTGTGCGGCGACGAGTGGATCCGGCGCGCGCTGGCCGTCGCGGCGGCCAATGCCGTCGCGTTCGCGATCGTGGTGACGGTGGTGCTGGCGGGCCTGGCGCAGCTGCCCGATCGCAACACCGGGACCCTGGGTCCCATCGACCTGTGGCTGCGCATCGGATGCGGGACGCTGCTCCTGGTGTCGGCCGTGTACTTCTTCCTGCCGCATCCTGAGCTCGCGGCCAAGGTGCAGGGCACGATCGAGAGGCGTACGCGCAACGCGTCGGTCTGGCTGTTCTTCGGCATCTCCTTCTACTTCAGCATCACCGACTTCTCGACGTTCATCGTCATCATCCCCGCCCTCCACGGAGTCACCGTGTCCGACGGGATCCCGGCGGCGAAGGTGCTGGCCGTGGCCGTCCTGATGGTGCTGGCCCTCATGCCCACGTGGGTGCCGCCGACCACGCGGGCCCTCCTCGGCCACCGGATCGAGCCGGCCCTCGGGCGCGCCTACCGGTACGTCATGACCCACCAGTTCCCGATCGTCGGGTCGATCTGCGTGGCGGCCGGTGCCTTCCTCGTCATCTCGGCTCTGCTGCGTCGCCCGTGAGACGGCGGGTGGCCTACGGGGCCGGGAACCGCAGCCGGAAGGTGGCTCCCTGCGGTGACGACTCCACCTCGACCGTGCCTCCGGCCGAGTACAGGTACTCCTGGATCAGGTAGAGACCCAGGCCTGTGCCGCTGTCGGGGCGGCCGGTGACGAACGGGTCGAAGACACTGCCGAGAAGGTGGTCGGGGATGCCGGGGCCGTCGTCGGCGACGGCGATCTCGACGAACCTCCCCCCGGACGAGGCGACCGGCGCCACCGCGATGTGGATGGTGCCCGCGCGGCTCATGGCCTCGGCCGCGTTCTCGCACAGGTTCTCGAGGGCGCTGACGACCTGCTCCTCCTCGGCGATGCCCACGAGGCCCGGCGGGCAGTCCGCGGTCACGGTGACCCGGCCCCCGACGAGCTGCCTCAGCCGCGGCAGCGAGGACCCGACCACCGCCGAGAGGTCGATCGGGGCGTTGACCGCCTGCTGGACCTCGGCGATCTTCGCGATGCGACGCGACACGGCGACGCCGCGCTGGGCGGCCGACGCCAGGCTGCGGGCGGCCAGCTCGACGATCTCGGGCCCCGGATGCTGGAGGAGGATCTCCGAGTAGCCGCCGACCACCTGGGCCACGTTGCCGAAGTCGTGGGCCACGCCCTGGGCGAAGCGCATGACGTGGTTGGCGTGCCCGAGCCGGCTCTCAGCCTCGGCCTTCACCACCTCGCTCGTGACGTCGGTGATGACGACCACCGCCCGCCGGCGTCGGTCGAACTCGGCGCCCGGCACGAAGCGGAAGCTCGCCTGCAGCCACCGGCTTCCGTCGGCCGACTGCACCTGCACCGAGACGCTGTCCTCGGTGGCCAGTCGATCGAGGGCGCCCCACATCTTGGCTCCGGCGTCGGGGGCCAGTCGCGACAGGATCACGCTCATCGGCTGCGGATCGACGGTCTCGTCCGCATGGTCGCCGCCGGGCGGCCCCTGTCCGAACAGCGGGGTCACGAGGCCCCGGCTCAGGTCGAAGTCCCACACCTCGACCGGCAGGTGCTCGAGGACCTGGTTGATCGCCTCGGCCGCGAAGATGCTGCGCCGCTGCGCCCGAAGCTGCTTGGTGAGGTCGTGGGCCACGATGATGACGCCGCGCACGGCGCCCTCGACCTCCCACGGCACGAGCTGGGTGTCGAAGAAGCGGGCCACGCCGGGAGCGAGGGGCACCCGCGTGCGGTGCCGCTGCTCGATGCCTGTGGTGTAGACCTCGGCGATCGCCCGCTCGACGCGACCGTCGAACAGTGACGTCTCGTCGATCCAGGGATCACTCCACTGATGAGGATTCGAGAGCGCGTCGAGCATCGTTCCGTCGCGCATCGCGGCCTCGAGCTGCGCGATCGGCCAGCGGTCGCGCACGGAGTCGCTGACCAGCAGGCTGCCGCCGGCCAGGTCGAAGGCGAGGATGTGCTCCTCCGTGCGCCGCCACACGACCTCGCGCGCCGCCTCGAGCTCGGTCCGGCGATCACGCTCGCGCACCTCGCGGCTGACGTCCGTGACCTCGACGATGAGCAGGTCGCCGGCGCGGGTGATGACGTTGTCGAAGACCGCGTGGAAGTCGGCACTGGCATTGCGCACCCGTCGGGTCACCCCGTCGGCCCGCGTCAGGGCGAGTGCGTCGAAGTAGGCCCGATTCGACTCGTAGTCGGCGGCCATCGCCATCGATGAGCCGACGAGGTTGTCGAGGGTCGACCCCACCATGGTGGCGAAGGCCCGATTCGAGCGGACGATGACGCCGTCGGCGTCCAGGCACACGAAGGCGGTCGACATCGCATCGAGGATGGCCTGGTCGGTCATCATGGCGCGTCGCCTGACGCCAACGCGGCGCTGACGGCCGCGCTGAGCTCGGCCAGCGAGAACGGCTTGTGCAGGATGGCCACCCCGTCGCGCAGCGGCGAGGGAAGCTCACGTGCGGTCACCGATGCGGTCATGAGGATGACCGGCTGACCGATCGCAAGGCAGTGCTCGACGAGCCGCTGCCCTGAGTCGGCCCCGAAGTTGAGGTCGGTCAGCACGAGGTCGGGCGTCGGCCCTGCGGCCAGCGCGGTGAGGGCACCGTCGACGGTGTCGCTCTCGGCCACGCCGAACCCCGTGAGGGTCAGGTGCAGTGCGACGAGCGAGCGGACGTCGTCATCGTCATCCACCACGAGCACTGTCGCGCTCATGCGGTCACCGGGCCCGTGGTGCGGCTCCAGGCGGCCGCCTGACCGCCGAGGTGCGAGGTCAGCGTGCCCCCAGACGCGTGCAGCGCGAGGAGCCCGGCACTGCCCAGCTGATCCGGGCGAGACAGCGGCACGAGCCAGGAGTCGGCGGTGACGACGGCCTCGGAGGCGAGCATCGGGGACGTCGTCGTGAGGAAGGTGACCAGGTGGGCGCGATTGGCGAGCACGTGGACGTCGGCACCCGACTGCGGCGCGAGGCGGTCCAGGCCGGCTTCGCGCAGGACCGCGGTCATCGACACCGGTCGCCGTGCGTGCTCGTCGATGGCGGTGCGCGCCGTGGTGCGCAGCAACTCCGCCACCACGGCCTGGGCCTCCTCGAGGCGCCGGATGGCGATGTGGACCCCGCCACTGGGGGAGTCGGCCGAGTCGGACATGACTCTCAGCCAGCCGAGCACGACGGCGAGTGAGTTGCCGACCTGGTCCTCCGCTCGCCGTACGGCGAGCAGGGTCTCGATGAGCGCGGGGTCGGCCTCGCTGTCGGCTCGGCGTCGCTCGCGGAGCGCCGACTCGCGCAGCACTGCTGTCGATGCCGCCGTGGCGAGCAGGCGCACGGACTCCATCGTCTCGGCGGCGGGAGGCGGACCGGCGGGGTCGAGCAGCATCACGCTGCCGACGATGGTGGTGCCGTCCGCACCGAGAACAGGGAAGCAGAGCTCGCGGTTGCTCGAGGCGGCGTCGTCGGGCGGGGTCCAGGCGCGGCCGGCCAGTGTGTCGAGGAGGGGTGCCTCGGAGTCGTCGCACGAGGCGAGGATCACGTCGTGCACCGCGACGGCATCGACCTCGTCGAGGACGGTCAGTGCGGCCACCTGGCAGCCCGTGGCCGAGCGCAGCCCGTCGAGCAGGGCCATCACGGACGGCGATGTCCCCAGCATGGTCATCAGGCTAGGGGGAGAGGCTTGCGCAAGCCTCTCGATCCGGTCACGGCGAGGCCGGATCGATGCCCAGCTTGTAGCCCACGCCGCGCACCGCGACGCCGATGCGCAGGCCGCTGGCAGCCTTGACCTTGCTGCGCAGGCGCGACATGTGCACCTCGACGACATGGTCGTCGCCGTACCACGACCCCCATACGCGCTCGAGCAGCATGTCGCGCGTGACGACGCGTCGTGGGTTCTCCATGAGGATGGTGAGCAGGTCGAACTCGGTGCGGGTGAGATCGAGCTCGACGCCATCGGCCGTGGCGACCCGGGACTCCGCGTCGATGGTCAGGGGTCCCACCTCGAAGCGGGTGCGCTCCTCCTCGGCGCCCGAGCCACGCCGCAGCACGGAGCCCACCCGTGCGACGAGCAGCCTCGGCGAGAACGGCTTCGTGACGTAGTCGTCCGCGCCGGCGGCGAATCCCACGAGCTGGTCGACCTCCTCGGCGCGCGAGGTCAGGAACACGATCGGGGTGGTGCCGACGGCCCGCAGCTGCCGGCAGACCTCAAGGCCGTCCATCGACCCGAGGCCGATGTCGAGCACGACGAGGTCGGGCTGGTGGCCGTGGTACTGGCTGATGCCGGTGGGGCCGTCGGCGGCCTCGACCACGCGGTAGCCGGACTCGGTCAGGGCGAGGGTCACGAGCGCGCGCAGGTCGCTGTCGTCGTCGATGACCAGGACCGTCTCGCTCATGCGGTCAGCTCGCTTCCGTCGGGCGAGGGCAGATCCTCGGCGATCTGCTCCAGTCGGGCAAGCGTATCCGCGCGGGCGGTGGCGATGTCCGCCGTGGTGGACCCCGCCTTCAGCGCCACCGACTCGAGGTCGCGGCACGCATCGTGGGCGAGCAGCAGCTGATACGTGCCCAGGGTGCCCGCCAGCCGGTGCATCGTGGGTGCGAGGTCGGCATCGGCGCAGTCGCGGACCACGGCGATGGCCCGCGCCAGCAGGTCAGCCTGCTTGCCGGTGATGAAGGCCTGCATCGCGGGGTTCTCGTCGGGGTGCGGACGACTGGGCATGGCGTGGACTCTACTGAGCGCCGATGGCCATTGGCCCGGCGACGCAGTCAGGCGAGGCTTCGCGTGAACAGGAGTTCATCGTCACCGCCTTGCGCCGACTCGAGGTGGGCAGTGAAGCCGGCCTTCTCGAGGACTCGGTGACTGGCCGTGTTCGCCGGATGCGTCTTGGCGATCACCTTCTGGGCGCCCCGTGCGAAGCCCAGGGCGCAGTGCATGACCACAGCCTCGGTGGCAAAGCCGTGCCCGCGGTGGGGACCGGCGACTCCGTAGCCGATCTCGACCACGCCGTCGGGATCGGGCGGTCCGTGGAAGCCGACCCCGCCGATCGCGAGGCCCTCGCGCAGGACGATCCACGGTGTCCATGGCGCCTCGAGGGTCGGCGGTCGACGTGGCGTTCCCTCGTCGGCCATCTGCGCGAACCACCGGGCGACGTTCAAGTCGCCCTCCGCGGGGAAGCCGTCGCCCCACGCGAGCAGGGCGCCGTGGCCGGCGAGCTCCGCCCGCGCCTCGGCCAGCTCGAGCGGGGCGTACGTCAGTCGTTCGCTGGACACGAGGACGGCGGTCACGGGGAGTCCGTCCCGATGCAGGCCGCAGAGCCGGCGTCGGTCGTCGCTCCGTCGGCTGTGACGAACTGCCACGAGTACGTCCCCTCACCCAGCGTCAGGTCGAGGAATCCGTGGTTGGCGGCGTCGAAGTACTCCGAGGGGATCGGGTCGAACGAGTCGCGCCAGTCGGCGTCGCCCTCCGCCGGCTCGTAGAGCGACTGCCCACCGGTGCCGACCACGAACTGCCGCACGCCGTTCGGATCCGGCTGATGCGCGGCATCCAGGGGCCCGAACCTCTCGTAGTTCGACTCATGGCCGGACAGGTACAACGAGGCGCGTCCCTCGACCAGGGCGGCGAAGAACGGATCGATCAGGTTGTTCGGTCCGGCGATCCCGTTGCTCCAGCGGGGATGATGCCCGTACGCGAGGATGCACCGCCCGGCGTTGGCGGCGAGATCCGCCTTCAGCCAGGCCAGCTGGGGCGAGTCGGGACCGCAGCCCTCGTCGACCACGGTGCAGTTCGTGTTGAGAACGATCATGTGCCAGTCGCCCTCGTCGTACGAGAAGTAGCCGGGCAGCTCCTCGGCCCGGTCGCCGAAGTACTCGTAGAAGGTGCTGGCCTTGTTGACCTTGAGCTCCTGGTTGCCGATGGCCGGGCGGGTGACCTCGCGGAGGCGTCCCCACGTGGGGGCGTACCCGGCGGCGTAGTCGCCCGCTGAGGCGACCTCGTACTGGTAGTCGCCCAGGCCGATGAGCAGCTGGGGACTGCGTGCCACGGCCTGGTCGGAGACCTGCTGTGCCGCGCACTCGCTGTTCTGGCCCTGGCCGTCGTTGAACTGCGGGTCGGTGGGCGAGCAGGCCATGTCGCCGACCGCGATGGCGTGCACGATCGGCGCGGGGGCGCAGGCGCGGAGCACGGCGAGGACGAGAACGACCAGTCCGGCGGCGATGAGCGCCCATGCCACCCAGCCCCGACGGCGTCGCGTGGTCACGATGGTGCTCATGCGGTCTCCTCGTGCGTGTCGTGCCGCCGGCGCCAGCGCGACCAGCGTCGTCCGATCCACCCGCGCACGGGTCGGCGCACGACGATCCAGGCGAGGGCGGCGGCCAGGGTGATGGGGAAGAGCTTCAGGGCGAGCTGGGCGTAGCGGTCGGGGCCGTACACGAGCGAGGCGGCACCCTCGGGCGCTGTCGCCGGCCAGCCGTTCATCCACCCCTGCAGCTGCAGGTGGGTGGAGCCGTCGATGCCCGTGGCCGACTGGGCCGCCCAGCCGGGCGCGTATGCCTCGTTCATGGCGACGTACGTGCCGACGCCGTCGCCGTCGACGGGAGTCGCGCCCGAGGTCGTGATCGCGAAGCGCGCCGGGCTCACCCGGTCACTCGTGACGATCGCGGCCGGTGCCGCATCGACCTGGCGGACCAGGACGATGTCGACCGGCGAGGCCACGGGTCGGAGGGCGACGTCGCGGTACTCGACGACCGCCTGCTTCTTGCCATCGAGATCGCGCGGCCCGAACAGGTAGAGCCGGGTCTCGACCGCCTTCGGGTCCGGGCCGACGAACGTGCGGTAGGGCGCCCACTGCTTCCAGGGTCCGCCGGCCGGCGTCTTCGTGCACCGGTCGGGGCCGCGCTGGTACAGGCAGATGGTCGGATTGCGCAGCGTGACCGACCGACCCTCGAAGGACAGCTCGTAGAGCGACGAGGCGCCCATGTCCGGGACGGGTGCGGCGATGCAGGCGCGGTCGTGCTGGGCCGTCAGCCGGAAGGCGGGCTGCGGCTCGTCCGGGAGCGGCGTCTTCGACAGGCCCGCCTCCTCGTTGGTCATCTGGCGCGTGTTGTAGCAGTTCTCGAGCGGCCCGAAGTCCTTCAGGACGGTGCCCGACTGTCCTCCCGCCACGCTGAGCACGTGGTCGCCGGCGCCGAGTGAGACCGTCACCTCGGGCACCTCCGGCGGGAACACCGTCGTGGTCATCACCGGGTCGAGCGCCTCGATGGTCACGTTGCGGTACTCGGTCACGGTGCGCAGCTCATGCCGGACGCCGACGTTGGCATAGAGCACGACCTGCAGCCCGGTCGCGACCTCGTCCATGGTGACGAACTCGTCGAACGGGATCCACTCGTTGTCGATGGGAGCGCGCGGCACGAGGTCGCAGCCCGCGGTGCCGATCTGGTAGAGGCACACCTCGGGCCGCTTGCCCTCCACGGTGCGCATCTCCATCCGCACCCGGTAGGTGCGGCCGGGGGCCGCGTCCGTCACCGTGATCTGCGTGCAGGCGGCGTGGTCGTCCGCCGACAGCCTCAGGACATCGCCCTCGACGGTCGCCTCGCGATCGAGTCGGAGGCCGAGCTCGCGCGCGGGGCGAGGCTCGTAGTTGTTGCAGTCATAGACGTCGCTGGGGGCGAGCGGCTCGGCGGGCGAGGTGCTCGGGGCCCACGCGGTGAGCGGGGTGGCCGAGCCGATCGGCAGGTAGGGCGGTCGCGGGCTGCCGGGGGACGCGCCCGGCAGGGTGTCACGCTGCCAGCCGTCCAGCGACACGGTGCGCGTGCCCGCGGTGACGGCGACGACGTCGGCCCTCGGCACCGGCACGACGAGATCCGGTCGCTGCGACACCACGGCACCGTCGACGAGCACCGACGTGGGATCGCTGAGGACCAGGCTCGAGGTGGCACCGGACGTGACGACCGACGGCACCAGCACCGCGGCGGCCCGTGCGCGCTGCGCGAGGGTGTAGGTGCCGCCCGTGAGCGGCACGGTCGTCTCCGCCGGGCCGGTGTCCACCGCGGGCACCGGCCAGCTCACCATGTCGTCGGTCCAGACGGGGCCACCCGTGTCCGGCGTCGCCTTCGTGACCCCCGGGTCCTCCTTGCGGGCGACGATGGCGACGTCTGAGGGCATCGAGGCGATGGCGCCCGAGCCGGCGGTCGGCCGCGCCGGGGAGTCGATCACGGCACCGTACGAGTGCAGCGTCGGCAGGCTGCCGTCGCCCAGGTGCCACAGGTCGAGCTCCCCCTCGACCACCTTCGTCATCCCCGGGGTCTGCGCCAGAGCCGCGTCGAGGATGCGGTCGTCGGCGAAGGTGCGGCCGGGCATCCCGCGCACGAGGTCGTGCCGCACGACGATGCGGGAGATGCCGCTCGCCTCCATGAGTCGCGGCACGGCCGTCAGGTCGCCTGAGAGCAGCGCTGTCTCGATGCCGCGGGTGATGGCCGCGAACCCCGCGACGTCGCCGAAGTAGCCGTCCGGCTTGGGCTGGACGACCGGCTGCGTGATGAGGAGGTTGGCGATGCTGTCGACGCCGGCGAAGCCCCACGTCGTCGGCATCTGGTAGTAGTCGTCGAGGGGCATGATCAGCACCTTGCCGGGACGCTCGT
>Ga0075156_10001788_pt1 | contig 11825 bp, 9 predicted proteins | sample JI81AbrownDNA_FD_70966 | JGI IMG/M metagenome (GOLD analysis project Ga0075156, IMG submission 70966) | Wastewater effluent complex algal communities from Wisconsin, to seasonally profile nutrient transformation and Carbon sequestration -... | ecosystem: Engineered > WWTP > Effluent > Algae...
TTGATATAAGTATTTTCCTACTTTTTCTAATTCATTTTTGCTAAGTGCTTTAACAGTTTTTTGAACTCTATCTATCTCTTCAACAACAAACTTGCAACTATCGTACATGTCTTTTGATTGGCTTTTTTTAAGAAAGTCTAAATGCTTTTTGGTAACATCTCTAAAGGTTTTTATTTCCTCAAAATTTTCCATCAAAAAGGTTTTACCTTTTTGTGCAAGTGCTTTTCTATCGTTGTAGCCAGATGCTAATAAACTATGTTTTACTTGACTATCGATTAATAAAACTTGATAATTATTAAGCTCTATACTCACTTCTTTGTGTTCAAAACTTAAGCAATCCAAGAGCAGAAAATAATTTTCTTTTCCAAACAAGTTAGCATACTGATCCATAATACCACACTTTACACCAACAAATTTATGCTCAGTTTTTTGAGCCATTTTTGCTAATTGCAAAGTGGTATATTTTAAATCAAATAACTGGTTCAATGCAAATGCAAAACCACAGGTTAATGCAGCAGATGAAGATAATCCTGCACCAATAGGTAAGTTGCTACTAAATACTACTTGTACTCCTTTAGGTAACTTTTTTTTCATTTGGCTTAGAATGCCAACAAAATAATTTACCCAAATTTTGTTGGTTGATACTAAAGGAGCGTTCAAATCTATTTCTACTTTATCTTTTATATCTAAAGCTATAATACTTGCAGTTTGCTTATTGGTTTTTTTTACAGCCAAACAAACATATTTATCAATGGCTGCAGGCATTACAAACCCATCATTGTAATCAATATGTTCTCCAATAAAGTTTATTCTACCAGGAGAAAGCACTACCAATTCTGCTTTTGCTTTAAATACATTTTCAAAATGTTGTGTTGTGATATTTGCAATTTTTTGCGACATAATTAAATACTTGAATGATGATAAATTAATTCTTGAAACTTGAAAACTGATAAGATGTTTGATGGGTAAACATTTCATCTTTTTTTAAAATAATGGAAGGAAAATTTGGATGATGAACAGCATCTGGGAAAAATTGTGTTTCAAAACAAATGCCACTATAACTATTATAATTTTTATAGTTTTTTGTTACTAATGCTTCACTTACTTTTCCTCCTACATATATATGTGTGCTAGGTTGATTTGTATAAACTGCAAGTTGCAATTTGTTTGAATTACATTGTAAACAAGCCACACATTCGTTAATAGTAGCATTTACAAATGAAGTGTCTATTGAAGTAGGCACCTTAGCAAACTCATTAAAATTGAAATCAGTATTTTTTACCTCTACAAAATTTCCTGTAGGTATCATGTCATTGGTTTCTACAAATTGTGTAGCTTGTAATCTTAGTTTATGATTACTTAAATCATTTGACTTATCATCTAAATTAAAATAAGAATGTTGAGTAAAATTTACAGTAGTATCGGCATCGCAAATTGCTTCAATTGTTATGTTCCAGGAATTATCTTCAGTAATTTCGTAAGTAAGGTTTGTTTGCAAATTACCTGGATAGCCTTCTTCGCCATGCTTACTTAAATAATAAAAAGTAATTTTATTGGGTGCAATACTTTTTACTTCCCAAATTTTTTGACTAAACCCTTCAAAGCCACCATGTAATTGATGTTTTCCAAAATTGGCATGTAAAGAAACTGGAAGTTCATTTAAGCTAAACTGTGCGTTTGCAATTCTTCCAGCAACTCTTCCAACTATTGCACCAAAATAAGGAGAGCCTCCTAATTCAAATGAATTTACATAATCTTCTAAACTATTAAATCCTAGAACAACATCTGTTGTTCCATTATCAACTGGTACAAATAAGTTAGTTACTGTAGCACCGTAATTGATAACATTTAAACACATCCCTTGGGAATTTTTGATGGAATAACCATAAACAGGTGTACCATTAGTTAAATGCCCAATAATTTTTGGGCTTTCATTTATAAGCATTTTAGCAAGCATGTTTCAAATTTAGAAAAAAATAAATTTATAAACATACCAGTACCCACCAGTTTTTTGTATATTGCCTACCAGTTTTAAAATTTATGCTATCAACTAACGAAGTGCCAAAATACCTGCAAATAGTAAATGCTTTAGAAAAATCAATAGTTTCTAAAACAAAAAGTTATGGTCAAAAGTTACCGAGCGTAAATAAATGTTGTTTACAATATCAAGTATCGAGAGACACGGTACTACAAGCATATGATACTTTAAAAAAACGAGGTATTGTGCAAAGTGTAGCTGGTAAAGGCTATTTTATAAAAAGCTATCAAGTAGAAACACAAAAAAGAATATTTGTATTGTTTGATGAGTTTAACGCATTTAAGCAAGATTTGTATTTGTCTTTGATAGAGCACTTAGGCAAACAAGTGTTTGTTGATGTTTATTTTCATCACTTTAACCCTAAAGTTTTTAAAGCTTTGATTGAAGAAGCAAATGGCAACTATTCTCACTATGTTATTATGCCATCTAATTTAAAGTATGCTCCAGAAGCCATAAGCAACTTAAATAAAAATGAAGTTTACCTACTAGACCAAACAAGACCAATTTGGAATAAATATGCATCAGTGCATCAAGACTTTGAAAAAGACATCTATCTATCATTATTAAAAGTGCAAGAACTTTTAACAAAGTATAAAAAACTATATCTCATTTTTCCTGGAGAAAAAGAACCTACTGGAATGGTAAAAGGCTTTGAAAAATTTGCCAAAACTAAAACCATAAGTTGCGAAGTTGTTGCATCTTTTTCAGAAATTATTTTGCAAAAAGGTTGTGCATTTATTGTGGTAAAAGATGATGATTTAGTAGAGCTTATAGAAACTGCTCATCTTAAAAAATTTCAATTAAAGAAAGAATATGGCATTATCTCTTACAATGATACATCCTTAAAAAAAATTGTAGAAAAAGGCATTACAACCATATCTACCAATTTTAAAAAAATGGGAGAAACAATGGCACATATGATATTGCAACAACAAAACATTCAAATACATAATCCTTGTGATATTATAATTAGAGAATCTTTGTAATGAGGCTAAATTTTTAATCCATTAAAAAATTTATGTTTCGATGAATACCTTGCAACTTAGTTCGCTTTAAAGGCGAATCTTTAAATATGGTTGCAAAACTTTCTTGTGTAAGTTGCAACCAATCGTTTGCATTAAAATTAAAAATTTCTGTTTTGGGATTAAACGCTTGCTCATGATTTGGCTTGCTAAACCTATTCCAAGGACACACATCTTGGCAGGTATCACAACCAAACATCCAGTTATCGAATTTCCCCTTTAAACCATTATTTATAAAAGCATCTTTAAGTTCTATGGTATGATATGAAATGCACTTATTAGCATCAATTACTTTATTTGGCAAAATAGCTTCTGTTGGGCACTCATCAATACACTTAGTGCAAGTACCACAGTAATCCTTTACAAATTCATTATCATACTCCAGTTCAATATCTACAATTAGGGTAGCAATAAAAAAGAAAGAGCCCTGCTGTTTGGTTATAAAATTCCCGTTTTTACCAACCCATCCTAAGCCACTTTTTACAGCCCAAGAACGTTCTAAAACTGGAGCACTATCAACAAAACCTCTTGCATTAAAACTACCAAGTTGCTGTTGCAAATCAGTATAAAATTTTTTCAAACTATCTTTAATTACTAAATGATAATCTTTTCCATAAGCATACTTACTTATTTTAATTGTATTGCTGCTTTCATTTGCTGGATAATAATTTTTTAGTACTGTAATAACCGATTTTGCACCAGGCACTAACAATTGTGGATTTACTCTTTTATCGAAATGATTTTCCATGTATTGCATACCAGCTTGATAATTTTTAGAAAGCCAGTTTTCTAACTTTTTGGCATCATCATTTAAAAATTCGGCTTTGGCTATTCCACAAAAATCAAACCCATGCAGAGTAGCTGTAGATTTTACAAATTGGGATTTTTTTGAGGTAGAATACAATGGTAAATATTTTGTTTTAGTTTAATCTTTCTCTTATAATTGTAAAAATAATCAACTTATGATAACAAGATTATTACTGCTACCATGTTTACTAATTTCTTTAAATTTTTGTATTGCCCAAAACTATAGAAAAGAAAAATTTGGTGATGTTAAAATTGAAGATTTTAAACCCAACTCACCAATATTAAACGATGATGATGCTGCTGTAATTTTATTTGATATTGGTAATACTGAGTTTGTAGGAAACAGTAGTGGTTGGTTTGACTTAGTATTTAAACGACATAAAAAAATTTTAATAAAAAAACGAACAGCCTTTGATTTAGCAACCATTAACGAAAGATTGTATAAAGGCAATTATACTACACACGAACAAATGGATGATATAAAAGCAGCAACATATAATTTAATAGATGGCAAAATAGAAACAACCATTTTAGAAGTAAAAAAAGATGTACTTAAAGAGCAGATTAATAAAAGTTTTGAAGAACAAAAATTTACTCTACCCAATATTAAGGAAGGCTGCATAATTGAATATACATACACCATAAAAACCAAAGATGTTAGAGATTTGCGTAGTTGGCGTTTTCAGGATATTTATCCTACCATATGGAGTGAATATCAGGTAACAATACCTCCGATTTTTAATTACATACAAGACAGAAAAGGTTACTTTAATAAATACACCTTAGATAGCAATAAATCCATTTACAAAAGTTATAACATCACAGAAAACAACTCCTTTCGTGGTAGTGATTATTTTACTGTAAGTGGCAATGCAGCTTGGGCTTTGTGGGCAAGAAAAGATATTGAAGCCTTTAAAGAAGAAGGTTTTACAAGCAGCATAAGAAACTATTTATCTGGAATTGAATTTCATTTACAATCTATAAACTATAGCGAAACAAATAGAAATATAATTATTAAAGATTGGTACAATACCGTACAAAAATTATTAGAGGCTGAAGACTTTGGAAAAATATTTGATCTAGAAAAAAACAGTTGGATAGAAACAGAAGCTAAAGCCATTATAAGGAATAGTAAAGATGAAGAAGCAGCAAACAAAGTATTCAATTACTTTAAAAACAACTTTAATTGTAATGGAAGTAGAAGTTTTACATTATCGAAAGATGCTAAAAAAATTTGGCAAGAAAAACTTGGCGACGTAGGGGATGTAAACTTATTGCTCACTGCTTTTTTATATCACCTAGGGTTTAAAAGTAGCCCTGTAATTTTAAGTACTAGAAGCTATGGAAAACCAGATCAAATAAGAGCTATTTTGTATCAATTTAATTATGTAATTACCGAGCTTGAAATTAATAATAAAAAATATTTACTGGATGCAAGCAATAAGTATTTAGGTTTTGGACAGCTACCCACTGAATGCTACAATGGATTTGGAAGAAAAATTGAAAAAATGCCTGTATTGGTAAATCTTGATAGTGATAGTGTACAAGAAGTCAAAACCACAGCAATTTTTATTGTAAATAGCGAAAAAAAAGGGAAGCTTGAAGCTAGCTTTACAACCAATTTGGGCATTTATGAATCGGCTCAACAAAGAGAAAATTATTCTAAATTAGGCAAAGAAGGCTACTTTAAGCAGTTAGAAAAAGCTTTTATGTTTCCTATAAAATTAAGTAATGAAGAAGTTGAAAATGAAAAAGAACTAAACCAATCTTTTACTATTAAATATGATTTTGAAACCGATATAAATGACGAAGACATCATTTATTTTTCACCACTACTATCAGAAGCTACAACAAAAAATCCTTTTAAAAGTGCAACAAGAAATTATCCTGTAGAAATGCCTTACTGCACAGATGAAACTATTATAGTGGATATGGAAGTTCCAATTGGCTATAAGATAGATGAAAGACCAAAAAGTGAAAAGTATAAACTGTATGAAGATTCAGATGATTGTATGTTAGAATACATAGTGGTTGTAAAAGAAAATAAAATTCAACTTAGAACCAGAATTTCAATAAAAAAATCAATCTTCTTACCCGAAGATTATGAAGCTTTAAGAAACTTTTGGAGTATGGTTGTAAAAAAACACGCAGAGCAAATTGTATTTAAAAAAATAAAATAATAACTACTCTATTGCTCCGCCATTTACAACCCTTACTAAATCGTCATGTATTAATCCATTTGTAGCAATTAATCCTGGTTGGTACGGATTATAGTAATTGCCTTTTAAATCGGTTACTTTACCCCCTGCTTCTTCTACAATTATAAAACCTGCAGCACTATCCCAAGCACTTAATTTATGCTCATAAAATCCATCAAAACGCCCAGCTGCTACCCAGCATAAATCAATTGCTGCACTACCTAATCTACGTACAGGAATTCCTTTTCTTATAAATTTTTCAAACACTTGCAATGGCCCATTTTCCATATCTAAATAAGTATAAGGAAAACCAGTAACCATGCAGCTTTTAACTAACTTACTTTGTGTGCTTACGCTAATTTTTTTATCGTTTAGCGTTGCTCCAAAACCTCTTTGGGCAAAATAAAACTCATTAATGAATGGATTATAAACTGCTCCCATTTCCATCTTTCCATTTAACTCTATACCAATACTTACACAACAAATAGGAATGCCATTGGCATAATTTACAGTTCCATCTATAGGGTCAATTATCCATTTATACTCACTATTTTGCTCTAATTCACCAGCTTCTTCACTTAAAATAAAATGTTCTGGAAAATGTTTTCTTATAGCAGCAATTATAGCTTCTTCACTTTTGTGATCTACTTCGGTAACAAGATTGTTTATTCCTTCTTTGTTAAAAATTCCAAATGTTTTATCAAAATTTTCTTGCATTACTTTACCTCCAGCAAGTGTAGCCTCAATTAAAGTTTGTTTTAGCATATAAATATTAAGCAGTTTAAAGTGGGTAAAATTATAGTTTAAAGGCTTTACATTATCAATTAAAAAAATTAGTTATAAAAGATTGCATTTGCTCGTACCTTAGCTGACCAATACAAAAAAATGATTGTATCTATTTATAGTAGAGGAATTGCAATTGAGCAACAAGAGCAAGTGTTACAGCTTTTAGAACAGTTTAATAACCTTGGCTCTACAATTTTTTTGTACAAGCCATTAAGAGACACAATAGCTTTACCAAATTATTTATACAACAAAGTACATCCTTTTTTGCAGCACAAAGATTTGGTGGATAATGATGTTGAATGCCTAATAACTATTGGTGGCGATGGCACAATGCTAGATGCTGTAACTTTTGTAGCCAATAGCAATATTCCAATTTTGGGTATTAATTTTGGCAGATTAGGCTTTTTAGCAAGTATTAGTAAAGAAGAAGTAAATGCTGCTGTTGATTCGTTGGTTAATGGTACTTATATTGTAGATAAGCGAAGCCTTATACATTTAGATTCTAATATTCCAAATTTATTTGGCGAACATCCATATGGCTTAAACGAGTTTGCATTGCACAAGCAAGATATATCGAGTATGATAAAAATTCATACCTATATAAATGGTGAGTTTTTAAATACTTATTGGGCAGATGGTTTAATTGTAAGTACACCAACTGGTAGCACAGGCTATAACTTAAGCTGTGGTGGGCCAATTTTGTTTCCAGAAAGTGCCAGTTTTGTTATTACTCCAGTTTCTCCTCATAATTTAAATGTAAGACCAATTGTTGTTGCCGACAATAATGTAATTTCTTTTGAAGTAGAAGGTAGAGCAGATAATTTTATTTGTGTGCTAGATGCTCGAAGAGAATTAGTAAAAATGGATGTGCAATTAGCAGTAAAAAAAGAAGCATTTACCGTAAACCTTATTCGCTTAAACGAAAACAGTTTTTTATCTACTCTAAGAAATAAACTTACTTGGGGAATGGATAAAAGAAATTAACTTTTTATTGTTTAAAAATTCTTCAACTTTACCCAATAAAAAATCATTTACATAAAACCTTTTTGTTTATTGCCAAAAACTTTACTTTGTAACATTTAATAAAATCAATGAAAACAATTGTTGCTTTTTTTATATTATTTTTTGGAGTGCATAAGTATGCCAATTCTCAGGTTTTTGAAAGTTATGTTCATCAAGGTGAGCTGGGCATTAGTGCAGGTATTGGTCATTATTTTGGCGACATGAATCCAGAAATAAATTTTAGTAGCCCTAAATTTTCGGCATCCATTCATTACACCAAACAGTTCAACAATTATGTTGGTTTAAAACTTAGTGGCACTTATGCTTTTTTAGCTTTTGCCGATAGGTATAGTTTTAACAATGTACAACGTTTACGAAACTTAAGTTTTAATAGCGATGTGTGGGAGTTTACAGCCAGCGGCACATTTAATTTTTTTAAATTCAATCCTCTTTTTCCAGAATATAGATTTACACCTTATGTAGGTTTGGGAGTAGGAATTTTTAGTTACGACCCCTATGCTTTTTTGGGTGGAGAAAAGTATTATTTAAGAAACATTGGAACTGAAGGGCAAGGAAATGCTTTGTATCCTGATAGAAAAATATATAGCAATGTAGCCTATTGTTTTCCATTAACTATTGGTTTAAAGTATGCCATAAACAGCAGGATGAATATTTTTACAGAAATGAAATATAGGTTTACAACCACTGATTATTTAGATGATGTAAGCACTACCTATGCACCTGGGGCTTTTCCCTTGGACCCTACAACTGGTGTACCTACTGCTGGTTTCTTTTTACATGATAGAAGTTATGAATATGGAACCTCCATTGGAATTGAGGGTAGGCAACGTGGCAATAGTTTAGCCAACGACGCTTTTGCTACATTTCAAGTGGGTATTTCATTTAATTTACAAAAGTATATATGCCCAAAATTCTAGTTAGGCTGTACAAACAGTTTAGTTAAAAATTGTAAATCAAATAATCTTCAACACCGCTAATACTTTCTTTTTTCGCCAAAAGCTTTTACCCTATCGGCAACGTTTTGTTTAATGCTTTCATAAAAGAAATTATAATCTGCCACATGGTAATTTTTTTTCAGTAGTCCAATACCAAAAACTTGTGGTTTAGTTACCCAAAGTATATTACCAACAACGTTTGCATCAATTAAATTGTAGTTAACTTCATCAAAATCTCTTTTTAAAATACCTTTATTTTCTTCTTTAGTGGCTATGGGTTTATCAATATCCCAAGTTATAGGATTGGTTACAATTGCTGGTTGGGTTTCAAAATTTATATATTCTGGTTTAAAATTGTATTCAAAAGTTCTCCAACTTACAATACAGCCAGTGCTGTTGGGTTTTGCACAAGCTGGTATATTTTTAGTTAAATTAGAGGGAACATAATAGCCTACTAAATAAGCAGCAACTAATTGATTTTGCAACGTAGTTCCATCAAAAAAATCTTTCAATAAAGTGCGAGCATGAAATGTTCCTTGACTATGAGATGCAATAATAATTGGCCTACCGTTGTTAAAATTGTTTAAATAAAATTCAAAAGCCTCTTTTACATCTTTATAAGCCAAATCAAATGCAGCAACAGCATTACTACTATCCAAATTATCTATTGGAAAAAAGCTGCTAAGATGTGCTTGCCTGTATCGTGGGGCAAAAACCCTTGAGCTACTATTAAAAACAGAAGCTTGGAAGTTTATACTTCCTTCATCAGTTTTTTCATTTAAGTCTTTGTCGTAAACTGATGCATTTTGCCCAAATTTTTTCTTTTTTGTATAACTAGTGGGGTGAATAAAAAAAACGTCAACACTAGTATCAGTTTCATATTTTCCTTGGAGTTCTTTTGGCAGCATATCGCTTAAATCTTTTTTATAAGGATGTGCAGCCCAACAATTTAAATTAGAATAATCAGGCTTTTCTGGAATTTGATTTTGCGAAAAAGCATTAGCACAAAAAAAATAACTAATCAATAAAACAAAAATTCTCATCATAAAAAAAATAATAGTCAAATATAAAAGTTAAGTTCTCAATAATTGTTCTAATAAAAATCATTTACAAAAATTTTTACATTTTAAAAACAATTGTATGTTTACCCAAATTTATAAATATGGCAAATGCTGATTCATTTAAAGAGTTACTAAAAAATGGTTATACATTTAAAGGAGAACATGCAAAAATAGGAGTAGGAATGCTTAATGGAGAAGTTATACCAGAAGCAGATATTTATTTACCACTAAAAACAATGAATAGGCATGGTTTAATTGCTGGTGCAACTGGTACAGGTAAAACCAAAACTTTGCAAATGATTAGTGAAATCCTTAGCAACAATAGTGTTCCTGTAGTGTTAATGGATATTAAAGGAGATCTTAGTGGTATTGCTGCTGCAGGAACTACAAATGATAAAATTAATGATAGATGTACTAAACTTAATATAAACTATACCCCTCAAGGGTTTCCTGTAGAATTGCTTACATTAAGCGATGCAATAGGTGTAAAGCTTAGAGCAACTGTAACCGAATTTGGACCAATTTTATTGAGCAAAATTTTAGGGCTAAACGATACACAAGAAGGTTTAGTTGCCATGATATTTAAGTATTGTGATGATAATGCAATGCCACTTTTAGACCTCAAAGATTTTATAAAAGTATTGCAATACATTGGGGATGAAGGCAAAGAAGAAATAGAAAAATCTTATGGCAAAATCTCAACAAGCAGTACAGGAACTATTTTACGCAAAGTAGTAGAATTACAACAACAAGGTGCCGATATTTTTTTTGGAGAAAAAAGTTTTGAAGTTGATGATTTAATGAGGTTTAACGATAAAGGGCAAGGCATTATTAGTATTTTGCGAGTAATGGATATGCAAAGTAAACCAAAACTATTTAGCACATTCATGTTACAACTTTTAGCAGAACTATATGCTACAGCTCCAGAAGAAGGCGACCTTGATAAACCAAAATTAGTTTTAATAATTGATGAGGCACATTTGGTTTTTCAAGAAGCAAACCAAGCTTTACTTCAACAAATAGAAACTGTAATAAAACTAATACGTAGTAAGGGCATTGGTATTTTCTTTTGTACACAAAACCCGCAAGATATTCCTGCAAGCATATTATCTCAACTTGGTTTAAAAGTACAACATGCTTTGCGAGCATTTACAGCAGCAGATAGAAAAACTATAAAAACCGCAGCTGAAAATTTCCCTGAAAGTGAATATTATGTGGTAGATGAATTACTAACACAAATGGGTATAGGTGAAGCTTTTGTAACCTTACTTAACGAAAAAGGTATTCCTACACCTTTGGTGCATACTATGCTTTGTCCCCCACAAAGTAGAATGGATGTATTAAATGATAATGAACTAGATGAACTTATAAGTAAAAGTAAATTAACAAAAAAGTATAATGAAGTTATTGATACGGAAAGTGCTTATGAAATACTTACAAAAAAGTTAGAAGAGGCTTCTAAAAAAACAGAAGAGGAGGCCGAAGAAAAGGAATCTAAAAAGGAGGAAGAAAAAGAAACCAGTTTTTTTGATAACCCTATTTTAAAACAAGTTGGTAGAACTGCTGCTCAGGTAATTACAAGAAGTTTACTGGGTGCTTTAGGTTTAGGTGGAAGATCAAGCAGAAAAAAAAGCTTGTTTTAAAAATAATTCAATTCATAATAATTTATTAAAAAAATAATTTTAGTTGTTTTTCAGTAATCATAAAAATATATTTGTTCAGTAAAGTAGTTATATGAAAAAAATAGTTTCTTTTTTATGTAGTTTGTGCCTAATTTATGTTGCTAATGCACAAATTTTTAAAGCTGATGATTTAGTTGGTATTTGGAAAACTGGCGAAGGTACAGCTATGGTTAAAATTTATAAAAATGGCGAAAAATACCAAGGAAGAATTGTATGGCTTAAAGAGCCAAATGATAAAGAAGGGAAACCAAAAACAGATGTAAATCATCCCGA
>Ga0075156_10001789_pt1 | contig 11823 bp, 10 predicted proteins | sample JI81AbrownDNA_FD_70966 | JGI IMG/M metagenome (GOLD analysis project Ga0075156, IMG submission 70966) | Wastewater effluent complex algal communities from Wisconsin, to seasonally profile nutrient transformation and Carbon sequestration -... | ecosystem: Engineered > WWTP > Effluent > Algae...
TGCGCACCCTTACCTCGCCAAACTGCTGGGTACGCCAGGTAGCCACCCCGGTCACGCCAGGGTGCTCCGTCGCAGCAATCTGCGACCAGTCCGTCGTGCAAAATGGCAGGTTCGCAATCTGCATGGTCAGGTCCTTGGCGGTTCTGGGGTACAGCCTACCTGCGTTCTATCTGGCTGACATCACGCACTGCACCGGTATCGGCACTGGTGGTCATGGCGGCATAGGCCCGCAGTGCCGCACTGACCAGGCGGTCGCGGTTCACCGGCTTCCAGGCCTGTGCCCCACGTGCCTCCATCGCCACCCGGCGCTGCGCCAGTTCCTTGTCGGTCACCGCCAGGTGGATGCGCCGATTGGGAATATCGATCTCTATGGTATCGCCTTCCTCTGCAAGGCCTATCACCCCACCCTCGGCCGCCTCTGGCGACACATGGCCTATGCTCAGTCCCGATGTTCCGCCCGAAAAGCGACCATCGGTCAGCAGCGCACAGTCCTTGCCCAGCCCCTTGGATTTCAGGTAGCTAGTGGGGTAGAGCATCTCCTGCATGCCGGGGCCGCCCTTGGGCCCCTCATAGCGTATCAGCACCAGGTCGCCCGCCACGATGCTGTCAGCCAGGATGGCCGCTACGGCGGCGTCCTGGCTCTCGAAGATACGCACCCTGCCGGTAAACTTGAGAATGCTGTCGTCCACCCCTGCTGTCTTCACAATACAGCCGCGTTCGGCGATATTGCCGTACAGCACGGCCAGGCCACCATCCTGCGAATAGGCGTGCTGGCGCGAGCGTATGCAGCCACCCTCGCGGTCCAGGTCCAGTTCCGGGTAGCGCATCGATTGCGAGAAGGCGATGGTGGTCGGCACGCCGCCCGGTGCTGCGCGGTAGAAGCGGTGCACATCAGAATCGGCAGGCTGCCGCATCACGTCCCACGCTTCCAGCGCAGCTGCCATGGTGGGCGCATGCACGGTGGGCACTTCGCGGTTGATCAGGCCGGCCCGATCCAGCTCGGCCAGAATGGCCACCACGCCACCAGCACGGTGTACGTCTTCCATATGGTATTTCTGGGTCGCCGGCGCCACCTTGGCCAGGCAAGGTACCCGGCGCGAAATCCGGTCTATGTCGGCCATCTTGAAGTCCACCCCGGCCTCGCTGGCGGCAGCCAGCAGATGCAGCACGGTATTGGTGGAGCCGCCCATGGCTACGTCCCGGCTCATGGCATTCTCGAAGGCGGCATAGGTGGCAATGCTGCGCGGCAGCACGCTGGCGTCATCGCCTTCGTAGTAGCGCTTGGCCAGCTCCACAATCAGCCGGCCGGCCTTGAGGAACAGCTCCTTGCGATCAGCATGGGTCGCCAGGGTGGAGCCGTTGCCAGGCAGGGACAAACCCAGCGCCTCGGTCAGGCAGTTCATGGAGTTGGCGGTAAACATGCCGGAGCACGAGCCGCAGGTAGGGCAGGCACTACGCTCCACCGCATCGACCTGCTCATCGCTGATCTGGTCATTGGCGGCCTCCACCATGGCGTCCACCAGATCCAGCTTGCGTTCGCTGCCACGCCAGTTGACCTTGCCGGCTTCCATCGGCCCGCCCGAGACAAACACCACCGGAATATTCAGGCGCAAGGCCGCCATCAGCATGCCGGGCGTGATCTTGTCGCAGTTGGAGATGCACACCAGCGCGTCGGCACAATGGGCATTGACCATGTACTCCACCGAGTCGGCGATCAATTCGCGGCTGGGCAGGGAATACAGCATACCGCCATGGCCCATGGCGATGCCGTCGTCCACGGCAATGGTGTTGAACTCCTTGGCTACCCCACCGGCCCGCTCTATCTCGCGGGCCACTAGCTGGCCCAGGTTCTGCAGGTGTACATGGCCAGGCACAAACTGGGTAAAGCTGTTGGCAATGGCAATGATGGGCTTGTCGAAATCGCCATCCTTCATGCCGGTGGCTCGCCACAGGGCGCGCGCGCCGGCCATGTTGCGGCCGTGGGTGGTGGTACGGGAACGATAAGTGGGCATGCTGCTAAATCCTTGGCACGGTCAGGCGCGCCTCATCAATGGGAACGGATCGACAGCCCGGTGGTACGGGTGGAAACGGGGGCGCGGGGAAGCGGGTGGTGGGCCTGCGGGGCGCGACCCTGCGCCAGCGATGGCGGGCGCTGCGTTTCAGGTCTCAGGCGGACGATTGTAGCCTGAAAGAGGGGCAAAAGGGGTGCTTGCAACAGCCTGAACCACCCATCAGGGCGGGCTGCCTGCGAACCAGCAAGTCGCAGCATCCAACTGATTTACATGAAGAAACACCAAGCGCCTGTTCACGATCTTTTCGCCGGACTGAAAAGTCGCGGACAGGCTCTAAGGCAAGCCGCCGGCGCATACCGTGGAGGGGAACCAAGCGGGCTGGCAAGTATCATGCAGACATGCCGGCTATAATGCCGGCCTTTCCCGTATAACTGAGCGCACCATGCTGACTCATCCGCAAATCGACGCGGTCGCCATTCACCTCGGCCCCCTTTCCATACGCTGGTACGGGCTTATGTACCTGGTTGGTTTTGTGTTCTTCCTGTGGCTGGGTCACCGCCGCATCAAGCGCAATCCGCAAAGCGGCTGGACCACCACACAGCTGGACGACCTGCTGTTCTACGGCGTGCTGGGCGTGATACTGGGTGGTCGGCTCGGTTACGTGCTGTTCTACAAGCCCGCCTTCTACCTTGCCAACCCGCTTGATGTGCTGAAGATATGGGAGGGCGGTATGGCCTTCCATGGCGGCTTCCTGGGCGTGCTGGTCGCCATGTGGTTGTTTGGCCGCAAGACCGGCCGCAGCTTCTTTGAGGTGACCGATTTCATCGCCCCGCTGGTGCCGCTGGGCCTGGCCGCAGGCCGCCTGGGCAATTTCATCAATGGCGAGCTGTGGGGCCGCGTCACCAGCCCCGATGCGCCCTGGGCCATGCTGTTCCCCAGCGCCCAGCAGGCCGATCTCAAGGCGGCCCAATTCAACCCGGCCTACAACGCCATGCTGCAGGCCTACGGGGCATTGCCCCGCCACGCCTCCCAGCTCTACCAGTTTGTACTGGAAGGCTTGCTGCTGTTCGTCGTGTTGTGGGTCTTCTCAGGCAAGCCACGCCGCACCGGCCAGGTATCGGCCGTCTTCCTGCTGGGCTACGGCCTCTGCCGCTTTGTGGCCGAGTTCGCCCGTGAACCCGATGACTTCCTCGGCATCCTCACCTTCGGTTTCAGCATGGGCCAGTGGCTCAGCCTGCCCATGATATTGGCCGGCGCAGCCCTGTGGTACACCAGCAGCAAGCAACGCTGATGCAGCTTACGCTGGGTGACCGCATACTCAAGGTCAACCACGCTGGTGAGCACGGTGCAGTCCATATCTATGCGGGCCAGCTTTTGCTGGCCCGTTTTGCTGTCTGGAGACACAGAGCACGATCAGGGAGGGTAAATGGATATCCAATTACGCGACCACTGCGACCAACTCAGCACTGCCGAGCTGGAGGCGCTGTTTGCCGCCGCCGGCCTGGGTGGGCGCAAGGGCGACAAGATACGGCGGGCATTTCTCAACAGCCAGCTGGTTTGCCTGGCCTATGCCGGTGGGCACTTGGTGGGGGCCAGCCGCGCCCTCACCGACGGCGAATACCACGGTTTTATCTATGATGTCGCCGTCCATCCCGACTACCAGGGTCGGGGGCTGGGCCGGCGGCTGATGCAATCGCTGCTCGACCGCCTACCGGTATACCGTGTCATGCTGATCGCCGACCAGGATGTGCAGGGCTTCTATCGCACCCTGGGTTTCGACAAGCACGGCGATGCCATGGCCCGGTTCGACAGGAACAGCTTGTACGACCTCACCACCACCGAAAACCAGGCGTGAGCCGGTAGGCGAAACCGGCGACGCGATTCGGCACCGCCCGGGCCCATGAGCACAGGCTTACAGGCGGAAGTGCGCCACGCTGGCCTGCAGTGCCTGGGCCACCTCGGCCAGCCGGCCCGCAGCAGCGGCGCCCTGCTCGGCCTCGTCCGTGGTGCTGGCCGCCATCTGCACGATGCGCTCCACGTTCTGGGCAATTTCCTGGCTGGCCGACGATTGCTCCTTCAGCGCCAGCGATATCTCGTTGGTCACCCCCACCAATTCGTGGCTGCCCGCCTGTATGGCCCGCATGGCGGCATCGGCGCTGCGCGCACCGCTTACCCCCACCGCCACCTGGCCTACGGCCGTCTCCATATCGCGCACGGCTTCGCCGGCCGATGCCTGGGTGGACGCTATCATGCCGCCGATCTGGGCAGTGGCCTGGCTGGTACGTTCGGCCAGCTTGCGCACCTCGTCTGCCACTACAGCAAAGCCCCGCCCGGTATCGCCGGCGCGGGCAGCCTCGATGGCGGCATTCAGCGCCAGCAGATTGGTCTGGTCGGCAATATCGCGTATCACGGCAACGATGGAGGATATCCGCTCGGTTTCGGCACCCAAGGCATTGATGGTACCGGCAGACTGCGCAATCGATTTCGCCACCCGGTCTATCTCGGCACCCACTTTTTGTATGGTGACGCTACCCATCTCCGCCCCCTGGCCTGCCCGTTCGGTCAGGCTGTGGGCCGCACGGGCGTTATCGGCCAGATGATTTACACTGACGCTCAACTGCTCGATGGCCGCCGCCATGGCCGCAGCCGAATCGCTTTGCTGGCGGGCGCTGCCAGAGATACGCCGGGTACCACCGCTGACCAGGCTGGCTTCGCTGCTGACCTGCTCGGCCAGCGCGCGCAATGCCTGCACATTCCCGGCCAGGCCCTGCCGCATGGCTTCAACGCTGGCCAGCAGGCTGTCGCTGTCACCGGCACGCACGGTCACTGCCTGGGCCAGGTCGCCCACTGCCAGCCGTCGCATCACCGTCCGTGCCACATCAGGCTCGCCGCCTATCTGGCGCATGACCGAACGCACCAGCCAGCCCCCCAGCAGCACCGCCAGCACCAGCGCACCCAGCGCCACCCCAACCACCACGCCTATGATGCGCTGGCTGGCCGCTGCGGCCTCGGCCTTGGCGGCCTGGACCTGCCCATGGGTGGCCTTGAGCCAGTCCTCCAGCAAGGCCTGCATGGGCTCCCACGCCAGCATGCTTTCGAACTGGATGATCTTGTCACGGGCCGCATCGAGATCGCCTCCCAGCACCAGCTCACGCGCCTCGAACTGGTATTGCTGCTGCAGCTTGCGTAGCTCGGCAAAGCGCGCCAGACGCTTCAGGTCATCGGCGTCGCCAGCCAGCAGAGTATTGGCCGAAGCGACCACGGCGGCTATCCGCTCGGGCGCCGCATTCAGTTCGGCCAGGGCCTGCTCGTTGGTGGGGTCGGCATACAGGCTGCGCAAGGACACACTGCTGCCCTGTGCCAGCACATACAGCCGGGTCAGGGTTTGCAGCTCAGCCTGGTCGCGCTCCACAAAGCGGACCAGACCCGCCTGGTTGTTCTGAAAGCCCACCACGGCGATCACGCCGATTACCACCAGCAGACTGCAAACCGCGCCGATGACGGCGCTCATGCGATACGATAACTTCATCAGTACGACCCCTGTCGTCGGGTGGCAAGCCAAACCAGGCTTTGCGACGGACGAAAAAAACCCCGGCCATGGTGCCAGGCGCGGGTCGCAGTATCAGTGGATTCGCCGCGCACAAACATAAGGGTTTTCTGCTATTCATTGATTTAACAATGAAAAAGCCCGAAAATGCGGGCTTGTCCAGTGCCAATAATCGAACCCAGCCGTACCATGCAGGGTACTTTGGGTCTTCGCCCCGCGCGGCTAAAGGCGGGCCCGTATGCCCTGGTTTAGGTTATCGCGCCGCCCCCGCATCCGCGCCAGCTCGTCTACCCGCTGGTTGCGCCCGGCGAACAGGGGTTCGAACGCCTGTATGCGCCGACGCATGTCCAGCTGCCCTGCCGTAATGGTCAGCGGGCGGGCCTCGGTGAAACGCGACATGCCCATGGGGCCGATATTCTGGTTGTACTGGCGGTATTGCTGGTAGTCGGAACCATGCAAAGCGTAGTCAGTAACGGCCCTGAGCCTTCCGCCGTTAACCGAGGTGACACCAGAGTGCGCTTCCATCTGCACCCAGCTATGCCCCTGCGGCGTGGTGCCATGCAAGATGGTGCCGAAATTCCGGTTGTTGTACGGCATCTGCAACTCGGTCTGCGCGGCATTGTGGTTGGGATAATGCGAACTAGGCAGACTGGTCCAATCACGTGGGCGGCGCGAGCCAGTCCAGCCACTATTTGCCTCTGCCTGCTGCAGCGAGTGATTCAGCGCGCCATTATCCTGTACCACCATGTGGCCACCATGCAGTACGTCTTCATTGCGCATCAGGGGGTTGCTATGGCGGCGGGAGCCAAAGGCAAACAGGCTGCGCACCTGCTGCAGGCTGTTCCATTGCACTTGAGAGAACTCGTTCTGGTGGGCATTCAGCGACTGGGTAATCTCTCGCGGCGTGGGCATGGCCTTGTCTCCTGGCTGACAGCATGCACTGCGAGCGAACTCCATCGCTGCAGGCAGGGTTTATCGTCAGCTCGGTATAGCCAAGTTCGCCTAAAACGCCAATGCGCTTACGCACCGGCAAGCAGCCCGGTGCGGTGACCTCTCCTCGGGCCCGGGCAAACTACCGAGTGTCAATCCGGCAGGCAGTTTGGCGCCAGCAGGCACAGGGCCACCAGTCTGGCCAGTATCTCGCCCTGGAAGAAATCGTGCCGGGCGTCTTCTGCGTCAACAATGCCCACGATCGTGCCGGCTTCATCAAACAGCGGCAGGCAGGCTTCGCTCTGCACCTCGGCATCGCAGGTGTAATACGCCCCGCCCTCGGCCACATAGCTGGCTACGTTAGCGATGATGCGCCCTTGCCCCGACAAACCCACGGCGCTGTTGTTGGAGTGCAATGCAAACTCAGCCGTGAGCGGAAATTCGGCCCGGCTGGGCTTGCCGGCATAAGCCAGCTTGACCAAGGCCCGGCCGCCGGCCACCTCACGTGCCTGATATACACCCAGCCAGCCACAAGCGGTCTCGGCCACGATACGGTCTACCAGTTCCTTGAGCGCTACCAGTTGCAAGGTAGTGTCTGCACTCACCCCGCCCAGCGTTGCCGCCAGATCATAGGGGGCCTCAGCCAGCTGATCGGGCAAGGAGCAGGCACCGTTCTCACCTAGTTCCGGCACACGGTAGGCATACAGCGGCGCAACATCCGCCGGCGCCTGGCTGTTCTCGGCGATCTCGCCATAAGCGGCCAGATGGTTGCTGACTGCATCGGCATCCAGGGCTGCGGCCAGTCCTGCGCGGGCGAGGTAATCTGCGGTATTCATCGTATTGGTCCTCGGCAAGGCACTGGTAAACCAGCGCCCTGTGGTGTCGCTGCCTTGCAGCGGGATGTGCGGGCGCATTCTAGCGCGCTTTGATGTACTGCCAGAAAGCCTTCAGGGCCGGCCTGGCTCAGCCTGCTTGTGCAAGCCATAAGAGAGTGCCAGCACCGCCAGCATCAGCAGCAGATGATAAAAAAACAAACGAGGTATCCCCGCCCAGGCGCCCTTGGTGCCGATACCAAAACCCGCCATTGCCATGCCTGTGATACCGGACAGCGCCGGCAACCAGCTCAACCAGCCACCCCGGCTGGCATTGAGCAGGATGACCAGCAAGGACAAGCTATTGACGGCCTGGCGCAACAGCTCTGGCCAGCCCATCACGGTAGCCAGCAATCCCAGCGACACGACCGGCAAGGCTACGCGCGGCGGGGCCGCAGAAAAAGCCACCAGCGTAGGCAGTACCCAGTTGGTCAGCTCCGCCATAAAGCCATGCACGGGAACGACCGCCGCCACCCCGCCAAAACGGAGCGAGCCCAGGGTAGCGGTCAGCATGGCCAGCAAGAAGCCCACGCCACAAACCACGTCTTTTCTTTGCCAGCATAGGCGTAGCGCCCAGGCAAAGGCCATGGCCAGCAGGGCAGCCGAGACAGCGGTCAGGGGTAGCGTCATGGCCTGCATCATAACGGTAGCGACCAGAAACCTCACCCAGCAAAGGCGAGGTAGCCGGCGCTCACCCAGCGATAGGGTGATCGATTATTTGACCAGCTTGCTCACCATGGGCCAGACATTGTCCAACAAGCGTGGCTGGGCGGCTGCAACCGGGTGCAGTTGATCGGCCTGGAACTGGGCCGGCTGGTCTGCGATACCGTCCAGCAGGAAGGGAGGTGGGGGTAGCTTGTATTGTTTGGCCAGATCGCCAAACATGGCATCGAACTTTGCCGTGAAACTACCGCCAAAGTTCGGTGGCAGGCGCACGGCGATCAAACCCACCCGTGCGCCGCTGGCCCGGCTTTGCTCAATCATGCTGACCAGGTTAGCGCGGGCAGCCGCCACCGGCAGGCCACGCAGGCCGTCGTTGGCCCCCAGCTCCAGCAGGATCACATCGGGCTTGTGGGCCTTGAGGGCTGCCGGCAAGCGGGTCAGGCCGCCTGCGGTGGTTTCTCCCGACTGGCTGGCATTGATCACCCGCCAGTCCGGCCCCAGCTTCTTTTGCAACAGGCTGGGCCAGGCTGCTTCCAGCCTGATGCCGTAACCCGCCGACAGGCTATCGCCGTACACCAGCAAGGTTTTGGGGCCAGCTGCCCAGGCAGTTGGTGTATACAGACTAATCAGCAAACCCAAGAACAGAACAATGCGCGCCACGCCAGATTTCCTTCACAGTGAATCATCAACCACAGGTAGCCCCATTCTGGCGGCCCAGGGTCTCAGCAAGCAAGTAGGTTTCGACCACGAGACCCTGACCATACTGGACGATGTGAGTTTCAGCCTGTCGTCCGGCAGCACCCTGGCCATAGTTGGCGCATCCGGCTCGGGCAAGTCCACCCTGCTGGGCTTGCTGGCTGGCCTGGACTCCCCCACCCAGGGCAGCGTCACCCTGGCCGGTCGCACGCTGGGGCAGTTGGACGAAGATGGCCGGGCGAGGCTGAGGGCCGAGCATGTGGGTTTCGTGTTCCAGAGCTTTCAGCTGCTGCCCGCCCTGACCGCGCTGGACAACGTGGCACTGCCGCTGGAACTGAACGGCCACAAGGAGGCACGCCGCGAAGCGCAAGCCTTGCTGGAACGGGTGGGCCTGGGCAGCCGCGTACAGCACCGCCCCAAGGAACTCTCCGGCGGTGAGCAACAGCGCGTGGCCCTGGCGCGCGCCTTTGTCACCCGCCCCAAGCTGCTGTTTGCCGACGAACCGACAGGCAACCTCGACACCCAGACCGGCGAGCGCATCATTGATCTGCTGTTCAGCCTCAATAGCGAATCCGGCACCACCCTGGTGCTGGTCACCCATGACGAGCGCCTGGCGGCACGCTGTGGCGCCCGCCTGCGGCTGGCCGGCGGCCAGGTCATAGAGCGCGACGGGGTATGAGCGGCATAGGCCGTACCAGACCTTCACGCCAAGCAGCCCCTACAACAGAACAAGACCGAGACATGACCCACTCCCTGCACCTATTCCCCTTCCTGTTGACTGGCGCGCTGGCCCTGCCCGCCCAGGCTGCCGAGGAAAAACCAGCCGATGCCTTCTTCCGCCAGTTGACCAGCCTCTGCGGCAAAGCCTTCGAGGGCAAGCTGGTGGAGGGCAATCCCAGCGATACCCGCTTCCGTGAGCAGAAGCTGACCATGCATGTGCGCGAATGCAGCCCCGAGGTCATACGGGTGCCCTTCCATGTCGGCGACGACCACTCCCGCACCTGGGTCATCAGCCGTACCGCCCAGGGGCTGCGGCTCAAGCACGATCACCGCCACGCCGATGGCGGCGAGGACAGCATCACCCAGTACGGCGGCGACACCGCCGAGGCCGGCACGGCCAGCCTGCAATCCTTCCCGGCCGATGCCCATACGGCCAAGCTGATACCGGCTGCAGCCGAAAACACCTGGCGGGTGGAGATACTGCCCGGTCAGCACTACAGCTACCAGTTGCAAAGGGGTGAGCGGCGCTTCCGGGTGGATTTCGACCTGACCAAGCCGGTTGCCCTGCCGCCAGCCCCCTGGGGCGCCAAGCCATGAACGGCTGGGGCCTGGCCTGGCGCTGGCTCAAGCGCGACCTGACTGCGGGCGAACTGACCGTCATGGCCATCGCCCTGGTGGTGGCCATTGCCGCCATGAGCAGCGTAGGCTTCTTTACCGACCGGGTGGGCCGTGCCCTGCAAAGCGAGGCCGACCAACTGCTGGCCGCCGATCTGGTGCTGAATGCCGACCAGCCCATCGCCGCTGATTTCCTGGCAGAAGCAGACCGGCGCGGGCTGCTGCGGGGTGCCACCGCCACCTTCCCCAGCATGGCGCAGACGGCCGACAATGCCCAGCTGGTCACGGTCAAGGCCGTTTCCACCAGCTATCCGCTACGCGGCGATATCCGGCTGCTGCAGAACGGCAGCGAGGTCAAGGTAAGCGGCGGCCCCGCGCCAGGCACCATCTGGGCCGACCAGCGCCTGTTCAGCTCGCTGGGGCTCAAGCCCGGCGACACGCTGAAGCTGGGCGACAAGGCCTTTACCCTGGGCCCCATCCTGGCACGAGAGCCCGATGGCGCGATGGATCTGTACAACTTCATCCCCCGCGCCATGTTCAACGATGCCGACCTGCCCGCCACCGGGCTGATCCAGCCGGGCAGCCGGGTGCGCTACCGCTTGCTGCTGGCAGGCGAGCGCGAGCAGGTGAACGCCATGCGCGAGTGGCTCAAGCCTCGCCTGCAGCGCGGCCAGCGGCTGGAGGATGTGCGCGAGGCAAGACCCGAGATCAACACCTCGCTCAATCGGGCCGAACGCTTCCTGCGCCTGTCTGCCCTGATCAGCGTCTTCATGGCCGCCGCCGCCATTGCACTGGCAGCCCGCCGCTATGTGGAGCGCCACCTCGATGCCGTCGCCCTGCTGCGCACCATGGGGCTGACCCAAAGCCATATCATCGGTTTGTTCCTGCGCCAGTACAGCCTGATGGCCGTGCTGTCCATCAGCGCCGGCATCGCCCTGGGCTGGCTGACCCAAACTGGCCTGGCCCACCTGCTGGCCGGCATGTTCGAGACCACCCTGCCGCCGGCAGGGCCCTTGCCGGCGCTATCCGGTGCCGCAGTCGGCCTGGTGCTGCTGTTTGGCTTCTGCCTGCCACCGCTGCTCAGGCTCAAGGGCGTATCACCCCTACGGGTATTGCGGCGCGATGCCACCCCGGCGGGCAACGCCCCCCTGGCCTTTGGCCTGGGCCTGGGCGCGCTGGCCGGCCTGATCTACTGGCAGGCGGGCGACACCACCCTGGCCGGCCTGGCGCTGGCCGGCCTAGCCGGTACGGTGGCCCTGGCCACCCTGGCAGCCTGGTGCCTGGTCTGGATCACCCCGAAGCTGCCCCTGCCCGGCCAATTGGGTTGGCGCTTCGGTCTGGCCAATGTGGCCCGGCGACGCGGTCTCAGCGTGGCGCAGATCGTCTCGCTATCGCTGGGCCTGATGGCGCTGATGCTGCTGACGGTGGTACGCAACGACCTGCTCAGCGCCTGGGACAAGTCCGTCCCGGTCGATGCACCCAACCGTTTCGCCATCAATATCCAGCCTGAGCAGCGCGCCGGCATCCTGGCCGAATTCAAGCGCGCCGGCCTGCCCGAGCCGGTGTTCGGCCCCATGATACGGGCCCGCCTGCACAGCATTGCCGGCAAGCCGGTGGTGGCCGACAAATACCCCGACGAGCGCGCCCGCCGCCTGGCTGAACGCGAGTTCAACCTCAGCTGGGGCGGCAGCCTGCGCAACGACAACCGCCTGGTGGCCGGCGTCCCCCTGAGCGACAACACCCCCGCCTGGTCGCTGGAAGAAGGCCT
>Ga0075156_10001790_pt1 | contig 11819 bp, 11 predicted proteins | sample JI81AbrownDNA_FD_70966 | JGI IMG/M metagenome (GOLD analysis project Ga0075156, IMG submission 70966) | Wastewater effluent complex algal communities from Wisconsin, to seasonally profile nutrient transformation and Carbon sequestration -... | ecosystem: Engineered > WWTP > Effluent > Algae...
GTCGTCGTCGGCGAGCTGCCCGAGGCCCTGCGCGTGGGCCCCTTCGCCGCGGCGAAGACCTGGCCCGCCTACCTGCGCTTTTCGAATGGCAGCAGCCAGCGAGCCCCCGACAGCAAGCCCGATGTTCGCGGCGTGGCGCTCAAGCTGGTTGGCGTGCCGGGGACCAAGCTGATCCCCGGGCTCGAGTCGGCGCTCACCCAAGATTTCTTGTTCATCCAGACGCCCGCGATCTCGACCGGCACGCCCGACGACTTCATGGCCCTGGTCCGCGCGGCCAAGGACGGGCCGCTGTGGCTCTTGCCGCGTCTGATCGGCTCGCTCGGGCTCTTCGAGGCGCTGCGCGTGGTCCAAGGCGTGCTCGGCATGCCCAAGATCACCTCGATGGCCGCGGGCCGCTTCTACACCGCGGCGCCGCTGCGCTTTGGTGATCGTGCGGTCAAGCTCGACCTCGTGCCCGAGAGCGAGGCGCCGGCCAAGCACGGCCGTGGCCCCGACGCCCTGCGCGACGACTTGATCGCGCGACTCGAGGCCGGGCCGATCCGCTATCGGCTCCGCGCCCAGTTCTTCGTCGACGAAGCGACCACGCCGATCGAGGACGCGTCGGTCGTCTGGCCGACGCCCTTTCACGAGCTGGCCCAGGTCGTGATCCCGCAGCAAGCCGTCGCCTCGGAGCGCGGTCGGGCGGTCGAGGACTTCGTCGAGACGATCTCCTTCGATCCTTGGCACGCGCTGGTCGAGCTGCGCCCGCTCGGCGCGATCATGCGGGCGCGGGCCCACGCCTATCGCGAGAGCGTGCTCGAGCGCGGGGCCGTGGCCGAGCCCGACGGGTCCGAGAGCTTCTGAAGCTCGCGCTCGCCCGCGAAGCCCTGAACCAGCACGAAGAGGGTCGAGATCGCCATCGCGATCAGGACCGGGAGCAGGCGCGAGCCGGCCATGAAGCACAAGGTCGCCGCGATCGCGGGGATCTGCGGGATCGAGGTCAGCAACAACAAGCGATCGCGCAGCATTCGAGCTCGCGCGGCTGGATCGGGCTCGCGCGCGAGCCGGCGAATCGCGACGCGCGTGACCAACACGCCGACCAAGCCCGCGACCAGGGTCGCCCCGACCATCACCCAGGCGGCTCGCGTGGTCTGGGGCGAGAAGAAGCCGCGGACCTCGTCGAGATCGGGCCCGAGGATCCGCCCGAGCACCTGCTTGCGCAGCAGCGTCTCGACCCCGAGCGCGAGCGGGGCCGAGAGCGCGATGACCAGCACGATCAAGCGCAGATCGAAGCTCGGGCGGAAGGCCGAAGGCTCGGCGCGCTCGGGGCTCGGCGGATCAATCGACACACTCGGGCTCCGCGGGGCCGCAGACGAAGCGCACGTGCATGTGTTGGTCGTGGCCGGGCTCGTTGCGGACCAAGGCCTGGTTGGAGACCGAACCCAAGGGCCATTGCAGCAGCGCGGCCAGCTCTTCGTCGCTCGCGCCAGCCGCCTTCGCGGCCTTGTGCACGCGCTTTTGCGTCGCGTAGTCGAGGAAGATCACCTGCACGGCGCCGGTCCGCGCGAACGCCTGGATCAGCGCCCAGGTGGCCGCCCAGTCGACGCGGCGGGCGGTCGGGGCGAGGCTGGCCGGGACGCTCTCGCGCAGCGGGAGGCGAATGTCGAGGTCGCGGCCGCTCTGGTGCGAGTGGTGATGCCCGACTTGTCCGCCGCGCGGGCGACTCATGGTCCCGAGCTTGATCGGGCGCGCGTAGCCGCTGACCTCGGCGAAGTCGTCGAGCGCGGCGATCAGCTTGCGGATCGCGAAGGTCGTGCCGTACGCGGACTTGGGGTAGCGCAGCTCCCAATGCTCGCCCGCGGGGATCTGGACCCCGGCCACCAGCGCGCCGTGGTTGGGATCGCCGACTCCGTGCGCGCCAGGTCGGACCGGCGAGTCGGGCTCGGGATCCTCGACGATCGACTGGTAGACGATCGGATCGATCCAGACCGTGAGCCGCTCGCCGAGGTCGAGCTCGCGGCCCGCGTCGGCGACGTTCCACGCCCGCAGATCGGCGCTGTCGACCCCGTAGCGATGCGCGAGCTCGGCCCAGGTGTCGCCCTCGCCGACCTCGAGCTCGAGCGCTTGGCGAGGCGGCGGAAGCTGGTTCGCCCATACGACCAGCGACTTGGGTTGGCCGCGCTGGTAGCTCGGCTGAAAGTCGGCGTCGAGGTGGTTCCACTCGCGGAGCTTTCGAGCCTCGACCCCGTGACGAAGGGCGATCTGTTCGATGGTCTCGCGCGGCGCCGGACGATGGCGGATCCATCGAGGCAGCGGTCCGGGCGGCGGCGCAGGCATGGTCCAACGCGCACGCTCGGCCAGGTCGGCCGCGATCGTCGGACGATCGAGCACGTTGTCTTCGGCCAAGATCAGCTCGAGGTCGGCCTCGAAATGGTTGTCGACATGCTCGTCGAAGTCGTCGAGCTGGTTCGTCCCGCGCAGCTCGACGACCGGCGGCGCGGCGTCCAGCTCGGCGCCGCCGAGCGCGATCAAGCCCAGCAAGGTGCCGATCGACGCGAACATCCTGGCGAGGCCCGCCATCCTGATCAGGGTAGCGGATCGCGAGCTCGACTCGGGCGAGAATCGAGCTCCGCGATCAGTTCGCGGGATCAGTTCGGGCCCGGCGAGCGGCAGCGCAGCGTCACCTCGCCGTCGGGTCGCTCGATCAGCTCACCCGCGGACGCGAGCATGCACGCGGCGTTTCTCACCGGCTCGCTCGGCTGGCGCATGCGGGTCCCGTCGGGCTGCTCGAGGATCACCGCGAGCTCGTGGATGCCGTCCTCGCGCCGCCCGACCAGCAGCAAGGTCGCGGCGGGCAAGCGAGCGCTGCGAACCGCCTCGCCGGCGCCGAGCAGCAGCCACGCGAGCGCTTGGACTTGCACGCAGGCCGCGAGCGCGCCGTCGATCGGGCTGGTGTCGCGGACCAGGTTCACGCGGCGACGCGCGAGCCAGCCGTTGAAGAGATCGACGAGAGGATCGAGCTGGTCGGCCAAGCTGCGGGTCGAGTCGGTCTCGAACATCCGCCCGACGCGGCCTCCGGCGTGGACCAGGCGCTGCAATCGATCGGTCGACTCGAACGCGCGCTCGAGCCTGGCGATCGCGCGCTCGGGCGAGCCATCGGTCTCGCGCAGGCCGACCAGCGAGAGCTCGACCAACATCGTCAGGCTCTGCAGCGGGTTGCCGAGCTCGTGGATCATCATCTCCAGCAAGGTACCGATCAGCTTCTTCTCGATGCCGTGCTGGTCCGAGGTCAGGGGCGCCACGCGACGATCTTGCCTCACGCATCGAGCGCGAGCCGCACGAGCCACGCGTCGACCGACGAGCGTGGGCAATCTAACGGCCGCAGGGCCGACTGTTCACCAAAGTCATCCAGAACGCCGATTGAGGGCCTAAAACTCGATTGTGTAATTTTCCCGAACGAGCGAGTTCGGCTCGAAGGCGGGGTGGCTCGGGCGACTGGCCGGGGGGTCTGCTAAGGAGCGGCGCTCGTGCGAGGGATCCGGCAGCACGTCAACCCGCTCGGTGCCCACTTCTTGGCGGCTCGCGCCGAGCCGATCGCGATTCCCGAGCGCTTCGATCGGGTCGAGGTCGAGCTCGGCTGCGCCGACGCCCAGTTCTCGTTCGACCTCGCGGCGCGACACCCCGACTGGTTCGTGGTCGGGCTCGAGATCCGCGAGGTCATGGTCGAGCTGGCGCGCGAGCGATGCGAGCAACTCGCGACGCAGAACCTCGCGTTCGGCTACGTCAACCTCAACGTCGATCTCGATCGCGTGTTCGAGCCCGGCAGCGTCGATCGCTTCCACCTGCTCTTCCCCGATCCTTGGTTCAAGCAGCGCCACCGCAAGCGGCGGGTGGTCGAGCCCGGGCTGCTCGAGGTCATCGCCGCGCAGCTGGTCGAGGGCGGCGAGCTGCACTTCGCCAGCGACGTGTTCGAGCTCGCGCTCGAGGCGATGGCCGAGCTCGAAGAGCCCGAGGCCGCGGCGCTCGGGTTCGAGAACTTGGTCGGGGCGTGGAGCTTTTGCCGGACGAACCCCTGCGACGCGGCCAGCCGGCGCGAAGACAAGACGCTCGAGCGAGGCCAGCGAGTCTGGCGGATGCGCTATCGAAAGCGGGTCCGATGACCAGCAACGCCGCGTGGTTGGCCCGCGAACCCTTCACCTTGGTCTTGAGCTCGGGCTTCTTCGGGTTCTTCGCCCACACCGGCGTGCTGCTCGGGCTCGAGGCCGCGGGCTTGAGCGCGCGGCGAGTGATCGGCGTCTCGGCCGGGGCGATCGCCGGCGGGTTGTGGGCCAGCGGGATCCCGGCGAGCGAGCTGGCGGCGGCCTTGCACGAGCTGCGCCGCGCGGACTTTTGGGATCCTTCGTGGCGAGGTTGGGGCCGCGACGACGACCCGGGCACGCGCCTGGGTCTGCTGCGCGGTCGCAAGCTCGACCGCCTGCTCGTCGAGCTGCTCGGCCCGACCGGCGTCGATCGGATCGAGGACTGCGTGGTGCCCTTCATCCCGGTCACGCACGATCTGCTCGCCGTTCGCACCGTCGCGCATCGCGAAGGTCCGCTGCGACCCGCGATCCGAGCCAGCGCCGCGCTGCCGGGCATGTTCGGGCCCGTGCGGGTCGGGGGCCGGCTGCACGCCGACGGTGGCATCAGCGATCGCTCGGGCCTGCGCGCGCTCGAGCCCGACGAGCGTGCGCTCTACCATCACTTGCCCCGCTCGCGTGGCACGGGGCTCTCGCGGCTGGTGCCGGGTGCGGGCAGCGAAGCGGCCGACACCCGCACGACGCCGAGTCGCCGGGTGTTGACCATCGACGAGCTGCCGCGCGTCGCTCCCCATCAATTGCAACGCGGGCCGCTGGCGATGGCCAGGGCCCGCGAGGTCACCTTGCGCTGGCTCGAGCTCAGCCCAGCGGATCTTCGCCCTCGCCGAGCTTGATCACCTTCTTGGTGTCCTTCTTGGTGTCCTTCTTGCTGCCGCCGCTGCTACCCGAACCGGAGTTCGTGCCGGCGCCCGCGTTCTCGGTCGGCGTGCGATCGACGTCGGCACCCTTGGCGGCCTTGGGCGCCTCGGTGTCGTCGGGGATCTCGGCCGCCTTGATGACCTCGCCCGAGCCGCCCGCGTTCTGGGCCGGCTGATCGTCGGTCTTTTGCTTCTGCATCATGAAGAAGCCGCCGACGCCGAGGCCAGCGAGGACCACCACCGCGATCGCGATCCACTTGCCGGCGCCGCCCTTGGGCTCGTCGTCGTGGTCGTAGCTCGGTGCCGCGACGGCGACGGGCACCGCAGCAGGGGTGGGGGCCGAAGCGGGCACGAAGGCCGGCGCGTGGCTGATCGGAGCGCTGAGCGGGGAGGCCGGCATCGCGGGCGCGGCCACGTGCGGGGCCGAGAGCGTGTCGTCACCGACGGTCCGGGGCGAGGCGAGCGGGGCAGACTCGGCCTCGGTGTCGCCTTCGTCCTCGTCCTCGTCGTCCTCGGCAAACTCCTCGAGCTGTGCGTAGAGGGCCTTGATCTCCGCGTCGAGCCGGCCGAGTTCGTCCGTGTGGCGTCGGAGCGTCATCGGCTCCTTCACGGTCTCGATCGCGTGCTCGTGCTTGGCTCGCTGTTGCTCGAGCTGCTCCAGCTTCGCGAGCGAAGCTTCGATCCATTCGGGGGAACCAACTTCCATCGTGCGCGGGTCTCCTGTGGGTCAGCCGATCGGCCGTCCGGTTGACGATAGGTCGGGATGATACACAGGCCAGCCTGTGGCGAACATCCCCAAATAGAGCTTCGACGAGCGGTGAAAACGATAGCGCGCGAGTTCTAGCGCCGCGCGCACAGCTTCGATTCGAACCAGCCACGCATCGCACAACCTGCGTCGCGTTCCCACCCGACTTCGAGACGAGTAGCAGAGGCGGCGAGTCGCGAGCGCGGACTCAGCCGCCCTTGCCTCAGCCGCCCTTACGGAGCTCGGTCAGCACTTGCTTGGCGAGCGCCTTGAGCGTGTCGAACACGCCCTCACCGCTCACCGCTTGGGCTTCGAACTCGGGCACGCGCTGGGTGTTGAGCAGCTGGCTCAGCTCTTCGACCGGCACGGCGCTGGGCAAGTCGCGCTTGTTGTACTGGATCACGTAGGGGATCGTGTCCAGGTTGTAGCCCTGCTCCTCGAGGTTGATGCGCAGGTTGTCGAGGCTCTCGATGTTGGCCTCCATGCGCTCGAGCTGCGAGTCGGCGACGAAGCAGACCCCGTCGACGCCCTTGAGGATCAGCTTGCGGCTGGCGTCGTAGAACACCTGGCCGGGCACCGTGTAGAGATGGAAGCGAGTCTTGAACCCGCGGATCTCACCGAGGCTGAGCGGCAAGAAGTCGAAGAACAAGGTCCGCTCGGTCTCGGTCGCGAGCGAGATCATCTTGCCCTTCGCCTCGGGGCGGGTCTTGTTGTAGATGAACTGCAGGTTGGTCGTCTTCCCGCACAGGCCGGGGCCGTAGTAGACCAGCTTGCAATTGATCTCGCGCGCGCTGTAGTTGATGAACGACATCTTCGGCGCCGTCAGCTGAACAGGTTGTCGATGTCTTCTTCGGTGATCTCGCCACCGAAGACGTCGCGCTCGGGGGAGGTCTTGGCCTTCTCGGCCAAGCGGTCGAAGATCTCGGTCAGGATCTCGTTGGCCTTCTTGACCCGCAAGCGGACCAGGCCGTGCGTGGTGTTCTTGTCGAACAAGACCACGAGGATGATCCGGCGGGCCACGATGGTCATGTGGACCGAGATGTCCTTGCCCTCGTGGAACTGCCCGCTGAACTCTTCTTCCTTGATCAGCTGAGCGATGCCACCCGTCGCGGCCACGTTGCCGGCGACGAGCGAGCTCAGCGAGGTCGTGTCCAGGTTGGCGTCGACCCCCGAGGCGGCGATCAGCGAACCATTTTTGTCGACGACCAGGATCGTACGAGCCCGAGAATCTTGGTGCAGTTTGTCGGTGACCTCTTGGATCTCCGACATCTCCTGTTCGAACATCACGGACTGCGGGTGCGACATGTTCAAGACGGCTCTCTTGATCACTGGCGGCGGGAGGCTGCGAACTTAACAGACTCCGTCCGGCAAGTCCATGCACCTCGCGCTCGTCGGTCGCATTCGCGCGCAAATCGGCCTGCGTGGGGATGCTCGAGGGCCGGAGAAGTCGCTCGAAAGCGGCTCAGGACGCCGCTAGCGGGCAAGTTGGCCCACGGGCGCGTCCGCATAAAAAGACGAGTGAGGCGACGGCGATGGGGGTCAGCGGATCCTTCGACGGTCGTCGAGGGCCCGGTGGAGCGTGGTCATGTCGGCGTACTCGAGCTCCCCACCGACCGCGACGCCCGAAGCAATTCGGCTCACGGTGACCCCGAGCGGCTCGAGCAGGCGCGCGAGGTAGAGGGCCGTGGCGTCACCCTCGACGTTGGGGCTGGTCGCGACGATGACCTCCTCGATCGGCTCGGCTTGGTCGTGGCCCTCGGCGTCGAGGGGTCGGCGGAGTCGCTCGAGCAGCGCGCCAACCCGCAGCTCGGCTGGGCCGATGCCCGCGAGCGGATCGAGCACGCCGTGGAGCACGTGGTAGCGGCCCTGAAACGCGCCCGCGCGCTCGATCGCCATGCGATCTTGGGGCTGCGCGACGACGCAGATCACCCGCCCATCGCGGCGTGGATCCTGACAGATCGAGCAGATCTCGCGCGGCGAGAGGTCGCAGCAGATCTGGCACGAGCGCATGGTCGCGTGGACCTCGGCGATCGCGTCGGCCAGACCACGCACGTAGTCGTCGTCGCTGCGGACGATCGCGAGCGCGAGCCGCAACGCCGACTTCTCGCCGATCCCGGGCAAGCGAGCGAGCAAGGCGCTGAGCCGCCGGAGCGGATCGTCTTGGGCGCCGTCGCGGCGAGCGTCGCTCACAGGTTCGGAATGCCTCCGGGGAACATCCCGGGCGGCAGCATCGAGCCCAGCGACTCTTGGGCGAGCGCCTTGGACTTCTCGATCGCGTTGTTGACCGCGGCGACGAGCAGGTCTTGGACCATGTCGACGTCCTCGCTCATGACGGCGGGGTCGATCAGGATCTTGGTGACCTGCTGGGCGCCGGTCATCATGACCTTGACCATGCCGCCGCCCGAAGAGCCTTCGACGGTCTGCGTGGCCAAGCCGCGCTGCATGTACTCCATCTGCTCGCGCATCTGCTGGGCTTGACGCATCAGCTCGGAGAGATCGAACTCGGGCATGGCGGCATCCTATCAAGGAAGGCTGCGAGCGAGCAGCCCCGGAAGGCTGCGAGCGAGCAGCCCCGCGTCAGCCCGGTAGGCCGCGCTGGCCGATCGGTGGCAGCTGCGGGCCCACGAGCGGCTCGATCCGCTCGACCCGACCACCGAAGGCGTGCAGGAGCGCACGGATGCGCGGGTGGGCTCGGGCGTCGTGCTCGATCGCGGCGACATGACGGCGCTCGCGCTCGTGTTCGACCAGCTCGAGGCTGGGCAGCTCGGGCAGCGAAGGCGCGGCGTCGTCGATGTCGAGCCGCATCGGCTCGCCGAAGTACTCGGCGGTCAGGCGCTCGAACACCAGCTTGAGCTCGGGGTTCTCGCGCAGCTGGACCTGGGCGAAGCCGGTCGCGGGCGCGGCCGCGTGAATGACCCCGAGCTCGATCTTGGTCAGGCCGACGCGCGAGAGCAGCGAGCCGAGCAAGGGCTCCTCGGCCAGCGCTCGCTGCAAGAAGATCTCCCACGCGTCCCAGGCGGGCATGGTCTGCCAGGGGATCGCCTCGCGCGGGACACAGCGCGAGCTCGGGCAGCCAGCTTCGGGATCGCGGGGTGGTTCGCTCGAGAGCTCGTCGTTGCTCAGCTCGAACTCGCGGCGCGACATCGCGGCGGCCTCGGGCGCGAGCGTGGGCTCGGGCGCGAGCGTGGGCTCGGGCGCGAGTGTGGGCTCGGGCGCGAGCGTGGGCTCGGGCGTACGCGTGGGCTCGGGCGCGAGCGTGGGCTCGGGCTCGACCGCACGCGCGGGCTCGGACGCAGCGAGATCGTCGGGCGGCGGCGAGCCGCGAACCATCTGCCAGAGGCGATCTTGAAAGCTGCCCTCGCCCGCGGGTCCGCTCGGCCGTGCGGGCACTGGGCTTGGCATCGGCGCGGGCGTGGAGGCTGGCGTCGGCGGGACGGCCCGCAGCGTCGGGCGCTCGCTCGGGCTCGGCCCGACTTGCGTTGGCGCGGCGCGAGTCGGAGCGCTGGCTTGCGCTTGCGCTTGCGTGGGCGTCGGAGCGGCCGCGCTCGAGCGCGAAGGCGGCGATCCAAACCCGGCGCCGCGACCCGGCGCAGGCCCACGCCCCGGCGCGCCACCGCGAGCCGGACCGCCGCCGCTGGGCATGCCGCGACCCGAGGCCAGCGCGTCGAGCCGCGCGATCAGATCGCCGAGCGGCAGCAAGGGCTCGCTCTCGACCAGCTCGAGCAGCGCCATCTCGATCACCAGCTTGGGCACGCGGCTGTTCTCGAGGTTGTCGAACACCCGCGCGAAGCGATCGAACCATTGCGCGAGCACGCTGGCCTCGACCTGCTCGGCCTGCGCGACCAGCTGCTCGTAGAGGTCGTCGCTCATGTCGAGCAGCGCGTCGCGGCTGCGGGTCAGCTTGACCACGGTCAGGTCGCGCAGGTGCTGGAGGATCGCCAGCGCGAGCTGCTTGAGGTCCGAGCCGCTCTCCGTGACGGTTTCGAATTGCTGCAGGAGAGCCGCGGCGTCGCGCTCGACGATCGCCTGGACCAAGGCCGCGACGGTGAAGCGGCTGGCCTGGCCGAGCACCTCGAGCACCTCGGCGCAGGTGATCGCCAGGGGATCGGCCGCGAAGGCGATGACCTTGTCGAGCAGCGTGAGCGCGTCGCGGACCGAGCCCTCGCCGCAGCGGGCGATCACGTAGAGGCCCTCTTCGTCGACGACGAAGCCCTCGTTGCGGAGGATCTCTTGCAGGTAGGGGACCAAGGTGCTCGCGCGGACCCGGCGATAGTCGAGCCGAGAGACCCGCGAGAGGATCGTCGGCAGGACCTTGTGCGGGTCCGTGGTCGCGAACATGAAGGTGACGTGGGCCGGCGGCTCCTCGAGCGTCTTCAGCAGGGCGTTGAAGGCCTGCTGGGTCAGCATGTGGACCTCGTCGATGATGTAGATCTTGCGCCGGGCGAACTGCGGCAGGTAGTGGACCTGCTCGCGCAGCGATCGGATGTCGTCGACCGAGTTGTTCGAGGCGCCGTCGATCTCGATCACGTCGACCGAGCGGCCCTCGTTGACGGCCACGCACTGCTCGCACACGTTGCAGGGCTCGGGCGTGGGCCCATGCTCGCAGACCAGCGCCTTGGCCAAGATCCGCGCGGCGGTGGTCTTGCCCAACCCACGCACGCCGCAAAAGAGATAGGCATGGTGGACGCGGTCGGTCGTGATCGCGTTGGCCAGCGTGCGCGTCACGTGCTCTTGGCCGATCATGTCGGCGAAGCGCTGCGGACGGTACTTGCGGGCGAGGGCGAGGTAGGACACCGGGACGTGGAGGGTAACCCGTGCCCACGCAGCCGTCACGGCCACGCGAGCGCCGGCCGAGCGCCTGGCAGATCGCTCAGCGGCGCAAGCTCAGCGCGCCGAGTCGTTCGCCGCGCTCGAGCAGGCGCAGCATCTTCTCGCGCTCGCGGGCGGTGAACTCGGGCGTGATCGGCCAGTTGCCGGTCGCTCGGAACAGCTCCTCTTGCGAGGTCGTCACGCCGACCCGGGCCATCACCTTCTTCACGTCGATGGTGATCTTCGGCAGCGGGGCGGGCGGCTGCGGATCATCGATCTTGTTGGGGTCGATGCACGCGCCGAGGTCGTTGACGCCGGCGGTCCGCTCGTTGAGCTCGGCCATGCTGAACTTGCGCGTGACGGTCGCGGCGAACGAGGCGTGATCGAAGACCTCGTGCACGACGCAGCCCTTGCGAACGTGCGGGCCGATCACCAGCGAGGGCACGCGGAAGCCTTGTTGCTGGTAGTCGGGACCGTCGGCGTCGGGGGTGGTCGGCGGCGCGACGTGGTCGAAGAAGCCGCCGTGCTCGTCGTAGGTGATGATGAAGAGCGACTTCTCCCAGTACTGCGACTGCGCGAGCGCCTGGTAGAGCGTCGCGATCAACGCCTGGCCGAGCGAGATGTCGTGGTCGGGGTGATCGTCGTTGCTGGTGAAGCCAGGGTCGATGATCACGACCTGCTCGAGCGAGCCATTGTCGAGTCGGTCGAAGAAGCCGTCGAGGCCCTCGGTGCCGGCGAAGCCGAGCAGCGGGAAGGCGCCCCACTTCCAGGGCACGTCGACGTAGTAGTTGTTGTTCGAGATGCCGGCGTCCTTGCAGGCGTCCTGGATGGTCTTGGGCCCGAGCAGCGGCGGCGTGTTGGTGGTCTTGCCGTCCGAGGTCCCGCAGTGGAGGTAGTAGCGGTTGGGCCAGGTCGGGCCGAGCAGCGAGCAGAACCAGCGATCGCAGAGCGCGTACTCGTCGGCCAGCGCGTAGTGGACCGGGAGGTCCTCGCGGACGTGGTAGCCCATGACCTCGTGTTTGACCGCGTCGCCGTGGGTCTTTTGGTGCTCGATCACGAAGCCGTCGTTGGCTCCGCCGTTCCACTGGGCGTGCACGGCGTCCCAGCCATGCGGCGGATCGTCGGGCGTGTAGTTGGTCAGGTGGAAGGTCTCGATCGCGTTGCCCTGCTGGTCGAGGTTGAACTCGCCACCGACCAAACCATCGACGTCGGACTGACCCTCGATCAGCTTGCGCGCGCCGAAGTAGTGGTCGAAGGACCGGTTCTCCATGCACAGCACGATGATGTGCTCGA
>Ga0075156_10001793_pt1 | contig 11811 bp, 7 predicted proteins | sample JI81AbrownDNA_FD_70966 | JGI IMG/M metagenome (GOLD analysis project Ga0075156, IMG submission 70966) | Wastewater effluent complex algal communities from Wisconsin, to seasonally profile nutrient transformation and Carbon sequestration -... | ecosystem: Engineered > WWTP > Effluent > Algae...
AAATCGTACCTGACAAAATCGATGAAGATGAAAAAGAAAAAGATAATAAAAACAACAATAAAAATAAAAATATTGAAAAAAGAGAAAAAGGAAACATTAGCACAGAAATTGGTGCAAAATTGACATAAACGAATTACATGAAAAATTGGGGCATCTGGAAGAAGAAGTTACAAAATTGATGGGAAATTACATGAAATCGAAAATCAAAGGAAAAGGGAAAATGGAAAATTGTGAAAATTGCGCAATCAGGAAATGAGGCAGAAAAACGTTCCAAAAGGACCAAAAGAAAAATCGACAAAACCGGGATATCGTATGTACATTGACCTAACGTCATTGAAGTATATTAGCGCCAGAGGATCAAAGTATTGGCTTCTAGCAGTATATGAGGCAACACACATGAAATTTTTCTAAAACAGAAATCAGAAGTGAAGGAAAGTTTTGTCCCATTTCTTAAAGAACTTCATCATATGTATGGTATAAAATTGGAACATATTAGATGCGACAATGCAGGGGAAAATCGTGTGCTTGAGGATTTATGTATTGAGAAAGACTTAGGTATTATTTTTGAATATACAGCACCGGGAACGCCACAACAAAATGGAGTAGTCGAAAGGGCATTTGCGAAAATGTTGGGAAAAACAAGGGCCATTATGAATGGTGCAGGGTTCGACGAAAAGAAAAGGCATTTATTCTGGACAGAAGCCACCAATACAGTAACACATTTGGAAAATATTATGATTAGGAAAAGAATGACGTGCACACCACATTATTTATTCTATGGTAGTGACACACCTTACGCACAACATCTACAAGTATTTGGAAAATTGGCAATTGCTAAAGTGTTAAATACAACAAACAAACTTAGTGATAGAGGGATGAAGGCAATATTCGTTGGTTATGCAGATAAACATGTGGGCAATGTATACAGATTTATAAATCCGAATACAAATAAAATTATACTATCTCGTGACGTGAAATGGTTAGAAAGAAAGTACGGTGATTAAAAAAATGTTAAGCCATCAATCATTTCAAATGTCTATCAGGACATCAAGGGTTATGAAGAAGCAGACGATGACGACACAACAACAATTGATTCGGACGAAGAAACTAATACAAATAAATCCGACACAGATGAAGAAATAGAAGCGATTAAGCCATCATCAACCACGGCAATAGGTCCACCAATAGAATCGGGAAAAGAATTAAGAAGTGAAGTATGTGGAATCAACATAGGACAAGAACTAATGCCTGGTCATACATGACAACAGACAAGGGATGCTATACAATTAGTAGAAGAAAATTTCGACAATTTCTATCATGATTGTGCACTGATGTCAGCAGTGACAAATACGGATAAAAATAACGAACCCAGAAACTTTCAAGAAGCGTGGTATCATCAAAATAAAGAAAAAAGGCAGAACTGGAGAGTGGCAATACACAAAGAATTCAGAGGATATGATTCGACGAGGAGTATGGGATGCCATAGAACGGATTTCAATTCTGGAAGGGAGAAGATTGATTGGTTCAAAGTGGGTATTTAAAGAAAAACGTGACGGCAGATTTAGAGCAAGATTAGTATGTCTGGGCTATAGTCAGATACCGGGAGTAGACTTTAGTGACAATTATGCACCAGTGGGAAATGACATCACATTTAGGGTCATTATGGTTCTACGATTAATATACAATTTACATGCAGTGTTACTAGATGTCGAAACAGCATTTCTATATGGAAAATTAGAAGAAGAAATTTATATGGAAATTCCGACGGGTTATAAAGAAGTATACGCAGATCCAGGAAACGACAAAGTGTTAGTGTTAAAAATGGCAATGTATGGGTTAGTACAAGCCGCAAGGCAATGGTTTAAATGTCTTAGTGATGTACTGATTACATTGGGGTTCAATCTGTGTGAATCAGACCCATGTCTGATGTATAGAATTGTTGAAGAAGGATTGTGTATTATTTTAATGTATGTGGATGACAATTTAATTGTTGGGAGTAGAAAGGCAATTAACAAAGCAACAAAGGAAATCAAAGCTATTTTTAGTGTGACGGTCAGTCCAATAGCAACAGAGTACTTAGGTTATGAAATTAATGTGGCAGAAAATTATTCATGCGGATGGATTGGTCAGCAGATCTATACAAGAATTTAGAAAAAAAATTCGGCAATATGTTAAAAGGACAACGAGCGACAGAAACACCAAGCACACCGGGTTTTCATGTAGTACGTAATATTCCTGAGGCAGTATTTATTTCGGATCATGACCAAAAATTATACAGAAGTGGAGTCAGTATGTTGTTGTTTCTAGTAAAACACACACGACCAGATTTATCAAATAGTACTCGAGAATTATTGAAGGTAATGGACAAGGCCATGGAAGGGCATATGAAGGAATTATGCAGAGTCATAAAATACGCAATCGACACAAAAAATAAAGGCCTAAAATTACGACCAGAAGATACTGACGACAAATGGAGAATTAAGGCATATTCAGATGCAGATTTCTCAGGCGACAATGAAACACGGATAAGTGTTACAGGTTATGTTATTTATTTTATGAATTTACCAATTTGTTGGTGATCACGTGGACAGAAAGGCGTTTCATTATCCAAAACAGAAGCGGAATACGTAGCATGCAGTGAAGTGGTAAAAGAGCTATTATTTATAGTATACTTGTTGAGGCATATGAAGATTGAAGTCGAATTGCCTATTCGTGTAAATGTTGACAATATCGGAGCGATATTTTTAGCAGAAAATCAGAACAGCAGTGATCATACAAAACATGTTGACATACGCTATCATTTTATTTGCCAATACATTAAAGATGGGACAATTATGGTAGAGTTTGTTTGTAGCAATGAAAATGACAGCGACATATTTACGAAGAATGTGACAAGTGAAACATTCAGCAGACATTCAGAAAAATTGATTTGGACAAAGGAAGAATACGATACGGAAGCGGAAACTACAATTCTATCAACAGGAAGGGTGTTATGAGGTATTGAGTACAATTCTAGTACTAAAGGTAAATACTCAAATACTAACGAGATCGGGACCACAGAAAGTACAGAAAATTGCGAGACAGAAAAGGAGAACACTGAGGTGGAGAATGACAAAAAAGTATCTTTCGTATCTTTCGACAATGTGACAAATGTAGGCTAAATTTAAGATTATAAAAACCAGAGTTAACGCTATATTAAGCATTTGATATTTGTACAGTAACGGGTCATTATCTTTCCATGAGTGGAGAAAATTCCGGTTTTGTCTTGAACCGTCAAATCGTGATTTACAATTAATGTTTAAATGGTCTCGTAGTGAGTATAGCAATAATTATAATGATCTGCGCTTACTGTTGAATCAATAGAGAATACGACTGCTTGGTTTCTTAATGTTCTCATCGATAATCGCAGCAATCTTTGATTTGTTGCCATAATGGATTAACATTTAAAATTAAATATTAGGTGTCTTTGCGACATTTGTGCATCAACGTGTAATTTAATTTGCAGTGGATTGAATATTGACCAACTGTGTGTGCAATAAAGAACAACATTCAGCACTGTTCTTGTAAAAACTTTTGAACAGCGGCTGACAATTCTAACACAGAGTTCCCTATTTTAAGCATGGTATTAGGCTTACTTTAACAAACTTCTAAGTAGATCTCTGTTATTTGAGAACCCCTTGTGCTCAAGAATAAAATCAATCTGCACCATAACACAAAAAAGTATCATGAAGCAAGCAGATCATGTCCCACCCCAAGTCAAGGAGCAGATCCAAGTCCTCCTCCTCATCAAGCAATGTCGACGATATATACAATATGGAACCATACTTGAATAGAAACCATCCAATAGTAATGGTATTTGAGCCACATTCAAATGATGTACTGTTTGGGCACAGAAGAGGAACCAACCATAACCCAGGGAACGTGAGGTTTCGCAAAATGGTAGAAGACCGCAAACAACAGTACATTATTGAGACACGCTGTGGGAAACTGAAATTGGCACATGAAATCATAGACTGGGTCTGTTACCAACAAGATCTGCCTGGTGGATTCCTCAAATGTGATGATGATGATGGTGCATGGCGTGATGTAGGAGACAAAAAGGCTCGTGAAAAGATGAATCAAACCCTCTAAGAAATGACTAGTATCTTGCCATGTGGTCACTTGGATGAGGATGACAGGGTGGATTGCATACATGGCTAGATCCAGAGTAAAAACCCCTGATGATGACAATTACAAGAAACTTACATGAGTGATGCAATACATAAGAAACATGAAGAAACTATCTTTAACAATTGATCCAACTGAAGACACAAAGTGGTGGGTCGATATATCATACACTGTCTACCCAGACTTGATAAGTCACACAGGAATATACATGACACTTGGAAAAGCTCATCATTGAGGTTAGTCTCCTCTTCTGTTGCCAGTACTGCCTTTGTGTCATCTTTAGACTGTCCTAACCTCAGCCCAGAGCTTACATTGTGTATTGCCATGTACTGGTCTCTCAAGTCTTGGATGGCCTGATTTATTTCCTGATGTAGGCCCATAAAACTAATGTGGGTGATTGCCTTGTTATGTTTCGCAAGCAGTGTGGCATTTCCATTTGTATATACTATTTTTTTAATTGTCTTGAGAAACATCATTGAATCCAATTGTTTGTCAATAACTTTGAACTATTTTGGCGCCTTTCCTAGCTCCAAACTTTTGGTCTTGCATAAAGCCATAAGTACAGTGTATAGGTTCAGAAGATTCCCTTTTAGCACATGCTTGGTCTTGAGAAGGTCATTCATCTTGTATTCCCATACATGCTTTTCGTTGTCGGTGGATTGTTGGGCATTATCAGTACTTCTGGTCCTACAAACTCATTTGAACTTAGGCACAATACTACATTTTTACCATTCTTGAACTGTATGATAGCATACAGTGATAGGTGGTCAATGGTCTTGACATAAAGATTTGCCAATACTTTCCTATACAGAACAGTAGGCCCTTGAAGAATCTGTATCACCGATTGGTATGTTGCTCTTGCCATTCATGCTTCCTGCTACATACTGTATCTGGTACTGATTTAGGCTTAGCTTCATTCATTCTTTCTATATTGTAGTGGGTAATTTCTTAATTTGTGTTGATGATACAACGAAAACATAGTGCTAAACTAAAGTTAACATCTATCCTAATAAGTTAAGAAACTATGAGCTGTTAATCCGTGTGATAATTTCTTAATTTTCTTTAGTTTCGACTGTATCTTTTTCTCTCCCCATTCTTGTGTCCCCTACCTTTCTCTTGCATGCTAGTTTCATGGATGATCCTCCACAACTGTTGGAGTGTCCAGTAGCTCTGGCACTTTTTCACCACATATCATCTTTCATATTTTGATATCCTTTCTCAAATTTTTCATTCGATACTCTTACAGATAATGCATAATGATATCAAGATATTCATAGCGGCTGGAGTAACAGCAGTAACTGTAAAACTGGAACAAAGACACAAGTGGAACAACATACAGCCATGTTTGTCAAGTATTCACAGAAAGACAACGGTTGCGCAGATGGCAGAAAACAATGGGATTACACATCCAAGGAGGATCCCAAGTTTCCAGCCATATGAATTGCATCACAAATGTTATTTTACCTAATTGACTTTGTGTGTGAAAATTCCTAGCCACTGGAGCTTAAATGCAAGCCTATTGATGATGAGGTAAATTTTAGACTTCGTGGCAGCTGCTGGTCAAGAATTCTCCGTCAGCGAATACAACAGATCTATACATGTCTGGGGGATACCAAGGCTAAATTTGACCGCTTAATGCATTTAATATTGGAGAAAACTATTGGAGAGGCTATGGGTTTTTGTCATTAACACCTACAATCCATGTATAGCGACAAAGACATGTTAGGAACATAGTGCCCTGCTTGTGACTGAATGATATTGTTACTTGAAAAGTAGATTGGAGATGAGGCCCCACTAACAAATACAAGAGGTGATCTTCATGACTATCTTGGCATGATCATTGACTAATCACAACACAGGCGACAGCGCCCAACTACAAGGCTTGAGTGGGTGCTAAACCTTTGGAAAACCCATATCTACACTTTCAAAAAGGTCCATGCAAGACAGATCAGTGTGGAGCTGAAGTAATTCTTTTACCATATGGTTGCAAAACTGTTATTCGTGTCCAATTGGTCAAGAATGGATAGGGGTCTCCTGACAATGTGAGCCACAAATCCAGATGAGGATGATTACTATTGCACAGGGTAAAATACCCAAGGGGTACTAGTATCATTCAAACCATGTCCGTAAAAAGTGATTACATCATCCAGTGGTGGATAGATGCCTCATTTTTGTTTCATAGCAGTATTGGGAGCCGCAAAGGCAGAATAATAACTCTGGCTTTCAAGGAGGTTTAATCTCAGCAAACTTTTGATTCCTAGCAAGAGTGGATTCCATTGAATTGTACATTCATGGTTAGTTTTGCTTTTGTGACATTGATCCATCCAAAATTATAAAATGTGAAACATATCGGAGGGCTGAAAGTGTGAAACGCAAAGCTTTTTTAGTTGATGTAGACATTTCAAACAGAGAGAGACAATACTCATATTCACTCACTAATACCGAACTCTAGCTGAATTTTTCATTAAGAAATTGTGTAACTTTATGTTAAACAAGAAGCGTTCTATTTTAAAAATATGAATTAATCATCAGTGAAAGGATTTACATAGATTTAACTCGTTGCCGGATTAAGCCTAAATTGGTTGTAAACCACATTGGCCTGATTCACAGTGCCATTTTCAGTACCTCTTGCTGAGCCCATGAGAGATTTTGGTTGATCTCTTCCACAAGAGATGTGGACACATCGATGTTTGTAAATGGTTAAATAGCCATACTTGTAAATGTACTATTATCGCTAGATGCCATAGGAAGCGTGTTTTTTTATGATTATCATATTGTTGTGATAATTGACTTGGAAGTGTCAATGTAGTTCCCTTGGCATGTTTTCAGACAAATATTCTTGTGGAGAATGTAGTATGCCTTTGTCTCAATAGTAGTAGTAGTTCCAAGTGAGTCCTGAATATTCCGCTTAATTGTATCGACACCATTGATTTTTGTTGACAGAATCTGAAAGGGATGATAGATTGCGAGACACCACTGTTGATTTTAACAGAAGTCCTGCTCTTGTAAATCCAATAAATAGAATAATGATACATCATGAGTAAAAAGTCGAACTGAAAAATGAGCAAAAACTTGACTTTCTGGCTGAGCGACCGTCCAATTATATTTCTGTGAGATAAAATATTTTAGATTTTCATCGTCTTGAATTGTTCAGCTGAAATAAGAAGTTAAAAACCTTGAGATACGTAACATAGGATCATCTTGACCAAAGGTTCAGGTTGACTTCTTCGCAATTTTTGAATAAATCTCTTAGCTGACAGGATTAAAATTGTCTAGAAGGTAGTTGGCATTTCCGACGGTAGTTATGAATAGGGTGTTGTTTTTAGACTTCAACTTTCTTCTTTAAATTGTTGTAAATATAAAAGAACTTCATATACTTGACTTTTTCTGCTAAATTAAGAAGTTAAAAACCATGAGATACGTGTCATCTGATCATCTTGACTAATGGAATGGGTCTTGACTTCTTTGTATGTCTAAAGTAATCTTTTAACTGACAGGCTTATTGTAAGTTGATTCAACAGTTGATGTTTCAGATGGTAATGATGATTTGGGTGTTGTTATCCAGACTTCAGTTTACTACTGTACGCTGTTGTAAATACTAAAGAACTTTATAGTATTAAATTGTTCATAGGATCATCTTGACCAAATGTGCGAGTCTTGTTTTATTTGCATGTCTAGAAATAAATCTTACAATTGACAGGATGGCTGAAAATTGTCTGAACAAGAGATGAGGATTCAGTTGGTAGCGATAATTTGGTTGTTGTTTTCCAGACTTAAGTTTTCCTCTGTACACTGTTGTAAGTCCAAATCCATGGATTGATCAGACAATGCAAAAAAAGTATCCTGAAATTTTTTTATGTAAAAAAGCGAGTGGTACACAATTTTTTAGAGGTAGTGAAACTGTGTCTTAGTCATCAACATGACTATTTGTTAAAGACATCCCTAGTTCAACCCTAAATGACAGATTCAACTGATGCTATGCAAGCAGCAGTATTGGTATCAGAAGATTCAGCTGAATTTCCACTTGTGCTATTTTGGAACCAATTTGCTCAGCTTTGCTGTTAAAAATGTGCTAAGTAGTCTATAAATAATGATATTGATATCAACGAGATAACATGGAGCATGTTGATGGCAGGTTTTATTCCATAACAGGATAGGATTTCTTACAAGGTGATGTGGTCCCAATTCTTTTTTTGACCTATTCGTGATTAATGGGTTTTTGTTTTATTCTTTGTGCTCTAAAGCGTTTTAGATTTTGTTTTTTTTTACCAAACATCCTCAGTGACATTGAACCAAACAATTCTATGATCGGACGATTAGATGAAGATACTAACCCATCATTTAATATTTCAATTCTGGTAGAAACTAAAATGATGTAAAATGCTTTCTGGCACGTCACTAAGAGTATCAAAGATTATCAGAAAGAAAATGTACCACACGTTCCTTGATTTTGAATTTTTCACAGAACCTTTTGATGATCGTGTGTTGTATGAATTTATTTATTAATTTCAAGCCAATTACTTATTTAAAAACTCAAAACTTGCCAGAATGCTTTTATTGGTTCTTAATCTTGAGTTAAAGTACTGTTGGTATGGACTTACTACAGAGTACACTCCAGATGACATATGAGGTACATATGCTAACATTCATATTGCACATCCGCCTTTGCCGTCAAATCTAATCCAACACCAGCGATCTTATACCGAAGAATCCTTTCCTTTATCGAACACCCTGTGGATATCACCCTTGTACTGTCAAAATGGTTCCACTCTACTGTTGTTTTCATAACGCATAGTTTACTAAATGAAATATAACACTATTGTCAAATTTCTTCTTGGCTAACAAGATTTTCCAATTATTTCCCAACTCCCACCAAGCCCCAATTTTATCCAGGGATACCTTATTTGCACAAGAAAAATTGTAAACGTAAAACCACCAACTTTAGCTGCTTTATACGAAAATAATATTATATGTAAAAATTCAGTTCATTAATGAAACTTGATTTATAGATCTTTTGTTTTCAATCTGAATCTTATTTGTGGGTTTCAAGGGTACAAAATCCATAATATAAGAAGAAATCAAAATTATCCTTATTATTTGAATTGTATCAAAGAGATAATTGTTTTCCAAAATTGAGCAGTCATTCTTCTGAGAAAATGATGAAAGAAGGTTGTCAATGTTCAATCTAACATTGATATTTTTTCAAGCAAAAATATTTAATCTTGGAAACTTCCGGCTCAACCAATCTAAACCGAGCAACTTTGACCACCCCAAAACACTCAAAATAACAAAAAGGCTTTTTTTCTTTGTTTGTCGAACGAACCCATTTCACGTGAAAGTAACCCTCCAAAATGCCTAGGCTTTCTAAAAGAGCAATCTCTATAAGAGAACCTGAAGCACTAGCAGGGCATCGGGTTAGAAAGGCATTCATCTGCCTTTGCTTCTATGAGGAAGATAGCTCTGAGGATGATATTGATAATTGAATTTTGGCAGAGTTAGCTGTATTGAAGGCATCGAGGTATTGTTTACGAGGTCCATACAGGCAATGGGATAGCAATTGGGAAAGAATGTTGGAGGATGGTATGGTAAGTACATGTCCAATGATGATTTTCTGTCCATCTTTTGCATGGATCGATTGTGTGTCATGCAATTGAACAGTCTGGCCGAAGATGATGGAGTCTAAAAATCAAGAGTGAGCACAGCATAGGTTTACTCAAAGCACAATTTCAACATTTGTGGGGTTTTTGGCAGGTTATTCACATTAATTCGGACTTGGATGCTATTCTTAAATGAACACTGTGTGTGTGTATTCTTCACAATCTTCTGATTGAGCATCCTGTGCCTCCAGACTGGCTCAATGATGACATTGAGAACTTAGAGCAAGAAGATGAACTCAACCAGTCTGTAGAAAATAGCAGTTTTGATACAAGTTGCAACCAAGTCTTTGCCTACATGTTAGAAGGACATTAGGGTGACCAGACCTCCGCGATGATGATGACAGCCTTTAAGAAAGGCCAGCCTTCAAGTAGGGCTACTATCTGAGCGAGGAAAGGAATTTCTAACTAATGCTAACTAAACTAAACTAAACTAAACTAAACTAAACTGAACTGAACTGAACTGAACTGAACTGAACCAAACTGAACTAAACTAAACTAAACTAAACTAAACTAAACTAAACTAAACTAAACTAAACTAAACTAAACTAAACTAAACTAAAATAAAGTAAACTAAAAGTAAACTAAATGTAAACTGTAATTATAAGATTACTATGTTCAACTATCATCAGAGTGTTCAGGCACTGGCAATGCACTATCAATTTTGTCTTGTGGCACACCTTCTTTAAGTAGCTGCACCCTCTGCCGCAATATATCTACCTTTAGCTGCAATTGCTCCTTTGCAACATGTAGACGCTCGCAAGCTGCTTCTGCCTTAGGCTTTTCCAATTTGATTGTCGATTACTGTTCTAGTAATTCGAGTTTCCTCTCTTCTAGGCCAAATTGCATTTTTTGCTACTGTTTGTTGTCTATCATCTGCTCTCTCTCCAGCTTTGAGAGCTCTGTTAAGTCAGATGAAATGTTCATTCTTCTTGAGGCACTTTGCGCGAAGCTTTCATGTATTCTCCATTTGCGGCATGTGGCTTTTGTGAAAAACAAATTATCAAATATATTAACCAAAAACGATTATATTAGAAGTTACTGTTAATTTAGCTCTTTTTCTGGTTGACCAAAAAATGTGATAATAATTGACGTATGATAGAACATTGAGGACCCTGCACTTGTTTATATTTGAAATCATTTACCAATATCGAATCATTTGATTGGTAGGAAAGCATGACGCATGACGTTATGTGTACAAGGGTTGAATTCATGTTCTGGATTACAAATAATTTTGAAACATTTTATAAACCGCATTCACAAGAATCGTACTCGTTATAACCAGAATAGTCGGTTTTTATATTTATTAACTAGCACCAATTAGTGATTTGTACTGTATTGAGCACTCAAGTTATTATTTCACAGCTCCTTGTATCTTGGAGAAAATTCCATTCATTGTCTGCCTTGAAGTGTCAAAATCTTGATACTGTCCTAAGAATGTCTAAATTGTCTCATAGTGATCGCTTTAGGAATTACAATAAGAAAGATCTGTGCTTATTTTAGTCGTGAATATGACTGCTTTGTTTATTCAAGTTCTCTTTGATAATCGAACAGAGGATCCACAAATAATAATAAATGACACCAGCATAATTGAAGAAATGAACACCGCCCAAATCAACAACAATGAGACAAATGAAGAGGCAATTGAGAACAATCGCGAGTGGAGAACAGTAGCAAACAATAACAGATATAACCTAAGGCCAAGACCAGCAAATAGAGGTAACATGTACACTCTACTACAGAACGGTCAAAAATCAACTAGAGTGGCAATACCAAAACCACATGCACATGTCATGCTAACACAAATGAATGTACGAGAGGGCATAAAGAGATTTGGCGAGAAGGGAAATGAGGCATTACTAAAGGAACTAAACCAGTTGCACCAATGGGAGACATTATTGCCAGTCAGCAGGGAAGACATGTCCTATGACGAGCAGAAGAAAGCACTGCGATATTTGATGTTTTTAAAAGAAAAACATGATGGCAGCAT
>Ga0075156_10001794_pt1 | contig 11810 bp, 10 predicted proteins | sample JI81AbrownDNA_FD_70966 | JGI IMG/M metagenome (GOLD analysis project Ga0075156, IMG submission 70966) | Wastewater effluent complex algal communities from Wisconsin, to seasonally profile nutrient transformation and Carbon sequestration -... | ecosystem: Engineered > WWTP > Effluent > Algae...
TGTGGGATTTGATAAGACCTTCACCGATCCCGAATGGGGCGCTCAGACCGCCAAGTCCATGATGGATCAGGGTGCAGATGCAGTCTTCGGCTGCGGTGGTTTGACCGGTAACGGCGCCATCACTGCTGCGGCTCAGGCCGGTGCCTATGCCATTGGCGTAGATGCTGATCAGTTCCTGACCCTGCCCGAGGCTTCCTCCCGCATGCTCTCCAGTGCTATGAAACTCATCACCCCAGGCGTTGCTGAATTGATCGCTGCTGCCAAAGATGGTTCCATTGCCGCCGGTAACTTCACTGGCTCCGCTGGTTATGCTCCTTACCACGATCTTGATGGCAGCGTTCCCGCTGAAGTTAAGACCGCCATGGAAGAGATCAACAAGGGTCTGCTCGATGGTTCCATCCAGACCGGTGTTTCTCCCGCCAAGCCGTAAGGTTATTACGATGTAAAAAAGGGAGAGAGGCGCAAGTCTCTCTCCCTTTTTTGTTTAATTATTGTCATTTATTTAGGGGGTTATACACCGCTTGTTTGATATAATTGTCCTACAATTCAAAGTTCCACTGGAGCGAAGGATGCAAGAAGAGAAGCAATCAAATTCGCTAACAAGACAAATACTGCAATCTGTATCAGATGCCAGTCTGGTTCCATTTTTGGCTATTCTGACTGCTGTAGTTCTTGGCGGCATTATCATCGCATTTGTAGGCGGGAATCCATTCCTAGCTTATCGCGGATTACTCGAAGGCGCGTTTGGCTCAACAAAGGCATTAAGCGAAACTGCTGTTTGGGCAACTCCATATATCTTTGCAGGACTGGCAGTTGCGCTAGGTTTTAAAGGCGGCCTCTTTAATATCGGCGCGGAAGGACAATTGGCTGTTGGCGCAGTTTCTTCAGCCTTGATCGGTTATGCCCTGCCGGAATGGCTTGGGTTTAACTTGCCTGCCATCATCCACCTGCCTTTAGCTATTATTATTGGCATGTTAATGGGCGCTCTTTGGGCAGGTATTGTCGGTTGGTTAAAAGCATATACCGGGGGACACGAAGTTATCAATACTATTATGATGAATTACATTGCGTTGAACACAACATCATTCCTTTTGAATGGTGTAATGAAAGACCGCAGCCCAACTAATGTGATTGCCCGAACACCCTTAATTGCTGATAGCGCTCGAATGCCTGCCATTTTCGATGGACTTCGCATCCATTGGGGATTTATCCTCGCCTTGTTCGTTGCATTCTTCATCTGGTGGCTGCTCAACAAAACTACGCTTGGCTTTGAAATTCGCACCGTGGGGCTAAACCCAGATGCTGCGCAATATGCAGGGATTAATGTTAAACGCACGATCATTATTACGATGATGCTTTCCGGTATGTTGGCGGGGCTGGCTGGAGCCATTGAAGTGACCGGTTTGAATTATCGCCACGAGCTTGGCTTTTCCATTGGCTATGGCTATGATGCAATTGCAATTGCGCTGCTTGGAAAATCACATCCACTTGGGATCGTGCTGGCAGCCTTCCTTTTTGCAGCCATGCGTAACGGCGCGAGCAATATGCAATTCCTGACTCAGCTGCCCGTGGATTTGATCTCGATGATACAAGCATTGATCCTGCTCTTCGTTGCAGCGGATGCGATCGTTCGGTATATCTATCGGATCAAATCCAAAGGCGAACGCGTTGTACTTACTCGCGGCTGGGGAGGCTAGGAGAAATATGGACTGGAAACGTTTTGGTTTCATCGCTCTGATTATTATTGTTCTCTTCAGCGTGGTGGTGATGGTTGGGCAGGCAAAACAGCCGCCACTGTTAATCGTCACCAGTATGCTGGCGACCACGATCGCAGTAGCAACCCCGCTTACCTTGGGCGCACTTTCAGGCGTATTCTGTGAACGGGCAGGTGTAGTAAACATCGGCATCGAAGGGATGATGCTTACTGCCGCATTCTTCGGCTGGCTGAGTGGAATTTACACGTTCAACATCTTCCATCTTCCATCCGGCGTTTGTATTGTGCTTGGAGTATTTTTTGCCATTCTCACCGGCGCATTGATGTCTCTGCTTCATGCCATGCTTTCGATTACATTCAAGGTGGATCAGATCATTGGCGGAACGGTCATCAACATCCTTGCAGTCGGTCTGACAGGTTTTCTGAATCGCCAGTTGTTTTTCGGATCAACCAGCGTATTCGAAGGAACCGTCCCAAGTTCCCCTGGCGTGCTGCCTACCATTCACATTCCCATCACAGAATTATTTACATCTGTCTGTGGTTCCTCGGCAACCTGTTTACAAAATGTCGAAGCCATCAACCGTGTATTCGATCAAAAGCCAATCGCGATGGGCGCCATTATTCTGGTGTTTCTATCTCACTACATTTTGTTCAATACCCGCTGGGGGCTGCGAACCCGTGCTGTGGGCGAACACCCCAAAGCTGCGGACACTGTAGGTATCAATGTTTCCTTTATGCGGTATGCCAATGTCGTCATCGGCGGTATGTTCGCCGGTCTGGCTGGCGCATATTTCACCATCGAGTCAGTTCCTTCCTTTGAGCCTTTGCTGACGAACGGACGCGGCTTTATTTCACTGGCAGCCATGATCTTCGGTAATTGGACGCCCATCGGAGCATGGGCGGCATCGCTGGTATTCGGCGCATCACAAGCCTTGCTGATTAACATGCAGATTTTCCGTGATGTGATTCCCCCGCAATGGTCATTCCTTCAGGAATCCTATATCGTGGGTCTCACGCCTTACATTCTCACCATGTTCATCCTGACAGGCGTTATTGGCAAGACCACTTCCCCCGCCGCAGATGGCGTTCCGTACGAAAAATAAGAGGCCGCCATGTCTGAACCCAAAATTGTTCTTGAAGCAAAAGGCATTACCAAACAATTCCCCGGCGTGCTCGCCAGTGACAATGTCAACTTTGACCTGCGCAAAGGCGAGATCCATGCACTGCTCGGCGAAAATGGAGCAGGCAAAAGCACGTTGATGAACTTGATCTACGGCCTGCATCTCCCGGATAAAGGCGAAATTATCGTCAACGGGAAACCTGTTGCGATCAAATCGCCAAACGATTCCATTGCAGCAGGCATTGGAATGGTGCATCAGCATTTCATGCTCATCCCCGTCTTCACCGTGGCAGAGAATGTCATGCTCGGAGATGAAGAAACCAAACGCGGCTCACTCGACCGTACTGCTGTGGCTGCAAAAATAAATGAAATTTCCAAGCAATATGGTTTGGATGTAGATCCAAACGCACTGGTTGGTCCCCTGCCTGTCGGTATTCAACAACGTGTTGAGATCGTCAAAACCCTCTATCGCAATGCAGAAATCGTTATTTTGGACGAACCAACCGCTGTCCTCACCCCGCAAGAAGCAGAAGACCTCTTCCGTATCATGCGCGATCTGACCGCACGCGGGGTATCTATCATCTTCATCACCCACAAGTTGAAAGAAGTCCTTGCCGTGGCAGACCGCATCACCGTAATGCGCGCGGGGCGTGTTATCAACACAGTCTCCCCCTCTGAAACAGACTCTGCTCAATTAGCCAATATGATGGTCGGGCGACAGGTCATCCTCACTGTAGACAAGGAAGACCACGAAGCTAGCGGCGATATATTGAATGTGGAAGGTCTCTCCGTCCGCGACCAGCGCAACCTCGAAACCGTCCATAACGTATCTTTCACTGTTCGTGGCGGTGAGGTGCTTGGTATCGCAGGCGTGCAAGGCAACGGACAGACGGAGCTTTCCGAAGCGCTCACTGGTCTTCGCCACCCCACCAGTGGAAAAGTAACTATCGAAGGCAAAGATCTCACCGGCAAACCACCGCGCATCATTACTGAAGCAGGTCTTGGTCACATCCCGGAAGACCGGCAGCGTCACGGACTTGTCCTCTCCTATTCCATTGCAGATAACATGGCATTATGCGACTACTACCATGCCCCATTTAGTTCACGCGGCGTACTTCAACCCAAAGCACTGGACGAAAACTCGCGCAAACTTATCAAGGCATTTGACGTTCGCACCCCATCCCCCTTTGTCAGCGCAGGAAAACTTTCTGGTGGCAACCAGCAAAAAGTCATCGTAGGACGCGAACTCAGCCGCAGCAATGTAAAACTTGTCATCGCGAATCAACCCACACGCGGCTTGGACGTTGGCTCCATCGAATACATCCACAGCGAGATCATCAAAATGCGCGATCGCGGCGTGGCAGTCCTTCTTATCTCTGCCGAGTTGGACGAGATCATGGCGCTCTCCGACCGTATCGCAGTCATGTATCGCGGCCAGATTGTAGCAGTGGTGGATGCGAAAAAGACCACCCGCGAACAGCTTGGATTGTGGATGGCTGGCGCGCACGTCGAAACCGTATAACATCCGCTTCTTTCTTAATCTCGAAATTGATCCACCCAAACAGGAGTTCTCGTAACTCCTGTTTTGATTCAGACAGGAAATACAGGGGATATAACCAGCCATACTCTTGAGGTAAAATTTCTTTGAAAAGGAGAGAAAACTATGAACAAGAGAAAACGCGCAATCAATCTACTATTCATCGCCATGCTATTTCTTGGCGCATGTAACCTGCCTTCAGGTAGTCAAGGGGAAGAAGCCAGCCTCACTGCCGCCGCACAAACCGTGGAGGCGCTGCTCAGTGCCACTCCAGCCATTACAAGCACAAACACATCCATCCCATTCACAGCAACCGTTACCACCACGCCCATAGTTAATAATACAAACACCCCCATTCCTTCAGCAACCTCCAATTGCAACGCCATGGAGTTCGTTGCAGACGTAAACTACCCAGACGGAACGGTCGTTACACCCGGCCAAAATTTCACAAAAACCTGGCGGCTAAAGAACACCGGCACTTGCGCATGGACGCCTTCCTACTCGATCGTATTCTCCGATGGCAACTCCATGAACGGACCATCTACCCAAGCCTTGGTGGGGAATGTGAATCCTGGCCAGACCATAGATATTTCAGTCAACCTAACCGCCCCAGCTACCTCCGGAGAATATACCGGAAACTGGAAGATACGGGATGCCTCAGGCGTGCTGTTTGGAAGATTTTATGTACAGATCAAATCACAAAACCCAGCCGAACCCACAAAGACACTTACGCCAGTGCCTGCTGCATTTGCCGTAACCAATGTCGTAATGAGCGTAACAGGTGCCTGTCCCAATTTTAGTTATACATATAGCATCACCACAAATGGCCCAGGGACGGTTAATTTGCACAGAGTCTTTAGTGATGGCGGCACAGATACCACTCCCGTCACAATGACTTTTGCCTCTGCGGGCACACAAACAAGCCCGTCCATTGCTGTTTTTATGGGGGCTGCCACAACTACATGGACAGATATTTATATTGACAGCCCCAATCATCAACAATTTGGGCGCGCAAGTTTTACCTGCCCATAAAATATTTTTTACACCCATCAATACAGGAGCGCCCGGTTTTCCGGGCGTTCTCATTTAACAGTATAATAATTTCCAGTATATGAAAGGAAAAAAATGACTCGATCCATAAAATATTTACTCTTCAGCATTTCAATAATAACTACCCTGCTCATCACCTCCTGTGGCGCAGGCACACCTACAGAAGATTCGCAAATAATCATACAAACATCTGTTGCGCAAACCGTTGCCGCACAAAATGCGCTTGCTGTTCCAGGTACTGAAACACCCTCCGCAGCAGCCATCCCTACAAAAACACCTTTTCAGCAACCGACACTACTAGCACCGCTACTTACCCCTTCTTCTACGGCGCCTGCTGTTTCATCCAACTCACAATGCGCCAGCGCAAGCCTAAAAAGTGAAACCGTAGTGGATGGCACGATCTTCAAACCTGGAGAACAATTCACCAAAACATGGGAGATCACCAACACCAGCACCTGCGTATGGGATACCAGCTACAAGATCGTTTTCTGGGATGGAGACCTTCTTGGCGGAGGGTACGTCTACAACCTTCCGCAGGTTGTTGGCCCTGGGCAAACCCTGCCGGTTTCACTGGTGTTGATCGCACCCGCCACAGACGGAACCTATCGCTCTGAATGGAAACTTCAAACACCAGATAATATTAATTTTGGCGTCGGGTATCTGAATACAGCTTTCTACACAGAGATCGCCGTCTCTTCTGCTCAAAAGCCAACATACGGAATCGCTTCTGTCGTGACCAGCTACACTCGCGACCCAAAGACGGGCTGCCCTGCCAACACATTGGTCACTGTATCTGCCACCGTTGCTACGAACGGGCCGCTCGAATTTACATACTTTTGGGATCAAAGCGATGGAAATAATTCGAGCCCGCAAATATTTATGATGAAATCAGCAACAACAAAAACATTTACCCGGGAATGGAAATTTGGACGCGCAAACACACAAGGCCCCAAATGGATCACTTTTGTGATCACAGAACCAACCCACCAGAAATATCAGGTAGATTTTGAATTTGTCTGCCCGTAAATAAACTGCAAAATAAGAAGCCGGCTTCCCGGCTTCTTATTTTTTGGGGAACCGAACCTGCCCAACCTTCGTCTTTAATTATCGGAATTTCAACGGAGGAACACCATGTTATCCAAAAAATCGACAGTTATTTTCCCCATTATCGCCATCCTAATCGCCCAATTGGCATGTAACGTCCCGGGGAACACAGCGACCCCTGACACCTTCGCCACCCTCAATGGACTGTATACCGCCTCTGCCTTAACCATTGAAGCTGATCTCACACCAAATAGCCTGACCCTCACCCCAGGCCTGCCTCTGCCAACTGTAACGACCAACCCGGCACTCACAGCGACGGTCACTGCCACTTCAGGAGGATCAACTTCAACGTCCAGATGTGATGCGGCACAATTCCTTGCCGATGTCACCTATCCAGATGGAAGCATCGTGCCGAGGAATAATACCTTCGTCAAAATCTGGCGCATCAAAAATATTGGCACATGCACATGGACAACATCCTACGCGCTTGTCTTTACAGGCGGAGATTCCATGAGCGGTCCATCCACCGTAGCGCTGGCTGGCAGCGTGAACCCTGGCCAGTATATTGAGGTCCCTGTCACGTTCTCAGCGCCCGGCAAGGATGGAAATTATCGCGGCTATTGGAAATTACGCAATGCATCAGGGGTCTTGTTTGGCATTGGGACTCTGGCAGATACTGCCTTTTGGGTGGATGTAAAAGTAGCCGGACCCTCATTTGTTGCCTATGAATTCGCAAATAATTTTTGTAGTGCTGAATGGACCAACGGAAGTAACTCCCTCCCCTGCCCGGGAGCAGACGGTGACTCAAAGGGTTTTGTGTTGAAATTGAACACACCCAAAATGGAGGATGGCAGCACAGAAGATGAACCTGGCTTGCTAACCTACCCACAGGACAAAAGGGATGGGTTTATCAGCGGGCAATTCCCTTCCTTTACTGTGCAAAATGGTGATCGCTTCCGAACCATCGTGAATTGTCAGTACAACGCGAGCAATTGCAATGTCACATTCCGGCTGGATTACAAGGTTAATGGAAATATAAAGACCCTGGCGAGTTGGCAGGAAGTGTATGAAGGCAAATATTATCCCGTTGACCTGGACTTAAGCAGCCTGGACGGGAAAACTGTGAAATTCATTCTTGTGGTCAGCGCCAATGGTCCGAATAATAACGACTCAGCCATTTGGCTAAATCCGCATATCATTCGGCAGGGAAATCCACCATCCACCCAGACCTCTTCTGTGACACCCACAGTTACAGTGACGCCAACCATTACTTTAACGCCCACAATTACAGTGACACCTACAGTAACGGTTACGCCAACCCCCACTTCCACAAGCACGGAAACGCCTACCCCCACAACTACGCCTACTCCATAGGTGCGTTATACAATGCCGCAAGTCACAAATTGCGTTGTCCCACATTATAGAGGAGCGCAATTTGTGACTGTGACGGGTATAATAAAGATAACCATTTTTGGAGGCTATGAATATGATCTCTCGCAAGATAATCTGGCTGGCAGGCACAATGATAATGATTGTTGTCCTGAGCGCATGCAACATGGGTGCCACCCCCGTGCCTACACAGGACCCGGGTGCTATCCAAACCGAGGCTTTTGGCGTTGTACTCACTCAGGCTGCGCTGAACCAGACTCAAACTGCACAGGCGGTTCCCCCAACCGCCCAGCCGACGAATACCCTGCAGCCCACAGCCACACTTGGCTTAATTCCAACTGCTGCTATCAACACCCCATTTGCAATTAACACGCAACAACCCGGGCTTACCCCAATAGCCATTCCATCCATTGCGCCGACCCCTGGCGCTTACTCCACTCTCCCAACAACCAACGGTTGTAATGATGGCTGGTTTATTAGCGAATCCACTCCGTATGATGGTGCTACCCTCCTGGCTGGCAGAGAAATGATAAAAACGTTTGAGTTACTAAACACAGGAACCTGCACATGGGACGAAGGGTACTCATTCTCATTCCGTCCGGAATATTCAACTAGCCCAGAAGGGGCTGGTATTGGATATTACGGAAAAGATGAATTTATTCTCGGCACGAGCCCGATCAAGCCTGGTCAATCCAGAGTTTTCAAGATCAATTTCACCGTGCCAAGAAAAACAGGCGAATACATCTGGGCTTGGAAACTGAAAGATGACGCAAGCCTGTTATTTGGATCGCTCGTCTTTATGAAGTTCACTTCGGTGGAACAATAGGAGAGGAACCATGAAAACCAAAGTATCCATCTTTGCGTTGGTAACAGCCACCCTGCTTGCCGCATGTGCGCCTGCTACTCCCATCGAGCCAACACCCGATGTACTGGCCATCCGCACTTCGGCAGCGAATACCGTAGTAGCAGAGTTTACATTGACAGCGGCTTTTCTGCCTACAGTCACACCCCTGCCACCCACCGAAACACCCACACAGGCTCCGCCCACAGAAACTCCAACTATTACCTTCGCAACAGACCCAACCCAAATTGCGCTTGGCACACCCGGACTGCTCTGTGATGATCTTTCTTTTGACCCTGCAACTGTAGATGTCACCATTTTAGATGGCACAGCCATGACACCCGGACAGGAATTTGTTAAAACCTGGAAAATCAAAAATACAGGCAACTGTGCCTGGGGTGACGGATATAGCCTTACCTATTCCTACGGCGAACGCATGGATGGGCAGTCCATTCCGCTTGGCGCAGTCGTTCAAGTTGGTCAGGAAGTAGATATCTCTGTCAACTTCAAAGCGCCCACTGCCATTGGTGAATACACGAGCGCATGGCAAATGGCCAACGCCGCTGGAGTGACATTCGGCAAAGCCGTCTTTGTCAAAATCATCGTTCAGTAATTTGATAGCACTGAAACAAGCCATCAAAGAAAAAGTGCGCCAGCTGGGATTCGTCCTGGCTGGCGTTACTTCTTCCGAGCCGCCTCAACAATACAATATCTTTGAAAATTGGCTCAACCAAAATAAACACGGCTCCATGCAATATCTCGCAGAAGAGCGCAGCCGAATTCGCCGGGCAGACCCAAAACAAATTCTCCCCGAATGCAAATCCATCCTCGTTCTTGCACTGCCGTATGCAAATTTAGAAAACAGAAATCAAGAATCAGAATTCCAAATTGCTGCGTATGCCCTCGGAGACGATTACCACGACATCATCCCAAACCGCCTGAAACAGATCGTCGAATTTATCGAAGAACAAGTTGGGCATCCAATCCCCAATCGCTACTACACGGATACTGGACCCATGCTCGAACGTGAATTTGCGCAGCGCGCAGGCCTGGGGTGGATCGGTAAAAATTCCATGCTCATCAATCCGCAGGCAGGCTCCACATTTTTCATCGCAGAAATTCTGCTCGGCATCGAGCTCGAACCAGACGCTCCCTTTCCCACCGACCACTGCGGCACCTGCACACGCTGCCTCACCACATGCCCCACCCAATGCATTCACCCAGACCGCACCATAGACGCCCGCCGCTGCATCTCCTACCTCACTATCGAACTCAAAGATAAAATTCCCGAAGACCTGCGCCCGCAAATGGAAAATTGGATTTTTGGCTGCGATATCTGTCAGCAAGTCTGCCCGTGGAATCGATTCTCCCTCCCGCCTGATCCTGCCTTTGAGCCGAAAATCCCGCTTCCTGTCTTAATCTCAGACCTGACTCTGTCACCCGTTGAGTTTAATCAACGCTTCAAGAAAAGCCCCATCAAACGAGCCAAACGGCGTGGGTATTTGCGCAATCTATCTGTTGCAATTGGAAACAAGTGTGACGAAAAAAATATTCCCATCCTCAAACAAGCTACGCAAGATGATGAGCCTTTGGTTAAATCTCACGCGCAATGGGCAATCAAAAAAATCAATTTACACAAATAACTTCTGCATGAAGGGATATCACAAGCAATGAACAAACTACTCATAGCAACCAACAACAAAGGAAAAGTAAAAGAACTTCAGGAATTACTAAAAGATATAGGCATTCCACTCGTCACCCCAGCAGATATTAATCTATCTCTTGATGTCGTGGAAGACGGCAAAGATTATGCTGAAAATGCCAGTAAAAAAGCCATCGCTTTTGCCGCAGCCAGCGGGCTTATCTCTTTGGCAGATGACTCTGGCTTGGAAGTGGATGAACTTGGCGGCGCTCCCGGGCTTTACTCTGCCCGCTATTCTCCCAAACCCGGAGCAGATGATGCAGACCGCCGCGCTTATCTATTACAGAATGTAAAAGATAAACCGCGTCCGTGGAAGGCGCATTTCCATGCCACAATTGCGATTGCAAACCCATCTGGTGAAGTGGAAATTGTGGAAGGAAATTGCTTTGGCGAGATCATCCCTGAAGAACGCGGTAATAGCGGCTTTGGATATGACCCCATCTTTTACATCCCCGAGTTAAATCAAACCATGGCTGAACTGGATATGGAACAAAAAAACCGCCTAAGCCATCGCGGGCTGGCGGTTATAAATGCAATTCCGGTATTAAAGAAGTTATTTGGGGGGTAATGCCAAAGAGGCAGATTCCGCACGTTGGGCAGAATCAACTTCCCCGCTGGGAGTGAGGCGTTTTTTTGCGGGTCTTCTGCGAGCCGGAAGTTTATCCAGAAATTGTTTCAATAGATCCGCAACTGTATCAGGCTGTTCAAGCATGACCATGTGGCCCGCATGTTCCAAAATATGAAGGGTAGATTTGGCAATTCCAGCATGCAGAGACTCTGAAAACTTTGAGGGCGTCATTTTATCTTCCGCACCGCAAATGATAAGTGTGGGGGCAATTATCTTTTCAAGTTGATCCATTACATTGAATTCATTGCAAGCGAGAAAATCACCAAGCAGAACAGGCGGGCGGATTTTTAACATGGCTTGCTTTGAAAGCTGAACGATGTTTTGCGCTGCGCCCTCACTAAAGCAATTCGTGTTGACGTTATCTACAGCAGATTCAAAGGTGTTAGGGTTGCCTGCGGTCTCAAGGACAGTTTGTGCTACTCGTAATTTTGGGCCGCTGCCGAGTAGCGCCAATGCCTTCACTTTTTTAGGGTATTTCAACGCAAGGGTGAGCGCAACCGCACTACCCATTGATAAGCCCACGATGACTGCTGCGCGTATCTTGAGCGATTGCACAAATAAATTTACATCATCTGCGTAGGCCTCTATTGATTGCCTGCCAGCGCCTTCGGACTGTCCGTGGCCGGGCAGGTCGAGCGCGTATATGGTTTCTCCAGCCAACCGGCGAATCTGCGGCGGCCAGGATAAATGAATACCACCCGCTCCATGAATCAGGATAACGGGCCAGTGATTATTTTTCTCATCTTCTGCTACGTGGGCAAAATAATGTAGCTTGGCAGATGTTG
>Ga0075156_10001795_pt1 | contig 11809 bp, 13 predicted proteins | sample JI81AbrownDNA_FD_70966 | JGI IMG/M metagenome (GOLD analysis project Ga0075156, IMG submission 70966) | Wastewater effluent complex algal communities from Wisconsin, to seasonally profile nutrient transformation and Carbon sequestration -... | ecosystem: Engineered > WWTP > Effluent > Algae...
GTGGTCGCGTCCGGCAAATATCACCACGCCAGCAGCAGGTGCATAGACTGGATCACCCTCCTTGCTTTCCAGATCTACCCCGTGGTGCGGCTCACGCTCCCCGTTTTCAGTGGAGCCGTAAGGATAACTGCGCGCAATTGTGAGCGGCGAATCTGAACCGAGCGGGTTTTGAAATGTGGCGTTCCAATCCACAAGACAGAAATCTACTAAAGACGGGTCGCAAGGAATGGGGGTGGCGGTTGGGATTGGCGCTGTTGTGGAGGTTGGTGTAGGGAGGCTGCTTTGAATTGGTTCCACGACGGGAAGTGCAGTGGGCTGAACGGGAGTACAAGAAGAAAAGAGGAAAAGACCAAGAAATAAAAACATGGGCTGGGAGAAAGTCCCAGCCCTGTTTAACAAGTGGAATAACTTTAATTTTATATTTCACCCCGTTCTTTTACAACCTGACGAATTACTTTCTCCAACTTGTCAGCTTCCTGTTCGAGGGCAGCGAGTTCAGCCAGCATCTTTTCACCAGCGGATTTGTCTTCAAGCGTGTTGATGTTGATCCTCACGTTGTAGCCTGCGGCGGTGAGACATGCGCGAGACATGGCAAAGCCAGACATGGCGTCGCTGATAGCATTGACGTTGCCATGCTGTGCGCATTTGAGGGCAAGTTCCATCACTTTTACGGCATCGGCAGAAACATGCAATGGGATATGTGCGGCGTTGAGGGTAGCCTGGGCAATGGCGGCATTGCGCTTGGACATTTGCTCATCGGTGTCTTTTGGTAATTTGAAAGTTGCCATGAGAACTTCGAAGGAGGCGGCGTCATCATCTACTGCATGAGTGAGTTCCATGCGAAGGTTTTCGGCAACAACGCGGACAGCTTGCATTTCGGCTTCGACTTCGGCATATTTCTTTTTGCCAATGGTAAGACCAGCAACCATGGCAACGAGTCCCGCTCCCATTGCGCCTGCGTATGCGGCGGCGGAGCCGCCACCCGGAGTCGGTGTAGGGGCGGCTAACTGTTCGATAAAGGAAGCAGGCTGAGGCGCGGGAAGACCGCGCACACTGGGAGATTGCCCATTGTCTGTTATCCGTCTTCCCTGATCCGATGAAAAGAGGCGCGATTCCAAAATCTGCTCTTTATCAAATTGATCGAGTTGGGTGTACCAAACGGCGGCATCAACCAAAGCCTCCTGTGGAATTAATCCAACAAGCTCGCTGTGATGAATGCCAACGCCGTAACGCAGGGCTTCGCGGCGAATAAATTCAACCACACGGGCGATGGGCGTTTCACGAAAATTGGTGAGGTTCATCGAAACTTGTGCGCGGCCATCCACCAGCAAGCCAAGACCTTTGACGTAGCGCAGCCCGCCGGATGATTGACGAACGGCCTTGGCGATCTTCTTGGCAATATCCACATCTTCGGTCGTGAGATAGACATTGAAGGCAATCAGTGGATTGCGCGCACCAATGACGGTTGCCCCCGCTTTCGGAAGTTTGGCAGGACCAAAATCGGGCTTGCGCTCGGGTACTGTTTCAACGTCTACTTTGAGACCTTCGTACTGTCCTTTGCGGATATTTTCAAGGTTGGTTCGTTCGGGACGAGTGGCCGCCGCTTCATACAAATAGACGGGGATGTTGAGCTCGCTTCCCACGCGCTGACCGAGGCGCTGGGCTATGGCAATACATTCCTCCATGCTTGCCCCCCCAAGCGGGACGAAGGGCACAACATCCGTTGCGCCAATGCGGGGATGTGCGCCCGTGTGAGCATCCAGATCGATGAGCTCGGCAGCGGTCTGGATTGCGCGGAAAGCGGCTTCTTCTACGCCTGCGGGTGTGCCTGCAAACGTGAGGACGGTTCGATTGTGATCGAGGTCTGAGGAGCGGTCGAGGACTTTTACCTCGCTGACAGATTGGATGGCGGCGACGATCTTATCAATGATCTCGGGTCGGCGGGCTTCGGAAAAGTTGGGGATGCATTCGATGAGTTGAGTGGGCATTGGGCCTCGGGAAAAATTCGATTTACAAATGATGAATTACGAGGGCAATTATAAACTGTGTTGGATGGAAAGAAGAAAGTGACAGTCAATCACTGATGGAGAATCAGCCGAACTACAACATCTCTCATTTTGAGATGGATTTGCAATGCTGGGGAAGCTCGCGAATCAATAGTCCTTAGCTTTGCTTTTAGTATAATTAAAAAAATTATTGAGCTGCTATTTGAAATATATTCGAGCTTATCTTTATCAAGTGAGGCACAACTCATGCTAAGGCAGGAATAATAACTTGGCTTCAAACCCCGAATATAAAATCAAAGTCTTGAGCAGTAGTGATTTTGATGAAAAAATTTTATCTGCCTGGGAGGACCTGGAATGCAGAGCCATTGAGCCTAACGGCTATCTTTCTCCACACTTTGTTATTCCAGCAATCAAATTCATCGTCGATAAGGCAAATCTCTTAGGAATAGCTGTGGAAAAGACAAACAGGGGAGGCTTTCCGCAACTTTCAGGAATCGGACTATTTCATACAAGCGGGGCTTCAAAACACTTTCCACTCCCACACCTAACAGCATTTTCCAGCAAACACTCCCTTCTTTCCGGCCTTTTAGTGGATCAAGAATCAGCAGAAACCATTGTGCGAAATATTTTTGAACAGGTCTGCAACTTCAACAATAAATGGCATGGTTTGGTATTTCACGATCAGATCAATGATGGTGAACTGAGTGCAAAAACATCAAGCGCGGCACAAGACCTCGGCCTGAAATGGAAGTATTTTCGCGAATGGAATCGTCCGATCTTGTGTCTCAAAACAATTAAAGATAAGACAGGGCATATTTTGGGGAAAAGCATGAAAAAATCCATTCACCGCAGTATGAGACGGCTTGAAGAATTGGGTCCGGTAGATTGGAGAATACGCTGCAAAGAGACACTAACCGATTCGGCACTCGACAGATTCATGTTTCTTGAAAATTTAGGGTGGAAGGGTGAAGGTCATACATCCATATTATCAAACAATGCAGATAAGAGTTTTTTTCTTGAAATGATAAAGAATTTTGGCAAATCTGGGCGGGCTTTTGTCACTGAATTAACTCTCAATGAACGTCCGATCTCATCAACTGTGAATTTTGTTTCCGGTGGTGCAGGCTTCGCCTTCAAAATCGGCTGGGACCCGTTATATGCAAAGTATTCTCCAGGCATCCTAAATGAGGCTAGCTGGCTCGAAAGCAATGATCCTACGATTTGCGGTCTCAATTTTATAGACAGCGGGTCTTCAGATGACACGTCCTACCTAAGCAGCCTGTGGAATCAAAAGCGAGCTATGTGTTCAGGTGTATACGCAATCACGGCGCAGGGGAAATTAGCTCTGCCATTTGTTGGTTTCGCCGCAAAGATAAAGAATTACATCCGAAGCAGGAAAAAGCAGCAAAAAGCTCATTTGTAAACAGCTAACTCGGTGTCACGCGCAAACACATTCGTTTTCCCCGTATAATCATTACATTATGGAAAAATCCCGACTGGAAGCTTTTAGTGACGGCGTGTTCGCCATTGTAATTACGTTATTGATCCTCGACATTCGTTTCCCCGAAGTGGAATACAGTCAATTTACAGCAACGCTAGTCTCCGTGTTGCCGCGCATACTGGCCTATGTAATGAGTTTTATTATTATCGGGCTGTATTGGGTCATCCATCACAACTCAATGCACGCCATCAAAAAGACAGATCGCGGGTTTCTTTGGTTGAATATCCTGCTTTTGTTGTGTGTCAGTTTTATTCCTTTTCCAACTTCGCTGGTGGGGCGATATCCCTTTCAGGCTGGGCCAATTATCTTTTATGGTCTCACATTGATCGCCTGTAACGCCATAGGCTACGCCATGCTGGTTTATGTGTATTACCATCCTCACCTGGCAGTCGCTGAATTTAGCAAGCAATATATGCGCAGCCACACACCCAACTACATCTTTGTCAACGGGAGCTATCTGGGCGCAATTCTGCTGGCAAATTCATTTCCACTTTTGAGCTACCTACTCTACATCACTGTGGTGATCTTAATCATTGTCTTTCTCCCAAAGCGGGATGATGGAATTGATTATCAAGGGGAGTGATATCAATTGGCAGCAAAGAACGAAACCGCCAAGGAGTTGTTTATGCCAATAAAGAAAACTGTTCTATTTTTCCTTGCAACACTTTTGATCGTCGCGTGTAATTTAATTGCCACCCCAGAACCACCCGGGGTTGGTGAAAAAGCCGAACTCGGATACGCCGTCTGCAACCCGATTGTCAAAGCATTGGAACAATATCAAGCGGAGAATGATGCGTATCCTGAAACACTTACGGAACTTATCCCCAAGTATCTGGCAGAAGCTCCAACAGAAGTCAACGACCAGCCCATCTACTACACAAAAGTAGATGGGAGTTTTTCACTCACGTTTCACTACGTCGGCCCTGGAATGAACACCTGCACATTTACGCCTGAAGGTCAATGGCAGTGTTCGGGCGCATATTAAAACTCAGACCTCCGAGGTCTGAAAGGATAACATCATGGACATGGAAAACATCCCATTTGGCATAACAAATTGGTCTGAGATCATCCCTACAGAGCACAAAGGGGAAACGGGCATTGCACTCTGGCGCACACAGCAGTTTGATACGATCCGCGTGCGGATGGTGGAATACAGCGCAGGCTACCTCGCCGACCATTGGTGTAAAAAAGGTCACATCCTGTTATGTCTTGAAGGAGAATTGCACACCGAGCTTGCGGATGGCAGAAAATTTACCTTATCCGCAGGGATGAGTTATCAAGTGGCAGATAACGCTGAGCCGCATCGTTCTTATACAAAAACAGGCGCAAAACTATTCATTGTTGATTGATGGTTGCTTCGCACAGCAAGAACTTCCGCGAAGAGCCGCCTCAGAGATTTGTCTCCTCATGTATAATCCCGCTTCTATGAAAAACGCAAACTACGACCTTGTCATTTTCGATTGCGACGGTGTGCTTGTAAACAGCGAACCGCTTGCCAATCAGGTATATGTTGGAATTCTGGAAGAGCATGGTCACCGAGTGAACTCCGATGAATATTTGAAGGAGTTCTCAGGTGCAGCCATCACGCAAAGGCTGGAAGTCACTTCACGAAAATTAAACTGGACACCGCCCACAAATTTCACATCCACATTTCATGAACGGCTGGCAGCACTCGCAAATCAGGAACTTAAAGCTGTCCCCGGGATTCACGAACTCATCGACAGCCTCACTGTGCCAATCTGCATCGGTTCAAACGGGACCCGCAGCGAGATTCTGCTCCGGTTGAAGATTGCCCAGCTGACAGAGAAATTTGAAAACGCAATCTTCAGCGGAATAGAAGTAGCGCACCCCAAGCCCGCGCCGGATGTCTTCCTCGCCGCGGCGCAATCCTTCAATGTCCCTCCTTCTCGATGCATCGTGATTGAAGACAGTGTCCCCGGCGTAACAGCAGGCGTTCGCGCAGGGATGAAAGTATATGGTCACGCCGCATTCACACCCGCCGAAACGCTGCAAGCCGCAGGTGCAATCCCATTTGCAAACATGCTGGAACTCAAGAGTATGCTTGCCCAATAAATGCTATGGAAATTATTGAAACCGAACGCCTTCTTATTCGTCAGATCGGCATTGATGATGCAAACTTCATTATCGAATTATTGAATAACCCATCCTTCATTCAAAATATTGGGGATAGAAAAGTCCGTAACGTGGAGGATGCCCGAGCCTACGTTCTTAATGGACCCGTAGCCAGCTACGCCAAAAATGGCTTTGGTCTCGGCCTTGTAATTCTCAAGGCAACGGGCGAGTCTATTGGCATGTGCGGGCTCATCAAACGGGATGCTCTGGAAGATGTGGATATTGGGTACGCCTACCTGCCGCGCTACTGGTCGAGGGGCTATGCCGTGGAAGCTGCGCTGGCAATAAAAACATATGCCAAAGAGACTATTCAATTGAACCGCCTTGTCGCCATCGTTGATCCTGCGAATGCAGGCTCCATCCGCGTATTGGAAAAAATTGGAATGAAGTTTGAAAGAATGGTCAGGCTGTCACAGGATGATATTGAGCTTAGGTTATTCGCTTGCGAGCTATAAACCATGAAAAAATATGTTGCCTTTCTCCGAGCCATCAATGTTGGTGGAACCAGGATCATCAAAATGGCAGACTTAAAGAACTATTTTGAGTCCTTCGGCTGTATCAACGTGCAGACTTATATCAACAGCGGAAATGTGATCTTCGAAGCGAAAGAATCCGCCAACCTGGAAGAGAAGATCGAAAAGCAACTTGAAGAAGCACTCGGCTATAAAGTGGAAACCTTCCTGCGGACAATGGACGAAGTCGCGAAGATCGCCAGCAAACCTGCTTTCGAGCCGCAAGGGGATGAAACGCTGCACGTTGTGTTTTTGCGAAACCATCAGCTTGTGAATAAAAAATCGGAGCAGAATCTGCTGTCCCTTCGGAGTGAGGCGGATGATTTTGCCATCCAAGGCAGTGAAGTTTACAATCTGCGCCGCGACAAAGACAAATCCATTTTCAGTAATAATTTCATCGAGAAAACTTTAAAAATTGAAGGCACAACCCGCAACATCACTACCTTGCGAAAGGTTGCTGAAAAGTATAAATAAAGCTGCCTCGGCAAAAAATTAAGAAAGCCAAAAGAAGGGCGGAGTAATTAGCAAAAGCAGGGATTGAAAAATCATCACATTATTAACATATTTTTTTCACCTGCCCATTAATATAGATATATAAACTGAGATAACTTTAGAAACAGGAGAATAAAAAATGGATAACGATGACAAACAGACAGGGCAAATTCTTAACCGCAGAGATGTGTTGAAAATTCTTGGCCTTGGCAGTGCGGCAAGCATTTTGGCGGCTTGCGCTCCACAGGCGATAGAGACTTTATCACCAACCACATCCCCACCTGCCATCCTCCCGCCAACAGCAACTCAAATTTCAACCGCAATAACAGCAGACAGCACAGCCATCCCTGCCTGTGTGGTTCGCCCTGAATTAACCGAAGGGCCATATTTTGTGGATGAAATGCTCAATCGCTCGGATATCCGCTCCGACCCTTCGGATGGAGCGGCTTCGCAGGGCGCACAACTTGACCTCACATTCAACGTCACTCAGGTCGGCACAAATGGCTGTGTGCCGCTCCCGAACGCTCAAGTGGATATCTGGCATTGTGATGCGAACGGTGTTTATTCCGATGTACAAAATGCAGTGGGCAAAAAATTTCTGCGTGGATATCAGGTTACAAACTCCGATGGAATTGCTCAATTTGTCACCATTTATCCGGGATGGTATCCGGGGCGCGCAGTTCACATTCACTTTAAGATACGAATTGACAATTACGATTTCACATCCCAGTTATTTTTTGACGATGCCTTTACTGACCAAGTCTATTTGCAGGAGCCATACTCCCAACGAGGCGAGCGTGACCCGCGCAACACTGGTGACGGAATTTACAGCAACGGAGGCAGTCTGTTGACGCTCAACGTCACGCCAAATGGATCTGGCTACACAAGCGTGTTCGATATTGGCGTACAAATATAGGTTATTCAATTAACAAAAATCTCCCGAGCTGTCGGGAGATTTTTGTTTTCCCTTGTATAATCGCCCAATCTTATTCCTGTCATAGGAGAAATTATGAAAGCCCTTCGTTTTATCGGTGTAAAACGACCTTTGGAAATGCAAGAGATTCCCATTCCTGAGATCGGCGAGCGGGATATTTTGGTTAAAGTCAAAGCTGCGGGCATCTGTCACTCCGATGCACATTATCGCGCGGGCATTTCACCTGTCCGTCCTGTGCCTCTTACTCTAGGTCATGAAGTTGCTGGCGTTGTTGAAAAGATCGGCGGGCAGGTAACAAGTATAAATGTTGGTGATAGAGTTGCTTTACACTACAACATCTCCTGTGGAGATTGCTATCATTGCGCCACAGGCAACGACCAGTTCTGCGAAAAAGTTCTCATGCTCGGCCATTACACCAACGGCGGCTACGCGGAATATATTTCTGTGCCTGCGCGCAACGCCATTCACCTGCCTGATGAAATTCCATTTGAGCAAGGCGCAACACTGATGTGCGCATCTGCAACTGCGTTTCATGCTTTACGAAAAAGTAGATTGAAAGGCGGCGAGCGTGTTGCCATTTTTGGCGTAGGCGGGTTGGGACAATCCGCAGTGCAATTGGCAAAGGCTTTCGGCGCACTTGAAGTCTATGCAGTGGATATCAACGAGGACAAGCTCAATCTCGCGAAACAATATGGCGCGATTCCCATCAATAGCAAAAAAGTGGATGCTGCCGCTGAGATCAAAAAGCTCACTCACGGTAAAGGCGTGGATGTTGCCGTTGAAATGATCGGGCTGCAGCAAACTATGAAGCAGGCTGTTCAAGTTGCAGGCGTGCTGGGACGAGTGGTCATTGTTGGTCTTTCCAATGCGCCGCTTGAGATAGACACGTACAACGAACTAATCGGCAGCGAAGTGGAACTCATCGGATCGAACGATCATCATTTGCAGGAACTTCCGCTGCTGGTAGAAATGGCTCGAAAAAAAGTATTGGATACGTCCCGCATCGTCACTAAAACTGTTCCACTGGATGCGGATTCAGTCAACCACGTGCTGGATGAACTGGAAAAATTCAGCGGCGACGTCCGTACAGTCATAGTACCCGCCTCAAACTAATCTGATACCTGATTCTGTTTCGACGAAGCTCAACTCAAGTTTCAAAGATATAATCGTCCCATAGTAAATTTCAAGAGGTTATACATGTCCAACGATGTACCCACAATCAAAATAAGCTCAAAAGGAACACTAATCATGCTGCTCGTCATCAGCGCAGTATTGGTTTGTTTTAGTATCTGGGGAGAATACATAAAATATTTCGGGGTCGGTGATATCCGCGGCCCCATCCATGAATTTCTAATTGACCTGCTTATGAATTCCTTCTATACAGACAAGGAAGCTAATATCCCAACTTATTTCAACACAATCATTCTCTTTATTCCATCCATACAATTCGCCATTACGGCAGCATGGAAATTTTCCATAAAAGACAAATTCAAATTTCAGTGGCTTGGTTTATCTCTGGTCTTTCTATATCTGTCCCTTGATGAAGCATCCGTTCTACATGAGAAATTGATCTCCCCCATGCGGGCTCTTTTTAATTACGAGCAGTTCGGGGGCATTTTATATTTCGCCTGGGTAATTCCAGGCATGGCAGCAGTTTTTCTTTTTATGCTGGCATATCTGCGCTTTTTTCTTAATCTTGAAAATAAATATAAAATCTTATTTTTTATATCTCTGGCTATCTATGTAAGCGGAATTATAGGCGGCGAAATGCTCAGCGGTCATTTCGCAGGGACCATTGGCCTCAAAAATTTCACCTACTCAACATATACAAGTATTGAAGAATCTCTCGAATGGCTCGGGTGCTCTTTAATCATATATTCCATGCTCGAATACTTTCGGCAATACCTGCCCAACGGATTTACGATTAAGTCATGACCATCACAAATCGAATTGTCTCGTTAGCTGAATTGAAGCAAAACACGGGCGAACGAGGTACCCGTAAATTTGTAGCAGTCGATGGCATCGTATATGATGTAACCGATTGCCCAAAATGGCGGCTGGACATGCACGAATGGCTGCACTTCCCCGGGCAGGACCTCACCAGCGAATTGCCCGATGCGCCGCACAAAAATGAAGTTTTCAAACATGACTGCGTAATAATCGTCGGCAGGCTGGAGAGTTAGAAAATTAACAAGTTTGAAGAATACAATTTTCCTGTCTGCCAACTTTCAAGCCTTCAACCTTCAAATCTACAAGGAATAAAATATGACCTCACTCAAATGGTGGCAAACTGCTGTCTTTTATCAAATCTATCCGCGCTCGTTTGCAGACGGTAACGACGATGGTATTGGCGATTTCAAAGGTGCAACTGAAAAACTCGATTACCTCGCCTCCCTCGGTGTGGATGCGATCTGGCTATCCCCTCATTTTCCTTCACCAAATTGGGATTGTGGCTACGATATTTCTGACTATTGCAATGTTGCGCCAGAATATGGCACGTTGGAAGATTTCAAGACCTTCCTTGCTGAAGCGCACAAACGAAATATCCGCGTCATTCTGGACCTGGTGCTGAATCATACCTCCGACGAGCATCTGTGGTTCGTTGAGTCAAAATCCAGCCGCGATAACCCAAAAGCGGATTGGTACGTCTGGGTCGATACACCTCCCAACAATTGGCAATCCTGCTTCGATGGCGATGCATGGACATATGCCCCAGAACGCGGCCAATACTACTATCACTACTTCATGAAACAACAGCCTGATTTGAACTGGCACAACCCTGCTGTTAAACAAGCCATGTGGGAAGCCGTCCGCTTCTGGTTGGACATGGGTGTAGATGGCTATCGACTGGATGCCATCGGCACAATCTACGAAGACGCCAACCTCACTCCACATACCGTTCCCATGAATCTGGCGGAATTACGTCACTTTACAGATACCGCAAAAACTCCAGAAGAACATAAACTTAAAGATGAATACTGGAATGATATGTTCAAGAATCAATGGGGGCAGGCGGGCTTACATCCATTGATGAAAGAACTACGTGCCATCCTTGACGAATACGACGGCGATAGAATGCTCGTTGGGGAAGATGACGACATTGATTACATGGGCAATGGCAAAGATGAGCTTCACCTCGTTTTCAACTTCCCATTAATGAAAGTGGACAAACTCACCCCAGACCGCATCCGCAAGAATCAGCAAGAACGCCTTCAAAGAATTGAAAATCTCACTGCTGAAAAAGGCTGGCCATGCAACACTCTGGGCAATCATGACTCTTCGAGAATGTACACACGGTACGGAAACAAGCTGCATGGGCCGGAGCTTGCCCGCCTCCATGCTGCACTTATGTTAACTTTGAAAGGTACACCTTTTCTTTACAATGGTGAAGAAATCGGCATGACCGACTACATGCTGACGGATATTTCGCAGGTAAAAGATACGATGGGAACCTGGTATTACCATGCCATCGTGACAGAGATGGGCGTTCACCCAGACGAAGCCATCGTTCGTACTGCCGAAATGACTCGCGACAAAAACCGCACCCCCATGCAATGGACCAACAGCCTCAATGCGGGTTTCTCTCCCAAAGATGTACAGACCTGGCTTCCCATCAACCCGAATTACAGGGAAGGGATAAACGTTTTAGACCAGGAAAAAAATCCAAGTTCTTTGCTGCAATATTACAGGCACTTGCTGCGCATCCGAAAAGAATCCCCTGCGCTAAAAGAGGGAGAATATATTCCTTTGCAAGACAGCGCGCAGGAATATCTCGCCTTCCTGCGCCAGTCTGACGAACAAACGGTTTTGGTTGTACTCAATTTTTCTGAAACCTCCATCGAAATGGATTTTTCCGCCACTGAAGAAATCCGGAATTCAAAAATGAAATCCATCTTCTCCAGCGCTGAAAGACGAAATGGAGAGGTTACATCAAAATTCAAGGTAAGTCCGTTTGAGGTATTCATCGTGGAATTGAGTCGTGAGTGAAGAAAAGCCAAAACAGAAGGTATTCGCCACCCTGTGCGGACGAATCTACCGCGATGCCGACCCGAAGTATTTTCCATCTTCCGAGTATCGTGGAAAGAAACTCCTCTTTTGCACAGAAGCTTGTCTGGGTGCGTTTCTAGCTGACCCAGACCTGTTTTGCAAAGTTCATAGAAATTCCGAGAAAACCGTTTCAAGGTTGAAAATCGAAAGTTAGTTTTTTTTACTGGTAACAGGAGTAAAAATG
>Ga0075156_10001796_pt1 | contig 11809 bp, 10 predicted proteins | sample JI81AbrownDNA_FD_70966 | JGI IMG/M metagenome (GOLD analysis project Ga0075156, IMG submission 70966) | Wastewater effluent complex algal communities from Wisconsin, to seasonally profile nutrient transformation and Carbon sequestration -... | ecosystem: Engineered > WWTP > Effluent > Algae...
AGGTAATCAAAATACAGCCACGGAATTTCATAGCCCGGCACTTCGTCTGATGCGCGGGTAAAGCCAAGCACATGCTCTTCGAGATATTTCAACGCGCGCGAGGGCAGCCGGTCCCGCCACAACCTTCTCGCCAGCGGCAACAGGTCAAGATGGGCAAAGCCTTTGAATGGAACGGGAATGTGGTGCAGCGAATAACGGGTGACGAGCAGCGGCGCATCGAAGGATTTGCCGTTGAAGGTGACCAGTCCCTCACAGGGCGCGATGAATTGGATCAACGCTTCGAGCATGGCGGGTTCTTCGGATGGGTCGCGCAAAAAGAATTGCCGCAGGACGAATTTGCCGTCCACAAAGCGGGCCGCGCCAACCAGAAACGCATACGTGCCCGTCCCTCCGGATAAGCCGGATGTTTCCGTATCCAGAAATGCGAATTTGTGAATAGGCAATTCCGCAATACGCGCGTCATTCGCCCATTGCGAAATGAATGAAAGTGGGAAGTTTGAGTAGGGGGATATTTCTCCGTGCAGATATTCCTCGCCAAAGACCTGCTCGGTGATGAAGGCTTCGCCTCGGGGCGTGGGGACAAATGTCCCAGCTACGACAGAGTCAATAGTGTGGCTGACAGTTTTCGGCGGAGTCGGAAGCGAGGTTCCCGTCTTCACGCCGAGTGATTTTAATTTATCCGAAAGCGAGGACATGAGTCTATTTTATCCCCAAACATCCCCGGCTGCTTTAAATAAAAAGTCCCGAAAGATTTTCTGTCAGAAAATCTTTCGGGACCGGATCCTCAATGAATTATTCCAGAGTGTTGGCGTCTTTGCTGCTGATGGGGGTTGCGATGATGAAGAGCCTGCCCCAGCTGGCGTTGCCTTGATTGTCAATGCAGGTTTGCAGGGTGAGGTGATAATCGCCGCGATAGACTTTGTTGAAAAGGTCGAGGGCGCTGAGGGTGGTGTCTGAGGAAAGGTCTTTGAAGTGGCTGTACGGGCTGAGGGGGTCGGTAGCCTGATATTGCTGAATATCGTTTACGAGAAAACCATGAGTGTGCCCGTCACCGTAGATTAGGACGATGGTATCGCCGATCTTCAATTGTGGGAAAGCGGCGCCGGCGAGGGTGTTGTGGGCGAGCAGGCCAAGATTGCCAACTTCATTGGCCATGCTGAATTGAGTAACGACTGAGTCAGTGGTGGAGACGAAGCCGGGGTTGCCGTAGGGTTGCTGCACAACGGGGAAAGCGATGACGCCTTCCACATAAATACCGCGCAGGTTGTTTGCGTTGCCGTCTTTGATGTTTTCAATAAAAGAAGGCAGGCTGGGGACTGGGCTGGCTGCAAATGCCTGTGTGGGGATGGCGAGTGCGAATGCGAGGACCAGCAAAATCGCTGCTGAAACTATTTGATTTTTGGGGTGCGTAACTTGAATTCTGGATGCCATGAAAAACTCCTTCATTGGAGCATCCAGATTCTTTGGCGGGTTTTAGTGGGGGAACGGGGCTTGGAAAGATGGAGGCTCGTTTTCGGTGACCTGGCGATCATGGCCGCACTTGTGCGACTTTAGACCCATGGTTTTGCGTCGCCGTCTTTCGACGGGTTTGCCGTTATCGAACGAACTGCTTTTAAGGTTCAAAACAAAAACGGACCTGGTTTTTGGGCCAGGTCCGCGAGAGCTTTTGGGGAAAATCTGCTGTGTTGTCTTCGGCGGCCTGGCGATCATGGTTGCTTTCGCAACTGTAGACCCTTGGCTTTGCGTCACCGCCTTTCGGCGATTTTGCTATTATCGATTTTGTTCTGCACGTAATATAGCACAGAGTCAAGTTTTTGTGCTTTTCATTTTCGTAATGTTGGCTTTTCCGTTATACTCGCGCCCATGAAAAAAGAGATCATTGAAACGAACCATATCAAGCTGCATGTGTTGGCCGATGGACCTGAAAACGGGCCATCGGTCATTTTGTTGCACGGATTCCCCGAGTTCCATTTTGGATGGAAGAAACAGATCCCTGCTCTTGTGGCTACAGGGTTTCGAGTCATTGTGCCGGATCAGCGCGGCTATAATCTTTCGGACAAGCCAAAGGGCGTTTCCTCTTATGGTGTGGACACACTCGCAAAAGATATCATCGGGTTGCTTGACCATTTACAGATCGAGAAGACATTTCTCGTTGGGCATGATTGGGGTGCTGTGGTCGCCTGGACTCTGGCGTTGAGTTATCCTGAACGATTTAAAAAACTTGCCATTTTAAATGTGCCGCATCCCGATGTGATGACGCGCTTTATTCTTGAAAATGTTGAACAGCGGAAAAAGTCCTGGTATGTTTTCTTCTTTCAGATTCCCTTCTTTGTGGAGTGGACTCTGGGGAGGGATAACTTCCACAACATGGCGCGGATGTTGGTTGGTTCCGGACGAAAGAGTACCTTCTCTGCTGACGATCTGGTGGAGTACAAAAAAGCCTGGGCTCAACCCGGCGCGTTGACGGGGATGGTGAACTGGTATCGCGCAGTCTTTCAGCAGAGTTTGAAATATGCTTTTCAACGAAAGAATATTCCTGCGCGGCGTGTGCAAGTGCCGACATTGATGTTGTGGGGGAAGAAGGATGTTGCGCTCAGTCACGAGATGGTGGAACCTTCCATCAAGTTGTGCGATCAGGGTGAGGCTGTGTTGTTCGAGAATGCCACGCACTGGGTACAGCACGATGAAGCGGATGAGATCAACAAAAGATTGATCGAGTTTTTTAGCTAGTAATGCGGGTGCATCGCGCCCGCCAGTTTCAATCCCTCGAGGTAAATTCATGCCAATTCTTGCCATCGTTCTTCTTTTTATTTCCGCGTCCATGCATGCGCTATGGAATTTTCTACTTAAAAGCGCGGACGAAAAATATATTGCCATGGGATGGCAGGTGATATTAAGCGGATTATTTTCATTGGTGTTAATTTTCTTCACGGGCCTGCCGCCGCGCGAAATGTGGCCTTTTGCAATTGCAAGCATGATCCTGGAGGCGATCTATTTTATTTTGCTGTGCATTGCCTACAGTGACCATGATTTTTCCCTCGTCTATCCGATTGCGCGCGGGGCGGCGCCTGCCTTGCTGGTGTTGTGGTCTGCGATCTTTTTGCGTGAGCAATTGACGGCGGGCGGGTATATTGGTTTAGCGATGATCACAGGCGGGATGATCGTGATCGGCGCGACCACCCTCATGAACAATAAAAGCGAGAAGCCGCACTTGCGGGGAATTCTCACAGCCTTGTCTGTGGCATTGATCATTTCCATTTACACCTTCATTGACGGGACTGCAGTTAAGAACGGACCCGCCCTGCCGTATGGACTATCCATGTTCGTGATGGTTCCGTTCGTGACCACGCCGTATATTACCCGCCGCTATGGGTGGAGTCATTTCACGGATATGTGGAAAAAGAAGCGCGGATATTTAATCCTCGGCGGTGTGTTGGGGCTTGTGGCGTATATGATGGCTTTGTTTGCCTATACTTTTGCTCCGCTCAGTTATTCGGGCGCGATCCGTGAGGTGAGCGCGGTGATCGGTGCTTTCCTTGGCTGGCGGTTTTTGAAAGAGGAGATGGGTGGCGTGCGGGTGGTGGGGTCTGCGATCGTGTTCGCAGGAGTGATGGTGATCGCGGTGTTTGGATAAGGTTGTGGTCTCGATACGCCCCTCGAAAAGCACTCGGGGCTACTCGACCACCATAGTAAATCAGGAGTACTTTATGACAGAGCAGATTTTTCCAGAACCGACAGTGGGTGTTTTTATTTTCAACCAGGCGGGGGAGATATTGCTGTTGAAGAGCCACAAGTGGCCGGGCAAGTATGTTGTTCCCGGTGGGCATGTGGAGTTGGGGGAACGGTTGGAGGAGGCGGCCATCCGTGAGGCGAAGGAGGAGACTGGGCTGGATATTTACGATCTGCGCTTTATCAATTTTCAGCAGTTCGTCTACGATCCCTCGTTTTGGAAGAGGCGGCATTTCATCTTCTTCGATTATGCATGCCGGACGGACTCGCTGTCAGTGGAGTTAAATGATGAAGCGGAGGAGCATGTGTGGGTTAAGCCTGAAGCGGCTCTTCATCTGCCGTTGGATTCGTATACGCGGACATCCATCGACAGGATCATCTCGGGAAATATGTCATAGTTTGCACTCAATTTACAGTTACTTTAAGCGGTTGCATCCACCTGCAAAAGTGGGTAAGATTGTGAATGCCATGATACGAAGTCTTTCTGGCGTTCTTCATTGTTCAGTCAGCCTGCCTGATGGGTACAAGTGTACCTGTCAGGCTTTTTTCATCTTTTAATCAAGGAGTATATATATACATGCAGACACCCTGGGAATATCGGTATGCACATCGTATGAAGAAGATGGGAAGTTCCATCATTCGTGAGCTGTTGAAGTTTACGGAACAGCCCGATATTATCTCGTTTGCGGGCGGCCTGCCTGCGCCTGAGGTTTTTCCTGTGGTGGAGTTTCAGAAAGCCTGTAATGAAGTGCTGATGGATCAGGGCGCGCAGGCGCTGCAATATAGCACAACCGAGGGGTACAAACCTTTGCGGGAAATGATCGCGCGGCATACTGCGCGGTACAGTGTGCCAATTACAGCAGATAATATTTTGATCACGTCCGGGTCGCAGCAGGCATTGGATTTCCTCGGGCGGCTCTTTATTAATCGCGGTGATTATATTGTTGTGGAATCGCCAACCTACCTTGGGGCGTTGCAGGCGTGGAATGCGTACGGAGCGCAGTATATTTCCGTCCCTTCTGATGAACACGGCATGATCGTGGACAAGCTGGAGGAGGCGCTTCGTATCGGACCGAAATTCATTTATGTGCTCCCGAACTTTCAGAACCCGTCCGGTTCAACGCTCAGCCTTGAACGCCGCAAGAGATTGATCCTCCTGGCGGATCAGTATGGTGTTCCCATTGTTGAAGATGATCCATACGGTCAGCTGCGCTATGACGGGGAGCATCTTCCGTCTGTGGTGTATTTGGATGACCATTTCCGAAATGAGGGCAATCTTGAATATAGCGGCAATGTGATCTACCTGAGCACGTTCTCGAAATTGCTTGCACCGGGTCTGCGTTTGGCATGGGTGGTGGCGCCGCCGCAGGTGATCCGCAAACTGGTGATGACGAAACAGGCCGCGGATCTTCACACTTCCTCCTTCAATCAGCATGTGGCGTACGAAGTGGCGAAAGGCGGATTTTTAGATGAGCATGTCAAGACGATCCGCGCCGTGTACAAGGAGCGCCGCGATGTGATGCTGGAAATGATGGAGGAAATGTTCCCTCCCGAGGTAAGCTGGACGAAACCGCAGGGTGGGATGTTCCTCTGGGGTGTATTGCCGGAAGGTGTGGACTCAGCCGAAGTATTGAAGATTGCCGTTGAGCGCAAAGTGGCCTTTGTCCCTGGTGCGGCGTTTCACCCGAACGGCGGCGGGGAAAATACCATGCGGCTCAACTTCTCCTTCTCTTCGCCGGATGTCATCCGCGAGGGAATTGCGCGGCTGGGCACAACTTTGAAGGAAAGTTTGAAGAAGAATGGACACAAGTAAGTGTGTAAAAAGTAAAATATGATTCATAGTTTGTAATAAGAGGCATCTTCAATTTTCGGATTGAAGATGCCTCTTTCGTCTCGGAGTTGGGGTGGTTCAAAAAACATAGGGGCTGTGCAAGAGTTCTATTAACAAAATTGTGAAGGTAATTCTTTTACGGGTTATGTTATCAATATAATATGAATTCATTGAAACTTAATTACGACAAGATCGCATCTGACTATAACCAGCGTTATCCCGTGACTCAAAAATGGGAGCGCGGACAGGCGCTTCTTGAACTCGCGCAACAAGTTCAGGCAAAGGCCATATTGGAAGTGGGAAGCGGCACGGGGTATTGGCTTAACCTGCTGCGGCAGATGACGAACGGCTTGTACGGTTTGGATTATTCGATGGGGATGATCGGTCAGGCCAGGCGGCAGCCTGCGGCCCTGAATCTGGCTCAAGGTACGGGGACTCAACTTCCGTTTCGCAGCGGGAACTTTGACATGGTCTACTGCGTGGACGCGATCCACCATTTTGGCGACCACCGCGCATTCATCCGGGAAGCACACCGTTTGCTGAAGCCGAATGGAGCACTCGCCATCATTGGCCATGATCCTCATTCCGCGGGCGTTTCAAGCTGGTACATCTACAAATATTTTGATACGGTCTATGATACCGACCTGCTGCGCTACCCGGCAGGTACATCCGTTACGAGTTGGATGGAGCAGGAGGGCTTTACGGGCGTCTCCTCTCAAATTGTGGAAACGATCAATAATACCCACGTTGGCGATGAGGTTCTGCAGGACCCGTTCATCAAATACAATGCCACATCACAACTTGCGCTGTTGAGTGAGGAAACCTATCAGGCGGGTATGAAGCGCATCCATCAGGCGCTTTGGGATGCAAAAGAAAATGAGGAGCAGATCACCTTTCGCTCTGACATCCACGTGAAGATGTTCCTTGGCTATAAAAGATAAATTCCCCAAATTTTATAAAGTGGAAAACATGGCTGCACAGCCATGTTTTTTTATTGCGCCATGCTATACTCGCAGAAAATAAATCCCATCTGAAGGTTTTTTATGAAAAAATTCTTGATCGCATTCGTCATTGTTTTCCTGATCTCTGCCTGCGGCGCGCCTGCCACTGAACCGCCGCTCATTGCCACCGTCCCTCCCCTTGCGCTGGCTCCAATTGAGCAGGCAACCCCGGTTTGTATTTCACAGGAACCGACCGATGCGGACGTTGACCGCGCGCTCACCTATACAAAGGAATTGTTCAGCAGCCCGGACTGGGAACGTACATATACCGTGGGAGGCGGGCGCGTTGTTGTGACATGGTCCAACGGGGCGGCTACAGCCATTGCCTATCTCGAAGCGTTGATCTTCCCCTGCACCTACGAAGAACCGGACTTGAATAACTTCTTCAACGAAGAGAACTGGCAGATCATCTTTGCCAATTACGAAAGTTACCAACCTGTCGCCGAATGCAGAACCGACAACGGCCTGCGCCTGTACCAATTCAGCGCCGTGGATTCGGGGTTTACCTACAATATTAACTACTGGGTGAAAAATGACACCGAGACCCGCGTGATCAGCATGATGATCGTCTTTCCCGTCGAGTCGGAAGTGTTGATGACTGAATATTCAAATAGCCTTTTTCCAGAGCTGACGAGTTGTAAATAATAAATGTAGATAACATTTGACGACTGACCACAGACGGTAGACCATTGTCAGAGGTCAGTCGTCTGTGGTCTTTTCAAAACCTTTTGATAAAGGAATTCCCCATGCCCTCCCGCTACGACATTCTCTTTCAGCCCATTCAGATCGGTCCCGTCACCGCGCCGAACCGCTTCTATCAAGTGCCGCACTGCAATGGATTTGGTTGGCGCATGCCCAAGGGACTCGCCGACATGCGCGGCATGAAAGCCGAGGGCGGCTGGGGTGTGGTCTGCACCGAAGAGACGGAGATCCATCACACCAGCGACCTCTCCCCATTTTTCGAGGGACACATCTGGAGCGATGACGACATCCCTGCATTGCAATTGATGACCGAAGCCGTTCACAAACACGGTTCGCTCGCAGGAATCGAACTCTCTTACAACGGACGGGACGCTTCCAACTTATATACCCGCGCCGTGCCCTTCGATCTCTTCTCCCGTGGACTAGTCGGCGGCAGCGGCTATGAACCCGGTCAATCACGCGCCGCATCGAAAGACGACTTGAAGCAGATCCGCAAATGGCATCGCGCCGCCGCCATTCGAGCAAAACGTGCAGGCTTCGATATCATTTACTGTTACGCCGCGCATAATCTGACCCTCGCTTTCCACATGCTATCAAAAGACAATGACCGCGCCGACGAGTACGGCGGCTCGCTCGAAAACCGCACCCGCTTCCTGCGCGAACTGATCGAAGATACAAAAGAAGCGGTCGGAGATACCTGCGCGGTGGCTGTCCGCTTTGCCGTGGATGAACTCCTCGGCGCAGATGGAATTCAGCACGATGGTGAAGCACGTGATATCGTCTCCATGCTTGCCGAACTCCCCGACCTGTGGGATGTAAACATCAGCGCGTGGAAAAACGATTCCATCACGTCCCGCTTCGGCAAAGAAGGCCACCAGGAAAAATATATTTCCTTCGTCAAGGGGCTCACCACCAAACCCGTCGTCGGTGTGGGGCGTTACACTTCCCCTGATTCAATGGTCTCCGCCATCGAACGCGGCATCATGGATCTCATCGGCGCGGCACGCCCGTCCATTGCCGACCCGTTTTTGCCGAACAAGATCAAAGCCAACAAACTCGAAGATATTCGCGAGTGCATCGGCTGCAACATCTGCGTCACAGGTGATACCCGCTTCGTCCCGATTCGCTGCACGCAGAATCCAACGATGGGCGAAGAGTGGCGGCGCGATTGGCATCCCGAACTCATCGCGCCGAAAAAATCAGAAGATGAAATTCTTATCGTCGGCGCAGGCCCCGCAGGTCTCGAAGCCGCGCGCGCACTGGGCCAGCGCGGATATCATGTCATCCTCACCGACAAAAATCGCGAGGCAGGCGGGCGTGTCGATCTTGAATCCAAACTCCCCAACCTCACCGAATGGCGCCGCGTCATCGATTGGCGTCTCACGCAAATTCAAAAGATCGAAAACATCTTTTTTTATCCATCCAGCCCCATGACCGCCAAAGATGTTCTCGAAGCGGGCGCTCCGCATGTCATCCTTGCCACGGGTTCCACCTGGCGGCGTGACGGCCTCGGCCGCTATCATTCGCGTCCCATTCCCGGCGACGCAAAAATTTTCACCCCCGACGATCTCATGAGTGGCAACCTTCCTTCGGGTAAAGTCCTCATCTACGACGACGACCATTACTACATGGGCGGCGTCCTCGCCGAACTGCTCGCCGAAAACGGCTGCGAAGTCACATTGGTCACACCCGCACAAACCATTTCAGCGTGGACAGAATACACCCTTGAACAGGAACGAATCTATAAGTGGCTCCTCGCCTTGAACGTGACTCTGCTCCCACACCACGCTCTCGCCTCTTTCTCCCCGACAGTTGCCACTGTCACCCATACCATCACCTCCGCTGAATCGACTCTCCCCTGCGACTCCATTGTCCTCGTCACAGACCGCATCCCCAACGACGCCCTGTATCACGAACTCAAGCCCGCCCTCGCAGAAGGCAAACTCAAATCCCTGCGCCTCATCGGTGACGCCGAAGCGCCCAACATCATTGCTCAGGCAATTTTCTCAGGTCACCTCGCCGCAAGAGAATTTGACGAAATCATTGACCCTGACATAACCCCATTCAAAGTGGAAAGATAAAATCCCGTAGGGATGATAGGATTATAGAAATAGCATAACCATCGTTCCCAATCCCGTAGGGATGTCATAATCATTAAGCCCGTGACACCCCTACGGGGTTTTTGATAAATAAATTCTTTTACATCTATAATCATTTCACTCCTTCGGAGTTGTTTAATTGGAACTTATGTCATCTCTCATCCTCGTCACCGGCTCCACAGGCTACATCGCCAGCAGATTGATTCCGCAACTCCTTGAGCGTGGATATCAAGTCCGTGCGCTGGCACGCCACCCCGAAAGACTCAAAGCCCGCAAATGGTTCTCACAAGTGGAAATGGCACAAGGCGACGTGATGGATATTGAATCGCTCGTCCGTGCATTAGACGGAGTCCACACGGCGTATTACCTCATCCACAATATGGCATCGGGGCATGGATATACATCCCTCGAAATTGAAGGCGCGCGCTATTTTGCACAAGCCGCAGAAAAAGCTGGCGTGAAGCACATCATCTACCTCGGCGGGCTGGCCGACCCCGAACAGCACATCGCCCCACACATGCGCTCGCGCATCGAAACAGGGACAACGCTTCGAGAGGGGACAGTCCCCGTCACCGAATTTCGCGCGGGAGTGATTGCTGGCTCTGGCAGCATCTCCTTTGAAATGATCCGTTTCATGGCGGAGTTGTTCCCCATCATCCCCGGGCCAACATGGTTGAAAAATAAATCCCAACCCATCGCCACTCAAAACGTGATCGACTATTTGCTCGCGGCGCTCACCAACTCTAATGGACGCGGCGGCGTGTATGAAGTCGGCGTGCAAAAGGTGTACACCTACGTCGAGTTGATGAAGATCTACGCTGAGATCCGCGGACACAAACGCTGGTTCATCCTGCTGCCCTTCATCCCCATCTGGTTCATGGCTTTCGGCATCGACCTGATGACTCCCGTCCCGCGCAGAATTGCATATGCGTTGGTCGGCGGTTTATCGAGTGACAGTATCGTGCTCAATGACACCGTAGAAAAAGCCTTCCCTGAGGTAATGCTCATAGATTACGAATCAGCTGTCCGCGAGGCAATGAGGCGTTTGCATCCGCTTGAGATCGAGCACATTTGGGAGGATGGTCTGGAGGATGTGAAAAATCTCAAGCACGAGGGATTCTTCATCCACCACCGCGAAATGAAGATCAACCAGCCAATCGAAGCGCCGCGGCTTTCGCACAAAAAATTCAGCTTCGGCGAAGAGTGGACGCAATGGCAGGTGAATGAATCCACGCTCACCCAAACCGCATACTTCGCGCCGCGCGGCCTTGGCGGATTTTTATATTGGTATGGTTTGTATCCGTGGCATGTGTATCGGCTGCGAAGATCGCTAAAAATCATCGGTGGTACAATCGAATAAATAACGATCAGCAAGCGGCGAAGCCAGTGAAATTCTGGCGCTGTCCCGCAACTGTGAGTTAGCTGTCGCTAACAAGTCAGGTCGCCCGCTGCCGATCGGTTCACCACACTCTCGCGGAAAGGAGGTGGATGACGGTAGCCCCCTCGGATTGCCTCTCCAACCTCCCCAGCCTATGCTGGGGATTTTGATTCGCCGCCCTGCGGCAGACTATGGACAACGGACAATAGACCACACCGTACTTGCGCTCGGTGCAAGCGTGGTCAGTCGTCAATGGTCTATCGTCCAAAAAAGATTAGGAGAATACATGATACGCAAGACTTTAATTTTGACTTTACTACTCGCACTCGCCATCACTGGATGCGCCCCCGCCTCAACCCCGACCGAAGCGCCTGCTCCTGTTGCTACTGAAATTTCCGCAACTGAAGCATCTGCCACCGAAGCCCCAGCAGCCACGGACGGATTGACATTCACCGATGACATGGGACGTGAGATCACTCTCGCAGGCACTCCCGAACGCATTGTCTCACTCGCGCCTTCCAACACTGAAATTCTCTTCGCCGTCGGCGCAGGGGCACAGGTTGTCGGCCGTGATGAATTTTCTGATTACCCCGAAGAAGCCAAAGCCCTTCCGAGCATTGGCGGTTCCTTCGGCGAATACAACGTGGAAGCCATCGTTGCGCTCAACCCAGATCTTGTGCTTGCCGCAGAGATCAACACCCCTGAACTCGTGAAGCAGCTCGAAGACCTCGGCCTGACCGTATATTATTTGTCCAATCCGCTTACACTCGAAGAGATGTATACCAAGCTCGAAACCGTTGCCGAATTGACAGGACATGATGTCAGCGAGTTGGTCTCTTCATTGCAAGCCCGCGTCGCCGCCGTGGACGAGAAGATCGCCCCGCTCAGTGCGCGCCCGAATGCCTTCTACGAAATTGACGCATCCGACCCATCCAAGCCGTACACCTATGGCCCTGGCACCTTCGGCGACCTGCTCATCACCCGCGCTGGTGGAACCAATATCGGCAGTGTCTCCACAGATGCATATCCACAACTCAGCCTCGAACAGATCGTGGTCGAAAATCCCTCC
>Ga0075156_10001798_pt1 | contig 11804 bp, 12 predicted proteins | sample JI81AbrownDNA_FD_70966 | JGI IMG/M metagenome (GOLD analysis project Ga0075156, IMG submission 70966) | Wastewater effluent complex algal communities from Wisconsin, to seasonally profile nutrient transformation and Carbon sequestration -... | ecosystem: Engineered > WWTP > Effluent > Algae...
GATAAAGAGGAGGTATCCTGCGATTATGATGTAGTCTAGTGCAAAGGCTATAACTCGTACTCCTAATCCCGCATAAGAACGCTTAATAATTAACATTTACTTATCCTTGAAATGATACAAAGGCACAAAGCACGAAAGTTATACGAGCCAGCAGCCCAACGGTTTGCGTTACCTGCGCTGGGGCGGGGACGGCGAAGCCGTCCAGCCAGAAAAATGAAAAGGCGTAGGAAACTGCTTGAGATTGCCGCAGAATCCCCAGCGTCAGGTGCACGCTTTGTTAGCCGCCTTTTTGCAAGAAGTTGTTCATATCTCTATAAGTTTAGCAGATATGGATTTGAGTATTTAGACTTACAAGAGTTCATAAGGTACAAATGGATTAGAACGTTTTTCTATCTTCATAATCGAATCTTGTCTTCTCCGATTTTCATATTCAAGCCGTTTAACTTCATTGCAGTAAATAACATATCTTTTCCATAAATCAGGGTTTCGCACATCAAATAAATCAAAGAATTTTTTCCCGTAATATTCCCATATCTTATTATGCAGTTTGATAGTATTTAATTCCTTGAATTCTTGAAGTATTGGAGATTGGTCTTTAGTAGTATACATGACCTCTTCAGGTGGCATGCCGTCTAAAAACTTAATTATGTAATGATAAATTGAGTGCCAATTTTTAATAATCTTATTTTCCATATAGATGGCACCAATCTTGCTGTCGCTCTTTGTATGCAATCTGCCATATAAAATTTGCACTTCTCGAAACTCATGAGATACTCCACCATAATCGGGTTTGTAGTATTCAAACCTGACACGACACTGTTGAGAATCGTAAATAACAATAAACGGAAGATTTTCTTTATCAATACTAGAGTAAGTTTGTACAAACCCCCAACGTTCCAAATCCATATTCTTATTAATTGAATCTACAAAAGATTCATACTCATGTTCAGGTAAATTCCAAGATTTTCGCCAATCGTCATTCATTTACTTACTCCAAAACTAAAAGGATGGCAGTAATAGTTTTGCAAAAGAGCTTTCTTGTGGTTTCAGGCATTGCGGCTAACTAGTGTTTATACAGCGCGCCGTATAAACACCCAATTTGGGGGTATATACAGCAACCATGCCGTATAACACCCTTTATATTACATAACAACACAACACTTGGATAGGATTTGGCTTCAAAAAAAACATCGAAAGGTGCCACTTCCATATCCACCTCAGCACTAAAATTCTACAAACTCAATTATACGCCCCCAAACTCAAAAAAAGCAAACACTTTCATCTAAGAATCCATAACATTTCCAAAATCAGTTAAGCTACCTAAGTTGCTACCTATTCAAGTATGGCGAAAAATCGAAACCGTTAGCCGCGAATTCCACGAATTTTCGCGGATTTACTCCAGAAAATTCGCGTGAATTAGCGAAATCCGTGGCAAAGAGCTTATAACTTCGCTCTTTTGAGACCAAGGTGGCAACTTGAGTTAAGCTCTACAACTTCCGCAGACCCTCCTCGCCATCAAACACACTCACGAAACTGTAATCTTCCTCTCACGTTCACACACAGACCCACCCAAACGTTTATGGGTATAATCCCACGCATGGAATTTTTCTTCCCCGAAGACAACCTAACCCGCGCAGTCCCAGAAGAAACAAAGATTGCCACCCTCACCGCACAGCCATACCCCGATGGCCGCCGTCTACGCGTCAACCTCGAAATCACCCCCTTCCAAAAACGCCCCTACATCGAAATCACCCTCCACAACGCCCAAGGCAGCGAAATCGCCTCCACCAACATCGTCGAACCCATGAGCTGGAAACTCGAATTCACCATGCACCTGCGCGGCGAACTCCAAAACCCCTACACCCTCAACGCCCGCCTCTACTACCCAGATGGACCCTCCGACCAGCCCCACCAATTCACCTTTAATGTAGAACCTGCGCCTCAAACCCCGCCCGAAGTTGATTCCCCCTAACAGACATCCCCCATGCCTTTGCATTCCCCTGCCCACCCAGTCAGAAAATGGACTGTCACAACCCTCGCAATTCTCCTCCTCTTTGGCTGCACCCGCCCAACCGGCGAACTCCCCATCCCCAATAACTCCCCCGAACCAGCAATAATCACCGAAGCCACCAACACACCAGTAGACGTACAATTCAACAGCGAAGACGACGGCACCATCTTCCTCTCCATCGAAGAAAACGGATACGCCCACCTCTTCATCATCCAACCACAAGGCATCCCCCTCACACGCATCACCACCGGACAATCGAACGACATCGCCCCTGCCCTCAGCCCAGACCGCACCCAACTCGCCTTCGCCTCAGACCGCAACGGATTCTGGGACCTCTACGTCATGAACCTCAACACAGGCGAAACAACCCAAATCACAAACTCACAAGAATACGACTCAGCCCCATCATGGTCACCCGATGGACAATGGCTCGTTTACGAAACCTACCTCAACGAAAACCTCGAAGTCTCCGTCGTCTCAGTCAACGACCGCACCGCAGAGATCATCCCCCTCACACAAAACCCCGCCTCCGATCACTCCCCCGTCTGGGCACCCGATGGTCGGCACGTAGCCTTCATCTCCACCCGCGGCGGCGACAGTGACGTCTGGCTCGCCAGCCTCGACCTCGCCGGAGACGACCGCTACCAAAACCTAAGCAACACCCCCTTTGCCTCAGAAAACTACCCCGTCTGGAACAAAGACGGCTCACAACTACTATGGTCATCCATCTCCCAAACAGTCGGCTACAGCGGCCTCTACATCTGGAACGCAAACGAACCCACCCGCGCCGCCTACTGGATCGGAGACGGTCTCATCGGCGCATGGGATGAAACGTCCGAAAGAATCATCGCCATCACCGACGCCCCCAACCAATACTACATAACATCCTACGACTTAAAAGGAAGACTCCTGCTCGCACCCTCTCCACTCAGCGGACGTGTTCGCGGGCTCGCCTGGGGTCACCCCAAACTTCCCGATACCCTGCCAGCCTCCTTCACCCAAGCAGCAAACGACACCCCTTCCATATTATGGTCTCCCGCAGTCACCCCCGGTCCCGACGTCCCCGGCCAACGCTGGTACGTTGTCCCCGTGCAAGATATTCAGGCACCTTACCCGCAGCTCCACGACCTTGTAGATGAATCCTTCATCGCCCTGCGAAACCGAGTCACACAGGAAGCAGGCTGGGACGCACTCGCCAGTTTAGAAAACGCCTTCGTCCCTCTCACCACCAGCCTTGAACCCGGCATGGAAGAAGATTGGCTCTACACAGGCCGCGCCTTCGCCATCAACTCTCTCATGGCAAACGCAGGTTGGATGGTCACCCTGCGCGAAGACATTGGCGCCCAAACTTACTGGCGTGTCTACATCCGCTGTTGGGTACAGGATGGTTCAGTAGGTGAACCCATCCACAACGCCCCGTGGAATTTGAGCGCCCGCTACGAACTTGACCCGCGCACCTACGAACAAGGCGGCGAATATGCCGCTGTGCCCTCAGGCTACTGGTTGGATGTAACCTCCCTCGCCTCAGCCTATAACTGGGAGCGGATTCCCGCACTGCCAAATTGGCGCACCTTTTACAACGGTGCCCGCTTCACCGAGTTTGCCCTAACCAGCGGCTTAACCTGGTACAACGCCATGCAGGAACTCTACCCCATCGAAGCGCTCATTACCCCAACCCGTGTTCTGGCTCCAAGCCTCACACCAACCAACACCCCAACGGATACGCCCACGCCTCGCCCCACCCGTACCCCGCGTTTGACACTCACACCATCTCTATCGCCGACCGTCACCTCCACGCCAACAGCCACACTGCCGCCTTCCTCCACACCAACGCCGCCAACGATCATTCCGTAATTGTTGCTTTGGCGCAGAATCAGCCAATGCCTACAAAGCCACATTAGCAAATAAAGATGAAGCCAAACAAAACGATCATCCCGCTTTTACTGTTACTTCTCTCTGCCTGCTCGAATGTTGAAGTAGGCGGAATCACCCCAACGCCAGTAATTGTTCTCGAAGCAGCAGCCCAGCCCGAAGTCCCGTTTGAAGCGGGTGTTACTCCATCGCCTGTCCCATTTCAATTTAGCCTTCCCACCCCGGGCGCGGAACCTGTCTCGGCGTGGCGTCCGCCTTTGTACCCAATTCCCTGGGCAATGTCACCCTACGATCATTTTTATTTTGCCCGCCCCATCGCCGCGGATATGGTCAATTGGCCTGCCGCAGATTATCGCTACGGCGGCGTATTTTTTGGGCGCAACATCGTTCACACCGGTGTGGATATTCCTACGCCTGAAGGCACGCCCATTATGGCGGCTGGCCCCGGCACTGTGGTGTGGACGGGTTGGGGGCTTTTCACCGAGACCCCCGGCAACCAAGACGATCCCTACGGAGTGGCCGTTGCCATTCGGCACGACTTTGGCTACAACGACCAGCAGCTTTATACGATCTACGCTCACATGAGTCTGATGAACGTCATCAAAGGACAGCATGTGGAAACGGGGGAGGTGATCGGCTTTGTCGGCTCCACAGGTGCAACAACGGGACCGCATGTTCACTTTGAAGTTCGTTTTCCGCACAACTCATTTTTTTATACCTACAATCCCGAATTGTGGATTGCTCCGCCGCAAGGCTGGGGTGTGTTGGTGGGACGCATGATGAATAACAAAGGGGAACCGATCCAGCAGGTGAAGGTGGATGTGAGATCGGAAGAGACAGGCAGGTTATTTGAAGCGCGAACCTACGGCAAGGGCGGTGCGGTTAACTCTGACCCGTATTATCAGGAGAACCTTGTGTTGGGAGACCTGCCAGCGGGCATTTACAAAGTCTCATTCCGTTACGCCGATGAAGATAAAGATCGACAGACCTGGGTGGAAATTTTCCCCGGGCAGGTCACGTACTTCACTTTCAATGGAACAGATGGTTTTAGTACAGAGCGCCCTCCCGCCCCCACGCTGGACTTTTTACCCACCGAACTCATACGCACTCCCACGCCTCTCCCTTAACCTGATGCCTGCTACATTGAACCTGTAATCTTTCCCTCCCTTGACGCACTGAACATCTGTGCTATACTCTCGAAACACACACTTTCAACCTTATAGACCTGTACTGGAGAAATAAATCATGGCTCGAAAATCATCCCGTTCAACCGAACAGCCCACTGAAAACCGCAATGCAAATATGGACTCTGCCAAGCGCGCAATGCTTGATAAAGCCGTAGGTGACATTATTAAAAACTTTGGCGAAGGTTCCATCATGCCTCTCGGCAAAGCACAGGCAATGGTGACCGAAGTCTTCCCGACCGGTTCACTCTCTCTCGATATTGCCCTCGGCGTGGGCGGCGTTCCGCGTGGGCGCATCATGGAAATTTACGGGCCAGAGTCCTCTGGTAAAACCACACTCTGTCAGCACATCGTTGCCGAAGCGCAAAAAATGGGCGGCACCGCAGCCTTTATTGATATGGAACATGCCCTCGACCCCGTGTATGCCGCTCGCGTAGGCGTGGATATTGACAACCTGCTCGTCTCCCAGCCAGATACCGGCGAACAGGCGCTTGAGATCGTTGAAACCCTCGTGCGCTCCGGCGCAGTGGATGTAGTCGTCATCGACTCGGTTGCCGCGCTCGTTCCCCGCTCCGAAATCGAAGGTGACATGGGCGATGCCACCATGGGCGTGCAGGCTCGTCTCATGTCTCAGGCGCTCCGCAAGTTGAGCGGCGCCATCAACCAGACCAAGACCGCCGTCATCTTCACCAACCAACTTCGCCAGAAGATCGGCGTCATGTTCGGCAACCCCGAAACCACCACAGGCGGTCAGGCGCTCAAGTTCTACGCCTCCATCCGTCTTGATGTCCGCCGCATTCAATCCATCAAAGTCGGCGAAGAAGTCATCGGCAACCGCACCCGCGTCAAAGTCGTAAAAAACAAAGTTGCGCCCCCGTTCCGCGTGGCTGAATTTGACATCATGTTCAACGAAGGCATCTCAAAGGCAGGCGATGTCCTCGACCTTGCAACCAAGTTCGAGGTTGTCACGAAGCGCGGCGCGTTCTTCTCCTATGGAGATATCCGCCTCGGTCAGGGACGCGAGAACGCCAAGGATTTCCTGCGTTCCAATCCTGATCTGATGGGTGAGATCGAAGCCGTCATTCGCACAAAATCGATGACGGGCGAAATTGCCCTTCCGCTCGAAATTGGCGGCGAGCCAATTGGCGGGGCAGAAGATGCTGGCGGAACGGAAGAAGAAGCGTAAAATAGATGGACACGGAAACGTGTCCATTTTTTATATGATGACTCTTCGATATCGCTCAGTGCGCCTCTTTCTTAACCTTTGCCTGATTCTGCTCACAAGCATTTTCTCTCTTGTGGCATGTGCGCCCCAAACTACGCCTACGCCGTTCCGCCCGCCGACAGCAGCTCCGCCCACGCAACCGCTGCCGACCACAACACCCATCCCTGCCTTATTTACATCCGTTCCCACACCGACGGTGACCATCACGCCAACAGCAGGTCCATGCACTGATAACCTCGCCTTCATTGACGATGTCACCGTGGACGATGGCACATCCTTTTTGCCAGGCGCATCTATTGATAAGCAATGGCTCGTACAAAATAGTGGAACCTGTAATTGGGATGTGACCTACCGCCTAAAGTGGGTGGGCGGCGACCCACTGGGCGCGGCACAGGAGCAATCTCTTTACCCCGCCCGCGCAGGCACGCAAGCGACTTTGCATGTCACCTTTACTGCCCCCGCCGAATCAGGTTCCTACGAATCTGCATGGCAAGCCGTTGACCCCAATGGGAATTTCTTTGGAGATCTGGTATTTATTAAAATAGTTGTGTCTCCATAGAGCATCTACCACGGAGACCACACGCGTGCCTGCTGCACGGTGCAGGCAGAGTTCACAAAGATTTTTAATGGTTTTCTCTGTGTTTTCTGTGGTCTCTGTGGTGAAATTATTTAGAGATAGTTGGAGTAGCCATGCCTTCACAAACTGAATTCCCTCTTGTTTTTGAAAACCTAAAATCCATCCTCAAGCCATACGCCAAAAAGATGACCGTCAAAGTGGATACGGCAGACCACTATTTCCTTGATGGCGCATACAGCGAAAAATGGAAGAAGGAACTATTCTTTGCCTCAACACAGGTTAAGAAGAACTATGTCTCTTTTTATCTTATGCCTGTGTACATGCATCCCGACCTGCTCAAGAACATCTCCCCTGAACTCAAAAAACACATGCAGGGGAAATCCTGCTTCAATTTTAAGAAGATCGAAAAATCCCTGTTCGATGAGTTAAGTCAACTCACGGAACAGGGATTTGAACGGTTTATCAAAGACGAGTATTCCTAATTCACGCTCGTAAACCCAAACAGATTCCACATCCACCGCATGAACTTGTGACCGCCATCGGGGTTAAGAAATTGATTCGGGCATGAACCGGGGATGACGGTAATGCCGTTCGCTTTGCATATATCCACCGCAGAAGGGGAGACGCTGGTTGTGCTGGCTGCCAGCCCGGGCTTTGTGCCCATCATGCAGTGCATCCACACATGCTTAACGCCCAATTCCACGCATTGGTTGACGATCAAGTCGGTCACCTTGGGGCTGGCGAGAATGAAGACCGCATCCACTTTTTCAGGGATGGATTTCAGGTCTGGGTAGCATGGGTTGCCTTCAAACTTATCAATGCGCGGGTTGACTGCAAAGACTTGATAGCCGCTCTCTTTGAATTTTTTGTATCCCAAATTACAACCTGTATCACGTTTGTCTGACACACCGACCACGGCGATCTTTTTCTGTGCGAGAAAATCTTGCACGAGTTCATTTAATTTCATGCTGCCCTCCGAAAAGAAATAGTTTCACTTTTCAATTCTATGCAACAACATGTCATTGGGCAATTATGTATTTCATCCTTATTCAATTATTTTCTTCTCAGGCCAGGGCGCCAATGGAGCGATGACGCCCATTCCGCTTTTCTTGAGAATAGCTTCAAAAAGGCGGCGCGTGTGTTCGTCAAGAGGAAGATATTGATTCAGGAATAACTCTCCATGCGGTGTGATCGAAACGGTTGTGGCGGTTGCGTATCGCAGCGGTCCATACTCATCATGAGTATAGGAGAATACATCCACGTTGGATTCACGATCCTGTTCAAACGAGGAAACCAGCTTCCAGTACCTATTAAATAATGGATACTCCAAAGGATTTTTGAAGGACTTCATAAGGTGTTGAAAATACGGTTTGGCACGGTAGCGCAGACTGTTCTCGCGCACGAAGCGCATGGACCCTACAGCGTAGTCATCCCAATTCTCGGTGATGTGAGAGCGCATGGCAAGTTCCTTGCCAAACATAATGCGAACGGTGTTGAAGCCGCCTGATACCGAAGAAGCGGAAGACAGCATGTTACTGGGTGCATTGAAAAAAGCGAAGGCAGAGTTGTTGACAGCCAGCACATCTGCATACACATCCATGATAAAGGCGGGGATATTCAACCGTTCGACGATTTGAATCATTTTTTCGAGCACCTTTGTATCGGTCTTCAATGCTGCTGAGGGTTGGCGCACGATTTGTCCATTGGCAATGCCGCTCGCCGCCAAAAAGAACTCACGGCGCTCAATGGTTGTGAGGTGAAAAGAATTTGCCATTTTGACCAATAGCTCTGGCTCAAAATATTTCTTGACCCCTCGCTCCATCTGACTGATGACTGCTTCATCCAGCTGGGCATATTCTGCCAGTTGGAACTGGGTCAGGTCTATATCCTGCCTGAGCATCGAGAGCAATTTACCAAATTCTTTGCGGTCCATACCTGTAATCTCCTTAATAAATGACTCAAAAAAATCTTTGAGTAGAGTGTAAACCTGTTTGCTGGACATATCAAGTCTTATTCATATAATTGCAAAATTACAGTTAATTGCTAATTTCTCTTGATGTAGGCCGATTGAGGGGATCTACATTATAAGACCCCAGTTTTGCTGGGGTCTGTTTTTTTGTGGGGCGACTAAAAAAAGATATACTGGGGGAAGTATTTTCAAGAGGTAACTGTGAACGTCCAAAAGGCATACAACGAGTGGTCAGCGATTTATGACTCAAATGAGAACCTGACCCGTGATCTCGACCAAAAAATAACCCGTGAGACCCTTGCTGGGCAGCGTTTCGATTCCATTCTTGAGCTGGGGTGTGGGACAGGCAAGAATACGGCTTTCCTCGTTGATATCGGGTCAGCCGTCCACGCACTTGATTTTTCGGAAGGGATGATCGGGAAAGCCAAAGAGAAGGTGAAGGCGGAGAATATCCGGTTTTCAATGGCGGACCTGACAAAGCGTTGGCCTTGTGATCATGAGTCTTACGACCTCATCGTCTGCAATCTTGTTTTGGAGCATATCAAAGACTTAAGCCACATCTTCTCTGAAGCGGCGCGGACTTTGCAGCCCAAGGGCAGGTTCTTCATCAATGAACTGCATCCCTTCAAACAATACGGCGGAACAAAAGCCAGATTTGAAAGAGGAGCGAATGTCGTTGAAGTGGATGTCTTTGTACATCATATTTCAGAGTTTACGAATACGGCACAAGCCAGCGGCTTGAGGCTGGCCAACTTGAACGAATGCTGGCATGAAGCAGATGCGAACAAGCCTCCCAGGCTGGTTTCTTTTATTTTTGAGAAGCCATAGAATTGCAGATATTTTTCTTACAAAACTCTTATCGTAGAGTTGTCATATACGATTTAAAATTTTATAAAAATCAGGATAAATAATTTTAGGAGGCAAGGATGACGGAAGCAACGGACACACAACAATATTCATTTAAAGCAGAGACCAAACAACTACTTAATATTCTCATTCATTCCCTGTATAAAGAGCGTGAGGTTTTTCTGCGCGAACTGCTTTCCAACGCCTCGGATGCGCTCAACCGACTGCGTTTTGAGACCGTGACCAATCGTGATGTGCTCGACATGAATGCTGAATTAAAGATTCACATTACAGTGGATAAGGACGCGCGAATGCTCACCATTCAAGACACGGGCATCGGCATGACGAAAGATGAGGTCATCGAAAACCTTGGAACGATTGCCCAGTCTGGTGCGCGCAAATTTATTGAAGCAACGAAGGACAAGAATACAGATCTATCTCAGGTTATTGGGCAATTCGGCGTGGGGTTTTATTCCGTGTTCATGGCGGCGGAGTGGGTGAGGGTTACATCGCGTTCCTTTAATCCCGAGGCGGAAGCAGTGACATGGTATGCCACAGGTGAGGATAACTATCAGCTTGGGCACGCAGATATGAGCGAGAGAGGAACGAAGATCGAGATCAAGCTCAAAGAGGACGCTGCTGAATTCGCGGAGGAATATCGTCTTAAGAATATCATCCACAAGCATTCAGATTACATTGGCTTCCCTATTTATCTGGGCGATGACAAGACGGCGGTCAACAAGCAGACTTCGCTTTGGCGAACTTCAAAACAGGAAGTGACCGAGGAGCAATACAAGGATTTTTACAAGCAGACCACGCTTGATTTTGAAGACCCGTTGCTACATGTGCATATTTCTACTGATGCGCCCGTGCAGTTGTATGCGCTGCTGTATGTTGCTGCCAAAGCCGAGCGCGGGGTTTTCTCGCTGCGAAAAGATGACGGCCTCAAGTTATACACACGCAATATTTTGATTGACGAATATAACAAGGACTTGCTGCCCGAATACTTACGCTTCGTGCAAGGCGTAGTGGACTCGGAAGACTTGCCGCTCAATGTCTCCCGTGAAACTGTTCAGTCAAGTGGACTGATGCCCAAGCTGAAAAAGGTTCTAACAAACCAGGTGATGCGCGAGTTGGAAAACCTTGCCAGGAATAACGCTGAAAAATATCAGGCGTTCTGGCAGGAGTTTGGGTTGTACCTAAAACAAGGCATCGCCTCCAACCCGGCAGATGCAGATACCATCAATCCGCTACTGCGCTTCAAGACAAATTTGAATCCTGAAACATGGTCTTCGCTGGAAGAGTATGTTTCGCGCATGAAAGAGGGGCAAAAGGAAATTTATTACATCGTAGGTGATGACTCAAAGTCTGTGCTGCGCAGCCCGCATTTGGATTATTTCCACTCGCAGGGGACAGAAGTTCTGTTGCTGACCGACCCAATGGATTCATTTATGCTGATGGGTCTGCACAAGTACAAGGAATTTGAATTAAAGAACGTGGCGCAAGCTGACGTAGATACGACCCAAAAGCCGAAGGACCAGCCTGAGGTTGAGAAGATCGCGGATACAGATTTCAATTCGCTGGTGGAGCATTTCAAGACAGTGTTGGGCGAGCGTGTTGCGGATGTGCGCGCCAGCACACGCTTGTATCAATCTGTGGCGCGTTTGGCAGATGCGGATGCCAGCGTTAATGCGGATTTACAGCGTGTGTATAAATACCTCGGCAAGGAATATGAGATTCCGAAAAAGGTGTTGGAACTTAATCCGTCACACACGATCTTGAAAGACCTGCTTAAGTTGGATACAAATTCAGAACTGCAAAATATTATCATTGAGCAGATCTACGACAGCGCTTTGCTTGTTGAAGGATCGCATCCTGATCCATCCAGCATGGCTTCGCGGGTTCAACAAATCATGGAAGCGGCGTTGAAGAAAAAAGCCGAATAAAACATAATTGACCAAAAAAATAGCCACGGATTTCACGAATTAACACAGATTTTGATTGCATCTGTGAAAATCGGTGAAGTCCGTGGCTGTTCTGTTACCAGTTGAAATTTAATCCGCTGCAATGCGGGCAGTAGGTGATGCCATCTTCGAGAAGGTTTTTGCCACAATTGGCAC
>Ga0075156_10001799_pt1 | contig 11802 bp, 9 predicted proteins | sample JI81AbrownDNA_FD_70966 | JGI IMG/M metagenome (GOLD analysis project Ga0075156, IMG submission 70966) | Wastewater effluent complex algal communities from Wisconsin, to seasonally profile nutrient transformation and Carbon sequestration -... | ecosystem: Engineered > WWTP > Effluent > Algae...
ATGTGCTGACAGAAAGCACAGCAAGAGTACACTACAAACAATTAGCAAAAACGGCTTTAAGATACCTTATCCTCCTGAAGTAGAAGCGTGATGGTTCAATAAAAGCATATGAATGGGACAGAAAGCACAGCAAGAGTACACTTCAAACAATGAGCAAAAACATCTTTAAGATACCTTATCCTCCTGAAGTAGAAGCTTGATGGTTCAATAAAAGCATATGAATGTGCTGACAGAAAGCACAGCAAGCGTACAATACAAACAATGAGCAAAAACGGCGTTAAGATACCTTATCCTCCTGAAGTAGAAGCGTGATGGTTCAATAAAAGCATATGAATGTGCTGACAGAAAGCACAGCAAGAGTACACTACAAAAGATGAAGTGAGCTAGCCAATGGTTTCCCTTGAGGCAATGATGTTATGATGTGCTATACACGCAAAATTGGGTAGAGATGTAGTTGTAACAGACATTCCTGGGGCATTCTACATGTGGATATGGAAGATAATGTACAGATGCTTCTGAAACCGACAATTGATGAATTAATTGATAAACTGTAACCTAGTCTACACAGGAAAGAAATTTGGTACAATCAGAAAGGAAAGCCAAAGCTCTATTTACATTTAAAAAGGCGCTCTATGGGACTCTACAAGTTGCCTTACTATTTCGGAGGCTATTGTCCAGCATGCTACAGGATTGGGGCAATGAATACAACCTGTGTGTCATGAACAAAATCATCAAAGGAAAACAATGTACAATAATTCGGCACGTTGATGACCTAAAAATATCAAATGCAGAAAAGGAGGTAGTAGAAGACATTCTTAAGCAACTTGCAACAAATTTTGAAAGGACGCTCCAATCACTACAACCAGAGAAAAAGAACTGGATTATGGGATGAAAATCAATTATTGCAGAAAAGGAAAGGTGTCTTTCTCAATGGAGCAATACATTAGTAAACTGTTGAATGAAGTGCCCTACAACATGGACAGTTTTGCGAAGACACCAGCAGCCAGTCATCTATTCTATGTAAAAATGTGCAAAGAAATTTGCAGAAGAGAAAGCATAGCTATTCCACAACATTGTGGCAAAATTACTATATCTATGCAGGAGGACACAACAAGGCATGCAAACTATTGTGGCATTTATATATACTATAGTAAAAAGTCTAGATGAGGATGACTATAAAAATTTACTTGAGTAATACAATACCTTAGAGACACACAACAAATGACCCTGACCATCAAACCAAATGACAATCCACAGTGGTGGGTGGATTGCTCTTATGCCATGCATCACGACATGAAAAGTCACACAGGCATATCTATGAGTATTGGTAAAGGTGGTGCATATACATCATCATGTAAGCAGAAGCTTGACACCAAGAGCTCTACAGAGGCCAAGTTAGTAGCTATAGATGATGCGATGTCACAAATCCTAACAGCACAGGGGCTACCTTTACTTGTTAACACAATCTACCAAGACAACAGCAGCACTATCCTACTTTCAGAAACTAGCAAGGCATCCAGTAGTAAGCATTTGAAACATCTCAATGTATGATTTTTTTGTGACAGATCAGTTCAAACATGGAGAGATCAAAGTCGCATATTGCCCTACTGAGAATATGCTGGCAGATTTCTTCACCAAGCCACTTCAAGGTGCAGCATTCTGGAAAATGGCACACACATACTTAATTTGCCCTCCACTAACAATGTCAGTAGATTGCACAAGAGCCAATGACAACAAAAATATGTGGATTAGAAACAATCGAGAAAAATAAGGTACAAAGAGAAATAAGATGTGAAATAGAATGAAAATCGGGCTAGCTCATAATTTAAATTTTTTATCATGCATAATGCGATTTTATCTGTACCTTCAACAGATTGAGTCTCAACAATTCAGATATACAGACACTCAGGCTTTGGGATACTGTACATAAACAATCAGCTGAACAATTAATGATTCATCGGCAACAAGTGTCATTGAGGCACTTCCATAGGTTTATGCTATTGTGTTGAGTCATTAAGAAATAAATAAGAACTCTTGCAGAATTTCTATGGTACAGAAATTTCTACAGGAGTTTCTACAGGGTCACTGGTACAAAATATTGCCAGGTGGAAGAAAGCAGCAAGGTGTGCCTCAGGGTGCTGTGAAACATCATCACTCCTTGAATGATTGGCAACAGCTGCAACAGCTGCAACAGCCACGACACCCTGAACAATTGATCTAAGCAGGTGCAAGACAATTGAGGAGACATTGAGATTACAACATAACGTTGCCATGACACTTGATGTAAATGCAGCTATTATCAGAGCAAATGTGTCTGCGAAACAACTCTTTGATAAAGACCATAGGGATCTCATTAGGATGACGATTAGTCGAACAATTGTAACGGGTTACCTGTTGAACCGGAAGTGGTACAATCCACAGTTTGATCCAACCAAAAAAAAAGCCACACCCAGCTTAGCGGATGCCTGGTCATATTTTGAACACTTCATACTGCCGCGAAGGCTGGTTGTTGCAAACTCAAGGGCCCCTTGCTATAAGCAAGCCCAGCCTGGTAGTATCCGGCCGTCTGTGCTCTATTCCCCTTGGAGTTTGCCAGAGTCCGAGTTGTCTCAGTGGGGTGATGCCATGCCATTATATTTTGCCACACTGCGTTTTCTAGCTTTTATCTTCCTCGTCCTAGGATTTTTGAATCTTGCCAATGTGCTCTACTTCTCCTCACAGGCCTATATTCAAGATCTACAGGGCCAGGCTGATCTGAAAATTCGTTTGAAAGGAACAGCCATTTGCACCAATCGCCAGTGGGTTCCTTGTCCAAATTGTGAGCCCAGTCAGTGGAGATTACACCCCACTGCATTTGCTACACACTTTTCTTCTGGACTGAACTTTGTTCAAAGAAATGCCTGTACTAATGGTGCTTCTGTAACCCAAGGTATGATTAATTATGCTTCAATGCTATTCATGATTCTATCACTCATAGCTCTGGGATTTTACCAAAAGCGGCTTGCAAACAAGCTGGATCAAAATGTTCTATCTGCTACTGATTACTCAGTTTGTGTCAGAAATCCACCGCCAGATGCTAAGGACCCTGAACTTTGGCGTAGATTTTTCAATCAGTTTGAAAGCAACAACAAGCAAGTTGTGGCTGTCACAATTGCTCTTAAAAATGGAAAACTTATCCAAGAGCTCATAAAGCGAAGAAGAATGCGTAAAAACTTGCGTGAGAAGCTAGGATCCCATATCAATCTCGATGACCCTAATCATGTACAAAATTCTATAGCACCACAAGCTGATGTTGGTATAGCCACATCATCGGCACCTAGAACACAACCGTCGCCGGCAGCATCACCTGAAATATCACCATCACCAGCATCTCAATTACTACGCAAGCTATTTTTCAAGGCATTTGGGTTACTACGCAAGCTATTTTTCAAGGCATTTGGGTTACTACGCAAGCTATTTTTCAAGGCATTTGGGTGGACGTGGGTCCTCACACAGCAAGAAATGCAAGACAACATGAAAGGTCTTGAAGACAAAATTAGAGAACTTCAAGAACAGGAATATCCCGTGGCTCAAGTTTTTGTAACCTTTGAGACTCAAGCGGGCCAAAAAAATGCATTAAAAAGTTTAGCAGCCGTCAAACCCATCATATGGTTCAATCTTAAAAATCTTGTGCAATGCGAATGGCTCTTCCAGGATAGAGTTTTACATGTAGTTAAGCCGAAGGAACCTAATTCTATTCTCTGGACAAATTTAGGGCTCTCCACGTGGGTAAGTTTGCTCTTTGACACCTTTCATGGAAATAACTGTTCACCATGTTTGTACCTTATTAACGAATTGGTAGGATAAATACTGCAGAAGAATTGGCGTCATTACATGCTTCTTATGTCTCATTGCCTTGGATGTTTACATTGTTTACATCGCACGGCAAAAATTTGGACCTAAATTTGCGGCTTACCTCTTAACTTCCTTCAATTTCGTCATTCCATTTTTAATTCGACAAACAGCTAATTATCTATTCCCTTCACATGAAGATAATTATCAGTTGTTTCTTTTCTGCTACAGTGTTTTGTTCCGATGGATCAATACAGTTTTCGTTCTATTCATTATTACGCCATTTACAAGAACTCTCACTGACGCGAATGAGGATTTGTTGCCACAAATTGGCACTTTGCTTTGTAATGAGATTTGGCTGACACCATTACTTCGCTACTTGGACATTTGGGGAAACTTTGTAAGATACAAGTTCTGAAGGTGTCATTTATATTAATTGAAGCTCATTTTTTGCACTTTTGGCACCATATTTAGTACAAACACATCTGGGCTCCACGATGTAGGACACAAGAGGCTATGAACTCTTGTTTCAAAAGCCAAACTGATCATCTAGGAGAAAGATATTCCGTAAGAAGCCAAATATATGTGCATGATTATGGTTCAAACTAATTCTCACTTCTGATGCTGTCCATGACTCTGAACCAGGATTTCATGAGAATCTTGTTGCTCGTATGTTTTTGCTCTCCTATCTATCCTTCTGCTTACCTGTTTGGCGCGTTTTCTCTGATGCTAAAATATGGGATCGACAAGTTCAGGTCTCTGGTAAGACAAGCATAAAGATTTTGTTTGTATTCCCGTCTTTCGTTGACCTCACCATTACCTCCCTGCATGAAAAAGAGATCCTGGCCGTGGCAAGCAATGATTGGTGGCGTCTTAGCGGAGCGTAATCATACTTTCTTTAGTTCTCTTCTCATTATTATTTGCACAATCTTTGCGTCATATTTCTGGACTGGATTCTCATTTGACAATGTTTGCGGTGAGTTTCTTTATTCACTTTCTCTGGTGTCTCATCGTTGAATTTCTTCTATTTCTTCATTTTTACCCAGAATCAAGTCATGTCTTCTTCGATAACGGGTTGTTTCCTGTGAAAATGCTTTCAGGTGACGACACTGAAATTTATGTTAACAGTACCTACGCCTTCAACTACTGTAATCAAAATTTGTTCAAGCTACTAGCATCAAGATACCAACCTCATTCAGCTACCACAAAGGAACAAGCCTTTGTTACGTCCAGAGTAGGATGGACTTGCTTTATATTATTTTTTGCTTGGGTGATATGGGTGGGCGGGACGGTGTTGATAGAGATGTTATGCGTATTCATGGGAACAAATTGGGTGAGTAATATCATTTGATCAGGACAACTTCATCTGAATCAAAATCATATTCTAATCAAGTAACCATTGATGACTGACTTATCAACGTTACTGCAGGGGTTTTCTGAAGATAAGAAATGTGACTTCAGCGATGTTCCTAGTATTAAAGCTTACGTACCACAGATCATTGACCAAGAAATGGAATTTCCACTAATAATCTGTGATATTGATCGTGTTCATTCTGATCTCGTTGGCTGGCATTCTCCGGAAGGATATGACATGCATAACATGTTTTTCGATCTGCCTCGCATAGCTAAAATGCCTTGTGTTAGAAAAGTCAATGAAGAAGGAATACCCATTTATGTGGTAAACCCTGATGTATACTTGGACTGTGAAGAAGTCCCTCAGTCACGAAAGACATACAGTGTTTTTAAACATTGGCCTGCTTTCCAAATTAATCAACATTCAGAAAGTATTTAAAAAAGTAATGATCTTAACTCCTGTATCTTGATAATCACGAAAAGTATGCTCTTTAGTAAATCATTATACGTGGTGCCATGTTGGAAGTTCTGCTGAGTAAGGGAAAATATAAGCTGAATTTTTTCTACTTTATTAACAAGAATGTTCGCCATACCATTCTAATGTCGGAGTAAAATGCTCTTTCCAGGTAGGCATATTTACATGGTTTGAACCATCTGAATTGTGCGCTACAAATTCGCTTAAATATCTGCAATACAATTTGGATAGACGCGTACAGTTCAAAAGACCTTGAGATCTACTTTCTTGGCCACAATGGTTGTTCCAAAATAATAATGCAAAAACAAGTTTTGCTTTGCGTCGGGTATATTAGACAATAGTCTTCCATTGTAGACAAAGTCAATTGTGCACTCGCTGTCCTACATCCACCTTGTTGGTATTCTTGGTTTGCCTGTCAGAAAACACACCATGTCCTTCCGAATGAATTCATAGCCTTCGTCGTATTGACTTCAAAGATAGATAATTGTCATCATACTTGTCATCATACTTGTCATCTGAACTATCATGCTTCAAAACAAGGAAATCTCAGGAAATATGTTCCTGACATGGTTTGAACCATCTGAATTGTGCCCAACAAATTCGATTGTATTTTTTAATAAACTTTGGATGTAAGCATTTATTCCAAAACATCTTGATATCAACTTTCTTGGCAACAGTGGTTGTTCCAGAATAAAAAAAAGCCGCATAAGGTTTTGGCTTGCGTCGGGTCTATTAGACAAAAGTCTTCCATTGTGGACAATGTCAACTTTAATCTGGCTGTCCTATACCCATCTTGTCAGAGAACACACTATTTCCTCTCGTATGAATCCATAGTCTTTATAGTATCACCTCATAGATAATGTCATAATTCTTGTCATCAGAGCTATCATGGTCCAATGAAAGGAAATTACAAGCCTTCTTGTCTGCATTGGGAAGTTCTTTTCAACATCTGTAATAATAAGTTCCTGATTTCTTTGAATAAAAGCGCATAGAGTCGCAATTCTCAGTACCCACATGGTCTGCTTTGAGCCGTGTAGCGTTTGCTCCTACCACCTGGTATTTTACATATCTAGGTCAGAGCATGTCTTGACGCTAGTTCTTTTTTGAACTGCATGTTGGAATAAACACTGATTTGCTCTAGAGGCTTGATGTAATAGCCGTTTCATGAAGCTCTTGAACGCATGTTAGTACATCCCAAGCATTTGGTACTTCTGTAATCAGATTATGTTTGGCTTCCTTCCGATTGCTCTCTGCAGAGTACTTTGTGACGTCAGCACATTCTTTCTGGATCTATGTTGTTCTCAGATTTTTTCCTAGTCAACCCACATCAACTGGTTGTTGTATCAAAGCAAAATATAATTACATTTCTCTTGAACTGTTGTTGATCAGAGTTGTGCCTTGTTTTGCGCGCGGGCGCTTCCAACAAATTTTATGCATAATTTTACATCCTGATACGGAAATTGTGGAAGACAGTGTCCTCATCTTTATGTGGAATTACACCAAGAAGCATATCTCATATTCTTGCTAAATTTCGTCCATTGCTTCAGGTCTCAAGTTGAAGAGAACTCTACCGGGTCATCTGTAGCAAAATATAGGTTAGACACATTCTTGATAACCTCATATCTCTATTAGAACGCTATTTTTACTCCATCTGACAATCTCAAGGATGTAATTCGGGCTGACATTTTCAGGCTATCAGGTGTTCTTGAAACCCCATTTTGGTATTCGTAAAATGTGTTGTAAAATTTGTTTTGTATGTAATTTTGCTAAGCAAAGCAGCACTATTGTTTATTCAAACGTTGCATAAACCAGCATCTGGCCAAGTCACAAGAAGTAGATATTTTGGACGATTAATATAATCGCCCTGCATTGGCCCAGCATGTTAGGTTTAATTTATATACATTTAATTAAAGAGTAAGGATAGTTTGTCTATAATTAAGATCTTTTATCATCGAACATACCTATCAGTTTTTACTAAGTATTTATGCACTAAAGTTAATTCATTTTCACCCTCACTTATGCTAAGTATCATTTGCCTTACTATTTTTCAGCTACTGTGGTTGTCAACTAGGCTAGTCTAACTACGACTCTAAGCATTCCTGTATTCTAATCCAACTCACAAGTGTTCTCAGTAATAACATGGCAGTCAGGTTGTTTCAAACGAATAGAATGAATAACTCAGTCAAGTCCCTGATTAACTTGGTTTTTGTGTCGTCTACCTTAAAGCCTGCTCAGTTGCAGGTTGACTAAAAATTTATGAGATCTGCTCCAGCATTCTACGACACATTTTTTGTCTGTATATCCAAATGTTGTTGGGGAAACAGATTGTTGACTGACGGATGCTCTGAAAATTAGTTGACTGACGGATGCTCCAGCTCATACTCGCTCCTTGGAGCACCAAGGATCCTAGACAAATAGATCCTCCGCATGAGCTCACTCTTTTTATTATTATCTATTGTAACAACTTCATTATTAGGAACCACATCATCCTTTCCTCTGTAGCCATACGATAGAGATTGAACATGTTTATCAACATAACAAGTAAAGAGTGAGCTTAGGGAAATAGCTGCATACTACAAGAAGTTCTGCAAGAGCCGCACCATTGTTGGCTTCAAGCTCAACCCATATGACCCCTGTGTTAGAAACAAGATTATTGACGGCAAACAGATCTGCAAGCTGAGCCACAAGTCTCCCAAGACAATGAACGGGATGATCACCTGGCTGAAGCAAGAGTATGAATATATATTTGAAGAGAGATCTGGAAAAAAGGCAATCAGTTGTGGCAAGATTCACAAGTATCTGGGCATGACTCTAGACTCTTCTACACCTGGGAAAATCAAGATCACCATGCTGGACTATGTCAATGAAATTTTTGCTGAAATTGATGCAGCAGACCCAACTGTCACTGGCACCAAACACAGTGCCACCTCTGGTGATCTTTTCAAAGGGGATAATACCAGCAAAATACAAAGCACATATATATCCGGTTCTACTATATCACTGACCGGATCAACCAAGAGGAGCTGACAGATGAATGGTGCCCCACCGGGGACATGATTGGTGACTTTATGACCAAGCCCAATCAGGGCGCTCTGTTCAAGAAGCTCAGAGACCTAATCATGGGAGTCCACAGCCTTCCCACCAAGTAGGAGACTAGTCTGGCCAGGCCCAAAGTTAGCGGCCAGAGTGTGTTGGGAAACTGACAGTTGACTGATGGACACTCTGAAAATGAGTTGATTGATGGATGCGCTGAAAATTATGACTGGTCGTCCTCACTCCTTGGAGCAGAAAGGATCCCACACAAAGAGACCCTTCCACATGAGCTCACTCTTTTTTTATTAGTTATTATAACAACTACATTATTAGGAACCACATCAACCTTACCTCTGTAGCCGATTGATAGAGATTGAATGTGTCTATGAACAGATATTAGCTTTCGCAAGTATGTTGTAGTCCAAAAAATTTACAATTAATGCTTTTAAGTATGTTACTGGTGTATCCACCGTTTGGTAGATGTGTTACTTCACATGCATACACTTAACATATGATTTTTAGTGAATAATTCTTCTTCCAGAGATGAAGTTTTCTTTTTTATCATCACTTAATCTTTTGTATTCTTATGTATCTCATCCTTCTTGTGAATTCGAGTTACTTGCGTGTATCGAAATAAGCTCTGTCCTGTGTCTTGGTTCACCCCCATGTGGTCAAGTTATTTCAACTTCTTCTGAACTACAGCAACTCCTTCCTCTTCGAGAGTAATTCATCAACAACGTATTGCCTACTCTTATAATTTGATACAGCATGTTTTTCCATGATTTTCTGCTTGCTCACTCCTAGCTCTCAATGGTCACTGTTGGCGATATCGGTGAAAACCTAAAAACTTGAAAGATGACACAAATATCATAGACGGAGTCCATTCGTCAACACATAGATAACAAAACAGACCAAGGGGAAAATCTTTTTCATAACAATTATAGTATTAAAAGACTATAAATTTCATATTGTTTTAACTTAGACCAATATTTGGTTATAGCTTAATCGTTTGTTTTGAGAAGCCACAAGATGCTTTAGGAAACTGCTGGCTAGCTTAACCTGGTCATTATATTTTCTTCCAAAGGCTGCTTGTCAAATATTCATGGGATTTTGGGTCAATAATACACATTTTGCCTAGAGTATCAGATGCTGAATAATCTCATTTTGCCAAATTTATTATCATATCCTCCAAAATCAACATGATGTGCTGAATCAGTCTGTATATCCACTGATGGTGTTTTTGGCTTGTTCGATTTGTAGATACCCCTGATGAGGCCATCTACAGTTTTTATAGTAATACTTTCGATCGGATGTAATCTAACACCTATTGATGCCTTTATAGCTTGATGCCATTAAGTTCATTACATTTGGATTTGAATTTCATGTAATTGTGAACCTCAATCCGTTGTCTCATGTCATTTATTAGTTATGCAATAACAATAGAATGTACTTATAAATGAATCTTATTTGTGGAATTCAGTCAATAATCAAGGCCTTTAGCTGCTCTCTTAAAATGCCATCTATTTCTGTTACACCTTGTCGCAATTCCATGTTTGTTGGTACCATTTGTTCCTTCAGCTTCTCTAATACACATTTTGTTCCGTGATAGAATGTCTTTGTGCTGCGATCTTGTGAAAAATTGCTTTCGATTGACTCAATTTCGAAGAAATATTTCATTGATAGAAATTCTTTTAGTACTTGGGAAAAAGCAACGTAAAGCTGGATCACTTCAAGAAGTGAAGGTTAATGCATTTTTAAAGATCCAACCATGATGTCAGGAGGCACAGTGGTGGAGGATGGAAATCTCCATATTGACAAGAACTTGTATACATGGATTCTGGAAAGATATTAAAATCCATGTTGTGAAATACAAATACCTCATATTTAAAGCCCTAAACACTGCACTAGGACTTGACAACAACGGCATGACTACTTCAAAGGGTATATTTCAAGGTTCAAGAAGAGAAAAGAACTTGTAAATAGAATCCATGCTGCTACACGGAGTCTACATGTGGATGCAAAGGAATTAGCAGTATCTGTATACATCATATCCAAAAAAGATCATTCTCGGAATTTGAAATTGAATCCTCTCATTAAGGATGAGAAACTAAATAGTCATCCACCTCTCATAAAAGGTTTACTTACACCCCAGTTGTGAATGCTGAAAGGAAGGTATTATTCTCAAATGTATTATTTTAAAAGTTAAAGAAAATACCAAGAGATATACATGATAAAAGCAAATTTGATTTGAATATGAGAGGCATGTGGAGTGAAAAAATTGCTAAGCGATTTACCAAGGATCACATCCTTATCAGATCAGAAACACAATTTTCTCGTACGCCTGCTCTTTACACACCTTAATATGGACAAAAAGTTGAAATAAGAAGGTATTTATTGTGTTTGTACCTGAGAATATGACTGGCCTACATCAGCACTTTGAATCATTGGAATAGGCCTTTCCAGCAATTTTATTTCTCCAACCCTAGAACATTGTGGTGTTGACCATTTTGATGATAACGGTGAATCTCCTTCACTAGTTTTTAATTCCGGTCTATTCCCAATTTCCCAGTTTAGAGATGGGAACTCATTTTTTGTTTAATTAACATAGTGCTTAAAGGGAAGGAAGATGAGCAGACTGTTATAAGAAATAATGTGACTGATTGTATGAATACATGAGAATAGTGAAGTCATTGCCCAAGGGGAGATAGATTCCATGGCTATTGACAAGACTCATGCCTGCTGTGCTACCATCCTTTCTGGGCAGGTTTGGTGCTTATCATTAGGACGACAGTAGTAGAGTATTATTCACGATTAAAAACGCTGTAAGTCATGGGGATACGATCCAAGGCAGTTATGTCTGTGGCTGAGCGTACAAATTAAAGTATATACCGGTAGTTTAAGAACGTAGAAAACTTATTATGAAGTTTGGGCAATAGAGATCTCAGCTGCTTCGTACATATCAACTTGTCCAGCTCCAAGAGCATCAATCAGAAGAGAAAAGCATGCGATAAATCTTAAAATGACATCAAGGCAGTAGTTTATGTTGGTAGTCATTTGCAGAATTGGTTTGACGGGCTTGACGACAGATCAAAGCGATTTGTATCAAATTT
>Ga0075156_10001800_pt1 | contig 11802 bp, 10 predicted proteins | sample JI81AbrownDNA_FD_70966 | JGI IMG/M metagenome (GOLD analysis project Ga0075156, IMG submission 70966) | Wastewater effluent complex algal communities from Wisconsin, to seasonally profile nutrient transformation and Carbon sequestration -... | ecosystem: Engineered > WWTP > Effluent > Algae...
TTTCCAATAGTTATGTGTCGTGGGTCAATGAATTGAATCGTATTATTGGCAACTCAAATTCAAAAATGACGTCGCCTGCCGATGGGTCTTTTAGATATACGGACCACCAAACTAAAATAACAAAACACCTTGCCAAGATAGGGATTGCGCTGGATCGTTATCCAAGAAATGATTTTTTGAAATAGAGGGGCAGGTTTTTTTGCTCATTGACTCAATCAATGAATCATTCTCTTTCCCTGAGAAACTGCCTAGAACTGCTGAGCGAAGGTATTTCTAATTGACGAGGCTGGTTCCAATGCTGCCGCTCAGTGTCCAGTTTAGATGTTAAAATATTTCGAATGGTAGCTATGAGTAAAAATATGTGTGACAGTGCAATACATGCAGTCGCTTAACTAGGAAATATTGGTGGCAGACGCCCTATGTGTCTACTGCGATTCCGGTCGCAAGTCCCCAGCGTCAGATGTCCGTACACCCATGCTCGAACTTCCACTCTCCGTCAGTAGCGGCCATAGCGCATTATCAGGCCGTTGAATAACGATTTCGGCTCTCACCGGAGGCTCGAGAAAAGCGCAAAACCATGCCGTCTGTCTGAAGAATTAAGCAGGGCCTGACGAAGGCTTGAACAAACTACGCCTTTGACAGGACGCTTTGAGTCAGTCTCTCCCACTCAAAATAGTTTTCAGCGGCCTGCTAGGATTAGAACGTTAGGTTTGGCCTATCAGTTGCCTGAAAGTACTGTGATGATCCCATCCAATCAGCAAAGTGATCACGATCGACATAATGGGCAGTCACGCGCGATGGATTCCGCATCTACCCGCCGTGCTGCGTCAGCCATAACGGACAGCCAGTTCCTTGCGCCGTCCCCGTATCAGGTCATTGTGCGGGGCAGACCGCAGATGGTGGTCTGAATTGAAGGGGAAGGTGACGCCATTGCCGGCATAGCCGGTTACCCGGATGCGGGGGAAGTCCTGCTTGATGGCCTGGTACAGGGTAGGCACCAGATAGTTGGACTTGAGCGATGCTAGGCGCTGCTTTGGTGTCTCGACCGGTGGTACGCCCTGGCAGGCGGTTAGCCGCAGATCGACGAAGTTCTTGGGCAGCCCGGCCTGTTTCAGGTGCTCGCGCAAGGCCGGTACGTCCATCGACTGCTTGCCGTCCTGCGTGGCATAGAGCTTGCTGCTGTCGGGCGCGCCGTGGCCCAGCACATAGAGTTTGTCTTTGTGCGCCAGGTGTTGCAGCGGTGGGTCGGGGTACAGCTGGGGATACAGGTGGGCCGAGGTATTGAGTACGCGGGTCTGCTGTAGCGCGGCAAAGCGCTCCTGGTACAGGCCCAGGTCGCTCTGTGCCATCACCTTTTCGGTTTTCAGGCCTTCCAGCGCAAATTGCTGCTTCTTGATCTGCGAGGCTTTCAGCTTCATGTTGGCCAAGGGGCTACCCTTGTTGTGATCGGTAATGCGTTTGATGCGATCAAGCAGCAAGGCATCCTGTTCCCGGCCGCGCTGTGCGTGGCTGTTCAGTGTCTGGTTGGCCTGGTGTATGGCACCGCCCCATTCCTGCAGGCGTTGCTGCCGGATGGTTTCCAGGTTATCGGCCATCTTGTGGCTAGGGGCGAGCAAGCCGTGCGCCTGCTTGCCCTTGCGTATGCGCACCATGTTCTCGCCCAGTGCGCTTTTGAGGCTGTCCTCGTTGGCGAAGGGGGTGTACATATAGGCGCGGCTTTGCCGTTGGCGCAGCGGCACATAGGGAATCGCGTTCGGGTTGAGCGGGCGCCGCACGGCAGGGCGCACGGGCGGAACCGGGATAGGTGCAAAGAAAGGTTGCTGGTCACCGCTCCCTTTTCGATTCATGGCGCTCTCCTGTGTCTGGCATTCTTTATCGTCGGCCAGCCTGGTATTTACAAGTCGGCGCAGACATCGAACTTCAGGGTATGGTCACACCATGCTGACGGGCCAGTCTGGCCAGCTCGCCCTTGCGTATCAGGTTGTTGAAGAAGACATTGAATTCCGCGCGCAAGGGGGCGGCTTCCGCTGACTTGGGGAAGGCAAAATAGCCATCCTGCACCTCGATGATAGGGCTGATCGCCTGGATGTCCGGCGGGCTGGCCATGGTGGCCAGCAGGGCTTCGGTGTTACGGCGATTGGTGGCCAGCAGGTCTACCCGCTTTTCGCTCAGCATCAAGATGCCGCTTTGCAGGTTGTTGGTCATATCCACCTGTGCCTGGGCTGCCTCAAAGCCGGCACCATAGGCCCAGCCCCGGACGGCGGCGATGCGCAGCCCCCGCAGCCGGGCATAGTCGCCATCCCAGCGCGTACTGCTGCCCGAACGCGCATAGAACACCATTTCATCGCGGTAGAAAGCCTTGTCGGAAAAGGCAAAAAGCTGTTCGCGCTCGGGTGTCTTGTAGGGGCCGATCAGCATATCGGCCTTGCCGGTCTGCACCACCATCTGCGCCCGCGCCCATGGGTAGATGTCAAAGCGCACGGTATGGCCGCTGGCCCGGGCAAACTCGCGCACCAGCGTGACGGCCAGGCCCTCGAACTCCCCATTGGGCGCCTGCTCGAACAGCCGGCCAAACTGGGTGCCGACCACCAGCAGCTCGCGGGCACTGGCGGGGAGTGCGCCTGCCAGCAGTATCAGGGCCAGCCCGGCGCTGGTTATCCATCTCGAAACCATGTAGTTCCCCTCAAGGACTATCCCGTACTCTGATAGCGGTTACAGCTTAAGGATATCAAGTGCGTTCAGGGCTTGCTGTGTCGTGGCGGGGTTTTAGTCAAGTGGCGCTGGCGAGCGTCAACAAGCGCTGCTAGGCAGTTGGCACTGCATCCAGATACAGGCCGGCATAGGTTTTTGCAGCATGGGCAGCATAACCGACAGGCATGACAGTACCCGCTGAGCTGGAGAGCTGGTAGGCGCCAGCCATCATTGCCAGCAGGCCGGCCGCCAATTCTGCAGCTTTAGCCGTGTCGCGGCCTTGCGCACTCAGGCACTCCCCCAGCAGGCCGGTCAGCAGCCGCAATTCCTCGGCAACGGCCTGCTGGTAGACCTCCCGTACTTCCGCCTGGCGCACGGCTTCGGCCCCTATCATGACCCACGCGGCCACGGCATCGGGCGCCGCGCCTTCCCCCAGCCCCAGCCTAGCCTCCAGATAAGCATGCAGCCGCGCCTGCGGATTGCCGGCCAGTGCCGCAATCTGCTCGAAGCGTTGCTGACCAAGGTCGGCCAGTTTCTTCACCAACAGGACGAGGATCTCCTGCTTGTTTTTGAAATGGTAGTGAATCAACCCTGGCGCCAGCCCTGCCTCCTTGGCTATGGCTTGAATCGAGGCTTTCTCGTAGCCCTGCCGGGCGATCACGGCCTGCAGGGCGGCGATGATTTCGGCGCGGCGGCCATCCGTATTCGGTTTTCTTGGCATGTGGGCGGATGCTTAATTTGGACGATTAACCAAATTATAGTTGCAGCGCTATCGGCGATGGGATTAGATTGCATGAAAATTGGTTGTGTAACCAAATTTATCGCCCATAAACCGAGAAACCACCATGCCAACATTGCTGGATAGTCCCGCACCCGCCACAGCGCATCCTGCCTGCCATCCGCTGCCGGCATCGGCCGGCTTCTGCAGGGTGGTGCCGGGTTTTCTGTCCAAGGCAGAGTGCATGGCGTTGATTGCACAGAGCGAGGCCAGGGGTTATGCGGATGCTGGTGCCGACTATCCGCCGTCCTATCGCAACAACGAGCGACAGGTGTGGGATGACAGGGCGCTAGCGGAACAACTGCTGCCGCGCCTTCGCCAGCACGCACCGGCCACGCTGTCTGCGAAGGCTATGGCGGGACAGCACCAGGATTGGCTGCTGGCATCCATCAATGCACGCTTCCGGTTTTGCCGCTATCTACCCGGGCAGGCGTTCAATCTGCACCAGGATGGTGTCTACCATCACGGCCCCTCGCTGCGCTCCCACCTGACTTTCATGATCTATCTGACCGATGGCGATGCCTTTACCGGGGGAGACACGGTGTTCTATTCGGCAGGGCCGGGTGGGGATGCCGCAGGGAGGCCCGCCAGGGAGATCGGCCGCGTACGGCCACAGGCTGGCACCCTGATCCTGTTCGACCACCATATCTGGCATGCGGGCGCGCCGGTCACTGGCGGGGTCAAGCATGTGATGCGCAGCGACCTGCTCTATCGCCTGGGTGCAAGGCCCGAGATAGCCAGCGGTGGTTCGTTTGAGCAGGCGCACCAGGGCTATATCTGGTCTTTGGCAGCACTGGGGCAGGGCTTGCTCGCCAGCGGTGGCAGGGACACCGTGATCCGGTTATGGGATGAGTATGGGCGAGCCATCCGCGAATTGCATGGGCATAGCCAGTCTGTGCTCGGCTTGGCTGCCTTGCCCGAAGATCGGCTTGCGTCCGCCTCCCGCGACCGGAGCCTGCGGTTGTGGCACTGGCCAAGTGGCCGCTGTGAGCACGTGATCACGGCTCACGATGCCGCCATTCTTGGCGTGACCGCCTTACCCCAGGGCAGCTTGGCAAGCTGTGCTGCAGACGGCCTGATCAAACTGTGGCAGCCACAGGGTGCCGCCATCGCTACGCTGGCAGGCCACGCAGGCTGGGTTTGGCAGGTGGCCATGCTGGGCGATCAGCAACTGGCCAGTGTGTCGGAGGACGGTACGGTCAAGCTCTGGCAGATCGACTCGCGCCGCTGTATTGCCACGCTGCCGGGCAAGGTGCCATTGCGGGCTATCGCAATCCAGGGTCGTGGCCTGGTGACCGGTGATATGGATGGCAGGGTAACGGTCTGGCAGCAGCATGGCGATGATTGGATCGTTGAGCGGTTGTGGCAGGCACATGGTGCGGCAGTACGCCGTTTGCGCTGGCTTGCGCCTGATTGTCTTGCCAGCTGCGGCGAAGACAATCGGGTGCGTATCTGGCAATGGCCGGCAGGGCGATTGCTGGCGCAAGCGCAGCACGAGAACTTTGCCACCGATGTGCTGCCCCTGGCCGACGGCTGGCTCAGCAGTGCTTATGACGGTCGTTTGTTGCGACATCCTTACCCCGCACCGGTCGGGCTGAGCAGGGGGTAGCCGGGCGCTCCGCCGGTGGCGGCAGCCTATCGCCGGCTTGCCGTATCTCATGCTATGGTGCGCGCCCATGCCATTTTCATAAATGGCTGAGATAAACAGAACAAACAAAGGAGAAATGATGACGATACTGATTACCGGCGCCAGCATACAACTGCCCCAGGCACATGCGATGGCCACGCTGGAGCGTTTTTCGGCTGCCCAGCAGGCGGGGCGCCCCCACTTCTACTTCAACCGCTTTTGTCTGGACCAAGCGGTCGCGGCGATATTCCGCGACAACATGGCTTTTGTGTCGACAAGCGACTTCCTGTCGCAAGTGGTGGAGCGCATTGCCGCCGCCCATGTCGAGCTGGATGCCCAGAAGCATGCCTGGCGGGGCCGTACACCGGGCAACTACATCCGGTTTGCCCAGATTCCCCTGGTCTATCAGGCGGCTGTGCGCAACCTGATAGACAACAACAACCCCTTTCCCGGGCATAACCGTGGCCCCCACACCACCAACCCGGGCGCGGCTGGCGGCGGCACGGCGCAAGAGTACGACTTATCGGCCAGCCGTGACGGGCGCCTGACCATACGCACGCTGGGTGGCCGCCGCGCCTTCTACTACTCGCGCCACCATGCCGCCGCGACCTATGAGTACCTGCTGATCACCGATAACGCCAATCGGCCGATATTCCGGGGCAACCTACCGCCTAACCTGTTGCGCGTGCCGGTCTAAGCAGAGCCAACTCGCTCTGTACGGTTACCTGCTGCGGCCATCGGCGCTGCGGGCAAGGGGGCACAGCGGCGCTGTTGCCCCTTGCCCGCAAGTGATCAATCGAAGCAGGTCTGCAAGGCGATTACGTCAGTCTTCGCTCGCTTGGCTGCAGTGACGTTCAATGCAGGTGTCTGAGAGCAAGCGCATCAAGCCAGCCTGAATCGCCGCAACAAGCCCTGCAACTCGCCGGCCAACTGATCCAGCTGCCCCGCGAGGTCGGCCGCCCGGTCGATGGAGCGGCTGTTTTCTTCGGCCAATTGGGCAATCTGTTCCACCCGGTTGGCGACTTGTCCGCTGGCTACCTGCTGCTCTTGCATGGCGGCGGCGATCTGGTTGCTGTCCTGGCCGGCGATGACAGCCTCGTCGTTGATGCGCTGCAAGGCTTCGGCAGCACTGCGCACCAGTTGCACGCCGCCATCCATGCGCCCGCAGGATTGCTGCATGGCATCGGCTGACTGCACCGTATCGGTCTGGATATGGTTGATCAGCAGGGATATCTCACTGGTCGCCTTGCTTGCCCGCTCGGCCAGCTTGCGTACCTCGTCGGCCACCACGGCAAAGCCGCGCCCCTGCTCGCCGGCGCGGGCGGCTTCTATGGCGGCATTCAGTGCCAGCAGATTGGTCTGGTCAGAGATATCGCGTATCAGCCCGACTATTTCACCGATGGCGCCTGAGTGCTCGCGCAGCCGGGCCAGCGCGGCGCTGGATTCATCCACCTGCTCGCGCATCTGCTCCATCTCGCCTACGGTCTTGCCGGCGATCTCGGCGCCTTGTCCTGCCAGGCTCTGTGTGCGCATGGCGTGGGTTTTCGAGTCGGTGGTGATGGCGGCCACCGCCGAAATACTGACCGACATTTCCTCTACTGCCGCCGCAATGGCCGATACCGCCTCGGACTGCAGGTGCGAGGCACCGGCCACCTCGCCGGCCGTGCTGGCCATTTGCTGCGATGCGCCGGTCACGGCCACTGCTCGCTGGCCGATATCACCCAAGGTTTCGGCCAGCTTGTCCAGCAGCAGATCGAACGCCCGGCCTATACGGGCCAGTTCGTCTGTGCCCGGCAGGCGCACCCGTTCGGTCAGGTCCAGATGCTCACGCACCCCGTCCATCACTCCCTCCAGTCGCTGGATAGGGTGAATGATGCTGCGTGCCACCACCAGCACGATGGCGCCGACTATCAGCAATACCCCGGCTAGCAGGCCTAGCGACCAATAGAGCTGCTGGTACGCTGCATCGCGGCGGCTGCTCGCTGTGCCAGACAGCTCGCCCAGCAGCCGGCCCTGCAACACATGCAAGGCATTGATGCGGGCGGTCGAGATGGCAAACCATTGCTGGGCATCACCCTGCAACTGCTCCGCGCCTATCGCGGCCAGCGCCTGCTGCCGCAAGGCGGCCGTGCCAGTAAAGTCGGCCGATTGCTGCAGCCCGACGTGCTGCTGGCGCAGCGCAGCGCCTGCATATTGGTCGAACTGGCGGGCGCAGACCTGTTGGCGCGCCACATTGCTGCTGACCTTGAGCCCTTGCGCCAGGTCTATCCTGCCCGCACTGAAGGCGCCATTGAGCAAGGCCCGCTCGCGACCGGATTCCTCCTTGTAGCAAAGCAGGCCGATCAGCGCCTGGGTTTGCCGCAACAGCTCGGGTTCATCATTCACCAAGGCGAGTTGATCGACCACACCCATCAGTGTTTCGATGCGCTCGCTGTAGGCGCTGATGGCGGCAGCCGGCGCCAGGCCTCTGCGGTCCACCTCGCTGCGCAGGTTCGACAGCGCAGCCAAGCCCGCTACGCTGCGCGTGAGCACCTGGCCCAGCTCGCCACTGGCCGGATTGGCGGCCAGGGCAGCGCGCCAATCTGCCACGGCCTGATCCGATTTGGCGCGTGGCTCGGTGAGCACGCCAGCGTTGCCATCAGCCTTGGACAGGAAGCCGGCACTGGTGCCGCGCTCAACCTGCAAGGTATGGATCAACGTGCCGGCACGGTCGGCCAGTACGGTGAGGCGTGCGGTGGCTTCCAGCTGTTGGGCCAGCCGATAGCCAGACCACGCCCAACTGGCTGCCGCCAGCAACAGGCACAACAAGGGCAGGGCCAGCAGCAGCAAGAGCTTGCCGCGGATAGGAATGTTCGCCAGCGTCATGTCATGGACTCCCCCATAGGTGCACCACGAAGGTGGTGACATACCGATGCTTGCCACGCAGGCGTTAGCCGGTAGCATTCTTGTTATAGAAACAAGGGGGGTGGTTTGGTATGCGATAGCACGATACCGTTTATCCGAAAATGGTGCGGCGCATCATGAGCGGGGTGGAAAGTGTGCTTATCGCACCAGGCTGATTGCCTGCGTGAACTTTGCACCGGCGGGGCCTATGACCAATTTCTGCTTCCCGTCAGTGCGCAGACTAAGGAACAATATGGCATCGGATGCCGGCTGTGCCGACCAAGGCGGGGCCGCATCAGCCAGTTGCTGCTGCCCTAGCAAACAGCAAACCTTTTACCTACGCAAGAAGTTCTCCCCATGAAGATTGAAAAGAATACTGCAGTCACCCTGCTGATGAAGGTGACAGACACCCAAGGTTTTGTGTTTGACGAGGGCAAGCAGCCGACAGCCTACCTGCACGGTGGCTACGACAACCTTTTTCCCAAGATCGAGGCCGCGCTGGAAGGGCAGGAGCCGGGTTACCAGACCACGGTTGAACTGGCTACCGAAGATGCCTTTGGCCAGCGCGACGAAGCGCTGGTGACGACCATGCCCAAGGCCGAGTTCCCACCGGGGGTCAAGGTGGGTGGCCAGATACAGCGCCGGGGGCCGGATGGTGAGCCGCGCTATTACTTTGTCACCAAGATCAAGGGGCCAACCGTGCTGCTCGATGGCAACCACCCGCTGTGCGGCAAGGCCATGCGCTTCATTCTCAAGGTGATCGATGTACGTGCTGCGACGGCAGAGGAAATCGAACACCAGCATGTCCACGGTGAGCACGGCCACCACCACTAGCATTGGGTAGCTGATGCCTGGCGGGCTTGGTTGCAGTTAGGTCATAACAGAATCTGGCGCCTGCCCGGCATCCTGGCTGGGTTTGCTGGGGGCACAGGGCAGCTGTTGCTATGGCAGTGCCTTGGGCTCCGTAGCATGCTAAACCTTGCGTGCTGTACGCCTTCCAGTGGTGAAGGCGTGCAGCATGCCATGACCGCAAAGTGATCAGATTAGATGTCCTTGTTTTCCCATGAGATTGAAAATTATTGGCAAGCCGCTTTCCTTGGCGGCGAGATACGCTGCCGTGAAGGCAAGTTGACGCTTGCCGTAAGCCCGGCACTCAGCCAGGACAGGCGGGTGATGCTGCTGGCGACGGCGGATGGCCACACGCGTGCCGTCATGACGCCAGCACTGGCGGATAAGCTGGGCCTGGGCGATGGCCAAGGTCTGACCGAACAGGTATTGCGGCAAAAGCTGCACGATGGGCAGGTGGCCCTGCACGGCGCCGACTATGTTTTCTATTTCTCCGAGGCCGCAAAGCGTGTGCTGCTGGAAGAGACCCCGGTACCCACTCTGCGCCAGCTGACTGCGGCCGATGAGGCGGTCTTTGCCGAGTTCCAGGCGGCGGCTTCTGAGCAGGATCTGGACGATGCCTATGTCGAACTGGATCACTGGCTGGTATTTGGCGCCTTCGAGGGCGAGCGCCTGGTCTGCGCTGCCAGCATGTACCCCTGGGAAGGCCAGAAGCTGGCCGATATGGGCGTGCTGACGCTCGCTTCAAGCCGGGGCAGGGGCCACGCCAGCCGTTTAGTACGTGCGATCAGCCGCCATGCCTGTGGTCTGGGCTACCAGCCGCAATACCGTTGCCAGGTGGATAACCACGTGTCCGCCGCCCTGGCCAAGGCGGCTGGGTTGAGCCGGTTCGGGACCTGGGAAGTGATTTCCCCCGATTCGGCAGAGAGCCTGTGAGGAAGGCAAGTCACGCCTGGGTGAGGGAATGAACAGGTGCCAGCGCCAGGTTGGCGCTGGGCGGGCTTCCTTTATGCCTGGCTTGCGTGGCGTAAATTCAGTATCACCATGAAAATGTAGCCATTGTCGCTTGGTGCGCGGTAGGCGGCGATACCACCCAGGACTTCGGTAGCAATGCTGGTCATATGCCAGCCATCGGTTTGATCCGCATGCCACAGTGGTACCAGCAGGTGTGGATAGTTGTTGGCTTCGCCAACATCACGCACGGCCTCGATGCGGGAGCGTACTGGCGCCAGCAGGCTAAAATTGGCCCAGGACCATTTCCAGGTATGGCTAACGGTAGATAGTGTGCCGACAAACTCGACGTCTGCAATCAGGTCGGGTACGTCCGCACCGGAGAACACCAACTGGGCAGTCGCCTGATCGTAGTCCCAGCGAGGGTACTGGTTGATCTGGAGGTTGTCCTGCAGGATGCTTTGCTTGTTGTTGAGCGACTGGCAGCAGTCATCGACATAGGCCTCCCAGGCAAGCAAGGCATCACCTGTCAGATAGCCTACACTTTTCGCCAAACCCTCGTCGTAGCAACCGCTGCACAGCAGCTTGATGTCGGCCGCCTCGGAGTTCCGCTCATTCCACTCGCCTTCGCGCTCGTAAGCACGATTGCACTCACCGCACCAGGCATCCGGCCAAGGGTTATCTTCTTCCGGGTAGCCGCAATACCAGGGCTGCACGGGGTCGGTGGCCAGATGCTGGCAGACAAACGTCATATTGCGGCATCCGTGGGTGTCGCAGCTGATCTGGTTGTCTTCGTCGTTACTGGAATCGGCAGCCGTATCCTCATTCATGGCTGTGCTTTGCATTTGTGGTGTTCCCGTTTTCAGATCTGCCTATCAGGCAAGCTTGCTCACCTCGAACACGATGTGGGCTTGGTTGAAACCGGGATTATCCGTGCTTTTACCCCTGCTGTTGAGCCAAATAGCCGGAGTAAGTTGGACGTGGCCAGCCGTCCTGCCTGGTGGAGATGTGCCCGAATACGGCGTTTTGTTGCTGTCTGCCCGTTCAGCGCTATTAACAATACCCTTCTGGCGTTGCTGTGCGAGTTTGCCGTACCCACGTGCTGTCTGCCGCGCGCGCCATCGCACGCATGCCTAGCCAGAATCGCTACGCTGGTTTTTGTTAGCGGCGCTTCTTCAGAACAACATGCCCAGCATTGAGGCCTTGATCGCCGCCTCGGTTTTGTTGGCAGCGTTGAGTTTGCGCATGGTGTTGACCAGGTGGAATTTGACTGTCCGGTCGTCGATACCCAGGATCATGCCTGTCTCCAGATAAGTCTTGCCTGTGGCGGTCCAGCGCAGGATCTCCCGCTCTCGTGCAGTCAGTTCGGTGTCGCACTCCGGCATCAGCTTGGGGGCGATCAATTGGGCCATGGCACCGTGTACCAGCCGAGTCAGCCAAGTCATGCGTAGTTCCTTGGCGTCCAGTTCTGCTGGCGTGATGGCCTCGGCCGAACGCACCAGGGATAGCAAGCCGGTCAGGCCATTCTTGCTCTGGGCCGGCATACACCAGCCATGCTGCAATTTGTGCTGCCGCGCTTCGTCCCAGAACTCATTATGGGTTTGCGGATTACTGGCCGACCACAGCAGCGGCGACGTTTCCGAGAGACCGTGCTTGACCGTGGGGTCAACTTGGAAATAGTTGCGCTCCATATAGCGCTGCGTCCAGCTGTCAGGGTAATCGGATAGCAGAGAGAACTTAGGCATGCTGACCGGGAGGGGGACGCGCATGCCGTAGGAGCAATAGTCAAAATCCAGCTCGCGGACGACCTGCTTTACCCGCTCGAACAACACAGATTCAGTCACTGCCGATGAGAAAAGATCGATATAGCTTTCGCGCCAGTCATGCATGGGGCGCTGCCTTTACATTGCACGAGATGCCCGAATGGACAGTGTGCGTATCAAGATGAAGCCGGTAACATGAAATCATGACCCCACTCCTTTAGAATAATGGCATAAAATGGTATGGGCTCCAGGGATAGTGCAGG
>Ga0075156_10001807_pt1 | contig 11779 bp, 12 predicted proteins | sample JI81AbrownDNA_FD_70966 | JGI IMG/M metagenome (GOLD analysis project Ga0075156, IMG submission 70966) | Wastewater effluent complex algal communities from Wisconsin, to seasonally profile nutrient transformation and Carbon sequestration -... | ecosystem: Engineered > WWTP > Effluent > Algae...
TTGTAGCGTTATTTGCTATAATCTTTGTAATCCACCGTCTTTCCACATAATCGCAAAAATCTTTCAAATTTCTGCCAGAGGCACCCTCCATTTTTAGGGAAATCCTTAATCGTTCCTGTTGGTCGAGATGTTTAGCGTAACCTTCGAGGATTAAGGTCCTTTCCATTTCGTTCGGAAGGGGAAAAAATATCTTTCGATCAAACCGCGAAAGTAGGGCAGGGTCTAGGTCCCCTTTGCGATTGGTCGCTCCGATAGTGATAATGTTTCCCTTGTCAGCAAAACCATCTAACTTACGTAAGAGGACACTAAGTAAATTCCTAGTTGCTTCAAACAATCCATCTTCCCGAGAGGTTGCCAGGGAATCAATTTCATCTAGAAATAACATTGATTTGTCGAAGAGGGCAGCCGCGTCAAATACCATTGCTAAGTTTTGTGATGATTCTCCATAATATTTACTTAAAATGGATTCGATCGGGACGTAAATCATGGGAACATTACAAGCGCAAGCTGCAATTTTTGCCATTGTCGTTTTTCCCACCCCTGGATCCCCTTCGAAGAGTACCGCTCGAGGTAGGATTGACCCAGGAACTTTTCTCGTGAGTTTGGTAATCTCCTGGAACGGTTCAGGCTTAAGAATTGGCATGACGAGACTTTCTAAAATCTGTTCTTTTACATTCTCATAGCCATAAACGCTATCAAAACTTAGAAGTCGTCCGCTTACTTTTTCTTCAAGTGGATCAAAGACTTCGACACCTAACTTTGTCAAAATCTCTTTGGGATTTCTTTTGGTTCCGTTTGATTCTAAAAAAAACTTATAAAGTGCAATACATGTTTGTATTTCCTTTAAAGTCAAATCAGTCCTTTTGGAAATTTCTAATTTTAACTGACTGGAAGAAAAGGAGAATCGAAAACGAATTTTATTGGTTAGATTTTTGTCTGGTTCAAAAAGATTTTCGCTTAAGGCTTGTAAACTGAAATATCCATTCTCAAAATTATAGATTCGAAAATTTTCAATATAGTTCCTTACTACGCCGATCGATTCAAATAATTTTTCTTTTCCTGGATCGGGTAGAATCATCCGAAAGATCTGCTCTTCTTTTTCAGAAAGGAAATCGTATCCATTTCCTCCGATTTCTGAAAGAAATAGCTCTTTTGCTTTGAAGAAATCCATGGGAGAAATGGGATTGGACATAATGAACAAAAAATGAAAGATTTATTTTTTTTCAAGGAAGGATTTTTTATTTCTCCGACAGTTAGTCTAGAAGAGGGTTCCCGATGGGTGAAGGTTCGCTATCACAAGAAGATATAGATGCATTACTAGGTGGTTTTAGTGGTGGTAGTCCGGCAGCTACTCCTGCCGGTGGTGGCAGTGGTGGTGGTCTCGACGATTTAGATGCACTCGTTGGTGGTGGCGGAGGTGGAGGAGGCGATGATGGACCTTCCTTTGCTGATATTGCGGCGGCGCTTGGTCCCAGTTCGACACCATCCCCCTCAAAAGCGGCATCCAAACCTCAGTCGAGCGGCGGAAGCAGCAATACCGCGAATTTAAATTTACTTTTAGATGTTACACTCCAACTGACCATCGAACTAGGCCGTACATCGATGTACATAAAAGATGTTCTCCAATTGACCGAAGGCACAGTTGTAGAATTGGATAAGAACGTCGGGGAAGAATTGGACATTCTTGCCAATGGAAAGTTAGTTGGGAGGGGCAAACTCATTGTCCTTGACGATTATTATGGGGTCCAGATCACCCAAATCGTAAATCCCATGGAACGTTTAGGCGGAGCACCTGCCTTCCTGTAAAGAGCCAACTCATGGAAGAATTAGAATACACAATCGAACGCACAGCCGAGCCAGAAGAAGCGACACAGAAATTTCTCTGGGGTAAGTTACGGGAATACAGCCTCTCGAAACTGAATCGTCCGGATCATGCGAGTTCGGAGTTTTTTGCCATTACCTTTAAGGAAAATGGCCAAATCATTGCCGGTGCACTCTGTTATTGTTATTTTAAAGGCTTAAATCTCCAACTCCTTTGGGTGGAAGAAAAAAAAAGAGGAAACTCTTTGGGGAAAAAACTTCTAAGCCTCGTGGAAGAGGAAGCTTTGAAATTGGGTGCCAGGCTTGTGTTTTTATACTCTTTTGGATTCCAAGCCCCTAAATTTTATTTAAAATATGGATACAAACAATTTGGGATCATAGAGGATTTCCCTGAAGGTTTTAATTGCTACTTTTTGCACAAGAAACTGAACCATCCAAGTTAAATTCAATTGGCAGCGTATCAATTTTTCAGAAAACACTTGCAACAAGCGTTGCCTTTTTCTTATCCTTCTGGACATGTTCCGAATTTTACTGATAACACTTCTCACAGTTTCCTTTTTCCAATGCAAAGATAAATCTTTGCCTCTCCCTTTTGGCGCTGAGATGCGGATCATGCCTGTAGATACAGCAGGCAAGGGATCTGTAGATACCAATGGATATTATATTCCTGAAAAAGGAAATTACCGCGTTCTCTACCTTGAGATTGATAAAAATGGCAATGGTTCGTCGGATGAATTTATCTGGCAAGGCCAGGCGACTTTCCAGGATCCGAAAAGCCCTGAGTTGCGTTCGATGGTCAAAGTGCATGAAGAAGTCGATGAAAACAATGATGGGAAAATTGATTTAATCCGTTGGCTTTTGCCGAACGAATTGATCGCACTTTCTCAAAAAGACTCCGATCATGATGGTTACTTTGAGACAACTCAGTATTATAATTTTAAAAAGAGAATCGTTCGCAGGGAAATCGATAGTAAGAAAAAAGGATATCCGACGATTTTTATATTCACGGATCGGGCGGAGATCGATACAGATGGTGACAAAACTCCGGATAAGGTAGTTTATGGAAAATCCGATTTGGAACTTGAAGAGAAGGCTACGAATCTTCGTGATGCGAAGTCAATGAAACCGAACGAATCTGTTCTTTTTAATCCAAATTTATTAAATGCGGATGATCGACCTATTCTGGGAAGCGGATTGATCAAATAATGAATCTTTAATTCTCGAGAACCTAACTCTCTCAAAATCCGCAAGGATCCTGAAGAGTTAGGTTGCTATTGGTTACGCTTTTGGAGTTTTTCTACCTTCTGTTAAGTTCGAAATCAAATTTGGTAAGTTCATCACATCGGCAGGGATGAGGATTTCCGTATTTTCCTTCGCAATATTTAAAAAGTTTTGAATGAACGCTTTCGTAATCTGGAGTTTGATTGCGGCTGAACCTGTTGTATCGGAAATAGCGATCGCGATGGATTCAATTCCTTTTGCAGTCGCACCCGCGAGCGCTTCGATCTCATTTGCTTTCCCTTCAGCGGAGTTAATCCTTCTCTGTTTTTCCCCTTCCGATTTGTTGATCGCCTCTTCTTTTAAACCCAAAGATCGATTGATGCGAGAATCTCTCTCCCCTTCGGACAATAAAATCTGAGAACGTTTTACAATTTGAGCTTTTTTCTCTTTTTCCATGGCTTCTAAAACAGATTTAGGCGGAACAATGTTTAAGATTTCATAACGATTGACCTTGATGCCCCAAGGTTCGGAAGCCTCGTCTAACGCCGCAACGATCGTAGAATTAATCAAGTCTTTCTCACCAATCGTTTTGTCCAGTTCCATTGTTCCGATCACGGATCTCATCGTCGTTTGAGCAAGTTGGATTGAAGCAAATCGGTAGTCCTCTATGCCATACGAAGCTCTCACTGGATCGATGATTTTTAAATAAAGGACTCCGTCTACTTTCACCTGAACGTTGTCATGCGTGATACAGATTTGTGGTTGGACGTCGATTGCTTGTTCTTTGAGGGTATGGTAATAGGCATCTTTATCCAAAAAAGGAACTAACAGATGGAAACCCGCACGAAGGCTTTGGCTATATTTGCCAAGTCTTTCAACAAGTAGAACATCCTGGGCAGGAATGATTCGAATGCAACGGAACAATTTGTAAGCTAAATAGATGGTAACAAGTACCCAAAAGGCTATGATATGATATCCCATTTTTATTCTCCTGTTCCCTGAGGAAGTTTGGTGGTGATGCGCGAGAGACCCTCAAACACGCCGCTGATGTTTGCCAGATTTTCCGGAACAACGGTTGTTTTACTTGTTTTCAGTATCGTGCCCAAAGCATCTAGATACTCTTGCGTGATTTGTAAACTGACTGCTTCTTTTCCACCTTTTTTAGCGATGGCCTCGGATACCAATTGTAAACCTTTGGCTGTTGCCGTCGCAATGAGTTCAATTTCTTTGGCACGACCAGTTGCCTCATTGACCAGGCGGATTTTTTCCCCTTCCGAAATGTTGATGGATTCTTGCATCTCTCCCATGGATTTGTTGACGAGAGATTCTTTTTCTCCTTGTGAGATCGTAATTTCGGCTCTTCTTTCACGTTCCGATTTCATTTGGTCTTCCATCGCAAGTAGGATCTGTTTTGGAGGAGTGATGTTTCGAATCTCGTACCTAGTGACTTTGATTCCCCAAGGGTCTGTCGCGCGATCAATGTTGGAAACGACATTCGCATTGATTTCTTCCCGTTCCGAGAGTAAATTGTCCAGGACCAATTTTCCAATTTCGGAACGCAGAGTTGTCTGCGCAAGTTGAGAGGTAGCAAGCATAAAGTTGTCAATTCCGTAAGAGGCTTTTTCGCTATCGATGACTTTCATATAGAGAACACCATCCACTTCTACAGAAACGTTGTCTTTGGTGATGCAAACCTGAGGATCTATATCAATGGTCTGTTCTTTTAAATTTTGACGATAACGAATTTGATCCACAAATGGAATTAAAAAGTAAAATCCAGGTTTAAGGACGCCTTGCAACACACCTAACCTTTCTTTTACGAATTCGCTCTGTTCGGGAACGACGATGATCGTTTTTCGAATGATTAAAACGACCAGAATAAATAATACAACGATGACATTATCCATGAACCTTAAATTTACTCCTAAAATGAATGTAGGACATAAGATGAAAGGAAGACAAATTATAAAAAAGGATTTTTTATAATCTTTTTTGTTTTTTTAAGAGAGGATGGTGTTCAACCAACTAAAATTTTTTCCACCGTAAAGACTAAATTATCTCGTTTCAGAATTCTCACTTTATTTCCTTTTGAAATTCGCGACTCAGTGGAGATGGCATCCCAGACGGTTCCCTGAAACCATACTTTTCCTCCGAGTTCGCCGACCAATACATCGGATTCAACTGTTACGATTTGGTTTAAATAATCATCCTTAATGAATGGATCCTTCGATTTTTCGGATTTAAAAAGCTTTCGAACGAAATGACCACCTATAACTAAGGATCCAAGCGTGGAAACCATCCATAAGATGACTTGGTTGGTAAAGGTCATTGGGACAAGCCTTGCCACCATTCCGGTAATCAGACCCCCAATTCCTAAAAACATGATAAAAGTACCAGGAAAAACAAATTCGAGTAGGATTAAAATGATCCCGCTGATAACCCAAAGATAAGGTGAATTTTGAAATAGTATTTCCAATGAAGTCTCCGTCCGTAATTAGGGCCGACATTCTCTCCCTTGGCAAGAAAATTATACTTTGAATCTTGCCGAAAGTAGAAAGCCTGGAAGGAATGAAGAAAAGAATATCCCTTGTCATTCTTGGTTTATTTTTCCTGCTGCAGTTCTATCCAGTAGATCGGACAAATCCGAAAGAAGAAGCACCTCTCAAGTCAGACGAAGCAGTCATCGGAATCTTAAAGCGGAGTTGTTTTGATTGCCACTCAAATCAAACTAAATGGCCATATTATTCCTATATTTTTCCTGTGTCTTTATTTTTGAATCATCACATCGAGGAAGGGCGAGCGGAATTGAATTTTTCTGATTGGGAAAAACTTTCACTCAAAAAAAGGGCGACGTTGGCGGGAACCATCCTCGAAGAGATTGAAGAAAAAGAGATGCCTCTCTTTAGTTACACCCTGATCCATAGAGAAGCTTCGTTATCTCTAGCTGAGATCCAAGTTCTAAAAGAATGGGCGGACAAAGTAGAAACCGCGTACCAAGAGGAACCTTAGATGAGTCAAAAAAAACTTTGGGGAGGCAGATTTGCTGAGGCGCCATCGTCGCTCATGATTCGAATCGGGGAATCGATTTCTTATGACCGCGAACTCTATTCTCAAGATATCACAGGTTCCATCGCTCATGCCAGGATGCTAAAAAAAATTGGTATCCTCACTTCGGAAGAACAAAAAAAAATCGAAGCAGGACTCGTACAAATTCGACAAGAAATTCAATCCGGTAAATTTGAATTTAAAATAGAAAACGAAGACATCCATATGTCTATAGAGACTCGCCTAACTGAGATTCTGGGAGATTTAGGGAAAAAACTTCATACCGCTCGTTCTCGGAATGACCAAGTTTCTCAAGATGTAAGACTGTATCTCAAAGATGAGATTTATGGAATACTCCATGATTTAATTTTCTTACTAAAAACATGGGTGGAGAAAGCAGAGAAAAACGTAAATGTCGTGATACCTGGCTACACGCATTTACAAATTGCCCAACCGATTCGTGCTTCTCATTATTTTTTGTCACATTTTTGGGCCAACGTAAGAGACTTTGAGGATTTTTATAGCGCCTACGAAAGGGCCGATGAACTCGTATTAGGTTCTGGGGCATTGGCTGGAGTGAATTACAATACCGATCGGACTTATCTAAAAGAGACTCTGGAGTTGGCAAGGATCTCAGAAAATTCGATCGATGCAGTCAGCCAGCGCGACCACGTATTGAAGTTTCTTTATGCGTCCTCTCAGTTTTATATCCATGCTTCCCGATTTTGCGAAGAGGTGATTCTTTTTACTTCCCAAGAGTTTTCTTATTTTAAACTCCCTGACTCTCTCACAACAGGGTCTTCCATTATGCCCCAGAAAAAGAATCCCGATGTAGCAGAATTGATCCGAGGAAAGTCAGGTCGGGTAATCGGGGGACTGAATCATCTTTTTCTCATGTTAAAAGGGACTCCGTTTGCCTACAATCGTGATTTCCAAGAGGATAAGATCCCTCTTTTTGACAGCGTCAAACAGGTGAAACTCGGAATGGAGGGGATTACGGAAATGGTTAGAGGCATTCAGCTATTTCCTGCCCATGCTCTAAAATCACTTCGTTCTGGTTTTTCTACCGCAACGGATTTAGCCGATTGGTTAGTTTTCCAAAAAAAGATTCCATTTCGAACTTCCCATGAAATTGTGGGTGAGCTTGTAAAAGTTTGTACAGAGAATGATTGGGATTTATTTACAATTCCAGTCGGAGAGAGAGGTAAAATCAATACCATTCTCACCGATCCCGGTTATGAACTTTCCATATCACTTGAGACTTCTTGCGATAAAAAAGACGTTTACGGTGGAACGGCTCGCAAAAGACAAATGGAGCAGTTAAAGGCTGCGAAACGAAAAATAAAAGAATTAGAAAAAAAAATAAAAACTCGAAAAGGGAAACACGAACGAATCCTATGAAATCAAAACAATTTAAATCTATACCATTGGGCCTCTTGGTAGTTAGTTTGGTGCTTATTACGTGCTCGAATAAAAAATTTAAAAAGAATATCTATGAACCAGTCAGTTATGCGAAACAAAGTGTATTCGTTAAAAAACTCGAACAGACCTCGACGAAGTTACCAGATAAACCGGCTGTTTATGCAATTTTTTCGACAACCGCAGGCGAAATGATTTTAGAACTCCATGCCGAAGAAGCTCCCAAGACTGTCCAAAATTTCATAGATCTAGCCCAAGGGGAAAAAGAATTTCATACGGAAAAAGGTGCCGAAAAACGGCCGTTTTATGATGGACTAAAGTTTCATCGAGTGATTAAAGATTTCATGGCGCAAGGTGGTTGCCCAAGAGGTGATGGCACAGGTGGGCCGGGATACAAATTTGAAGACGAGATCAATGGCAAATCGCTCGGGCTTGATAGTTTGAAGGTCAAAGATGCACCTTATTTCCAAACTCAATTGCAGAGAGCCGTTCTATCAGAATTTAATATCCAATCCAGACAGGAATTGGAAGAGAAGGGGCAAGAAGTAGAGGCTGCTTATATGGATGCCCTTGATCTGAGTGTTTTAGAAATCTTACATAGAGTCGGTTACCGATTCAATGAAGTACTTGCGAGTAAAAAACCATTGCGCGGTAGTTTAGCGATGGCTAACGCAGGCCCAAACACCAATGGATCTCAGTTTTTTATTAACCAGGTAGACAATCTGAATCTCACAGGAATCCACACTGTCTTTGGACAATTGATCAGCGGTTATGAAGTTCTTGACCGAATCATCGAAAAAGGCAATTTACAAACGACAATCAAACACATTGCGATCATTGACAAACGACAATGAATTACTTAGAAGGCATTGAAGCGATTCAAAAGTATACTTCGGGCTCGTCCGTTGAGCCCGTGCTTGATTTTATTAAAAATATCGTTCATGATGAGGAAGGTTTTTCTCGAGCCCTGGATGAAATTGGTGGCATCAACAAATATCCAGATACATTGATTGGACTTCTCTCGTTTATGAGTTTCATTCTCGGTCAAAAAAAAATCGTAAACGATCTTTATGAACAGGCTCTCGATCGTTATGAACAGTTAAGTCATGCGACCGCTAAGAGAAAACCAACGGATGAAGAAGCAAAAATTAAAAAAACTCTCACAGATTTCATTTTGAAGGTGGAGAAGGTATTTGAGGTCCAGGATCTTTCGGATGAGAGTTTAGTGAAAGAATTGAACCGTTTTGTTTCCGAGGCCAATTTAAGTGGGCTTACGGAAAACGAAGGAAAAAACTTGAAACTTTCCACAAAAACGGTGGCTCTCATCGAATCTCATTTGGACAAACATAGAGAGAATTATTACCAATACAAAAAATTACGGACAATCTTCGAACGATTGATCCGGATATCGGACTATATTCTAGCTGATGCGAAAAGATGAACTTTAAATTGAGTTATGTCTTAAAAAAACTATTTTAGTTTTTTGAAATCTGCCGAGATTAAAAGTGTATGCGTTTCGGAAGTAGAATCATCCTTTTTATCTTCGTATGCTCGGAGGCATTGAATGCAGTTCCGGACAGGGATGCCAGAGGGGATTCCGTCGAGAACTTCACCGCACTCCAGACTCGAATCAAAGTTTCGCTTGCCCAGAGAAATTATGTAGAAGGGGAAAGAATCCCTCTCAATTATTCTATTTTTAATACGGGTAAAGAAGTCGTTCGTTTATTCCCAGCAGGCGATTATCGTTATAGTTTTCAAATCGTGATCAAAGATGAAGACGATAGGTTGGTGGCGCCCATTGAAGATCCAGACTTCCATGACCCTATTTTAAAACGTCGCACGACAATTGTTAATATGGTTGGGGATCTTAATAAGGAAATTATTCTTCATAAAAATGAATCTTTTTCCCGAACGATCAATTTAGATGAGTCCTATTCCTTTCTCCCAGGGCACAAATACTTTATCACTGGCTATTTTTATCCGAATTACACGGAGGACAAACAGAGTTTTTTAAGATCCGAAAATACCTCTTCGTTTCTCTTTCAGAAAGCCAAACGAGATAGAAGTTACATTCCGATTGCGCAAAACAATAATGAGTCTGGTAAAATCACGCCTGAGGAAACTGTTTTTTTGTTTTTAGGTTCCGAGATGAAAAAGAATTGGGAATCCCATTTCAAGTGGATCGATTTTTCAGAATATATCTTGAATTACGACAGATTTAGTTCTATCTATGTTGAGAGTCCAGTCTCAGATAGGGATGCTGTTGTAGAAGAATTCAAAGAATATTTAACAACCGCACCTTCGGGTGTTCTGAAATACTTTAAAGTTTTAAATGTGGATTACCCCAGTCGAAATGATGCCAGGGTGCAGGTTTATGTGGAACGGATTCAAGGCAGATTTAAAACTCGGTATGAGTATAGTTATTCTATGAAAAAAGACGAAAATGATCGGAATGGATATTGGCAGATTAAGAATCTTTTGGTAAAGGTAAAAAAATGACAGAAATCTTATCGCAGGACGAAATTGATGCACTGTTAAATGCCATATCCTCAGGAGAAGTATCCGAAGATGAATACTCGTCAGTTGGCGAACAAAAGAAAGTAAAGATATACGATTTTAAAAGACCAGATAAATTTTCAAAAGACCAAATACGTACATTGCAGATGATGCATGAAACATTTGCTCGTTTAGCCACTACTGGTCTCTCTGCCCAATTACGAGCACTCGTTGTAGTGCACGTTGCCTCGGTGGATCAGTTAACTTACGAAGAGTTTATCCGATCCATTCCGAATCCCACAACGCTTGCGGTTATTAACATGGACCCCCTCCGTGGATCAGCGATTCTGGAAATTGACCCTTCTATCTCCTTTACGATCATAGATCGTCTGTTTGGTGGTAAAGGTGAGTCTTCTAAGGTAAATAGAGAACTCTCCGATATTGAGCTTTCCGTTATGGAGGGTATCATAGTAAGGATTTTAGGAAACTTGAGAGAATCCTGGTCCACAGTGATTGATTTACGTCCAAGACTTGGAAACATAGAAACCAATCCACAGTTTGCCCAAGTAGTGCCCCCAAATGACATGGTGGTATTAATTACCTTAGAAACAAAAGTGGGGGAAGTGGAAGGGATGACCAACCTTTGTATTCCTTATATTACTATTGAACCGATTATCAATAAATTATCTGCCCAGTACTGGTATTCATCCATTCGAAAAGGAGAAGTTGATGAGAATCGGGCAGTCATCCAGGAACGTTTGGACCAAGTGAAGATTCCATTGATTTCAGAAGTTGGGAGTGTGGATATCAGTCTCAATGACTTGATGAATCTTCAAATGGGTGATGTGATTAAACTGGAAAATACTCCTATCAAGAGTGATCTTACTGTGAAAGTCGGAGATCGTGGAAAGTTTAAAGCTACACCTGGTAAAGTTGGAAATCGATTGGCAATTCAAATTGGAGATTCGATTGAAGATATACCAGATGAATTACTTGGCTCTACACGCTCCGAACAAGAATACTAATAATTGATTGCCGTTTAAGGCAATGTTATGCGATCAATCAATATAAGAATCATCGTTACCTTCCTATTCTATTTTCTTACTGCGGATTTTAATTCTGCGAGTGAGAAAAAGACCAATCAAAAAACAACTTCGCCAAAAGTGATTATCATATCCATTGATGGATTTATTGGTTCTTATTTTGATTCTCCAGAAATTTTAAGTTTGATTCCAAATTTAAAAAAATTTTCAGAACGATCCGCCTTTTCGCATCACTTAAGAACTGTCAATCCTTCCATCACGTATCCTGCTCACACTTCCATGATGACAGGGGAGGATCCTGGAATTCACGGAATTTTTAATAATACCATCTTGGATCCTTTTGAAAAAAATGAAGGCGGTTGGACTTGGTATGCGGAGGACATTCGTGTTCCGACATTGTGGGATCTCGCTCGTAAAAAAAGAAAGAGAGTAGGAAATGTATTTTGGCCTGTTACGGTCGGTGCAGAAATTGAATTGAATTTACCGCAATATTGGCGAAAAAAAATTCCGGAAGATGATAAGTTGCTGCGGGCAATTTCAACCAAAGGATTACATGCGCTCGCAGAAAAGAAAGTAGGAACCTCTCTCAATGATATTTCCGAGGACCATATCAAATTTGAAACTGCAGCTTGGTTATTTGAAACCTACCGCCCTGATTTGTTACTGGTTTATACAACTGACCTAGATACGATTCACCATGGATATGGACCGTTCTCAGAAAAGGCCAAAGAAAA
>Ga0075156_10001809_pt1 | contig 11779 bp, 11 predicted proteins | sample JI81AbrownDNA_FD_70966 | JGI IMG/M metagenome (GOLD analysis project Ga0075156, IMG submission 70966) | Wastewater effluent complex algal communities from Wisconsin, to seasonally profile nutrient transformation and Carbon sequestration -... | ecosystem: Engineered > WWTP > Effluent > Algae...
CTTTACCATCGTTTTTACAAAACATTGACAAAGGAAATAACCAAGAAGAAGGTAAAAATAGTGATGTTCTAAATTCCACTCCTTTGGAGGGGCAGGGATGGTTAAGTATAAACGATGTTGAGCACACCTATCATTTAATAGATACAGAAGAAAAAATTGTCGAATTGTCAAATTTACTAAGTGACAAATCAGAAATTTGTTTTGACACCGAAACCACCAACATTGATGCTAATGAAGCTGAATTAGTAGGAATGAGTTTTGCATTTACTCCACACGAAGCTTACTATATTCCTGTGCCAGCTGATAGAAAAGAAGCAGAAAAGCTGTTGCAATTATTCCATGAAACTTTCAACAACCCATCAATAACTTGGGTTGGTCAAAACCTAAAATATGACTTACTAGTATTAAAATGGTATGGCATTGAATTAAAAGGAAACATTTGCGACACCATGCTTATTCACTATGTAGTGGAGCCAGAGGGCAAAAGAAGCATGGATGTTTTGAGCCAACAATATTTAAACTATAATCCAATTTCTATAGAAGCATTAATTGGCAAAAAAACACGAAAAGCCACCAACAAAATTGGAGAATTGGGTTTAGATGCAGCCTCTCAAAAACAAGGTAATATGAGAGATGTTGAAGTAGAAATTGTAAAAGATTATGCAGCCGAAGATGCAGACATTACGTTGCAGTTAAAACACCAACTTTTTCCTTTATTAAAAGAAAAAGAAGTAGAAAAAGTTTTTAATGAGGTGGAGAATCCTTTAGTTAAAGTATTAACAGCTATGGAGTTTGAAGGGGTGAAAGTAGATGTTGATTTTTTAAACGAGTACAGCAAAATACTAGAAGTAGATGCTAAAAGAGCCGAGGAAAGTGTGTATTTACAAGCAGGTGTAAAATTTAATTTAGCCTCACCAAAACAATTAGGTGAAGTGTTGTTTGATAAAATGCAATTAGATTCATCTGCTAAAAAAACCAAAACTGGCCAATACCAAACAGGTGAAGATGTGTTGCAAAAGTTAGCTACCAAAGGGCATCAAATTGTAGAAGATATTTTGGTGTTTAGAGAGCTTACAAAGTTAAAATCAACCTATGTAGATGCTTTACCAAAGTTGATTAATAGTAAAACTGGTCGTGTGCATACCAGCTATGCACAAGCAGTTGCAGTTACTGGAAGGTTAAGTAGCAATAATCCCAATTTGCAAAATATTCCTATTCGTACAGATAGAGGAAAAGAAATTAGAAAAGCCTTTATTCCTAGAGATAAAAACAGAATTTTAGTAAGTGCCGATTACTCGCAAATTGAATTAAGAATTGTAGCAGCCATAAGTGGCGACCCTAATATGTGTGAAGCTTTTAGATTAGGAAAAGATATTCATACAGCCACAGCTGCAAAAGTGTATAACATACTTGAAAGTGAAGTAACTAAAGAAATGCGTTATAAAGCCAAAAGTGTAAACTTTGGAATTATTTATGGGCAAGGTGCATTTGGATTAGCCGATAATTTGGGCATTAGTCGTACAGAAGCAAAAGAAATTATTGATAACTACAAAAGGGAGTTTGCAAGCATTCAAAAGTACATGGATGATACCATCAACTTTGCAAGAGAAAATGGTTATGTTGAAACCTTGATGGGTCGAAAACGCTGGTTACGAGATATTAATAGCAGCAATTTTACCGTTCGAGGTTTTGCAGAACGCAATGCCATAAACAGTCCAATACAAGGCACAGCAGCCGATATGATTAAATTGGCTATGATAAAAATTCAGGGACAATTAGAACAACAAAAACTACAAAGCAAAATGATTTTGCAGGTACACGATGAATTGGTTTTTGATGCTGTACCAGAAGAATTGGACATATTAAAACCATTAATTTTAGGAGGAATGAAATCGGCTTTGCCTTTGCCAAACGATGTGCCTGTTGAAGCAGAATTGGGTATGGGTTGTAATTGGTTGGATGCACATTAGAATGCTTAATAAGTTATTTAAAAACTAAATCATAAATAAACTAAATGAACGTTTCCATTCAACGTTTTACTAAAAACAAACCAGCACAACTAAGTGCCATATCTAAAAAAACTTTTTACGATACCTTTACAGGTACTTGTACAGAAGAAGATATGCAATGGTTTTTAGAAAAGTACTTTAATGAGGAAAGCTTGTTTAAAGAACTTGATAACGAAAACTTTTTTTGCTATGCAGCCATTATTAACAATGAAGTAGCTGGGTTTATTAAGTTTAAAGAAAGTAGCACCGATTTTACAATTCCAACACACTTAAAATCTATTGAGTTAAAAAGTTTGTATGTAGATGAGCCTTATCATGGTAAAGGAGTGGCTCAACAATTAATGACCTGCATACTACAACATGCCAAAGATTTTGCTTACCAACTTATTTACTTAAGTGTTTGGGAATACAATTTTAAAGCCCAAACTTTCTACAAAAAATTTGGATTTGAAGATAGTGGACACCAAAACAACTTTCCTATTGGCAATACACCTCAAACAGATTTGTGGTATTGGAAAAAGCTCTAATAATTTTATAGTTTTGTTGGCTATTTTTAAGTAACTAATTTTTATATCAATTGTTGTTTTATCAAACAATTCTTATGTATAAAAAAATTTTACTTTTTGCATTTCTGTCTTATAGCGTTGCAATAAATGCATAAACACCTAATAGTTGGCAGTTGTTTTTAAACAATGAAAAAATTAGTGTGGGTATGCTTGGCAAACCAACCACGGTTGAAATCTCAAAAAACAAACTCGGCAATTTAAAGCTTAAAATTTTTGGTGATACAAGCTTAAATCAATTTAGAAAATCAGTTGTAATTACAGATACTTTAGGTAAAGAATTATCAAAACAAAACTTTACAACTGCACAAATTGTTTACCACCTCAACGAAAAAGAATTTGTGGCAAAACATGGCTTAATTCCCTTCAAAATATTATGCCACCAAGTTCCTAGCAATCAAAAAAATTTTAGATTTTTACCTAAGCATTATTTTATTTGCACTATTCGATGGCGATAAACTTTATATCTTACCTGGGTAAGCTTCTAAGGCTGCAGCCAAGCAATCCATTGCTTTATTTATTGCATCTACGTTTAATACATAAGCTAATCTAACTTCTTGCTTACCCAAACCCTCTGTACCATAAAAACCAGTTGCAGGAGCTAACATTACAGTTGCATTGTTATAGCTAAAACTTTCTAGTAACCATTGGCAAAATGTATCGCTATCATCAATTGGCAATTTAGCTATTGCATAAAATGCACCACCAGGATTAGGGCAAAATACACCAGGCATGGCATTCAATCTTTCTACCAAAGTATCACGTCGTAATTTATATTCAGCTTTCGTAGCATCAAAATAATCAGAAGGCAAATCTATAGCAGCTTCGCCAGCAATTTGTGCAAAGCTTGGTGGGCTTAAACGTGCTTGTGCAAACTTCATGGCAGCTTCATACAAACTTTTATTTTTGGTTACAAAGGCTCCAATTCTTCCGCCACAAGCACTATAACGCTTGCTAATTGTATCCATTATAACTACATGATTATCAATGCCTTTTAGGTGCAGGGCACTAGTTTGTGTACCAGTGTAGCAAAACTCTCTATATGCCTCATCACTAAACAAATACAAATTGTACTTTAATACAAGCTGTTTTAATTGCTCCATTTCTTCTGGTGTGTACAAATAACCTGTTGGGTTGTTAGGATTACAAATTACAATAGCTTTGGTTTTGCTAGTAATTTTTTTCTCCATTTCTGCAATTGGTGGCAAAGCAAATCCATTTTCAATGTACGAGGTTACTGGTACAACTTTTACACTTGCTGCTACAGCAAATCCATTGTAGTTAGCATAAAAAGGCTCGGGAATAATTACTTCGTCTCCTTCGTCCATACAAGCCATAAAACCAAATAAAATAGCTTCGCTTCCTCCTGTTGTAATCAATATTTGATTATAATCTACATCAATACCAACACTTTTATAATAACCAACCAATTTTTTACGGTAGCTTTCATTTCCAGCACTGTGGCTATACTCCAAAACCTTAAAATCGCTGTTTCTTACAGCATCTAAAACCAATTTAGGTGTTTCAATATCGGGTTGCCCTATGTTTAAATGATATACAGTAGTGCCTCTTTTTTTGGCAGCTTCGGCATAAGGTACTAATTTTCGTATTGGTGATGAAGGCATTTGTAGCCCACGATTACTTATTTGCAACATGAGGCAAATATAATACTTGATAATCTCCTACATTGGGTTTGTATATTTAATTGTTTAATAAATTACTAGCAAAACTTTTATTGGCATAAAATGTTACTTATTTATGAAGAATATTTTTGGCGAAAAACTAGAATGCTGTTGCACCAATCCTTTAACTGGGTTTTATAGAGATGGATTTTGCCGTACCGATTCGTTTGATGCTGGTACACATGTTGTTTGTGCCATAGTTACAAAAGAGTTTTTAGAATTTTCATTAAGTAAAGGCAACGATTTAATTACGCCAAAACCTCATTACAATTTTTCTGGTTTAAAGCCTGGCAACAAATGGTGTTTGTGTGCTTTAAGATGGAAAGAAGCCTTTGAAGCAGGAGTTGCACCAAAAGTAATTTTAGAGGCAACTGCCGAAGATGTTTTACAATATATTGATATGCAAGACCTAATTTCACACGCTCATAAAAATGAATCCATTTAATTTTAATAATACCTACTTATCACTACCATCATCTTTTTATAGTTTGGTAAAGCCATCTACTCTAAAACAAGCAGAGATGGTGTTGCTTAATTCTAACCTTGCACAAGCTTTAGATATTACCTTAGACAATAAAAAAGCCCTAGAAGATGTTTTATTTGGCAATAACGATACTGTAAATAATTATTCATTCGCCCAAGCCTATGCTGGACATCAATTTGGAGGCTTTACAATGTTGGGTGATGGAAGAGCAATTGTTTTAGGTGAGCATGTTGATAATAAACTAAACAGATATGACATTCAACTAAAAGGTGGCGGAAGAACTCCATATTCGAGAGGTGGTGATGGAAAAGCAACCCTTAAAGCCATGCTTAGAGAATATCTAATGAGTGAGTCCATGCATTATTTAGGCATTCCAACCTCACGAAGTTTAGTTGTTGTAAGCACAGGTGAAACTGTTTTTAGAGAAACGGCACATCAAGGAGCATTTGTTGTAAGAATTATGAAAAGTCACTTACGCATTGGTACTTTTGAATTTGCAAGCTATTTAGCTGGTGAAGAAAACTTAAAAGCTTTATTAGATTATACAATTCAAAGATTATACCCTCATTTAATCACAAATGACAATAAAGCTCTTGCCTTTTTAGATACTGTAATTGCTAAACAGTTAAACTTGGTTGCCCAATGGATGAGGGTAGGTTTTATACATGGGGTAATGAATACTGACAATATCGCTATTACTGGAGAAACTTTTGATTACGGCCCATGTGCTTTTATGAATGTTTATAACCCTAATACTGTTTTTAGTAGTATAGATACAGGTGGAAGATATGCTTTTGGAAACCAACCCAACATTATAAAATGGAACTTAATTAAACTTGCTCAAGCCTTATTACCATTGGTTGATGAAGACCAAAAAACAGCTGTAACACTTGTACAAAAAGCTTTTGAGAATTTTGATAAAACTTGGTTTGATGTGTATTACGATACCATGCTTAATAAATTAGGAATTGAAAGCAAAACCATACAAGATAGATTTTTGGTTGATGAGTTACTACAAATAATGAATCAATTGCAACTAGACTATACCAATACATTCCTTTCTTTGAGTTATGAAATTGATGGTGTAACCAATTTTTCAAATGATAAAGTTTTTATAAATTGGAAAGAAAAGTGGCTACAACGAGTGGCCAATAATAGCAATGGCTTAGAAACTGCAAAGGCAATAATGCAACAAAATAATCCAGTTTTTATCCCAAGAAATGATAAAGTTGAACATGCTTTAGAAGCTGCCTGCAATGGAGATTTTGGTAGTTATAATTTATTGCTAAATGTAATAAGCAAGCCTTATAGTTACAACAAAAGCTATGATAGTTTTTTAACAGTTCCAAGCAAAAATTTTGAAACTTGTTACAAAACCTTTTGTGGTACTTAAATAGGTTTTTAAGTGATAATCTTTAGAAGAAATGTAAAAAAGCTTTTACAAAGTAAAAAATAAACAAAAGTTACAAATCAACCTGCAACACTATAAATTTTCTTAAAATTTAATTACAGCAAAAATACTAAACCCTCTTCCTTGTCCAATATTACGGCCAAGAAAATCGGTAAAAATAGAAGCGTTTAAAGAGATGTTTCTATCTATTCTTCTACCCAAAGTAATAGTTCCTCTTAAATAATCAAAGTTACGATTTACCAAAGCAGTTAATGTACTGTTTGACCCTGATGCAGAACTTGTAACACCACTCAATGTGCCACTAAGTTTCCAGTCTTCTCCTATAGGAGTACCTAATGTTGCATTTGCAAAGAATTGTGTTGGTTCGCCTGGATTAAAATAGTGTCTTATACCACCTTCAATATCATAATAAGTATCCTTTAATGTAGTTGTATTGGTGCCAGCTAATCCTAATTTTACTTCTAAACCTGGTGAGCCAAAGCCTGGTAAAAGTTGCGTATTTTGAGCTTGGTACATTGGTATAAGAATAGAGCCAGTAATGCTTAAATGTTTAAAATAATCGTAATGATTTAAAAAATATTTTAAACCAACAGATGCATCTGCTGTTGTTTGTAATTGTTCTATTATAGTATTATTTTCTGTAAATACTTGATTTACATAGGGAAAATTAAAAATAAAATCTACGTCTCTACCTATTCCATAACCACCATATAAACCAAAATAGTTTGATCTAAATTTACCATTGTTGGCGTACAAGTTGGCTTGTCTATTTTCATCCCAATAACCTGTAGCATTGTATTGTGTAAAAGTGGGTACTAAAAGCCAACGCCCTTGCCCTATTGGAAATCCAGCTTTGGCATAGTTTGCAAAGGCAAAGGATACAATAAGTATGATTACTATTTTTTTCATTTCAATTTTTTATAATTATGTCTACAAAGTCTTTTAAGTCACTTTCCCATATTCAATAAATGTACCAAAGTTATGGCTACCTTAATCTTTCTTTTAGCCAAGTTTCTTTTAGTCCATAAAACCCTTTTTCTAAAGTATTCAACCCTTCTTTACTAATATGTACATCTTTATTAGAAACCCTTAGTTGACTAATAAGATTATATACACACTGTGCTGGCGAAATAGTGCTATTTTGATTAAAACCAACCAACACAGGGCAACTAATAAATGGTGCAAAATTTACAGGATCAAAATACTCCAAGGTTCTTAGCATGGCATTTCTATCTACACCCATTCTTCTGCTTGCATAAAAACTTTTATACATAGAAGCAGGCCATTGTGTAGGCGTTGCAGCTTCGCCAAAATTAAGCATCTCTTTAAAACTCACAAAACTTGGACCCTCTAAAACAACCCCCTTAATTCGGGGGTCTAGCACTGCAACAGCAGTTGCTGCAGCTGCACCTAACCCATTTCCTACTACTACAATTTTTCGACTATCAATTTTAAATGCACTGGCGTTGCTAAATAAATACTCTAATCCTCGTAACGCATCTAAATAAATACCTTTTAAAATATACTTGTTTCTATCTTGTAAATTAAAAGTACCATACTGGTCGTATGGTAAATTGTAGTTAGCGTTGCTTCCTCCTGCACCTCTAACATTTAAAGAAAAAACAGCCATTTCTCTTCTAAGTTCGGGTGCTTGATTATTTAAGTAGTCTCCCAGTTTATAAATAACACCATTTTTGCTTCCACTTTTTGGTACACTAAGCCAACCTTTTATTACAGCTTTATCAACGCTATTAAATTGTACTTCGTAAACATCACTGTGTTTATTACTTAAATCGGGCCTTGCCTGTTGATAAAAGTTGGGGGAAGTATTACTTAGTTCCCTTTTGGCATTTTCCCAAAAACTTACAAAATCAATTGGTATAGCCGTTTTTGCAACAATTTTTGTAGGCTCAAACCCAAAATTATACGCTGCAACATCTTCATAAACATTGCTTACTATATGCATATTTGCTAAGTAATATCCTGGCTGAAATTGCCCACCAGCAAACTCAAATGTTTTATTAAAACTGCCTTTTTTGTTTAGCAAAAATGGCACTACTTCTTTATACAACACTATACCAGCATTGTTAATTAATTGAAAATTAATATTACCAGCTTGTTGCTCTTTTAGTGTGTTTTGTAATCTTAATACAAATCCTATTCTTCTATCTTTTGTAGTATAAACACCGTTACTACTAAATCCATCAACTTCTGTTTTTATGGCAGTTTTGTTTTTGGCAATGGTTGATACAAAGCCTTTTGTGTTATTAAAAGTAGATGTTGAGGCAGAATTGTAAGTTCTATTTACTTGTGGATTGCTCGAAAATTGCAATGGCCCATTGTTTTGAGAACAAAGCTGCTCACAAATGATGATACTAAAAAACGAAACCGTTAGTATTTTTAATAAAATATGTTTATAAATATTACACATTGGTACGGGATACCATTTTTGTAATAACGAAAAAGTTGAGCAAAAATTATATAACTATACTTGTTTTTATAGATTGAGTAAAAATTGCATGGTATCTACACCATCGGCAAAAGTTGAAATACTTGGGTTTTGGGCTTCGCCAAATGGTATAAAATTGCTGCCAACTATGCATTGAATTTCTTGTTTTGTTGTTGCAATTTCAATAGCATCTTCGATTTTTACATAAACACTATAGTTAATTTGGCTTATTGGTGAAAAAATATTAGCTTCTTGGCAAAGCAAAATATTGCCATTAGTTAAGTATTTTTTTTGATTGAGCAGCAAAAGTGTGAGCTGATAGTCGTAATTGTTTTTGTATTTATGAAAATCTAATAAATATTGGTACTGATTAATTGCAGATAATAAGCCATCGAAATTATAATTTTCTGGTACAAATAAGTGGGTTACATTTCTGCATCCTTGTCCAAAATAAAGTTGAATATCAGTTGCCAAAGCATTTAATTGGTCTCTAGTTTCATTGCCAGTTAGTATAGCTACAGATGTTTTGTTTTGCCTAATTATACTAGGATACTTACTAAAATAATACTCAAAATATCGGCTACTATTATTGCTTCCTGTTGCAATGTATGCATCACAGCCTTTAAGGGTTTGGGCAAAACTTACTTTGTTTTGTACAGTAACTTCCCAGCTGTATAGTGTTGTAAAAAGGTGTTTTATAAGCACTTCATCTTTACTACTAGCTTTAATTAAGCAATCGTTTCCACTTAAAAAAACACATAAAAAGTCGTGAAAACCAACTAAAGGAATATTGCCAGCCATTACAATTCCAACAAGTTTTGGATTTGTATTTTCGTTAGGAATATTGTAGGCTTTAGCAAAGCTAGATAGCACCGTTTCGTTTAAAAAATTATCTACAATATTTTTACATGCTTGCTCAATAAAACTTGGTATAAACCATCCATTTTTGTTGTTGGCTAGTGCTTTTGTATTTTGCCAGTTAGCATCATCGTTTTGCATATAATTTCCCAACTTCACCAACAATTGTATTCTATCTTGTAAATTCATGTTTAAAAAATATTAATTTTGTACCCTATTAAATTTAAAACCTACAAAAGTACAATATGGCAATTAAAATAACTGATGAATGTATAAACTGTGGAGCCTGCGAGCCTGAATGTCCTAACAATGCTATTTATGAAGGAGGTGTAGAGTGGGCAATACAAGATGGAACAGCAGTAAAAGGGAGTTTTGTAATGATGGATGGAAGTATAGTAGAAGCTAATACAAAATTTGCTCCACTTACCAACGAAACTTACTTTATTATTCCTAATAAATGTACAGAGTGCCAAGGTTTTCATGAAGAGCCACAATGTGCTAGCGTATGCCCTGTAGATTGTTGTGTGCCTGATGAGTTGTATGTAGAAACAGTAGAAGAATTAATGGCTAAAAAAGAAAAATTACATTTATAATTTTAATTTTTTGGTGATATAATGTAACCTACCTTTATGCTCTAATGTTTTTGCTGAAAAGCAATTTCTGTGTACAGTGGGTGATATTTCTCACTTTTAAGTAAAGCCATTTTGTACAAAATGGCTTTACTATTTTAGCTATACAATGTTTGAAGACCAATGTGTAGCTTGATTGATTTGTTGGTTTATAAAAATTCTTCAAGAAATAAAATTATGCAAAACGAAATTTTAAATGCTACTCAAATACAAACCAAATTGCAACGAATTGCCTTACAAATTGCAGAAGTATTGCCAAACGAAACTGAAGAATTAATAATCATTGGTATTAAAGAAGCTGGTGTATTGGCAGCTAAAGTAATTTTTAAACATTTGCAAGCTTGCATTAGCAATCCTACCACTTTATTACAAGCTAGCTTAAACAAACAACATCCTTTGGTTGTAACTTTTGATATTGATACAAACTTTACAGGAAAACATATTTGTATTGTTGATGATGTAAGCAATAGTGGCAAAACACTTACTTACGCTTTAGCCCCTATTTTGCAGCACCAACCTTTAAGCATTAGAACTGCAGTTTTAGTTGAAAGAAAATATAAAAAATTTCCTGTGCAACCCGATTTTGTAGGCTTATCTCTTGCAACTTCTCCCAACGATTTTATAGAAGTTACCTATAACCAAGATGGTTTATTAGGTGCATTTGTAACTGCTGCTTCTTAACCTTTTTGCAACTCTATCATTCTCATTTGCTTGGCATCTTGTAAAAAATCACTAGCAAAAATAAAGTTGTTTAGTAGTTCGTCTTTGGCGTAAATAATTTCTGTATTGTTGCCTTCCCATTGTTTACGTCCTTGGTGTAAGTAAGTAATTTGGTCGCCAATTTCCATTACACTATTCATATCATGTGTAATTACAATAGTTGTAATATTGTACTCTTTGGTAATATCTCTAATTAATTTATCAATTACCAAACTAGTTTGAGGATCAAGGCCACTATTGGGTTCGTCGCAAAATAAATACTTAGGATTAAGCACAATGGCTCGAGCAATACCTACACGTTTTTTCATACCTCCACTAATTTCTGAAGGAAATTTTTTGTTAGCATCTTTAAGGTTTACTTTATTTAAAACCTCGTTTATACGTTCCATTTTTTTGCTCTCACTCCAATTGGTAAACATATCTAAAGGAAACTTTATGTTTTCTTCTACAGTTTTGCTATCAAATAAAGCAGAGCCCTGAAAAAGCATGCCTATTTGTTGGCGAAGTTGCTTACGTTGGTCATCTTCCATAAGTAACATATCCATTCCATCAAACATAATTTGACCATTATCTGGCTCAAATAATCCAACCATACATTTTGTAAGTACCGTTTTTCCACTACCACTTGTACCAATGATTAGGTTGCATTTACCAGAGTAAAAAGTAGCAGAAATGTCTTGTAAAATAACACGGTCACCAAACGACTTTTTTATATTTTTAATTTCTATCATAGTGGAGAAAGTAATTTAGTTTGTTTGATAATTTCCATGGTTTTTAAGATAGTTTACAAGTCCTCCTTCATTCATTATACTTAGCATTACTTTTGGTAATTTAGTTGCAGTATAGGTTTTGTTTTTTGAAAGATTATGAACTATTCCATTTTCTAAATCTATTTGTAATTCATTGCCATATTCTATATCATGGTTGTTAATTTCTAAACCGGGCAAGCCAATATTTATTGCATTTCTAAAAAA
>Ga0075156_10001810_pt1 | contig 11775 bp, 9 predicted proteins | sample JI81AbrownDNA_FD_70966 | JGI IMG/M metagenome (GOLD analysis project Ga0075156, IMG submission 70966) | Wastewater effluent complex algal communities from Wisconsin, to seasonally profile nutrient transformation and Carbon sequestration -... | ecosystem: Engineered > WWTP > Effluent > Algae...
TAACATAGAGATTTTAATTTTAATTTAGTCCACCTCCATTACTCACAGTTCAAATATTTTCTGCAAAATGCTTCTTGTATAATCTGTGTTCTGTATAGACATGATTTTTTAGTGGCTAATGTTGTTCTGGTGTCCAGAATTGAATTACAAGTCTTCCTTTTATTTCGTTTTTAGTTTAAAAATACTCTGTAATATTCTTGATCGATTTCTAACCTCAGTAGCTCCAATTTTGAATTTGTGGGTCTTGAACAATCCATCAAGTGTGACATTTTGCCCACCATCTTTGTCTTTTCTCACTTCTTCAAAACCTTGCCTGATTCCAATTGTATCGAGGTCTTGTTAGCCGTGCACCTTGATTCATCCACAAATCATTGTGACAACACACACTGGTTGGGTGAACTTAATAGTCTCCTCCCTAGCTCATAATTTTTAGTTTGATTACTACATTTGAAAAATCCAAAAATTCCTATTGTAGCTCAACAATGAACTAACAAATGAAGAATGAAAGAGAGCGCTACAATACCTTATGTTTCTAAACAAAAAAATATGGGACAACAAAGGCACGAGGATGTGCAGATGGACACCCACAGAGGTTATACACAGATAAAGAAGAGGCAAGCACACAAACTGTATCAATAGAGGTAAAGATTCTCTCATGCGCAAATGAAGCTTTTTAAAAAAACAGGTACATAGGAGTATCCAACATACCAGGTGCTTTCCTTCATGCAAACATAAATGACAAACCAATGCTACTGGAGGGTACTATAGCAGAAATAATCACATCATGGACCAAAAATATACAGGAAACAAAATTGGTACAATAAACAAGGAAAGCCAAAGGTATATGGAAAGCTTCAGGCAGCATTACTATTCTTTAAGTTGTTATACAAGACTTTCATGAGTGTTGATTTAACTGAACCTATATGACCAATGTGTAGCTGACAAAAATATCTGAGGAAAACAACTTCTTAAAGATATCACACGTAGACAATGACAAAGTGGAGGAAATTCTAAACAAATTCGTCCAGAAATTTGGCATATAACGTCTGACAAATAGAAGAAAGTCTTAGAGTACCTAGGCATCACAATTGACTACAGACACGGTTGAAAAGTAAAATTGAATATATTAAAAATGTTAGCTCAAAAAGAACAAGATATTTAAAAGTCCGAAGTTTTGTCGTAGCCAACGAAATTAAAAAAGGAGAAGTCAAGTGGAATGCTCACCAATTTCTTACGAAACCATTACAGGGCACTGTATTTTTAAAAATGCGGCTTACACAAAAAAACGATGACTTGCACGGGAGTGTGTTGGAGAAAAATAATAAAAATAATGGAAAACCCAAAGAAAGCAAAAATATGAAACGAGCACGAGGAAAAAATTGGAAGAATTTAAAGGGACTTAAAACAATCATAAGGGAATAACAATATTACAATGAAAAGGTATAAGAAAAAATGACAAGTATATGAAAAAATAATGGACGAAACGTTTTTATGAAGAACCATGGATTTAGCTCTTTATTTTTAATTTTATTAAAGTACGCAAGAAAAATTCCTACTGCTGCTAAACAATTGAGTCTGTGGATCGGCGAGAAATATGGTGGGCTATGTTTTGCTCTACAGTTTAATTGGGTGTTTAAACGCAGTCTCATAACCATCTAGCCCATCGTTGATCATAAAATCGTTGCGTCTCTTAATTTTGTTTATTTCTGTCATTTTCCATACTTCATTCGCGAAAGATTGTTTTATCGTTATTTAGTCCCATATTGCAATTTTCGTTGAGTTTGGCGCATTTCGCGGATTCCGTTGTTTTCTTGTCCCATTTCTACTGATTCTTTACCATTATTTTTGTTTTCCTCCAACACAATCCTGTGCGCGTCATTGATGTTTTCAGTGTCAAGCAGATTTAGTATGGCGTTTTGAATTTTTTCAAACACACTACCCTGTAGTGGTTTTGTGAAGATGTCAGCTAGCATGTTGATCACAGAGCAAAATGCTACAATTACTTCTCCTTTCTTTATTTTGCTGGTTATGAAAAAGTATCTTATGTTGGGATGTCTTTTTCTCTTGAGCTTGGTTTTTTCCATTTTCTGCCATTAGGATTGTACTCTTGTTGTCTTGGAATAAGGTTGTTGCAGGCACATGTTTTCCTTGAATCTGCTAGAAAATCTCTTGTCCATAATACCTGTCCCATTGCGTTGTCCACTGCTAGTATTTCAGACTCTGTATGTTGGAGGATGTACACGAGTTACACGTGGAACCTCCACTACTAGTAAAAACAGTTACACATGGAACCTCCAGTACCAGTAAAAAATTAAATACAATTGATGGCTGGACTATCTTGAAGCTTGGAACCAAAGATACAGTAAAGGCACCGGTCTTAATGGCACTACCACTGGCGCCATTCTTTAGTGAATTGTATATTAGTTAAGCAAGTAGTATTCAATATAAAGAAGACCAGTCTTACAGTGTAGTGTATGAGCGAGTTCTTCATCACAATTCACTAAAGAAAGGCACTGTTCCAGTGAGTGCCAGAAGCAGAGGGTCTGGAGGCAAAGAGATTGCCCCAGAGAAACACAACAACAACATTCATTGCCAACTGAAAGATTGAATGATGATGACTTAGTGATACACCCTCCAGCTGTGCTACAGCAGGAAGAGTTCTATCTGTCCCTCAGGCAGAAAGCTCTAGTGTTTAGTGTTTATCCATACAGGGTGAACGGTTCAAGGCTCTGGTAGAAGAGCACTCTGGAACATTTCAAAGTGAACTTCCATCAGGACAACTGAATGACCTGATATTCAGTGATCTATATAGATTATTGTTGAAACAAGACCATTTTTACTATGAGTGGCAATGACAAAGATGGCAAAAAGCCAAAGCCCCAGAAGAAAAACATGGATTCTCCAAAAAGTAAAGCTAACCAAAACAACACCGGTGGAAGACAATTCACTGGCACAACAAGTAGCAGATCCAAAGGTTCATGTGTTGAGCTGGGAGATCATGTCTATGAGCATGGTCAAAGGGGTTCTGCTGACCAAATGCAGAATTCAATGAAGGATATCATCAAATATGTTTGTACCAAGCTTGGCACTGATATGAGCAATGACCTGTGAACCAGGATCAAGGTATTCATGAGTCTGATGCTACCATTGTGCACCATGCTAAAGCTATGTAGAAATGCAAGCAAACTCATGACCTCATGCAGAAAGCTAGGAGGATGAAACTCAATAGGTTACAGATGAAGCCAGATGAGTTTGAAGTAAAGATCACTATTCTTGTAGCTGAGATTTCACAGGCAGACTTTGATATGGAGGTTGAGCCTGACATATCTTCCTCAGCTAATGGGGGAGACCATCTCCCAGAATGCTTGGAAAGCACAAACTAAGGATACCAACCCACTCACTACTATGTATGATATGTATCATCAACTCCATGGGTTAGTACTTTGTCTAATGCTCAGTATTATGACAAGTTCAATACCAAAGTTGATGTTGCTAATGCCTTGAAGATTGAGTTTGTCACTACCATGAGCCAGGAATACATGATTGCCTGTGATACAAATCTCCATATAAACAAGAAAATCCCAGAGTACGAGGATCTTACTACAGCCGAGCAACAGTGAATCAATGAGTCAGCTCAAGAGCCCTACCTAGCAAGGATTTTCCTGTTTCGCAGTGGTAGGCAGCATGCCCAACTTTGGCAGAGTCTTAAGCAGGATTATGCGAAGAGTGATGACAAACACCCCAATACCAGACAAGCTGCTTTCTGGTTGCTTGAACAGTTTGCTACCTTGACTCCAGTCACAGATTCACATGGGACTGCTTTTTCTCAACAGCAGGGCAAAGGATCTGGAAAAGGAAAAGGCAAAGGTAAGAGCAAGAATGATGATTGTGCTAGTGGTACTAAGCACAATAAAGGTCTTAAGTGCTCATATTGCAATGTTCCTCATCCTGAAGATAAATCCTACAAAAAGTCCTACAATAAACAAGAGGCGGAGAAGATGGCAAAGGTTGCAACCAAGCCATTGGATTCTACCATCGAATTGTCTTCAAACAAATCTGCAAACAAATCTGCAAAAAAGGCTTTCACCAAGGTGTTTGATTATTCGAATGCACAAGTCTGCTATGAATCCAATGGATCATCAGGGGCATCCTATTTCCAATATGGATTAGGCTTTCACCAGCATGTTTCCAAGCTGGAAGCAGAAGCTATTCCCATTTTTCCAAGGATAGGTATGTTCATAAGCAAAGCAGCAAGAAGGGAAGTGGTTTGGATCTTTGTGCAGTGGTATTATTGGATAATCATTCCACAATGGATTGTTCTGCAACCCTGGCATGGTATCCAGAAGATGCACTCCCCTATGAAACTACAAAGTAATGGGGGTAGAATGTATATTCATCACAAGGGCAAGGTACTGGGGTACCACACCAAGATGTAGTACAGCATGGATGTAATTTGCAATATCATTGGGTTGTGCCATATTAAAAAGCAGTAAACAGTTACTAATAACAGTGCAGAAGCAGATTCTTCATTGTTCACTGGGGTGACAGATGTAATATGTTGTTCCACATGCACCCATGTGGGCTCCACTACTTTAATCCCTCCAAGGATGGATTCAGCTTCCTAATTGGAACTGTATCTGGTAACATGGCCCAGTTCAGTCAGTGACAGTTGAAAGGAGCTGAGTCTTCTAGGCAACTGTATGAGTTCTGCAAGTTTCCCTCCATGAAGGATTTTAAATGAATTGTACAGAGTGGCAGTATTCAAAACAAGATATCGATGTTGCCCAGAAGGTTTGGGGTGACAACCTCTCTGTCCTTGCCCTCAAAGGCAAGACTAAAAAGGCAAAACCTCCACCAGTTGTGTCTGACTTTGTCAAAGTTCCCTAAGAAATTCTTGATATTCACAAAGATGTGATTTTATCTGCAGATGTGTTTTTGTGGATGGCAACCCATTCTTACTCACCATTAGTTGGCATCTTTCTTTCATCACTGTGTCTCATTTGGAGAACAGGAATATAGAGACTGTCATTAAACACTTCCTTGATGTGTACAAGATGTACAAGTACCAAGGGTTCACCAGTGATCTTCTTCATGTAGATGGTGAATTTGCAGCACTTCAAGCTTTGCTTCATACCATGGACCATGGACCCAGGATTAACTTAACCAGTGCCAATGAGATGTCCCTGAAGTCGAACGCAGAATCCGTGTGGCCAAGGAGAGGGTTAGAGCATCACGTCATGCCATGCCACTTGCCTGCCTACCCAAGGCCCTCACTATCTTTGTCGTGATGGACTGTGTGAAGAAGCTTAATTATTTTCCTACCAATGGAGGGCTGTCAACCAGTCCCTGGCTTTTGATGACAGGAGTGAAGCTGGACAGCAAGAAACACTTCCAGGTACATATTCGCTACTACTGCCAGATGTATGAGGAGGAACACCTAAGGAACAGTATGATCCTGCATACTGCTTGTGCCATTTGCCTTGGCCACAGTGGTAACTTACAAGGGGGTTATAGATTCTTATGTCTCAACTCTGGCAGAGTTATCACCCAGTACAATTGGACTCAACTTCCTATGCCAGAAGCAGTGATTGCATGAGTTAAATTGGTTAGTGCAGATCAGCCGGAGCAACTGATATTTTCTGATAGATGAGGACATGAACTGGGAGAGATTGAGCTCCCAGGAGTGTATACAGATCCCTTTGCAGATGCAGATGACAATGGGGACCTTCAAAGCAAAGTTTTTGAGCTCAATGATTTGCCTACAGAGGTCACTATGGACCTAGTACTGATGCAGAAGCAACTAAGGATGACACTATCCCAAAAGAGTCAAACCTAGCTGAGCTTGGGGCTGGGGTTGAAGAACCAACCCTACCCAACGAACCTAATACCAGATTGGCTCTAACCAACGAACCAACTACAGGTGTGGCTATAGAGCCTACCAGGTTTGCGTCAGTCGACCCAAGTCAAGTTATATGCCTACACATCAAGCATCAAGGCGAAAGCATATGCAAATACCCAACAGGAGGTAATACAACATCCTGATACTCACATGGAGTCAAACCAGTTGCTGGACTATTTGGAACCACAGATAGCAGCTCTGATTATGACTCAACTCACTATGAAGCAGATACTCCCTAGGAAGAGTGTTGTTATGCAACACTGCCTCGCTCAACTCTCTATGAAGAAGGGACTGAAGGTACATAGGAAAGCCGCCAAGAAGGCCCTCAAAAAGGAATTGAGGCAGATGCATCTAAGGGACACTTTTGAGCCAGTTCACTTCAAGGACTTGACTGTGGAGGAGAAACCAAAGATTGTTGAGTCACACTTGTTCTTCACTGAGAAGCCAGCCACTACAGAGAAGCCAGATGGTGAGATCAAGGCCAGGATGGTAGCTGGAGGTGACAAACAGAAAGACTACAATAAAAGAAGATTCCAGTTCACCCACAGTGGCTTGTGAGTCCGTCCAACTCACATGCACCATTGATTCACATGTGAGAAGGGGTTTGAGTGTGAGTGATGTACCCAATGCCTTCATCCAAACAAGAGTCCCTGATCGAAAGGATATGGATATCATCAGGCTCAGAGGACAGATTGTGACAGAGCTGTTAGCAATTGACCAGCAGAAGTAGGTGGTGCATATGTTCATGCATGTGCCCATATCCTCCATTAACTGTCCATCTCCAAGAATGGTACATACCTTAAAAACCGTGTTGTGATAGGCTTGCACTACATGTTCAAGAGTCATGTCTTTCACTAGTTTGGCAGTAACAACATGTATGTTCCATGATGTGGTCATCATGAACAGTATTTTATTGATCAACATCACATCAACTGCCAATGTCGCGTTTTTGTGTCTTTCCATGATTTCTTTTGGTATGTAGTTCTTGTTTATTATAACATGATCTTGCTTAGTGTGTCTTTCCTTTCAGTGAACCTAAATTTAGCCCAAAAATGTCTTCTGCACTTAGAATGTCCTGCCTGCTTAGGGCAGTTTGGGAGCAAATTCTTGTCTGAAGGCCTAAATATGATGTTTTGAAGTGCACCTAGTAGGTTCGTACCCTTATTCCCTCCTGACACTTTTAGCAATTCATCCTCACGTCCATTCCAATAATGCCCAACCATCTTGCATATAAAGCACGTAATATTTTTCTTTTTTCAGATTTTTTTTGTTCTTTTTATTCTGATATCATTGCAAAGGCAATTCTGTCATTCGATTCACATTTATTGTTGTATTTAACACCATACCCCCATATTGTTGGAAAATAAAAAAATCATGGGAGAACAAAAAAAAAGACTCAAGAGGCAGCTCCGATTGAGACGCGAACCCTAAAAACGCGCGCAAGGAGCAAAATAACGGTTAACAAGACTAAACGGAAAAATGGATGAAAAACAACAAGAATGAAAGAAAAAATGGGATTTTGCGAAATCAATGACCTAGTTATAATTTTTTAACTTATTAGACTACGTTAATATCATCGCGATTTTTAACCTTAGATTAACACATATAGATTCTTCCACTTAGATAGTCTGTGACATGCTTCTGTAACAGTGCAGAAATGGATCTTTTTTCCTCAACACATCATTCTTCATTTCTTCAATTAGTTTACCATATTTGTATTTGTCAGCTCTTATCAGAAAGAGAATCACATGATGTTCCTCAACTGCGTTTTCTCTGCATCAACTTTCTGCTGCTCAGTTGGGTTAATAATGTTCATTCTTTTCAGCATATTGCATGCCCCATTGCTGGACATATCAACTTTCAGACCTAGTTGCTCGCACACACTCATGTAGGCAGTAAATTGGTTGTGATACTCTTGTACGAAATGATGACACTCTTGTTGTACTTGGTAGTAGTTTGTTATGGATATTAAATGATTGTACCCTACATGGGTATTGTCATCACCAATTTAATACATAATATTTTTAATACACCTCAGTAGTCTAAGCCTGTCCTGTTTATTGTCATTTTCTTCATAGTCCTCACTGTTGTCTACTTGGTCTTGAAGTACAGGATCTCATATTATACTATGGCATATAGGGCCTCCATACTTGCCTCCGGTAATTTTTCCTATTAATTGTATTGTTGGTACAAATCCCCCACATTTCTTTCTTAGTGGCCATTGTATTATCGTTGAGTTTGGGTGGGTTAACACCAGCAGTTTGTCAGACTTTTCCATATTTCTGCTCCATTCTCATATATAGCAGAGGCATACAATTCCAACTTCTCCATAGCCTTCAAATAAAGATCTGGACTATTCTTCGCCATAGAAAATTCTAATCCCCTGAGAAGTTCTGGCACGTCATTGTCCAATAATATTTTATGTCAAAACAATGTGCCTATTTCATGGAAAATAAGAAGCAGCATTTCTACATCATAATTAATTTAAGTAATATGTGACACTAACAGAAACTTTGCCGAGATTCTATGTTTGTCAAGTTTTGGATTTCTGCAGTTGAAGATAGATTTCCCAGTAATTGTGAATGTAGACAATTTTGGAGCGGGATACTTTTGCCAGGATCTAAAAGTACGGGACAGAGAAACAAGAATTGTGTAGTGAGATGCAGAGAAATTATCAGATTTCTCAATGTCACTTCGGAAACCATTGCATTAGATCCGTTCAGCGATAATTTTAAGCAAGCGAAATTCAAATTCATCAATAACTAAACTTTTCAAAAGAGCTAATTAAACTGATACGAGAGGTAGTTTGTTTTAACAAACAAAGAAGGTCTTAAATTTTCAATTCAAATTCACAGCACCTGGAACGCTCCAGCAGAATAGCAAAGTGAAGATATTTATCGACACTTTATGTAAGCTTTAGATCAATGGTAAATGGAGCGAAAATTGACGAAAGAAAAGACAAAAACAATGGGCTGAAGAATCAAACAAATCAACAAAGTTAGAGAAAATAATGATAAAAAATAAGTGAGCTAATCACCTAATGACTGTTTTAAAGTGGCCAGACACCAGATCATTTTACATAATTCGAGGACATTCGTTGAACTGGTTTCAGGACGAAAAACAGCAAATCAAAGTTGCATTGCAGAATAAAACTCCCAGCTCTATAAGTTTATGGATTGTTGGAGTCAACAAGTATTGTTATAAAGATATGCAACGTGTCTAGAGAATGTCTATGGTGATTTTATTAGTGATGAGCTGATCAAATCAAGTATGTTGATCTTTCAGAAAAGCGAAGGCGAAAGTGAAAGTGAAAGTATGATGTTAGAAGTGATTACCATGAAGTGATAAGTGACCAATTGACTGAAGCTTTGGAAGCAGGAGCAGCCCTCCAAGATTGTATGAAATAAAACACACTTAAGTCTTTACAGTCGCCAAAGATGTGCATATTGAACCCGAACCCGTTATGCAGAAAAGTCTGAAGAGTTGAGGAAGCTGGATTTCAAGAGCGAGCTTAAGTGAAAGCGGTTTCGAGTGACCTAACAATACCCAGAATGTTATGAGAAGCCTGTAGCGATCCAGTTAGAGTTCAAATGCATGAATAAAATGGCGTCTGGAAGATTGTGAGCAGATGGATGTTAAAACATAAAAGGAATGGAGTTTTCAGAGCGCGACTTGTAGCATTAGGCTAATTTAAAGCTCCAAGTGTGGACTTTGCAGCGAATTTTGCACAAGTTATGTGATATGTGACAATTTGAAATTCATTAACGATCGGGAAGTTGATGTTATTGATATGAAGTAGATAATACCAGATGGATTCATTTAGTTTGAGAAAACGGACCCAAGTGATTGTTTGAAGTTGGAGAAGTCTAGAAGTCCATTAATGGACCTTTATTAGGCAGCTTATCGATGGTGGAATACATTCATGAGTGTGTTTAATGTTTACCTAAACTGATTGGTAAGATAAAAAAATTGCACATGTCCATTTATGAAAATTTCTGAAGATATTCAAATGATTTTATTAGTGTTATGTAGGTGTCATGATATTTAAGAACCCTTAATTTGAATGACAAAATTATTTGGATATTGCAATAGAGTTTATTTCAAGCAAATGGGATACATGACAGGATAAAATTACGACAATCTTACAAACAGGAAATGGATGGCAACCCTCACACTTGGCCATGATTGATAACGTTGACTCAGAGAAGTTAAACATCGTCGTCAAGTGAGGCATTCTATGTGTCAGTGTCGTTTTTGCAGGAATTATATGTGTTTGCAGGTTTTGGAATTTTGCCGGTGAAGAACTACTTTGCATCATATGAATGTGGATAAGGACTGGCGAATTTTTAGGTGCATCCTTTTGAGGAAGATCTTTTAGCTGCATTTCATTCATAATTATCTGTGATATTCCCCCCTGATTTAATGTTATCGTCCCATCTTCTTAATTTGTGCAATATGAATACATCTTTCTCAGTTTCTTCAATTAAATTCTCTTTGAAAGAGAACAAGGTAGTATAAACAAAACCAGAAATATCAATTTACCTGAAATAAAGAGACGTATTTCAATATCTTCTTGATGATTGAAGCCTACCAGTTCCAAATTCACCTTCAAATGCAGAAATGATTTTTTTCATCAGACCATACTCATGTTTCTCACTTTCAGTGCGTTTCTTTAATGTCCAAAACCCATAGACTTTGAAATTCAAACTCTGTTCACACATTTTAATCATCGATGTCGGCCTCTGAGAATGCGCAAGTGGAATAATCCTGGCTTGTCGCCAAATTTAAAACATTTACATAAGAAAAGACGAAAATTATTCTAATAGCATTTTTGCTCTTGTTTGATCGATTCAAAAGTTACAGCAAGGCCTTACATGTTGAAATTATATTTCTTGCATGATGTACATATCAGTCAGGTCTCTGTTTAAATTAGCACGTCCAGCTAATGACCCACAGAAGTGGTGGTCATAGCACGACTACCGTGTCTGCCGCAGTCCATCGCGATAACTTTTACAGTTATTCCAGGAGGTTGAAAGAGAAAGGCAGAGACATAATATATATTAAAATAATGCTATTAAAATAATCTATTTTATTAAGCGGTGTCGCTTAAATGCCACCATTTACGGTAGAACAGCGATTTTTCGGTTGCCGTTAGATTTTGTTTTTTAATACGTGACTATTATTACAACTTGAATGGATTGGAAACGCTTTTAAAAATGGAAAAGCAGCAAATATGTGTCAAATAACATCTATGGGATCTTTTGAAAATTGCAGAGAAACTTTTCTTTCCGTCATCGCTAGAAATAGGTCATTATCAATTAAAAATTTATTGAAAAGAAAGTCACAGTACCTACAAAGAAATCCTTTGTTGGCGTGATTGATAGCAAAGCTTTAACCTCAATCTCGCTCCTTTCCTTGTCTTCTGTAGAGTAAATTTACTCCTCAGAATATTGTGCTTGATACAATCTTATTTTCACGTGCGTTTATTAAAGGAGTCAACTGTTAATTTGACAGAGCATGAAGCACTTTACAATTTGAGCACTCCATCAACGTCCACAAACCTACCGGTAGGAGCTGTGGGTTAGATGATTAAAGTCCACAAATATAGCATCAGCTGGGTATGGCTTCCAATCATTTTCTTGTCTCAAGACGGACCTCATCTATAACGATGACATCCAATTCCTAGAACTTTCTTTTGACGTTGAGAAGTCTCGATTTGCCCTCTACTGTACTTAAGATCATTCCCGGATATATTTCAAGACATTTAAACGGGTACGGAAACATGTGCGCGCCAATAATTTGAATGAACTTTTTGAATTTCAAAGGAATAGCCACTTATAGTTAAAAGCGTACAGTATTTTAGTGCACACTTTCTA
>Ga0075156_10001813_pt1 | contig 11772 bp, 12 predicted proteins | sample JI81AbrownDNA_FD_70966 | JGI IMG/M metagenome (GOLD analysis project Ga0075156, IMG submission 70966) | Wastewater effluent complex algal communities from Wisconsin, to seasonally profile nutrient transformation and Carbon sequestration -... | ecosystem: Engineered > WWTP > Effluent > Algae...
CTGCCGAGGGCTGGTTCGGGGTGTGTTCCCTTGCGTCGGCAAGGAAACCTCCGCCAGGGGCCCGGGTCGGCTGCGGGGGGCGGCGTGTTTCCTTGCGTCGACGGTGAAGGCGCCCTGCCGAGGGCTGGTTCGGGGTGTGTTCCCTTGCGTCGGCAAGGAAACTCCCTCCAGGCCGGGCTGGATTTCCGCGGCCCGTCGGTGTTGTGGCAAACTTGGCAGCTGTTGACCTGCACCGTCGGCTCCTGCCACAGGGGGATCGTCCGATCGCGGGAACACTCACTCCATTTCAAGTCGAGGTGACCTGTGGCACTGGCGAGGATTCCATCATGAACAAGCTCATTGAAGCGGTCGATGCCGCTTCGTTGCGGGACGACATCCCCAACTTCCGCCCGGGCGACAGCGTCCGTGTGCACGTGAAGGTCATCGAAGGCACCAGGTCCCGCGTCCAGATGTTCGCCGGCGTCGTCATCGCGCGCAACGCCGGTGGCATCCAGGAGGCTTTCACCGTCCGCAAGGTCAGCTTCGGCACTGGCGTCGAGCGCACCTTCCCGCTGCACAGCCCGATCATCGAGAAGATCGAGGTCGAGCGTCGCGGCGATGTGCGTCGCGCCAAGCTGTACTACCTCCGTGGCCTGCGCGGCAAGGCTGCCAAGATCAAGGAGAAGCGCGACTGACGTTCGCTTCGCGACGGGCCCCGGGTTCCCACTCGGGGCCCGTCGCTGTGTCTACCCCCGCCGCGTCCCCCGGGTGGACTGTGGCCTCGTCCTACAATGGGGGAGCGGTTGGCGGAACCCCGCCCGGCGAGGCCGTCATGGAAGGAACCCTCTTGAGCGAGTCCACGCCGCCCCCCGGCCAGGCCACTGGTCGACCCGGCTCCGCGTCGAGGGTAGTCGGACGCACGTTCGCCGCGATCAAGGAACTGACGATCATCATCGTCGGAGCCTTGATCATTTCTGCCCTGGTGCGTGCCTTCATCGGCCAGATGTTCATCATCCCCTCCGGTTCGATGGAGAACACCCTCCTGATCAATGACCGAGTCGTCGCGCTGAAGGTCGCGGACTTCCATCGTGGTGACATCGTGGTCTTCGAGGATCCGGGGAGTTGGCTGGTGGAGCCGCCCGCTCAGCGGGGCAGGGCCGGGCATCTTCTGGAGATGATCGGCGTGCTCCCGTCCACGAGCACGAATCACCTCATCAAGCGGGTGATCGGGATGCCGGGTGACACGGTCACCTGCTGCGATGACGAAGGGCGCATGAGCGTGAACGGCGTCCCTCTGGATGAATCCAGTTACCTGTACGGCGAGAATGGCGCGACTGTGGCGCCGGCGAACGTGCCCTTCACTGTCGTGGTTCCGAAAGACCGTCTGTTCGTGATGGGCGACCACCGCGACCGCTCGGGCGACTCGCGCTGCCACCTGGCCGACGTGAGCGCTGACGGTGCCCCGGCCGGCATGGCGGCCTTCGTCCCCATCTCCAAGGTGGTCGGCCCAGCCGTCCTCATCGCCGCACCGTTCGACCGCGCGAAACGGCTTCGGGTTCCGTCGACTTTCGAGAACATCCCGGACGCCACGGGTTCGCCGCCCGAGAAGCCGTCGATCTTGCCCGAAGGAGTCGGCTGCTGAGCCAGATCCGCCCCGGGAAGGGTCTCTACGGCTACGAGCGAGCCCTCGGAAGGGCTGGCCTCGGGCCGGTTGCCGGCGCCGATGAGGCGGGACGCGGCGCCTGCGCAGGGCCCATGGTGACGGCGGCCGTGATCCTGTCAGACCTGCCGTCCCGCCAGATCACAGGTCTCCGCGACTCCAAGCTCCTGACCGAGTTGGCGCGCGAGCGCGTCTATGCCGAGATCATGACCAAGGCGGTTTCCGTGGCCGTCGTCCGTGTCGAACCGGCCGAGTGCGACGCGCTGGGCATGCACGTGGCCGATATCCAGGGTTTGCGACGAGCGCTGCTTCGTCTGGATGTGCGTCCGTCCTTCGTCCTCACCGACGGATTCCCGGTCGACGGCCTGGGCGTCCCGGGTCTTGCCGTGTGGAAGGGTGACCGGGTTGCGGCGTGCGTGGCGGCGGCGTCAGTGGTCGCGAAGGTGACCCGCGACCACATCATGGCCCAGTACGCCGACGAGTACCCCGAGTACGATTTCGCGGACCACAAGGGATATTGCACGGCGGCGCACCAGGTCAAGCTGGAGTCCCACGGACCCTGCGGCATCCATCGGTGGTGCTTCGACAACGTCAGGCGAGCGGCTAGGCTGGTGGAACCATGAGCGCTGAAGACCTTGAGCAGTACGAGAGCAAGCTCGAACTCGACCTGTACCGCGAGTACAAGGACGTCGTGGGCATCTTCACGTATGCCGTCGAGACCGAGCGGCGTTTCTACCTCTGCAACGCCGTCGATCTGAAGGTGCGAACCGAGGGTGGGGACGTGTACTACGAAGTGTCCATGGGCGATGCCTGGGTCTGGGACATGTACCGACCCGCCCGTTTCGTGAAGTCGGCGAAGGTGCTGACCTTCCGTGACGTCTCGATCGAGGAGATCATGCACTCCGAGCTTGAGGTCCCCGACGGCAAGTAGCTGTTCCCTGGCCGGCCATGCTTCCAGGGCCTGTGGACGACTCCAGCCCTGGCTCCACCTGTGGATGGCTGACAGGAATCTCCTTCTTTCTCCCACACTCCCAGTGGAGGTGTGGACATGGGAAGAACTGCAGGTGGACGCAAGGGCCCTCTCACGACTGGCGAGGGCCACGACCAGGTCGTTGGACGCCGGGGTGAGGGGTTGGCCGCCGAGTACCTGGAGCGGCTGGGCTGGACGATCCTCGACCGGAACTGGCGTTGTCCAGCAGGTGAGCTGGATCTGGTCGCGCTCGAGCCTGGGCAGGACGCTCGGGATTGCGTGGTGTTCGTCGAAGTCAAGTGCAGGACTGGCATCGGCTATGGCGACCCTCTGGAGGCGATCACGGTCGCCAAGGTGTCGAAATTGGTTGAGTTGTCCAGGCTCTGGTTGCGCTCCCACGACGTCCGCGCACCACGTGTGCGGATCGACGGGGTGGGCGTGCTGGACGTCCGCGGGCGGCGTCCCGAGATCGCTCATGCGAAGGGGATCACCCAATGAGCGGCAACGCCTGGTCCGTCGGCCTCGTCGGCATGGAAGGGCGGATGGTCGAGGTCGAGGCGGCGATCGGGGGCGGGTTGCCGCGCACCGTGCTCGTCGGTCTGGCTGACACGGCCCTCTACGAAGCGCGTGACAGGTGCAAGGCGGCAGTGGCGAGCGCTGGCCTGTCATGGCCGTCGCAACTCGTCACGATCAACCTGACCCCGGCCACGCTGCCGAAGTCCGGTTCCCACTACGACCTGGCCATCGTGGCTGCGCTGCTCGCGGCTTCGGGGGAAGTGCCCGTGGACGCGTCCCGCGCCACCGTGCTCATGGGCGAGTTGGGCCTGGACGGACGCGTGCGCCCGGTTCGGGGCGTCCTGCCAGGTCTGCTGGCGGCCGTTGATGCGGGCTTCGACCGGGCGATCGTGCCGGCGTCCCAGGTCGGCGAGGCGAGCCTCGTCGATGGCATGACCATCTGGGGCATTGCGACGCTCAGTGAACTGGTGGACGTGCTGTGCGGACGTCCGGTGATGCCGGTCGAGCCAGCGTCCGAACAGCCGGTGCAGCCAGTCGGACGCGGGTCCGACCTGTCCGACGTCGTGGGCCAAGGTGCGGCGAGGTGGGCGCTCGAAGTGGCGGCAGCCGGTCGCCACCACCTGTTCCTCCACGGTGCGCCGGGTGTCGGCAAGACCATGCTGGCCGAGCGGCTTCCCTCGGTGCTGCCCGATCTCACGCGCGCCGAGTCGCTGGAGGTGTCGGCGCTGCACTCCCTGGCGGGTGCCAACCTGTCCGATGGGCTCATCACGCGTCCGCCCTACTCAGATCCCCACCACAACGCATCCATGGCGTCGCTGGTCGGCGGCGGCGCGCGTGTCGCGCGTCCGGGTGCCATCTCGCTGGCTCACAGGGGTGTGCTGTTCATGGACGAAGCGCCGGAATTCGGGCCCAAGCTGCTTGAGGCACTCAGGACTCCGCTGGAGTCGGGTTGGGTGGTCATCGGACGTTCCGAGGTCATGACCCGGTACCCGGCTCGCTTCCAGCTCATCCTGGCGGCCAATCCGTGCCCCTGTGGCAGGTCCGGAACCAAGGGTGCAGCTTGCACGTGTGCGCCCATGGCGATCCGTCGGTACGCCGAGAGACTCAGCGGGCCGATCCTCGATCGCATCGACATCCAGGTGCAGATGCAGCCGGTGCGTGCCGCCTACCTTGCGGGGGCAGTCGAGGTGGCGGAGTCCAGCGAGGCGGTGGCCAGGCGTGTGGGTGCGGCACGTGAGAGACAAGCCGCACGGTTCGCCGGCGTGCCCTGGAGCACGAACGCTGAGGTCCCGGGGGCGGTCCTCAGGCGTGATCTCCCGCTCCCGGTGGGTTGCGAACTGCTCGACGAGGCCCTCGTGCGTGGCCAACTGAGCTCGCGAGGCGCCGACAAGGTCCTTCGCGTGGCGTGGAGCATCTCCGACCTTGCCGGTGCTGATCGGCCGACCAAGGATCACCTGCGCGTTGCCATGGCGATGCGACGAGGCCACGATGTGGTGGGTGCAGCATGAGCTGGACATCGGACCGTCGGGCACGGGCGGCTCTCTCTTCCGTGTGCGAGGCGGGAAGTCCGAAGTTGGCGCAATTGCTGGCTGCCTTTTCGCCCGAGGAGGTCTGGACGGGGCTGCTGGGCCGGGACGAGAGTGCCTGGGGTGCTCGGGCGGCGCGCCTCGATCTTGAGGCCCTCCTCGGACGCTCGGACGAGGAGGGGATCCGCTTCGTCATCCCCGGGGACGACGAGTGGCCAGACACGCTGTCGGTGCTCGACCACGTCGAGTTGAACGGCATGGGTGGCGGCCCGGTCGGACTCTGGCTGCTGGGGCCGGGGCACTTGGCGCGGCACGCGGGTCGGTCGGTCTCGATCGTCGGATCCAGGGCGTCCACGAGTTACGGCGACCACGTCGCCCTGGAACTTGCGGCCGACCTCGCCGCAGGGCAGCAGGCGTGGACCGTGGTCTCGGGTGGGGCGTACGGCATCGACGCAGCTGCCCATCGGGGTGCGCTGGCTGCACAAGGGCGCACGATCGCCGTCCTCGCCGGCGGCCTGGACTCCGCCTACCCCCGAGGGAACGCCAGGCTGTTCGAGCTCATCCTTGCCGACAATCTGCTCGTGAGTGAGGTGCCCGCGGGCCACACCCCGACCCGGGCCGGATTCCTGGCCCGGAATCGATTGATCGCCGCCCTCGGTCAGGGCACGGTGATCGTCGAGGGGGCTGCCAGATCCGGTGCGCACAACACCATCGCCTGGGCCGCGGCGTGCGGTCGTCCGGCCATGGCTGTGCCGGGCCCTGTGACCTCGGGTATGTCAGTGACGCCACATCGACTGATTCGTGATCGCCGGGCCGAACTCGTATCGGACGCTGACGATGTCCGCGCGGTGGTGGAACCTCTCGGCCTTGCACCGGAGCTGCCCCTCGGTGGCGCGGAGCGTCGACTCGACCTGCTCTCGCCATCGGCGAGGACCGTGCGTGAAGCCATGCCGGGCCGGGGGTCGGTTGACGTGGGGGCATTGTCCGTGACGTCGGGTCTGCCGCTGCCGGGCGTGCTGGCGTCATTGAGCGAGCTCACCGAGGTGGGTCTGGTCGAAGCGGTAGGAGCCGACTCCTGGCGTGTGGTGCGTCCTGCTTCGCGGTAGCTCACAGAGGTCAGCAGGCGGTGAGGACGCCTACTTCGCGGTCGAGATTTGGTCGCTCCATGCGGCCTTCGCGCCCGTGTGACCGGCCAGCGTCACGGTGCCCAGGAAGCCAAGGGACACCACGACCACCAGCACGGAAGCAAGGGTCTTCATGGTCGACGACTGGAGGCGAGAACCGGCGTTCACGACGCGCGGGACGAGCACGAACCAGATGGCGAGTATCACCACAACCCCGAACACCAGCCCGACCGCACCCGCAAGGTCGCCCATCTCGGTGTGCTCATGGACGAGGTCGAGCTGGGCCTTCACGGCTGGATCGGCCTGCTGTGCGGCGGTGAGCCCGTTGATCAGTCGGTGTTCGAGTTGTTCGCCGGACTCTTTGGTGATCAGTGCGCTGGCAGTGGCGATCACCGCAAGAGTCAGGGTCGGCCACTTGAGCCATGCCCGCCACGTGGGACGCACCGCCAGCGCGATGGCGAACAGCGCGGCAATGGGGCCGAGAACCACGACAGCGTGGAGCACGAGGATGTGCACGGGTAGTCCGCTGAACAGGTCGAACATTGTGGGGGTCCTTGTCTGGGCAGTTGCCCTGGTACGGGGAGTCGGGCACACGGCCCGGAACCAGTGTGGACCTCCTCGGATTACTTGACAATTCAATGGTCATCTCTGGCCGTCGTGAGTCGCGAGCTCCTCCGATGGTGTTGACTTGTCCAGACCCCGCCGTCGTCCCACGAGAGTTGACCAACGTGCTGTCGTACTTTGATGCCCTGATACTCGGAATCGTCGAAGGGCTCACCGAGTTCCTCCCGGTCTCGTCGACCGGCCACCTGAACCTCACAGAGAAGCTCCTGGGCCTCACCGTCGACGATCCGCGCGTCACCGCCTACACCGCCATCATCCAGTTGCCGGCGATCCTCGCCACACTCATCTACTTCTTCCCCAAGATCCGCAATCTTGTCGTGGTGTGGGCCAGGGGACTGAAGGACGCCGGTGCCCGCACCGATCCCCAGTACTCCCTGGCGTGGGCGGTCATCCTCGGTTCCATGCCCGTGGCGTTTGCCGGACTCCTCGCCAAGCAGATCATCACGGGTCCCTTCCGCAGCCTCTGGGTGTTCGCCGGTGCACTGCTGGCCTGGAGCGTGGTGATCGCACTTGCCGAGCGGCACCATGCGTCCGTGGTTGCGAAGGGCCAGGAGCGCGCCGAGGGAGATGTGACCATCAAGGACGGCATCATCATCGGCCTCGTGCAGTGTCTGTCGCCGATGCCGGGCATCTCACGCTCAGGGGCGACGATCTCAGCCGGGCTCTTCCGGAACCTCAACCGCGTCACGGCAACCGAGTTGAGCTTCTTCCTCGCGATCCCCGCCCTGACCGCAGCGGGCTTGTATCAGGCATGGGACGAGCGCGCCGTACTGCCGAGCCTGGGGCTCGGCCCCATGCTCCTGGGATGTGTCGTCTCCTTCATCGTGGCCTACGCGTCCATCGCGTGGCTGCTGCGTTTCGTCCGCTCCAACAGCCTGATGGCGTTCGTCTGGTACCGCGTGGCGCTCGGTCTGGTCCTGTTGGTGGTGCTCGGGGCGGGGTGGATGTCGCCGGTCTAGATGGCAGGGGTTTGTTCAGACCAGCGCGTGACGGAGCTTGGCGAGGACCCGTCCGTTCCAGATCTGGGCAGTTACTTCGTCAGGGCGCACGGCGAAGACCTTCCCGCCGTAGCGGAGCACGGTGATCGCCACCCGGGAAAGCAGGTCGTGGCCGTCGTCGGTGAATCTGAGGTCACCCGTCGCCTCGTCATACGTGCCGAGGACATCCACCGTGAAGTCGTACATGAGCGCGTCGACAGCCCCTGCGGACGCCGCCTTCGCGATCTGGGCGAGGTCGGTCACAGCCAGGCCAGACGTGAAGCCGTGACCGATCTGGTCGGCGCGAGCGCTCAGCGATGCAGAGGTGAGGTCCCCGATCCGAGCCCGGATGGCCTCGTCGATCTGGTCGGGCCGAAGCTCGTCCGGTGAGCCGTGCACCGGCACGAGCGTCCGGCCCAGATCTTCGCCCAGGAACATCGATAGGAGAGGTTCCGTGGCGAAGACGAAGAGCGGCTGGGTGCCTTGGGGGTCCAACTTGCCCAGTTCGGAGCGCAGTGCGTCCGCGACGGTGCGCGAATACCGTTCGAGGAGCACCTTGCGTCCCTCGTCACCGACGAGGCGACCGAGATGCTGGCGTCCACGAATGGCCATGCGGTTGGTCGCGTCTGCGGCGTCCTCGGCGTATGCCTCGCTCAATTCGACTTCGGACGCGCGGCGAGAGCTGGAGGCCGTCCACAGGTTCCATCCATTGCTGGACAGGGTGAGGGCGAACGCATCCTGCGGCGTGGTGACCGAGCGCACAAGCTGCCCGAGATCGAAGTAGTCCCCGACCTGCGATTGGGGCTCGAGGTCATTCGGCAGTACGTACTCCTCCGACACCTCGGGCGAGAGAAAGAGGGCGAGCGACGCCGAGAGGTTGCCCCACAGGCTCGCGTCCTCGGCCAGCACTTCCCACTCATCTCGAATGGCGTCCTGATCTGCGGCGCCGGCGCCGGCGGCCCGGAGGTTCCTGATCGCTTCGTCCACAGCGCTCTTCGCGGTGGTGAAGGCCTGTTCCCGCCCAGCGGGGGTGGGTGAGGTGGGCAGGTAGATCGTCACTGCGTGACGATGGGGCTCGCCCAGTCGAATCAGATCGTCGATGGTGGGGAGATCGAATCGGATCATTGTGTGCCTCCAGGCGGGGTCGAGTACTGGTCAAGAGTCCGTTCTCAAGAATCTAGACCTCTCGGCCCACTCCGGGGGAGGGGCGACGGCCCACGGCTCGCGGTGCGGACGCTCAGGGAACCGGGACGGCTGGCTCAGGCTCTGCGAAGGCCCTCCTGCCGCTCGGATCAACCACCACGATGCGGTGACCTTGCGACTCCGAGACCACCACGACGTCCGCGTCCGGGAAGGCGGACAGCTCCTCGGCCAGCACGGCGACATCCCAGTCAGGGACCGGTACGTCCAGCCGCCCCCAGACCTCCACCTTGGCCCTGGTCGCGCGCGACAGCTCGCGATCCACGTCTGGTCCGACCCCACCGATCAGCAGGATCGTCCGAGGACCCCGCTCGCGCATTGCCGGCCCGGACGCCCGGTCCTGCCTGAACACAGCCCCGTGGTAGGCGGACACGGCCGCCGCGCCCACCAAGGTCCCCAGTGCGTAGCGCATGGAGCGCACTGTCGCCGCCCCCAGGGAGCCCGCGACGATGTCCTGCATCAGGCTCACCGCCGCCGTGATCAAAGCGATGACCGCTGCCACCCCAGCCAGCCCGAAGAGGACGGCAAGGTAGACCCGGCGAGCTGGCGAAGCCGCCTCGGCTGTGGGGTCGAGGACCGCAGCCCGGCTGACGCGACGCCAGAACACCCACCAGACCGGGACGCCGACCACGAGCAGGGTGACGGCTGCCCAGAGGGTGTTGACGACCGGCAGGCCGGCATCGACCCCGGGGGTGACGGCCTCGATGAGGGTCACCAGCAGCGTGCCGACGCCGATGGCCGCGGCCACCAGGCTGATGCCGGCGACAAGGTATTCGTAGACGCGCTGCGGTTCGGTCCTCCCAGCGCCCTGCATCTCGCCCGACCCCAGCACCGACCGGTGGTACCACCAGACCAGGATCCCCACCAGAAGCGCGGCAAGTTCGAGTGCTGCGCTGTCGAAGTGAATCGACCAGGACGCGTCGCGCCGGTCGCCGAAGAACCACACCAGCACGCTCCACAGCAGCCGACTGCCGGCAACGAGAGCCATCACGAGCCCGCCGCCCACACCCACTGGGAGAACGTAGGCCAGCCACAAACCCCTCCGCGGCAGCTTGATCGCAGCTGTGACCCAGTAGCGCACCCACAGCAAGGCGCCGACGACCAGCGTCGCGACGCCCTCCCCGAGGGCACCGAGCGGCTTGCCCAACGTCTCCGGCCGGATCAGCAGGTCCAGGGAGGTGCCGAGCGTCATGACCAGGCCGGCGGCTGAGAAGGCGAGACCGATGAGCGACCCGAGCAGGAGGTGGATCGTCTGCTGAGCCTTGTCGAGGCTCCGTCGGGCGATCTCCCAGTGCACCCACCACACTGCGGTCCAGGTGAGGAAGGTGGCAGCGGACCCCCCATCGAATCGACCATCGGCGAAGAGCATGAAGCCGGTGCTCTGCACAGAGGTGGCAGCGACCGCCGCGCCGGTGAGCGTGGCCAGGGTTACGTAGGCGACCCACAGCGGTGACTCGGTCTCCGCCGGATCAGCGCGGTGCATGCGACGCGTCCACCATGCCAGCAGCACGAGTAGAGCGCCGCCCACGATCGCGAAGGCCAAGCCCCTGGCCAGCTCCATCGACTGGTCCTGCCACTCGGGCACCTCAGCGCCGAAGGCCCGCCCGAGCAGTTCGGCCACGCCGAGGGCAACGACGATCACGAGGGCGTACAGGACGGCGTACTGGAAGAACCGGCGCACGCTGTGGGCATCGACGCCGGGCCCGCGACGACGGGCTGCAGAGGCGATCAGGGCGATGATGCCCACGGTCACGGCCAAGCTGATGATTCCGGGAATCACGTCAACCACCATCCTCTACTTGCAGCCGTAGACGGGCCAGGGATGGCCGGTCAGCAGCCACTCCCCGTCGATCCTGTGTAGTTCGAACTCCTCGCGATGCTCCCAGGTCTCGAACATTCCACCGCTGGACTCGGTGACATCGGCGACGACGATGGCGGTGTTGCCGTCGATCCGGGTGTCGGCGATGGTCAGGCTCACCCGCAGCGGTCGAGATACTCCAGCCAGCGGCGCGGAGCAGGCGAGCGCCGGGTCCAGATGGGCGATGGCTTGCTCATCGTCCCCGTCGATGAGGGCCAGGACGTACAACTGGGTCACCCCGTCCGGGGTGCCGGGGTCCAGGGAGGGCTGATCCCGCGTGACGGTGAGGACCACGGCCAACACCGCGAGCAGAGCCACGACCGCTGCAACCACCCCCAACACCGCATGCGGGCGCGTGTTCATGACACCAGCCTCCTCCAGTCGAACCGGCTTGGAAAGGACCTGCCAAGTGACGCGCGCAGGGGGCTGTCGGGCCTCCCTGCGCCGTGACTTGTATCGTCCGTCACCCGCTCATCGTGCTGGGGGCGAGAGATGCGAGTCTGGCCGGGGGAGCCCAGGGTGGCACCCGCACGAGCGCCGGATGATCAGATCCATCGGGTAGCTCTGATGGGACGCGTTGCCGTGCTGCACGACTCCCTCGATGGCCGCGGTCGCCATCATGGCGACGGGTTGGCGGGCGGTGGTCAACGGGGGAGAAGAGAAGCGGGTCTCCTCGGTGCCGTCGAAGCTCACGACGGCGACGTCTTCGGGGACGCGCAGACCCAGGTCGTCGGCCGCCCTCATCAGCCCGATGGCCTGGAGGTCGGAGCTCGTGACCACGGCCGTGGGTCGGTCGGCGGTTCCCAGGAGCTCGAGGCCGGCCCGGTAGCCGCCGTCGCGGGTGAACGAGGTCCGTGCAACCTGGCCCAAGGCTCGCCCCTGACCGGTGTGCGCCAGCTTCCAGCCGGCCTCGCGGCCGTCGGTGTTCGGCTCCACCTCGTCGCCGATGACCAAGGCGACGCCTTGGTGGTGATGCGTGCTGAGGAGGTGCTCGACCGCCGTCGCCATCCCTTTGGACGCGTCAGGACCGACGGTGGCGTAGCCCGGGACGGGTGAGGCCGCATCGATGATCACCAGCGGTTGGTGCGCGCCGCGTCGTCGCAGTTCCTCGAGCCTCCCCATGGCAGTGACCCGGGCGACGATCAGCCCATCGATCTGGCGATCGCAGAGGTCGAGCATCGAGCGCAGTTGGGCGTCAGGGCCAGGCCCGCCTGCAGTCATCAGCAGGGCGTAGCCAAGATCGGCCGCGGCCTGCTGGAGCTCACGGGTGTACTCGGCGAAGAAGGGGTTGGTGGTGTCCGGGACGATCAGGCCAAGCGTCTTCGTGCTCCCGAGGGA
>Ga0075156_10001815_pt1 | contig 11762 bp, 15 predicted proteins | sample JI81AbrownDNA_FD_70966 | JGI IMG/M metagenome (GOLD analysis project Ga0075156, IMG submission 70966) | Wastewater effluent complex algal communities from Wisconsin, to seasonally profile nutrient transformation and Carbon sequestration -... | ecosystem: Engineered > WWTP > Effluent > Algae...
ATGTCATGCAGAACTGATGCAAAAGAAGGCCGGAACGTGGCTGTTACATAAATACTGGGTGATTCCTACCAGCAGACATGGAGCAAGAGTCCAAAATGCTACTGAAAGGCACTATTGCCTAAGAGCCAAGGAATTATAGAAATATAGATGGAAAACAAGAAAGGAAAATCGATGCTGTAATTAAAGCGCAAGAAAGCTTTTATATGGGACCTTACAAGCAGCACTTCCATTTTGGTGGCTATCGTCAGATAGCCTTCTTGAATGGGTAAATAATCTTAGCACCTATGACAAATGCCTCATGAACAAGACAGTGAATAGGAAACAATGTAAGATAATATAGAATGTTGCTGATCTAAAAATATCACACGTAGACAAAAAAGTCGTGGATGACATCATTAATAAACTTAACAAAACAAGCCGAGGAATTAAACTCGAATATAGAGGCATTACACTACACTACATGATAAAAGGGTAAAATATCGTTGTACAATACCTTTATTAAAATGCTGACAGAATCGCCCTCAGACATGAATAGCATAGCAAAGACATGCACCAGGTATTTATTCAACATAAACTAGATGCACAGAGACTATCCGAAGAAAAGACTTTACTATTCCATGACTTGGTGGCAAAGCTTCACCTATCCAGATGTACAAGACAAGACATTTAGACTGCGGTGTAAATCCTATGTTCCAGGGTAAAAGAACAAGACAAAGATGATTAATAATATGGTAAAGTTCATGCAGTTCATCAGAGGTACCAAAGAACTCACTGTTACTATTGAGCCTAGTGAACAAACCAAAATTGTGGGTAGACAGCTAGTATGCAGTACATCCTGACATGAGACGTCACAGTGGCATAATTGTGAGTCTAGGAAAGGGGCCAACTATACTGCATGCACTAAACACAGACTCAATAACAGGAGCTCAACATATTCTAATCTAGTGGCAACTGACAACGCGATGGCACAAGTACTAGGATGAGTACATACCAACCTCTACAATATATCAGGACGATAAGAAAAAATTTCTATTGAATGAAAATGGTAAACTGTTCTGGCATTCACTATGATGTCATTGGAAAAGATGACAAAACCATGAAAAGGAAAAATGAGCGCACCTGTTCCCAATACAAAAATGTAAGACATTACTCGATTGAATACAAAGAAAAACTGCACAAGACACAACCAAAGAAAGGTACAAACATGTTTATCCTGGATATCCAGAGATGACAGGAGGACGGAATCTGAGAGGTGGCATTCAATATTGATGTAATTGGAATAAGATGACAAAGCCAAGAAAGGAAAGAAGAAAGAGCACTCCTTTTTCCAATGCAAGAAAGTAGGACATTACTCAAGTGAATGTGAAGAATATTTTGCCCAAGACGCACCCAAAGAAAGTTATAACGAGAGCTCCGTGATGACAAGAGGAAGGAATATGAGACTGAAGGTGATACTGAATGGGAAGATGACGCTGACGAATCAATGAAAGCCAAGGACCTCCATGATGGCATTATAGCTTCTGTAGGACCCAATTACAAGAATGAACTGCCTCAAGAAGACAGGAAAAGTGACAAAGACAGTTTGTGACAGGACTCATCGAAATCTAAGTACAAGAATAACACAACCAGCCAATTATAAGATGATATCTATGAAGGATTTGTGTAATCTTAAGCAGGCATTATGTTTAATCTACATGAGAAAGTGGGAATACCAGCTAGCGTGATACTAATAGATAGCCAGTCAACAGTCAATGTGTTCTGTAAAGCAACCTGACAAACATGACTACAAAAAGTCAACATGTGTCATTCAATGAATCAGAAGCAGTGATGCGATTTTGCCAATTGATTCTTCTTCTGAAACAAGTCGTTTTCGATTTGTTTGAGCAAATTGCCGTAATTATGCCCGTCTGACTTGTATGGTTACATGATGACATGGTGCTCGTCTTCCACTTGATCAAGTGCCTTCTTCAGTTATATGCTGGTAGGTTTGCAACTATTTGCACTTTTAGAATTGTTTAGCCGGTCACTCTCAAATCTTCCAAAACAGAGTTCTAGTACATCACACAATTTCTGAATACCAAGTTACTGGTCTCTGAAGGCTTGAGTACTCTGGAACCTGTCTTGGTGTAGATTCATTAAGCTGATGTATGTCTTGTGTTCAGGTTTTTAGCACACACTGCGTGCACAAGCTTCTTGATTAAGTTCATAGCCTGATAGAATCCAATTTCTTCTCTAGGTCTCAAAACTTGTTTTTTCTACTTGTTTCTTAATTTAACAGTCAGTACCATAAATAAGCTGCTCAGGTGACAGCAGTACCATGAATAAGCTTCTCAGGTGCCCCTGCAGTGCACTTTCTGCCTTCATGAGTTCGCCCATCCTGTACTCCATACTATCATATCATGAGCTGTGTGTTCGTCTTTGAGTGTGCCTACTTTCAGCTTGATACGATTCAGGTTCAGTTTTCACATGTCCAATCCATTCTTGAACTGGGTATGAGCATACGACATTTGTAGCGTGAAACTTACTTTTTATTAATGATGTATTTTATTTCTTGACCTGTGGTCATGAAGGCAATGAATTGATGGCTTCTATTAATGTATTCGTGTTGCGATATTTGGCTTTTACCACTGACCAGAATCCTGTATAAATCAGTTACTTATTTATGAAAAGGATCCTTATTCTGCAACAAATAGTTTTCCATTTGTTTTACAAGATTGCCATACTTCTGTCTGCCTTGTATAGGCCATGATGGCATGATGCTCATCTTCCTCTTGATCAATAGTCTTTTAATAGATTGTTAGGGCTTGTAACTTGTATCTCTTTTAGAACTGCCCGCATTCACTCTTCAGCCTTCCAAAATGTAGTTCTAGTACATCACAAACTTTCTTCAGAGCGATGCACTGGTCTCTAAGTCTTGAATACTCTGGGAGTTGACTAGGTGTAGGTTCATTAGATTGATAGGTGCCATAAGCTTGTTGTGACCCTCTCACAGTGTATGTATTGATTATTTGCTCGATCGATCTCATTATAGTTGATTTTTTCATTTTTTATTATCTTTACCATTCCGAAGTGTATTTGTGTGACTTTATAATCATGAACAGTATTTTGTTCACCTGCATGAAATCTACCACCAGTGTGACATTTTGATGACACTCCAATAATTCATTTGGTAGTTCATCATGTGTGTTCGATACTACTTTTTATGGGGCTGTGTTCTTTTTAGTGATCCTAGATTTGGGCCTATGATGCCCTCTGCATGTATTATGTTCTCGTTGTTGATAGGGCATATCAGTAAACATATTCCCTTCCACATATCTACTAAAATCTTTAGTACTAGGTTGCCCTATGATGTTCTATGGACCAGGCGCTAAGGGTGTCAGCGTATTTTTAACTATGTATTCATTTTCAATGCTAACTACTGTGTTAATTAGAACACTATCACACTTATCATCAGGGAACAGTAGCGCTTTATTGGAAGGTTTTAATACATGGCTGGGCCGTCCACTTTATGTACTGTAAGCCCATGTCCGTCAGTACTGTCATAGTTGATCATGTGTATTTTATGCACATTGTATATGGAAAGAATGTTAGCGATAGCACCTGTGTTATACCACACTGCACCATAGCCCCTTAAGTTGCCCTTCTGATTCACATAAACCTTCCCAGCATTGCAACAAAGTGTAATTATAGGCTTGGATTCCTGGATAATTTTGAGCAATTCTAAATTGTAAAAAACAGCAACTGTGTACTGGCTGTCCAGTGGTATCCAACTTTTTAGTATGGTATTGCAGCCTTGTCTTGATTTGAGCATGATATGTTCCCCTATAGGAAAGAAGCGCTCTATTATCATCATCGATGCTTACTGTAACATTGTCATCATATGTGTCATTCTCTTATTCATCACTGCTTTATTCATTGTATTCCTCTTCATCATTTTTCTTTGTAATTACATGTAGATTGTTATGGCTTTTGTCCAAGTTATATTATGCCTGTCATATTTGTCGTTTTTAGTACAAGGAAATTCAAACCTATTTTATTGTAAGTTTTGACCGTCTCCTTATTGTCACATTTTTTTGAGTAAGTCCCAGGTTTCCTACGTTCGTAACATGTTATATCTTTCTTTGGTCATTTTCTTCTCCTGATGTTGCAATTTGCACGCTGTCATTTGCGTCAGTCATTTTGGTGTATCTACTGCTGGATCTATTCTACCAGACTGCTATTACTCTACATGCATCTGCTACAATTTTAGGAACATGATCTTTGTGTTATAGTAGGTCATTTTCCATATGCTCCAGTAACTTTCCATATTTTTGTCAAGTACACAAACATAAGAGCATGATACTACTCTTCTACCGTAGTTTTTGTCGAGTGTTTTATTGATCTGACATTGGCTGGGTTCTGTCACACAATATTCCTTGAGTACTGCCCTGGAATCTTTCCTTAAATCTTCCAAAACTTAATCCAAGTTCGCTAAATACTTTCTACAGCGCAATGAATTGGTCGCAAAAATTTCGACCTGAACTCTGTCTTGATGAAGGTTCATTATGTTCATGTTGTCCATTTCTTTGTCGTGGCTCCTGCTTAGGTCAGTAGATCTACTTCTTGATCATACTTAATAGTTCCATTGAGTTGAGTCTTGCTTCATCATCTGGATATTCAGACATGTTCTTGATTGATTTTTTGTGTTGGAGTCACAAAGCGACAAGAGTACGGCGAATAGACTTGTTTTCAATTGTTATCCCGTCATATCAGTTTGCTCATCTGATAGTCCCATATTCTTTTTTCATTGTCTGTATGATTGTTGGCTACTCCGGTACTGTTTGATTACTTTTCTGGATTTCAGGCATTTCATCACGTCAGATCCATTTTTACATTGTGTACTTGTGTACAGACCTAACCTTTCCATGGTTATCACATACAATTTGAGCCCTTCTTTCCCCACTTGGAAACCCACTCCTTTGAATATGTTGTCACAAGTGTAGTTGTTGTTCGTCTGTTTCTTGTACTTGATTTTCTTCCTGAAACATTGTTTTTGCCACTGGGCTTCTGCGCCCTCAGGTTTGTTGCCAGTCTGCTCTTTCATGTTGGGCTATTTCTAATTTTATGTTGATAATACAAAAATATCTGAGAAATAAGCCAAATTTAAAGTACATTCTAATAACATTAGAAATTATGAGCTAGTCTGGGGGACGGTAGCTCATAATTTTGTTATTTTAATCTAAATCCCAATGACTATTAGCAATCTGTCATGTCATGATGGCGCTCGCCAGTCCTGTATCCATTTACTCTTGCAGGATTCGATATCGCTTCTCCGCTGGTATTTTCTCCTCATTATTTTATCCTCAGATTTTCGAATCCCCAGCAATGACTTCAGTGATGGTCCCTGTGACACATGTATAACGCAAGTCTGCTTGTAGAAATTCTCCTGGTATATCTGTTACAAAGACAGAGCTGCCTTCTTCAGCATCTATAGCACATTAAATCTCCCTTATATCAAGAGATTTCCACTTGGCAAGCTGGTACGTTGCTGGTGTTTATTGTCATTGTGGTCCCCTGTCAGTAAATCCTCTTGCTTTTACCATATTGTCCCTTCATTCCTTTATGAAAATGAGGTATCTCAATCCTTTCTCTCTGTCTTATCTTTTTGTTTTAGTACCGTGGCCTCTCTTACATATTATTTATGTGGCTGTTTCGTTACTGCCTTGTTTTCTCGAATTCCAAATTAATTGATTCCTGGCTTGACACTCTTTGCCTCATCATTATGTGAGCATGCGGTTTTGGGTGATCCAGGTTAGCTGATTGTTGCTCAGTCTGTAATAGGTTAACTTGCTCTTTTAGTCTCACTGGCCTTGGTCATAGATTGTATCTAGTTGATGTGGTATTGTCCTGGTCTACATTATCATATTCTTTACCAGATTCTGGATCAACGTTCACTTGTGCATCATTTTCTATGAAAATGTCGTTTATTGTGATGTATTCTTGGTAGTTGTAAGCCCCAATCTTCTGTGATTGTGACCCCATACATTTGTGTTTTGGCCTTCAGGGAGCATTGCAGTGTCATTCAATAAAATCTTCTGGTAGACCCTCAGTCATTGTGACATCGCAATCTGATCTCTTACAAGTATTCTTGCCTTGTAATGCTCCAATACTTGTCCCAAAATTGTATTCTATCCACAGCTTAAATTCCTTTCTACATATTTTGTATAGTCACTTGAAATGTACCTCCCAATAATATCCTGAAGATAATGAGCAAGTACAGTATCAGAATGCACTTAATGGTATATTTAGTTTTTTGCCATCTAGGAGTTAATAAAGACATGGGTGATGTCATTCTTAACATAAAAAAGAATAACTCCTTCTTCAAAGGCCCAAATACCCAGGTAATACCATCTGTCTTGTGCACTACGAAACCTTGCTTTAGAGTATTTTTGTATGTCTCCTTTTTGTATTTCTCTTAACATTTCTGAAAGACAGAATGTTTGTGATGCCTTCAGGATAGAACCTCACAGTACAATATTCGTTCAGGTACCTTTCTTTGTCACGAATGTCTTTGTAGCAAAACGGTACCAAATTGCACTTGGCATCGCGAATTTCTTTGATTTGCCTGTTGATGCAGTAGTGAATGTCATGTTTAATTAGCCTCTGAAAACAAATTTATTTACTGCCATGTTTGATCTTACATGTGGCTAATAATTCCCACACTGTCTTGAGGATTGGGTCTTTCTGCAGCATGTCGTTTTCCATTTATTCCAAGAGTATGCCTGTCTGCCTTATATAGAAACCAATTGCATGATTCTCTTTCTTAACTCAATCAAGGGTACAGCTTAGCTGTTCTATGCTTGGTTCGTTCAAACCTTCTGTCGGTAGTAGTGCCTTCGCGAAATCTTTGCATTGGCCGAATTTGAACCCTAGTTCTGTGCGCACTTTACATATTGCCATGTATTGATCACTGAAATCCTGAATGTCTTGAGACATTTCCTGGTATTTCAAACAAATGTTATGCATCATCGACTTGTTATGTTTTACCTGATGGCTATCACTTCTTCCTGTGTACAGACTCTTCTTGATCGCCTTCAAGAGGCCATAGATTCCCTCCTATCCATGTCCTTAAAGTTCAGAAGGGCCTTGAGTTGTTTCTTCACATAAGAATCACACGTACAATACGTCTGGAAAACAGGTTATGTGTAGCGCGTTTAATTATTCTTTCAATCTTCACTAGGTCTGCCATCTTGTAGTCCCACACTCTCTTGTCATTCTCACTTAGAGTTTCAGCCATCACAGGTTTTTGGGGTCCTCCATACTCCTCAGACTATAAACAAATTACCACATCACTCCCATTAAACTGACTGCTGTCATTCAGAGCAAGTCTATCAATTGTTTTTCTTATACAAATATTGACCATCAATACCTACACTAAACATAAAACCTTTGAAGTAGTCACCATCACTGTTAGATATGCGCTTCTTACTGGTTTTCTTTAGGATACCTCTGTGTTTCTTGCTGTGCATTAAATCCAGTGCAGCCTCAGACTTATCATCCGCGCACTCTTTCACGCTCACTATCTTCTAGTGGGTACTTTCTGCGTTTATCAGGGTAATAGAAAAATCAAGCAATAAACGTAAATTAAAGCATATTCAAATAAATGTTGAAACTAAGAGCTTGTCCATGGGACAATAGCTTATATTTCTCGCCTTTTTGTACCTTTTTGGTCATTTTTATAATTAGTCTTGTGTTCCCTTGTCTTTTCTTATAATTGTGCCTTATTGGATTGCTTCTTGTGATCTCAGGAGTCGCCAGAACTTCCTATTTCTGTCTTGTTGTTTGTGTTATTCCTCTCATTTAATTTCGATCCTCCAACAGCGCCATGCTCTCAAAACGGAACAACTGAAAATGAAAGAGTTTTGGCAAAAATAATTCATGCCAAGGAATAAAATGAGGATATTTTACTTCAGGAGCTTTGTGTAGCACATAAAGATATGAGTATTAAGTTTCACACAGCCTCTAATAATAACACTTCACAGCCTCGAAGTAGAATATTTCCACAGACTCGAAGAAGAATAATTCCACAGTTTCGAAGTACAATATTTCCAAAGCCGCAACTACTCAATATTTGCTGGAACTCTCTTGAGAAAACGAGTCAATCAAGGGAATGGAATTCCTAATGCTTTAGGGAAAAATACTTATTGTAGCGATGGATGTTACGCCCTTCAATGTATATCTGGAATTATAGACGAAATTTAGTATAAATGGCCTATTTGACATAGCTCTTACTTCCATTTGAACGAGTTTGATAAGTTGGGATACAACGGTGTTTTCTTATTTTTTGAAGTGATTTGACCTTGTTGCCATCTTTTTATTCCAATTTATATGATTCTGAGAGCTTAATTCACAACATTAGACCATCCTTTGGGATCTTACAGGTAATGTCCGCGAAATAAATGCACGAAAAGGAATCTTTATTGCGAGTTCCAAATCGATTCTGTGGATCATTCAAGTATAAATATATTTTGTATATACTTCTATTGTAAGATCTGCCTATTTAAGAGCATATGATGATAAGGTATTTGACTTAAACATGTACATCAATGTATTGTTTCATAGCTTATGATTTATAGTCTACTCAAAAAGTTTCAATTTTTTATTTTTTCAGTTGGGATCACCATTTGACCCTTGCCATGTATCTCCAGAAGCGCCGCGATTTGGTTGTCTTGGCACATCACCGAGTTTGTATCCTCAAAACCTTGGTCACTCAACGAATTGCTAGTCCACAGAGCCTACTTCGGGGTGTTGATAACATAGATGTTCATCCTGCAGTACAGGTACCTCAGGTTTCACTAGCTTCTCTTCGAGTAGGCAGATTGTTACGTCTGATCCATTTTTGAACTGCATGCTGGCATACAGGCTCACTTTTTGTACTGTCTTTTGGTACATTTCTGGCCTGTGTGGCCTGATAGTAAAGCCAGCTCCCTTGAAGAATTCTCCAGCTATGTTTGGCTTGTGGATCTTGTGCTTATTGTTGTGTTTTTCCTTGAACCCTTGTTTGCCACTACCAAACCGCGCTCATTCCCCACCTTGTGGCTTCTCATCTTCAGTATGATTTTTCATGGTGTGTGATAACTTCTAATTTTATTTTGATAACATAGAAAAATCTAACTCTGAGTTAAAATAAAAAACATGTTCTAAAAAAATTAGAAATTATGAGCTAGTCCTGCTGTACGATCTCATAATTTCGAATTTCCATGATCGCCGCCAATGACAGCCCTATTTTTATCTAGACTTGTACTGTATTTTGTGGTTCTTGGGCTGTCCTTGCCGCCGGTCGATCTTTTGCTCTGCTCCAACATGGGGCATCATTTAAACCAATCAATTCAGCTTTGGTTGAGCTTATTGTGCTTAGCTCCAACACCCAAGGACAACAAAAATACAATATTGCTTTGCCTTTGGGGTTTACTGAAAAGGATGCATCCACATACCAGTTTATCCTGGGTAGTTTAACTGCCTGCCGTGTTAGTCTAAGTTCTGTTGTTGCTCTGAGGTACCTCACTTCCATTTTCCTTAGGAATAGATTGGGGTCCACTTTCACAAACAACTCCACCAATCTTCCTTCCATTTTAGATGCACAGTATCATTCAAGGCGGCTTGCATGAAAGCCCCAAGCGCATAATTATTATTCACTATTCCTGCAATCAAATTAAAAAAATAAAAACATTCAAACAAATAAACAATATGCAGTCGACAGTTAGATTCCACAAACACTAGATCGCTGCCATCCCCTTCATATACCACAAATAGTTTTCCTTTACAACTGTCAAAAGTCACACAATACATTTCTTTAACATGTTCATATCAAAGTATATATGAATTAACTTTTGGGTGGAACCACGTGGTTCCATAGCCTTGAGAATCACCGACTTTGTTAACAGGTGCTTCACCTGTATTTCAGTGGATTTCAAGACTTGATACTGAGACACGGATGTTGTCCAAGAGACCTTCATCAATGAAAATATCAACTGTCAACTAGAGGTTGAGAAGGACTTATGTATTCGGAGTTTCCTTTGTATCTTGGTCTTTTGTGTAGAAAAAGAACTTGAGAGTGCTGTCATCGTTGGAATCATAACTTGTGTCACTACCAATGTGGACATGATTCACGGCTGTTAAGTTTTGTGCGGTTGTGGTTGGCTCTTTGGGGTTGGTACGTTCATAGTAATGGTGACCCATTTAATTCCATTACTAGCACTGTAGGGTTGTTGGGTCAGCAGAAGTATTGGTGCCAGAGTATCGCCCCAGGAGCTTGTGTAAAGGACATACAATAACTCGTTGGTCCAATAATATTCATAACTTATGTTTGTGAAAATATTATAAGCAGCATTCACAGATTTTGGGAACTGGTCAACACCATTAAGATAGGCATTTTTATGTATTTCAACGATTATCCAAACTTAGTATTATCAACACACATGAGATAGCACAAGAACTAGTCTTGTGCGCTCTGAATTTCCTGCGCAATTTGTTCCTCGTTTGCTGCTTGAAAGGTAAGAGATAGAGCACATAGCCAATTTTTCAACTCAACAAGATTACCCCACAGTGCTAAACCACGTCTACACAGTTGTTTGAAACGATCGCAAAATTCCTTGTGGCACATGTTCTTCTCTTGCATTAGATGATAGGCAATGCTTTTCTGGGTTTTTCTGTGACTAGAAGTTCTAAGATTCCTTTTTCTACAGGACTAGGAGTTGCATAAATTCAACTTCATTAGCCATTTCTTTAAATCCTGGGACAGTCTCTATCTTGGCGAGAAGAACCTCTGCAGATGATGTCCCTACATTAGTGAGAAAAGCGTATTTATGTTGGCTTCAGTAATGTCCTCTCTCATTTTATAGTCCTATCGATCATATTTTCCCACCTGTGCGCTAGCCCAGAATCTTCATATTCAGCAAGTGCTTGAGAGAATGGGAATGTAGGTATCTTCATATTCAGAATGGCCTACCTAAAATCAGCCCTATTTGTATCATTGCAAAGAAATTCGTCTAAGATTTAGCCTGTGGTGTGGCTGTAAATTTCAGCATGCGTGAAATCAACTGAATTATAAATATGGCCATTCAGTTTTTCTTCCCTACACTCTAACTTGACATATTTGCCTGTCTCGGTAGTAGAAATATTGTTATTCTTGAAATTGTGGGAAGATTTGCCACCAATCGCATTTCTTTTCATTTCAGTTAGAACCACAGGATTGTCTGTTGTCTTGTTAGAGGATCATAAGAAAAATGTGGCCAGCGAGAGAAGCAAGAGGAGAGAAGGAAGTACCGGATGTTTTGGACACTGCGACTATTGTGAGAGAAGCTCCTGATAACTGAGCATACAAGAACAAGGCAAAGCGAAAATAAGAGCAACAAAGGAGAGGAAAAAGTGACAGACGAAATGCAAGGAAATTAGGAAATTATCATGCACGTCGACTAGCTCATAATTGGTTATTTTATTAGAATATGCGTCAATGTTAGTTCATCGCTATTTGCAGTGTTCCATCATAGTAATTTATTTTAAATGTTATAATTGCACGATTTTCATTCAACAATCAAGTTGAATACTGTTAAAGTAATAGTGCGCATTGGGCTGCACTATGACTGTTCAAGAAAAGTGTAAAACTTTAGTCAAAAAGTAAATTTAAAATCAATTATAAGCACAGTTCTAATTGCTTGTGCGCACTTGTTCTCAAGCCAAGAATGTTCTGGTCATACAAGAAAAACGTCACCTCAGTCCATTCC